>CAJDWT010000070.1_pt1 | contig 17247 bp, 13 predicted proteins | sample 7391671 | NCBI WGS metagenome assembly CAJDWT01 (sample SAMEA7055729, study PRJEB34461) | soil metagenome | biome: terrestrial ecosystem; feature: Peninsula; material: soil | place: Antarctica | collected 2016
GGCGAACCGTCTGCGCCCGCAGTTCCGTCGGCGGGAGTGAACCCGCTCGCACTGACCGTGCCGCCAACCGCAGCCGATGTGCCCCGCGCACCGTCTGAGCCAGAGGCACCGTCCCTACCCATCGCCGCTACGGTATTTCCGCGCTTGCCACCCGCCGCGGTCAGCGCGTTGCCCGGTTGCGGATTTCCGTCGTTCGCAAGAATGGTCGGGAATTGATAATACTGACCGCCGAACTGAAAGACCCTAGACGTGCCGGAAATGACAGCGTCTCCGATGCCCACACCTCCGGCGCCACCAGGACCTCCCGAAATCGGCCGCGGTGCCCCTACGCACTGGTTGGTTCCCCCGCGAGGGACGGCCGCGTGACGCGAGACGCATGAGACGCCGACGGAAAGGACGCTGCAATCCTCAAGCGTGGAGGTATTGTTGTCCCCTCCTGACGCCGATGCGGCATCGGAGAGCTCCGCGCCTTCGACGCCGTCGGCGCCCTTCATTCCTTTGCCGGCGTGAATCGTCGCGTTCGCAAAGGTCAAACCGGTGGACGACGTTGCAATCAACCCGATCGAGCTCCCGCCTGCCGCCGTTGCATCGGGCGCGATTAAATCGAGCGAGTCGACGCGCGTTGCTGTCGTGATCTTATCGGCGCGCGCCGCAGGGCTGGCCGGCGCTTTGAGAACGGCATGGCCCGTGACGACGTCCCAATTCTTGGCGCAGTCGAGGTCGCCAAAGATCGAGACACCGTCTGCCAACGTGATCTGCTCGGCGTACGTGCCTACGCAGGCGTAGACGCGTTTTTTCTGGGCTTTTGCAGTGTCGATTCCCTGCTGCATGCTCGTGTACGGACGAGCGCGCGTTCCGTCGGGAGCAGCGGCGTCGGTCGCACTGGACGGAGCAACGAAGACGCCGAGCGTTTCGTTGACGACGCACGCGTTGGCGGCGGGCGTCGCCGTCACGTCGCAGCTCACGGGGACGCCGGCGTCGTCCGGCGGCGTACCGATGACCGTGCCGCTGTCGTGGTCGCCGCTGCCGCTGTCATGGTCGTCGCCGTCCGAGCCAATCGGTGGCGAGTTGCCGTCGTCCCCGCCACCGGGGTAGCTGTTGCTACCGCAGGCGACCGAGCCAAACGTTGAAAGAATGAGGACCGAGGTAAAAAGAGAGCTCTTTCGCATAGTGACCGCCCTATCGGCCGCTCGAGCGATTTGGTTGCGTCACTCTCGAAACAAAAGACTCTTCATCGCGTCGTCCAAGAGATCGGCGCTTACGCCGGAGCTCCCCGGTCCCCCCCGATCAGCTTCCGCCGTCGGTTCCGCCGTCGTCGTCCGAGCTATTGCTCGCTGCAGCCTGCGCGACCACGTCGACACCCATCGTGATCGAGCCTGGGTGCCCGTCGATGGTGACGACGAGATCGACGTGTCCCAGCTTCTTCGCGATGCCCAAGAGCTGCCACTGGTTGGTCGCCGAGCCCTTGAAGAGCGTCGTCTCGAGGATGTCGGGCGACGACCCGACGACGTGGAGCTGTCCGCCGAGGGAGGCAAATTCAGCGTCGGAGTTTCCCGACGGATCATCGAAGAGCGGCAGCAAGAGCACCGTGCCGGCTTGTCCTTGTTGCGCCGTGAGCCCGCCACTCGAGTCGTAGTTCATCGAGAGCAGCGTCGCTTCATCGTCTCCTCTGGCGCCATCGTCCCAGGTTTGCAGGAGGACACCGGCGAGTCCGTCGCTCGCCTGGACCGCCATCTTGTTGAGAGTCGGCGTGCCCGGCGAGGTGCACCCCGGCAACACGACAAACCCAACACCGAAGAGGGTGACGCCGACCGAAAGAGTGCGCACAAAACGCTTTGCTGAAGCTCGCGTGGTCATGGATTCAGCTCCCCACCGTGATGGCGATATCACCCGAGAAGGTCCCGAGCGTGACATGCACCGCGGCGTGTCCAGCGCTGCCACTTTGGAAGGTCGCGACGTTGTCATTCGCCGCCGACGTGAGCTTGACGATGCTGTCGTTCGTGCTGGACCAAGCGATTGGAAAGGCGCCGGCGAGAATATGGCCGTCGCCGTCGACCGGGACGACGCGGAACTTGAACGTGTAGGTGACGTTCGCTTGCGCGCTCACGCCGCCCGACCCAATCGAGATCGTTCCACCCTTGAAGTCTCCTTGTGGCGACGCTTCGAGCAGCTTGATGTGGTCGACTGGCTTGAGGTTCACAAGCGCATAGTCGACCGGCGCGCCGCCGACGCGCGCGATGAAATCGGTGGTGCCCGCCTTCACAGCAGTGACGGTGGTGCCGTCGGCTCCGACGGTGAGGTAGTCGCCGCCCACGCTGTCGAGCGTGAGGGTGCCGCCATCGGAGCTCGCCCCGGGCGCATACGCTGCGCTGATCTTCGCGCTCGCGCCGACGGCCAAATCGGGAAACGTGCTGCTCTCGCCGACGGGCGCGAGATCCGAGTCGGCGTTGCACTGCGCGTCGCCAGGTCCCACGCATCCGTAGGCAAAGACGACCGTGTTGAGCGCGCCTTGGGTGGTGACCGGCCCTGCAGGGCCGGCGTTGCCATCGCTGCTATCACTGCAGGCGGCGAGCAACATCAAAGTGGACAGAAGAACGAGCGATGCCGAATGAGCTTTCAAGCGGTGTTCCTTTCCGAAGCGTTAAGTGACCTGACGAGGCGTCGAGGATGCCCTCGACAAGCGTAGGCGCTGAGAATGACGAAGGCCGCGATCTCTTTCTTCAATTTACACATGCGCTTACAACTCTTTGCCGTCCTCTCGTCTCGTCTGGCCCTCGCGCACTCGGTGGGAACTTCTGTCGCTTCTCGTCCACGAAGTGCCATGAAGCTCGCTTGGGCGGTGCTGGGACTAGTGGCATGGCAGACGAGCTGCGCGCGCGCCGCGATCGCACCGGTGTCGACGAGGAGGGCTTTGCTAACGCCTCCATCGTCCTGCGCCACGAGCGCACCGGCAGCCACGGAGGCCTCGCCACACGAGATGCCGACTGCGACGCCGACTGCGACGCGAACTGGGGCATCCGCTCCCGTGCACCCGTGGGCGTCACGGGTGGCAGTCGACGACGTGCTGAACGCACGCGTCCTCGAGAAGCGATTTTCGAAGCGCTGCACGCTCGGCCCGGCGGCAGAGCTTCGCTTCTCGCTCGACGTCGCGCCCTTCGCGACGATGCCCGGCCCTCCCTTCGATCGAGACGCGCGGGTCGTGGATGAGGGAACGGACGACGTCCGCATCGTGACGGGAGACGATCACGTGCGGCTCGTCGCGTTCGTCGCGCGCACGGGCCTCCACACGCTCACGACCGAGCAGGCCGACCTCACGGCGCTCGCAACAGACGATACGAAAGACGCGCCCATTCGTGTAGCGGCAGGCGTACCGGTCGAGCTGCTCGAGGCACAGGGCAATCGGCGAAGGGTACATCTCCGCGTCCACGAGATCGACCTCGTCGGTTGGCTGCCGCCCGAGAAGGTCGGCACGACGTACACCCCGAGCGTTCCGCCAACGGCGAGCCGAATCGACGGCGAGGTGGCGCCGGGTGCAACGGTGGTCGACGCGCGCGGCAACGTCCTCGCCACGTTTCCGCCGCCGCCCCCTTCGGACCCGTCGTCCGCGACCAATGGCTTCTACGTCGAGCTTCGTCCCGGCGCGCCGAGCGGACAGCAGGCGATCGTGTGGCGGACCGAGATTACCGAGGTCCACGGCTTCGTCGCGGCAGCGCTCGTGCGCTCGATCCCGGTGACGTCGCTCTACTCCGAATCGGGTGCGGCCAGTGGCAGCCTCGGCATGTTGACCGACGCCGAGCCAGTCTCGGTCGCGACCGGCGCGAGCCTCTTCACGAGCGAAGGATTCCGTGTCGGCGTCGTGCTCCGCCGGGTCAACGGCTTCTCGGGCTTCGGAGTGCCCTCTACGAAAGGCGAGCTCCGCGACGTCAGCGTCGTCGTCGATGGGCTCGGCTTCGTCGAGCTCTATGCGCGCGCGGTCGACATCAAGCCGAGGTGAGCGGGATGCGAACCCATACCGTCGTTCCGCGGCCGCGCTCGCTCTCGAGCGACGCGTCACCGCCGTGCGCGATGGCCACGCGTCGCACGAACGCGAGCCCCAATCCCGTTCCGGTGCTCTTGGTCGTATAGAAATCGTCGAACGCGCGCTCGGCATCACGCGCTTCGATGCCTTGTCCGCTGTCGCGCACCGAAAGGACCAACGTCTCGCCGTCGCGAGCCGTTCGCACCACGATCGCCCCTCCCCCACCGAGCGCTTCGATCGCGTTCTGGACGAGGTTCTCGAGCGCGCCCGCGATCAGCTCGGGATCGAGCTCCGCGTCAGCGACGTCGTCACCGAGCTCGAGCGTGAGCTTCATGCTGTTCGGCGCAGCGTGGGTTTGGAGCGCGGTCACCCGCTTCACGAGCTCGTTCACGTTCACGCGCGATCGCACCGGCTCGACGCGCGCTACGCGGTCGAACGTGTCGACCACCGCGCGGATTCGCTTTGCCTGCTCGACGATGAGCGCATGAAATTCGCGCGACGCCGCGCTCTGCATCGAGCCGTCGCCTTCGAGGACTTGAACCGCGCCAACCAACGCCGCGAGGGGATTCTTCAAGTCATGCGCCATTTGCGCCGAGAAACGCCCCAAAATGGCGAGCCGCTGGATGCGCTCACGGTGAGCCGCGAACGCGCTCGTCGCTTCGCGAACCACCGCCGCGAAGAAGAGGGTCACGACCGCGATCCCGAACACGAGGACCGGCGTGCTGGTCCCAAGCGCCCGAAACAGCGTCAAGTAGGCGATGACCGCGGCGACCGAGACCGCGCTCGCGTAGAGCGTCGTCGCCGAGCTCAGGTTTCGATCGAAGAGACGGAGACGCAGCGCCACCACCGCCACGAGGCCCGTGGCAAGGAGAGTGCCGATGGCCGTGAGATCGGGGAGCGGAAAGCCCGCGTCGCTCCAGATGTCGGTCGACGCGAAGACGCCGCCCACGAGCAGCGCGGCGAAGATCAACCGAGCCCGCGCCTGTTCGTCGGCATCGCCGCTCGATCGTAGGTGCCTCCAGAGCAGCCCGAGCTCCGCGACGAACGTCGGTATCCACGCCCCCAAGAAGACCCACGCCCACGCCCGCGATTCGATCCACGCGCGCCCCGACGAAGCGAAGAACGCCGTCGCGGACGACGCCGCAAGCGCGCCGAAGAACGCAAACGCCGCCACTCGGGGTACGCAAAGACGCCGCGATTTCCCGACGAACGTGAGCACCAGATTGAAGATGAACGCCGGCGCGAGCGCAGTGAGCACGACATCGCTCGCGCGCCACGCTCCGTGTGCCGCCGGAAATTGGTGGTTGCAGAACGTGGCGAAGGTGAAGCCGAACAGATCGAACGCGAGCAACGCGAACGGGAGCGCGAGCGGAGCTTTCCCCGCGCGCGAGATGCTCGCCAACGCCAACGCGAGGTGGCCCGTCGCAGCAAGAAGAAGCGTCCAGTCTCGAAGCCCCATGTCGAACGATCCTAGAGCAACGGTTATGCCATAGAGTTCATCTCGTCATGCCGGGGCCGGACAGAGGAGCGATCTTGGTCGTCGACGACGACGTCGCAGTCGGCCGCGTCCTCGTCGCGCTCCTCGAACAGCAACGGTTCACCGCACACTTCGTCACCTCCGGCGAAGCGGCCCTTGCGGCGCTCGAGTCGCGTCCCTTTGACGTCGTCGTCTCGGACCTTCAGATGCCGGGCGTCGACGGCATGCAGCTCCTCGACGCGATCGGCGCTCGATTTTCCGGCCTCCCGGTGATCTTACTGACCGCGCACGGCTCGGTGCCTCTCGCGGTCGAGGCGATGAAGCGCGGCGCGGTCGACTTCATGCTCAAGCCGTTCGACCGCGACGAGATGACTGTCGTCGTCGACAGAGCCGTCGCGCGCTCGAAGCTCGCCACCGATCCTTCACCACCCGTCGCCATCGCAGGCTCGGATCTGATCTCCGGCTCTTCGTCGATGAACGACGTCATGTCGACTATTCGCAAAGTTGCCCCGACCACCGCCACGGTCCTCGTGCGCGGTGAGACGGGGACCGGTAAGGAGCTCGTCGCGCGTGCGCTCCACATGCAGAGCCGGCGCAGCAATCAGCCGTTCATTCGGGTGCACGCCGCCGCACTCCCCGATTCGCTCCTCGAGAGCGAGCTCTTCGGTCATGAAAAGGGCGCGTTCACCGGGGCCTCGATCCGCAAGCCGGGTCGGATCGAGCTCGCGCACAAGGGCACGCTTTTTCTCGACGAAATCGGCGATATCACGAGCGCTCTGCAGGTGAAGCTGCTCCGCGTCCTCCAAGAGCGTGAGCTCGAGCGCGTCGGCGGGACGCAGAGCATCAAGGTCGACGTGCGCTTCATCGCGGCGACGCATCGTGATCTCGAAGCGATGGTGCAAAGAGGAGAGTTCCGTGAGGACCTCTTCTATCGCCTCAACGTCGTCTCGTTGCACGTGCCGCCGCTCCGAGAGCGTGGCGCCGACGTCGAGACCATCGCTCGCCACTTCTGTTCGCTCTTCGGCAAACAAAATGACCGACCTCACATGGTGCTCGATGCCGGTGCGCTCGAGCGCGTGCGCAAGCACACGTGGCCGGGAAACGTGCGCGAGCTCCAGAACCTGATGGAGCGGCTCGTGGTCCTGGCAGACGGCGCCACGATTCGAGAGACCGACGTGGAGCGCGAGCTCGCCAAAAGCCTCCCGCGTCCCGAGCACGCACAGCCGACCACGGGCACCACGATGGATGCGCAGCGAGGGGAGGCCGAGAGGGTGGCGCTTGTGCAGGCGCTTTGCCGAGCCAAGAACAATCGAACGCTCGCCGCGCGTCTCCTCAACATCAGCCGCCGCACGCTCTACAACAAGCTGCGCGAGCACGGCCTCGAGTAAGCCCCCACGTTGAGCAACGCGTTGCACGACCTGTGCAACCGATTGCACACGCCTCGACGAGCCGAACGTGCACGGGTGGCGCCGATGCGATTTCGCTGAAAATCACGCGGAATCGCGCCATGTCCGGCGCGGCATGTGACGTGCTCAGGGACATGCCATGCGGACCGCATTCGGCTTCGTCATCGCCTTCGTCGTCACTCTTTCCATCCCCCGCGTCGGCCTCGCCGCCGATGGTGCAGCACCCCCTCCAGAGCCCACGACCTGGAAGGCCGATCCGCTCTTTCCCGGCGCCGGGCACGGATCGATCGGCGTCGGCACGGGCATTCCCTTCTTGGCGATGGGCGAGGCCGCGTACGCGCCGACGAGCCACTTCGCGATCGGCGCGATCGTCGGCATCACGCCGTTCGTGTTCGGCGCCGGCGTCCGACCGCGGGTGGGTGTACCGCTCGGCGAGCGCACCCGCGTCTCGCTCGTCAGCCCGGTCCTCTGGTATCCGACGGGCGACGGGCTCTTCGGAAACGGCGCACCGTGGTTTCTCGCGCAGCCGTCGCTGCGGCTCGAACGGAGAGTCGGCCAGTCATTTTACGCGAACGCGAACGCAGGCTTGATCGCGGCGGTCGGTTTTCCGTCGCACGACGAGAGCGGACGGACGATCGTGACCTACAACGATCGACGCGTCGTCGGAAGCGGTACCCCTTGGGGAGTCTGGAATACGCTCGGAGTCGGTGTCGCCGCCTCGGTCTTCGATCGCACCACGGTGTTCACCGACGGCATCGTGATCATGCGCGGCGTGAAGCTCGCGGGAGACGAATGGATCGGTGGGCCGCCGTTCGCGTTCACCGTGGGTGTCACGAGGACGCTGTGAGCAACCGCCACTCATGCCTCCTGCTCCTCGCGCTCATCGCTCTAAGCGTGAATGGTTGTGGGCCGCTCACCGAGGATGCACCGGCGCCGCCTACGACTTGCACGAGCTCACCTGCGACGGGCGAGCACGAGATCGATCCGTGGAAGGAGCTACTCATCGTGGATGACAGCGTCATGAGCGACGCGACCACGAAGAACCTGACCGACGGCCCGCTGAGCTTTCGGTTCGCGATGGAACGCCTCGCCGGCTCCTCGGCCGACGCCTCGTCATGGACGAACGCATGGATGAAGTCGTGGGCGCCGCCTTCGCTCGTCGGCGACATCGAGCTCACAAACGCGCCCTTTCGCCTGATCGCGGTTGCGAACAGGATCGATCTGTCGCAACCGGCAGGCAGTGGAGCTGCAGAAGGCCGACTGGTGTTCGCAGCGACCGACGGCCCCGGCGACGATCCGACGTCGGCGGCCTTGCCGCTGACCGTCATCGTCGAATTCGAATTGCGAGGGCCAGTCGGTGATTGGGCGGCGCGCTGGCATGCGCTCGGGGCGTTCGAGTCATTCGATGCAGACTACATGCATACATTGGTCGAGCTGACCTCGTCCTTCGTGCGTGCCGACGATCTCGGGCAGGTGCGGATAAACGACGGGGTCGAAAATCCTGCGGGAATTCTGCGGGAATTTCATCTTTCGAACGGGGCGCTCGTCCCGGCGAGCCTGGCGCTCACGCCGAGTCATTCGTTCGACGGCGCGGCTCCGCTCGTCGACTATTTGAACGCGAACCGCGATGCGATCCTGACGGGCGACTATGAGCTACCGGGCGATTTCCTCGCTCCGCAGGTGACGCTCGGATCCAAGTGGATGCTGCCCGAGATCGATGAGCCGCTCCGACGAGCGTTCGCGGCGGGCACGTGTGACGGCTGCCACGGGAGCGAGCATCCGGTCATCGACGGCGCGTTCCACGTGTCGCCGCTTCGGCACGGGACGGCAAAGGTGTCGCGCTTTCTCTTCGACCCGAGTGATCGCACTGGCGACGAGCTCACGCGTCGCGCCGCGATCTTGGCCAGCCTCGCCTGCGCGCGCTAACCCGTGTCGTGAACGGTCGCGATCCATCACGCGGCGACGGCGATGTCGCGGCCGCGCTGCTCTCCCCCCTTGCGCCGGCTCGTGCGTGCGCAGAGGATGCGCGAGCGGTACGGCGCCGCGGCCCAGAGCGGGCCTCCGACGTTTCGCCTACGTCGCTCGCACCGCCGCCGAACAACTGAAGGAGCCCATCGCATGACCGTCTCGAAGCTGCTCGATCTCCACGACGAAGTTGCACTGGTCACGGGCGCCGGCGCCGGCATCGGCCGCGCAATCGCTCTCCTGTTTGCGGAAGCAGGGGCTGCCGTTGCGGTCAGCGATCTCAACCTCGAAGCGGCCCAATCCGTCGCCAAGGAGATCACGACAGCCGGCGGCCGCGCGCTGGGAGTCGCTTGCAACGTGACCGACGAAACCGACCGCGTAGCCGCCATCGACACCACTGTCTCCACGTTCGGCCGCCTCACACTCCTGGTGAACAACGCGGGCGGCGGGGGACCCAAGCCGTTCGACATGCCGATGGCCGACTTCCGCTGGGCATTCGAGCTCAACGTGTTCGCCATGTTCCGATTGACCCAGCTCGCTGCTGCGCACATGAAGAGCTCCGGGCGCGGGGCAGTCCTCAATATCTCCTCGATGGCGGGCGAAAACGTCAACCGGCGCATGGCCTCCTACGGCGCCTCGAAGGCGGCTGTGAATCACCTCACCCGCAACATTGCGCACGATCTCGGCCCGAGCGGCATCCGCGTCAACGCGATCGCGCCAGGTGCGATTCGCACCGCTGCCCTGGCCAGCGTGCTCACCCCGCAGATCGAGGACGCGATGCTCAAGCACACACCGTTGAAGCGACTCGGCGAAGCCGAGGACATCGCCCGGGCGGCGCTCTTTCTCTGCTCACCTGCGGCGAGCTGGATCAGCGGCCAGCTGCTCACCGTCTCCGGCGGCGGCGTCCAGGAGCTCGACTGACAATCGTCAACATAAGAGCGCTGCGACCACCATCGCGTTCCTTGTAACCAGGGTCTTCGCGCGTAGGGTATCGCGATGCGCCGCGCTCTCGTTGCCTGTCCCCCGATGCTGATCGCGGCATGCCTGCTGGCGGCTTCTTGCTACAAGAATCCGGCCGTAAGCACGCCTGCTCCGACGTCGACCGCCGATCGCATTTTCACCGGAGCCACGATCGTGACGATGAGCGAGGCCCAGCCTGCGGCGCAAGCCATCGCCATACGCGGCGAAAAGATCGTCGCGGTCGGGACAGACGAGGACATCCTCCGGTGGAAGGGCCCATCTACCACCGTCACCGATCTCCGAGGACGCACGATCCTGCCGGGCTTCATCGACGCACACGGACACCTCGGACAGCTCGGGGCCACCCTCGGCGCCGCCGATCTTCGCCCGCCGCCCATCTCGACCGTCTCGAGCATCGCTCAGCTCGAAGAGGTCTTGCGAGCCTACGCGGCGGAGCACGACGTAGGCGGTGGAAAGTGGCTCCTCGGAAGTGGATACGACGACACACTGCTGAAGGAGAGGCGTCACCCGACGCGAGACGATCTGGATCGCGTATCGACGACGATTCCGATCGCCGTCACACACATCTCCGGTCACCTCACGGTCGTGAATTCGAAGGCCCTGGAGGTCCTCCACTTGGACAGCAAGACTCCAGACCCACCGGGTGGGGTCATCCAGCGAAGGCCAGGCAGCCGAGAGCCCAACGGGGTGCTCGAAGAGCATGCGGCGTTCGCGCTCATTCCGTACGTCGTGAGCTCAGATCCGACCGATCCCGCCGTCCTGCAACACCTCCATGCCGCCGCGCTCCAATATGCGTCGTTTGGGATCACTACAGGACAGGAGGACTTCGCGGACTCGACCATGATCGCGTCCCTCAAGGCAGCGAATGGTGCGGGGCTACTCCCGTTCGATGTGATTGCCTTTCCAGTGTGGTCCGTCACCGACTCGGAGCTGAAGGAGTATCGGGTCACGCCGACCTACGCCGGTCATCTGCGACTTGGAGGGGTGAAGATCACGCTCGATGGATCGCTCCAGGGATACACCGGATTTCTGACGGAGCCGTATTTCAAAGGTCCTTCGAAGGCCCTCGACGTTCAGCCCGCCGAGGACGAGCCCGACCGCGATCTCACGCCGGGAGACGAGCCGGGGTTGCATGCGACGGAGGCCGTTCGCTCCGCATCCCGAGGTTATCCGGCGATGCCTCAAGATGAGGTCGACCGCTACGTCGCGCACTTCTTCGATCGCGGGTGGGATATCCAAGCTCACACGAACGGCGACGCAGCGAGCGAGCAGCTCATCGTCGCGGTCGCGGCCGCGCGCAAGGCCTTCCCCACTTCGGCGGTACGAGTCACGATGATCCACGCACAGACCGTCCGCGAGGATCAGCTCGATCGGATGAAAGACCTCGGCATCATGCCGTCGTTCTTCTCGACCCACATCTACTATTGGGGTGACAGGCACCGCGACATCTTCCTCGGCCCGGAGCGAGCCGCCCGCATCTCGCCCGCGCAGTCTGCGGTGAGGCGCCGGATGCGCTTTACTCTCCACAATGACTCGCCCGTAGTTCCGCCGAACATCCTCCTCCTCATCTCCACCGCGGTGACGCGCCTGACGACCACCAATCAGGTTCTCGGCGCCGAGCAGGCGATCACGCCGATCGAGGCCATCAAGGCCGTTACGTTGGATGCTGCCTGGCAAAATCGCGAAAATGACCGCAAGGGGTCGATCGAGGTCGGCAAGCAGGCGGACCTGGTGATCCTCGACGCCAACCCTCTGCGTGTGGCGCCGAAGGCCATCCGCGACATTGCGGTGCTCGAGACGATCGCCGCAGGCCGGTCAATCTTTCGAGCCGCGAGCTCCGCGAGGTAGAGCCCGCACTCGAGTCGCGACCCTTTGACGTCGTCGTCTCACGATCTCCCGATGCCGAGGCTTCGACGGCGCTCCACGGGCTCGGCTGGCGCATGCTCTATGAACACACGGATCGCGCACTCTCACACCGGCAATTCGGAGCTCTGCGCAGGGCGCTGTTTTCCGCGGCGTTCGTCAGCTCGCGACCCCGAGGTCGCCCGATGGACCATCCGCTCCCTCGAGCTCGAGGTCCACGACCACGGCGGCGGTTCGCGCTGACGAGGAGACCGTCGCCTCGCGAACGACCCCGACGAGGAGAACGAGCAAGAGCGCGCCGTTGGCCTGGTGGAGCGAGGCGAGCAATGCGGGGACGTGGCCGACCACGAGGAGCACGCCGAGCGCGACCTGCGCGACGACGACGAGGAGCGCGCCTAGGCCCAGAAAGCGCAGCCTCTTTCGTCCGGTTCGCCACGTCATCACGCACGTCGTCGCGACGGCCACCGCGAGCGAAAGCGCGAGCGTGCGATGGAGGAAGTGGACCGTCCATGCGTCCTCCACGAGCGCCGCGGGCGCCCCGAAGCGCGCGCCGGGTGGCACCCACGCGCCGTTCATCGTCGGAAACGTCGAGCACAAGAGCCCCGCGTGATGCCCGGCCATCAATCCGCCGTAAGCGACAGTCACGAACGCGAGCATCAATGTCACGATGGCCGTCTTCCGCGCTCCTCCGCGCAGAGGTGTCGCGCTCGGAGGGAAGAGCTCGGTCTGCGCGCTCCACGCGAGCCACGCGAGCAGCGTCATCCCGACGACGAGGTGTGACGCGAGGCGGTACGGGCTTACGTGCGGCTCGTCGACCAGCCCGCTCGCGACCATGTACCAGCCGAGCGCGCCCTGCGCAGCGCCGAGCGCAAGGACTCCGAGGAGCTGCCCCGCGCGACGCCATCCCAAGCGACGACGCGCAGCGAAATAGATGAGCGGGCCGACGAGCACGAGCCCGACGACCCTGCCGAGGAGGCGATGGCCGTACTCGAGGAGATAGATGCCTCGAAACTCCTCGAGCGTCATCGCGTCGTTGACCAACCGACCTTCAGGCGATTGACGGTAGCGGTCGAGCGCAGCGTGCCAGGCCGCGTCTCCGAGCGGAGGTACCACACCGGTCACGGGGTCCCACGTCGTGATCGACAGGCCGGCGCGCGCGAGCCGCGTCGCTCCGCCTACGACGATCATCGCGAAGACGAGAACGACACACGCCGTGAGCCACACGCCCACTGCAGATCGACCAGCCCGACGCGACGCCATGCGCCGAGTGTTACGCGCTGCGTATCGAACGACTCATGATCTTCGTCAATCGGCGTCCTGTTGTTGCGATCCGCATGACGTAGATCAACCGCTGCTCCGAGCGATTACTCCAGAGTCTCCGCCTGCAAATGGTCGCGCTCGCCCTCGTCCCCAGCTCTCGTACGTGTCTGTCGCCCCACGAGTCTCTCGCAGGCGCTATCGAGCGTGCCGCGCGCGATGACCGACCCCTCATCACGTTTCACGGAGGCAAAGACGGCCCGGTCGGCTTGTCGGCGGGTGAGCTGCTCGCTCGCGCTCGCCGCTGGGCTGCGCTCTTCGTTCGTCATGGAGTTCGTCGCGGCGATCGCGTCGTGCTCCTTCTTCCCACCGGGGAAGCGTTCGCGACCGCTCTGCTCGGCGCGGCGCTTTGCGGTGCCGCGCCCGTCCCGCTCGCGACGCCTATGACCTTCGGCTCGGCGGCGCCGTTTCTGCGCAACCTGACGGCGATCATCGACAACGCTCGACCGGCCGTGATCGTTTCGATCCCGCGTGTCATCGAGACCATGCGCACGTCCACGATGCCGGCCTTCGACGCGCACGTCCTCACGCCGAAGGACCTCGACGACTTGAGCGAGCTCGAGGTCGTCGATGCTCACGCGCTGGGCCGCTCCATCGGCGGCGACGACGTCGCGCTGATCCAATACACCTCTGGCACCACCGGCAAGCCCAAGGGCGTCGTCATCTCGCATCGCGCGCTCGTAGCCAACGCCTGCGCGATCGCGGACAGCCTCGCGCTCACCAGCTCCGACGTGGGAATTAGCTGGCTCCCCCTCTTTCACGACATGGGCCTCGTCGGCGTGCTCCTCACGGGCGTCTGCCATCCGTACCCGATGCATGTCGCGGCGCCCGAGTACTTCGCGATGGGCGCACAGCGATGGATGGCGCTCGCGGCCCGCGTTGGAGCGACGGTGACCGCCGCGCCCAACTTCGCCTACGAGATGGCCGCCTCCCGCGCGGGACGTCTCGAGGACGAGGATCTCAGCGCGCTGCGCTGCGCCCTCGACGGCGCCGAGCCCGTCCAACCTTCGACGATCCGTCGCTTCGAAGCCGCCTACGCACCCCACGGCCTCGCTCGAGGCGTCGTGCTGCCCGTCTACGGGATGGCCGAATGCACGCTCGCGGTCACCTTCCCCGCGCTCGGGCCGACATCGAACGTCGCGACCTTGGAGCGCGCGGCGCTCGAGCAGGGAGAGGTCCGCCGGTGTCGGGAGGGCGCGAGCGCCCAAGAGCTCGCGTGCGTCGGGCGCCCCGTCGCCGGCATGTCGGTCGCCATCACCAACGCCGAAGGGCGCCCACTCGCTGAACGCGCGCTCGGCGCCATTCGGGTCAAAGGCACGTCGGTCATGAACGGCTACTTTCGCAACGACGAGGCGACCTCGGCCGTGCTCGGCGCCGATGGCTGGCTCGATACGGGCGACCTCGGCTTCGTCGACGACGGTCAGCTCTACGTCACCGGTCGCGCAAAAGACGTCATCATCCAAGCCGGTCGCAACGTCTACCCGTACGATCTCGAGCGCGTCGCCGTCGAAGTGGCGCGCCTGCGACCAGGCGCCGTCGTGGCGATGGGTCGGCGCAACGATGCGACCGGCACCGAGGAGATCGTCCTCGTCGCGGAGACCGGTTTGCGCGACGAAAGCGAGCGAACCTCGACAGCGCGGCTGCTCAAAGGCGAAATCCTCGCGGTGCTCGGCGTCCGCGTCGCGGAAGTGCATCTGTGGCCGCTCGGGGCGGTACCGAAGACGACCAGTGGCAAGGCGCGCCGCCGCGAGTGCGCGACGTTGCTAGCCGCTGGGAGAGTCCCCTGATGCGTGCCCTTGTCGTCGGAGCCAGCGGCTTCATAGGTCTTCGGGTCGTCGACGCGCTGCTCGCGGCCGGCGCCGACGTCCGCGTCACGCGGCGCAAATCGACGCCTACCATCTTGTTCGGCAAGCGCCCGGTCGAGATCGTCTGGGCATCGCTCGACGACCGTCAGGCCCTCACCGACGCCATGCGCGGATGTGACGTCGCGGTGATCGCTGCCGCTCACTATCCTCGCTATTCGACCGATCTGCAGGGCTCCGTCGAGACGGCGACGCGAACGATTCGCAATGCATGCGACGCGGCGATCGAGGCGCGCGTTCGCATGGTCTACACGTCGTCGGTGGCGGCGCTTGGACCGGCGCGCTTCGGCTCGTTCGCCGATGAGAACGACTGCGCCCCGCCAAGCCCGGCCGAAGGCGTCTACCCGACCGTCAAGAAGGCGATGGAGGCCGAGATCGATCGCGCGAGAGAGCGCGGGCTCGACGCCGTGTCGCTGCTGCTCGGAGGGTGTATCGGCTCACGCGACTATCGCCTCGGCACCAACGGCCTGTTGTTCGCTCTCCTTCGAGGCCTCTTGCCGTTTCGAATCGACGGGTGGATCAACGTGCTCTCCGTCGACGACGCGGCAGCCGCGCACGTCGCGGCGATCGACGCCCCGCACGGGCGCTACTGCGTCGCAGGACACAACGTGCGATTCGAGGCGCTCCTCGAGCACGCAGCGACACGCTACGGCGTCGCCTTCGACGCGCCGCGCGTGAGCATCGCGCAGGCGGGCGCCCTCGCGAGCAGCGCCGAGGTCGAAGCGGAGCCGCGACGCGGCCGCGTGCCGTTCCCACGCGAGCTCGTCGATCTCGTGGCAATGGGAAAGCCAGACGCTCGACACCGCTCGCGACTGGATCGTTCGACTGGACATCCCCAAACGGGGGCCAACCGCTGAAGAAACACGGAGACATCATGCAAGCTGAGAATGAAGTTCGCCCCCGGATGCAGAAGCTCGTCGCCGAGATCATGGAGATCGACGCCGCGCAAATTCACCCGGAGAGCCGCCTGCGAGAAGACCTCGGGATGGATTCTCTCGGGAGCCTCGAGCTCTTGTCGTCGATTGGCGACGACCTCGGCATCCACCTCGACATCGACGACGCGATGGACATCGTCACCTTCCACGACGCGTGCACGTTCGTCGAACGCTCGATGGAGAGTCGGGAGACAACATCACTTCCCGCCGAGGCTTCTGCAGTCGTGAAGCACTGACCAACGCTCGGAAGCCGAACCGAAAGGAAAAGACGATGAACCACGCTCGACCCGAACCCATCGCGATGCGCGCCGGCCTCGCCGCTGCAGAACCCGCAGCTCGCGCGCGCTCTCTCGGCGTCGCAACGGCGGAGCGGGCGATGTTCGTCACCGAGATCCAACGGTTCGGTCGTCGTCACCTCGACGCAGCCGCGATCGAACGCGGGGGGCGCGTTTCGGACGACGTGATCAAGGGGCTCGCCGAGCTGGGCGCCTTCGGCATCGCTCTACCAATGGAGTACGGCGGGGCAGAGCTCTGCCTCCAAGATGCGTGCGCCGTGATCGAAGAGCTCGCGACCTTCGACCGCTCCGTCGCGACGCTCGTCGGGCTCCACACTGGGCTCGGGACGCGCGCGATCGTCGAACATGCATCGCCCGACATCATGGGTGACTGGCTGCCTCGTCTCGCAGCCGGCGAACGCATCGGCGCATTCGCGGCGACGGAGACAGGCGCCGGCTCCGATCTCATGGCGATCCGCACGACGGCCCGCATCACGAACGACGAAATCGTGATCGACGGCGAAAAGAGCTACGTGACCAACGGCGCCATCGCCGGCTGCTACACGGTGCTCGCTCGCACGGCCGCGCACGCTCACGCGCTGGTGCTCGTTCCGCGCCACACGCGCGGGGTCACCGTCGGTGCAGAGGAGCACAAGCTCGGCATCCGCGCGTCGTCGACGGTCACCGTGACGTTCGAGGGCACGCGCGTGCCGGTCTCACACCTGCTCGGCTCGTCCGAACGCGGCCTCGAGGCTGCGTACGGCGTCCTTTCATGGGGGCGCACACTGATGGCGGCAGGGTGCGTCGGTACGATGCGCGCCGCCTTGAACGCGGTCACCTCACACGTGACGACTCGCGTACAGTTTCGGCGCCGGCTCGGCGACTTCGCAGCCGTGAAAGCACACGTGGCCGACATCGCGACGATGCTCTTCGCGTCGCGCGCCCTCGTGGAGCGGGCCGCCCTCGTCGCGCACACTCATGACGGCGAGAGCTTGACCATGGCCGCCAAGGTGTTCGCCAGCGAGCGGACGTTCGAGGCGTGTGACGGCGCGGTCCAACTCCACGGCGCGCTCGGCGTGCTTGAGGACGTCGGCGTCGCTCGATTGCTGCGCGATTGCCGCGTGACCCGCATCTTCGAAGGCGCGAAC
>CAJDWT010000080.1_pt1 | contig 17116 bp, 17 predicted proteins | sample 7391671 | NCBI WGS metagenome assembly CAJDWT01 (sample SAMEA7055729, study PRJEB34461) | soil metagenome | biome: terrestrial ecosystem; feature: Peninsula; material: soil | place: Antarctica | collected 2016
CCGCAACTGCATCGCATTCGTCGCCGAGCAGATCGAAGCGACCGGCGACGTCCCGAGCGACAAGACGATCGTTGTCGAGCGCTTCCTCGACGAGATTGGCGACTGGCGAGTCTGCGTCCTCACGCCCTACGGCTCGAAGGTCCACGCGCCCTGGGCGACCGCGGTCGTCGCTCGCTTGCGCTCCGTGCTCGGCGGCGAAGCAGACGTCGTCTGGGCCGACGACGGCATGGCGTTTCGCGTGACTGGCATCGACCAGGCGCCCGCGTCCGAGCTCTTCTTCCCGTCGTCGGTCGAGATCGAGGCTCTCGTCACCTCGTCGCTCGCCGAGAGCTCGCTCTTCGCCGCCCGTTTCCGTGAGAACGCAGCGCGCGCGCTCCTCTTGCCGCGTCGTCGGCCCGGTCAGCGCACACCGCTCTGGGCCCAGCGCCGTCGTGCGACCGACCTCCTCTCGGTCGCCTCGAAATACCCTTCTTTCCCGATCTTGCTCGAGACATACCGCGAATGCCTCCGCGACGTCTTCGACATGCGTAGTCTCGTAGACGTACTCAAGAAGGTGGAGTCTCGAAAAATTCGGGTCGTCACCGCCGATCGCGACAAAGCCTCGCCGTTTGCTGGCCAAATCCTCTTTTCCTTCGTCGCGAACTTCATCTATGAAGGTGACGCTCCGCTCGCCGAGCGTCGTGCGCAGGCGCTTACGATCGACCACGCGCAGCTGCGCGAGCTCCTCGGCGACGCCGAAGCCCGTACGCTCCTCGACCCCGAGGTCATCGCCGCCCACGAACGCATGCTCCAGCGCTTCGAGCGCCCCGCTCGCCACGTTGACGGGCTGCACGACATGCTGCTCGCGCTCGGAGAGCTCTCAGTCGACGAGATCCGCACCCGCATCACCGAGCCCGACGAAGCGCGCAATTGGGTGGACGAGCTCGTCGTCTCTCGTCGCGCGTTCCAGGTTTCGATCGGCGGCGAGATCCGCTTCGCTGCGACCGAGGACGCCGGTCGCATGCGGGATGCGCTCGGGGTGGTCCCGCCGCGTGGGCTCGCGCGCGCGCTGCTCGAGCCGGTCGAGGATGCGCTCGGCGATTTGGCCGGACGATACGCCCGCACCCACGGACCCTTCACGCTCGAGCGAATCTCTCGGCGGCTCGGCCTGAGCCAGGGGTCGACGAGCGAGGCGCTCGCGCGGCTCGTCCGCAAGGGGCGCGTCGTCGAAGGGGCGTTCCTCTCGGGCGGGACCGGTCGTGAATATTGCGACCAAGAGGTGCTCCGCGCGCTCCGCCACAAGACGCTCGCGCGCCTCCGCGCCGAGGTTGAGCCGGTCGACGCGAACGCGTTCGGTCGTTTCCTTCCGAGCTGGCAGGGCGTCGGTCGTCGTCGTCGTGGGCGCGACGCGCTCCGTGCCGCGATCGCGCAGCTCGAAGGTTGCCCGATCCCCGCCTCCGTCCTCGAGCGTGAGGTCTTGCCCGCGCGCGTCGAAGGCTTCAAGCCGTGGGATCTCGACGCGCTTTGCGCGAGCGGCGAGGTGGTATGGGCCGGCATCGAGCCGCTCGGCTCGAACGACGGTCGCATCGCGCTCTACCTTTCGGAGCACGAAGCGCTCCTCGCCCGGCCGATCGAAAAGGTAGAAGGAGACCTGTGCTCCCAAATCCGCGAGCTGCTCGAACGCCGCGGTGCCATCTTCTTCCACGAGATCACACGTCAGATCGGCGGCTACCCGGCCGAGGCCGCTCACGCGCTCTGGGACATGGTCTGGGCCGGTGAGGTGACGAACGACACGTGTGAGCCGCTCCGCAGCTACCTGCGTGGAAGCGGCACGCGCGAAGAGTCGGGCGGAGCCCGTGCGCGCGCCCGGGCGTGGCGGTCGCAGACGACGTCAGGGCAGAGCCCACCCGGAACCGAAGGCCGGTGGTCGCTCCGGGCCGGCCGCTGGTTCGAGCCCCGCAGCACGACCGAGCGCGGCGCCGCCCTCGCTCGCACGCTCCTCGAGCGCTACGGCGTCGTCACGCGCGAAGCCGTGCAGGCCGAAGGCATTCCGGGTGGATTTTCCGCCGTCTATCGCGTCTTCAAGGCGCTCGAAGAGAATGGCCACGTCCGCCGCGGCTACTTTGTCGCCGGTCGCGGGGCTGCTCAGTTCGCGCTCCCCGGCGCCGACGATCGCTTGCGCAGCATGCGTGACGTCGACGAAGCCCGCACCTTCGTCCTCTCGGCCAGCGATCCCGCGAATCCGTTCGGCGCGATTTTGCCGTGGCCGACCGGCGACGCCGCCGAGGCGAGCGAGGACGCCGGTGACGACGACATCACCCGTGGCCGACCGCATCGCACCGCAGGCTCACGCGTCATCCTCCACGACGGCATGCTCATCGGTTTTTTGAATCGCGGCGCCGACTCGCTCCTCACGTTCTTGCCGCGCGACGAGCCCGAGAAGACCGACGCCGCTCGTGCGCTCGCCGAGGCCCTCGCCGGCATCGTCGACTCCGGTCGCGCGAAGGCGGTCTTTTTGACGGCGATCGACGCGGTCCCTGCGAACACGAGCCCGCTCGCGCCGGCGCTCGGGCGGGCGGGCTTCCAGATGGGTGGTCGCGGCATGCTGCGCCGACGCACGCTCGCGTTTGGGGCTCACGCCGGCGAGACCGACGACCTCGACGCGCCCACGGCGACCAAGCTCGAAGAGCCGAATGCCTGAAGGCGACACCATCCACCGAGCCGCCGTCACGTTGCGTGCGCGGCTCGGGGGAAAGAAGATCATCGGCTGGTCATCGCCGTTGCCCCAGCTCGCCCGCGCGAACCTCGTCGGGAGGACGATCGTGAAGGTCGAGGCGTTCGGGAAGAACCTCTTCATGGTCCTCGACGACGGCCGCTCGATCCATTCGCACATGCGGATGAAAGGCTCGTGGCATGTCTATCCGCGGTCGGAGCGGCGCCGCGCCCTTGCGCCGACGGCACGTGCGACGATCGAGGTGGAGGACTGCGTGGCGATCTGCTTCTCCGCGCCCATCGTTCGCGTCCTCTCCGGCGCCGAGGCAGCGCGTGCGGTCGAGGCGCTCGGTCCGGATCTCCTCGCTACCGATTTCGATCTCGGCGCCGCTACCGAACGCCTCCTTGCACAAGGCGCGCGGCCCATCGGCGAGGTCGTCATGGACCAAGAGGTGGTCGCGGGAATCGGCAACATCTACAAGTCCGAGTGCTTGTATGTTGCACGCATCAATCCGTTCGTAAGCGCGTGGTTGCTCGGCAAGGACAAGACGAGGGAGCTGCTCGCGCTCGCCCGGCGTTTGATGCAGCGCAACTTGTCGCCCGGCACCCCGATGCGCACGACGCGTATCGGAGGCTCGAGCCGCGTCTGGGTCTACAAACGGAGCGGTGAGCCCTGCTTCACGTGCGGCGCAAAAATCAGAATGAAGCGCCAGGGCGCGATGAACCGCTCGACCTACTACTGTCCGTCGTGCCAGAACGTCGAAGGGGAGACATGAGCCTCTTCGAGCCGTTCCTAGCGGAGATCAAGCGCGAGTTTCCGGGCTTCGATATCGTCCCGAAGCGTTCCTCGAAGCTGCAGCGCGCGATCCACGTCGCCCTTGCCGTGGTCACGTTCGGCGGGATGCGGACGTACGCGACCCAGTACCACACCGTCCTCTTCGGCAAGCTGTGGGTTCCTGACGCGTGGGAGCGCATGATCGACGTCGACCGCTACATCCTCCTCCGCCACGAGCGGGTGCATCTCCGCCAACGAAAGCGCATGGGCGACCTCGTGATGGGCTTCGTCTATCTCGTCCCGTTCTTCCCGCTCGGCCTCGCCTACGGCCGCGCGCGCATCGAATGGGAGGCCTACATCGAGACGATCAAAGCGACTCACGAGACTTGCGGGCTCGAGCGCGCGAAGGCCTTGAAGCCGTTCCTCGTCGGGCGCTTCGTCGGGCCCGACTACGGCTGGATGTGGCCCTTTCGAGCCGCGATCGAGCGTTGGTTCGACGCCGTGATCGCCGAAATCGAGACCGCACCGCGAATTAGCGACTAAAATCCCCGTTGCATGCCGCTCCCTCTGGCCGTGAAGCGCACGAAGAGCGACCTCGCGTTCGCGGCGCTCGCCCTGGTGACCACCGCCGTCATCGTCTACACGATCTACATGATCTTCGTCCGCGCGCCGGACGAGCGATCGATGGGGTTCGTCTACAAAATATTCTACTTCCACGTCCCCTGCGCGTACGCGATGTACATCGGCGCGGCCGCCTGCTTCGTCGGCTCGTGCGGCTATCTCGTCAGGCCGACCGCAACGTGGGACGCGCTTGGCCGCGCCGGCGCCGAGACCGCGGTCGTGTTCGGCATCATCGTGCTCGTCACCGGCGCGCTCTGGGCCGCCAAGGCGTGGGGCTTTTACTGGACCTGGGATCCGCGCTTGACGACTGCGCTCCTCCAGGTGCTCGTCTACATTGCGTATCTCGTCTTGCGTGGCTTCTCGGGTGACGGCGCGGGAGAGCGCAAGTTCGCCGCCGCGCTCGGCATCCTCGGCGCCGCCAATCTCCCCATCATCCACTTTGCCGTCCAAAAGTGGAGCGGTCAGCACCCGCAGGTCATCACCGGTAATGGTGGCGGCCTCAGCCATCCCGACATGAAGCTCGCGTTGATGTACGGCTTCATCTCGTTCACCCTTTTCCCGATCGCGCTTCTCTGGGTGCGCGTTCGGCTCGAGCTCGCCAAGGAGCGACTCGCCGTTCTCCAAGGAGAGGCGATCGACCTGGGGCTCGATGATCGGATCGAAGCATGAGCCACCTGTTCGCAATCGCCCCACCGTCGTCCACTCCCGAGGATCAGCGCGCGACCACCTTCCAACCGGTGACCGACGGCGGGCCGCAGCAACATAGCGGAACGAACCTGGTCATCGCCGCTTACGCGTTCTTGTGGGTCGTGCTCATGGCGTGGCTCTTCGCCATGTGGCGCAAACAAGCCGCGCTCCACGCGAAGATCGACGGGCTCGAACGAGCGATCGACCGCGCCGTCGCCAAGAGCGAAGCGAAATAGAGCCGATCGACCGCGCGGAGGTGCAGCGCGAGCTCAGGGCTTGCCGCCGCACTCGTCGTCGTCGCAGTTGTGCGTGCAGCAGTCGTTGTCGTTCTTGCACGACATTTTGTTTCCGCCGCAGCAGACGCCCGCCTGGCATATCGTTTGTGGGCCACACGTTTTTCCACACGCTCCGCAATTCATGGGCGTATCCAACTTGGTCTCGCAGCCGTCGGTCGGGTTGCCGTTGCAGTCGGCGGTGTTGGGCTTACACGTGATCGTCGGGCCGCTGTCGACCGCAACCGATGCTTCTGCACCCGCACCGCTGTCGCTCGTCGTTGCGGCCTCGTCGCTTCCGCCGTCCTCCGGAACCGGGTCGCCGCTGTCGAGGGCGATGAGGGACGCACAGCCGACCGAACCGACAACGGCCGCGGAGAGGGCGAGCAACGTGAGCGTGAAGATGCGCATCGTTTAAAATGTAGCACCGAGCGACGCGCCCGTCGGACCGATCGCGACCGCCACGGCGGACTGTGAGGATGGAGCGGTGACGAAAAGGACCACGCCCGCCACGACGGCGGCGCCGCCGACCGCGAAGAGGACGGTCGACGCCGTGGCCGCGCCCATCGCGTTCGAGCGAAGGTTCATCCCGTGCGCGTTGCACTGGTTAGCCGCGTTGCAGCCGCCGCCAGGATCGTTGGAGTCACGTTGGAGCGAGATCGCGTGGAAGCCGAAGTACGTTCCGACGCCCGCCGCCACGAGACCGGCGGCCCCGATGCCGATGCCGATGCCCCGCTGGACTCCGCCGTGGCGGGCGGGTCGTTCTTCGTTTCCGTCGAGAGAGAGGCCCGACGACGTCTTGGCGCCGTTTGCGGCGGCGTGCTCGGCGCCGACGGTGACATCGATGACCGGCCCATTCGCACCGCTCGATTCAGGGACCTTCATCGTCTCCGTCCACTCTGCGTTCAACGACGAGGTGACGGTGATCTTATGCGAGCCCGGATCGACTGGAAATCCGCGGGTCGATTCGATGCTCACGAACGTGCCGTTGTCGCTCACCATCACGCGCTCGGCGCCTTTGGGCGGGTGGATGCGGATGCGCGCCGTCTTGGTCTCGAGCTCAGACGCATATTGGTGAGCGACCTCTTCGCGAGAATCGCCGCGTGCGCGGGCGGTCGCTTCCGCTTCGCGATAAAGGGCGAGGGCGGTAGCGTGCTTGCCGAGCGCGTCCTCACACGCGGCCGAGTAGAGCGTGACGCCGAGCCCGGGCTCGAGGCTCTTGCTCTCCGCGAGCTTGGGGCACGCACTGGCATAGTTCTCGACGTCGAACTGCGCTTTACCTTCGTCGAAGAGCGACTGCGCGCGCGAGAGCGATGCGTCGTCGGCGAGCGCGACGCTCGGGGCAACCAAGATCCACGCGAAGGCGAGGAGCGAGGCTCGTTTCATCGTCCAGATCTTTATCATCGGGGCAAAGGGCAGGGCAGGGCGGGGAGTCGGGTAGAATCAGTCACGACCACCAAATTGCTTCGCGAGATCCTGCGCCTTGCGGTGCGGACGCGACGAAAGGACGGGGTTCGCCGCCGCTTTCGCCGTCGGCGCGGAGTCGATGGGGCTCGAGACCTTCTGCGCAGTGGCGGTTTCTGGCGTCGGGACGGCAGCCGACGCGCTCGCTTGCGCGGACGCGGCTTGGGACGGTGGACGCGCGCTGGACGTCGGGCGTGCAGCGACGGGCTCGGACGGCGCGTCGACCACGGCGGCGGCAATCCCGGGTGCGGTCGGCGCCGTCGCCACGTCTGCTGTCGCCAGGCTAGGCGTCGTTCGTCCGTGAACCATCCACACGAGACCGAGCACTGCCGCGAAACCCGCAGCGCCATACGCCACCGTCCGCTTCGGAAGCGTCCGCTTCGGCGAGAACGCGCCCGACGTCGTTGCGGTCGTCAGCGTCTCGCCGCCTATCTTGGGAGAGGCGGGCGTGAGCGGCAGAAGAATCGTCTGCGAGCCGAGTTGCTTACCGAGCGTACCGGCCTCGCTCTCCGACATCGTCGCCGCCGACGGCGACGTGAGACGGACCTGACGGTGGACGTTGCTGATCGGCTCCTCTGGAAACGTGGCGTCGATGGTGCGCGCGATGCGCTCGATGCAGATCTTAGAACGCTCGGGCGCAAACGGCTCGAGCGCGTTCGCGAGGTCCGAGATGTCCTGCCAGCGATTTTCGGGCTTCTTCTCGAGGCACTTCAGGATGACCTGCTGGAGCTCGATCGAGATCCCCTCGTTCATGAGCGAGTCGGGCGCGGTGTCGAGCACGCGCGCACAGACCTGCGGCATGGACGGCGCCGAGAATGGCGAGCGAGCTGTGAGGAGCTCGTAGAGGACGACGCCCATCGCCCAGACGTCCGAGCGCCCGTCGACGTCGCGCGTGGCTTTCATCTGCTCCGGCGACATATAGAGGGGCGAGCCGAGGAGCGCCGACGTCGTCGTCATCGCGCCGCTGTTCTCACGGGTGAAGATCTTCGAGATACCGAAGTCGAGCACCTTCACGATCGCCGAGCCGTCGGGGCGCTTCGACAGATGCAGGTTGCTGGGCTTGAGGTCGCGATGGACGACGCCGCGCGCGTGCGCCTCGGCGAGCGCTTCGCAGGCTTGGAGGACGTAATCGATGCCTTCGTCGATCGGGAGCTTGCCCTTCGCCTCGAGGATCTGCTCGAGGTCCGAGCCCTCGAGGTACTCCATCACGATATACGGCGTGCCGTCCTCGAAGGCCGCGACGTCGAGCACGCGCGCCACGTGCTCGCTCTTGATGCGAGCCGCCGCCTTCGCTTCACGCGAGAAGCGGAGGACCGACTCCTGATCCTTCATCGCCTCGGGCAGGAGCATCTTGAGCGCGACGAGCTCTTCGAGCTTCAAGTGGTAGGCCAGCAGCACGTAGCCCATGCCGCCAGCGCCGAGCTCACGCTCCACGCGGAACTTGCCCGCGAGGATCGCGCCCGCTTCCACGCTAGATGCCGAGGCCATGTTCATTCGCCGCAAGCCTCATAGTTTGCGCTAAACTGGGCGGAAATCACTCGTCCTTTTTCGGCCTTGAGCGCACACATGCCCGTAGAACATGTCATCTTCATCCCTGGTGTCCTGCTGGTGGGCATGGTGCTCGGTTATCTGCTTGGTGCACGCGCCGTGCGCAGCGACATAGAACGGAAAAACCGCAGAAATCGTGAGTGATCTCCCGTTGAGGTCGTGCGTAAACGCATCAGCGAGACATAACGCAGCAGCCCCTCGCCCAGCCGTCTCCCAGCCTTCTCTACAAGTGAGTATCCGATGATCGACTTTGAGCTGACGGAAGAACAAAAGGCCTTGATCGACACCGCCCGCCGTTTCACGCGCGAGCGCATCATTCCGGTCGCGGCTCAATGCGATCGCGAGTCGCGTTTTCCGCGCGACGTCTTCGAAGAAGCGCACAAGATCGGGCTCGTCAATCCGACGTTGCCCGCCGAGTACGGCGGCGCCGGGCTCTCCGACGTCGACTCTTCCTTCATCACCGAAGAGCTCGCATACGGCTGCTCCGGCATCCAGACGAGCATGACTGCGAACACGCTCGGCCTCACGCCGATCCGTCTCGCTGGCACCGAGGCGCAGAAGAAGAAGTACCTCGGTTGGCTCGCCGCCGAGCCGATCTTCGCGAGCTACGCGACCACCGAGCCCGGCGCCGGCAGCGACGTCGCCGGTATGCAGACGAAAGCCGTGAAAGACGGCAGCGGCTGGGTCTTGAACGGCCAGAAGATGTGGATCACCAACGCCAACATGGCGAGCTTCATCACCGTCTTCGCGACCGAGGACGCGAGCAAGCGTCACAAGGGCATCGGCGCCTTCATCGTGCCTGCCGACTCGCCGGGGCTCAAGATCGGCAAGCACGAGGACAAGCTCGGCCAGCGCGCGAGCGATACGGCCTCGGTCACGCTCGAGGACGTGAAGGTCTCGGCCGACAACGTGCTCGCGCTGCCCGGGAGCGGCTTCAAGCTCGCGATGGAGACCTTCAACCAGACGCGCCCCGACATCGGCGCGATCGCGTGCGGTCTCATGCGCCGCTGCCTCGACGAATGCGTCGCCTACGCGAAAGAGCGCAAGACGTTCGGCGTGCCGATCGGGCAGCACCAGCTCGTCGCGGCGATGATCGCCGAGATGGCCATCCGCGTAGAGGCCACGAGCCTCCTGGTCCGTAAGGCGGCCTGGAACCTCGACAAGGGGATCCGCAACCCGATCGTCAGCTCGTACGCGAAGGCCTACGGCGCCGACAGTGCGATGCTGACGGCTGTCGACGCGGTGCAGGTCTTCGGCGGCAACGGCTTCTCGAAGGAATACCCGGTCGAGAAGCTGATGCGCGACGCCAAGATCCTCCAGATCTACGAGGGCACGAGCCAGATCCAGCGCATCGTCATCGCCAAGCACGTGCTCGGCGGCTGAGCGATGCCACGAAGCGCGCCGCGTTCCATCGCAAGCGCGATCGCGGTCGCGGCGCTGCTCGGGGCGTGTGGAGCTGGGTGTGGCGGGGGTCGAGATGTCGTGCCCGAGACGCACGACGTCCACGGCGTCGAACAACCGGCTGACGCGAACGGCGGTTACGAGCACGTAGCGAGGCGATCGCTCGCCGTCGTTGCCCTCGCAGAGGCGCGCGGCATTTCGAAGGACGTCGCTTCGAAGGCGATCGAGGTCGTCGCCGATCAGATGGAGGCCTGTGAAAAGGAGCAGCAGGCCGCCGGCAAGCTCGTCCCCGGCGCGGTTCGGATCGTGGCGCTCGTCGATGCTCGTGGCACGATCGGGGGGCTCAACATCTCGAGGCTGTCGCAGAAGGAAGCGGCGGGGAACGCGATCCTCTGCCTGATCGCGCCCGTCCGTCTGCTCGTCCTCCCGCCGTTGGACGGCGATGCAGGCAACGGCGAGCCGCGAGGGTTGGCGATCGAGGCCACGTGGGGGGTCGCGAGCTCGCCATGAGTCGCGCTTCGAGCGTGGGCTCGAAGCCATCGCTCTGCATGTAGACCACAACTTTCTTGCTGCAGTCGAATGCCAAGAGACGGAAGCCAGATACGCTGCAATTTTCGCGGTAAATTGCGGATAATTCGGCGGCTACCCTGCGCTTCTTTCGTGGCGAGCGTGTGGCCGTGAGCTATCAAACGATCGTTGCGTGAGAACGATCGTCGAAGGTCGTCGTCGCCGACGAGACCGGGATCGCACGGTTCGTACAGGCGGTACGCGGAGGCCCACCATGAGAGCGTTGATCAGTGGCTCATTGATCGTTTTGCTGGCGGCGTGCTCGGGTAACGCGACGCCACACGCCTTCTCGTCCGACGGCGACAACACGGGCGACGGCACGGGAGACGGCACCGGCGACGGTACGGGTGATGGCACCGGCGGCGGCACCGACGACGGCGGTGGCACGAGCGGCGGCGGGGGCGCGGTTCCGCCTGCGTCGACGCAGCTCTCGGCGAACGCGGACGTCTCGCAGGTGAGCTTCTACCAGGCGAGTGAGGTCGTGGTGGTGCAAGCCGGCAAGGCCGCGACGCATGCGACGCCGATCATCGCGCAGCGCCCTGCGCTCGTGCGCGTGTTCGTGAGCCCGCACAGCGGCTCCTCCGGCAGCGTGACCGCGCAGCTCCGCTTCGAAGACGGCAGCGGTGCTCCGCTCGACCAGCTCTCCAAGACGCAGAGCATCGCCAGCGCGTCGACGGAGGCGAGCACCTCGTCGACCATCAACTTCGACGTTCCGGCCAAAGATCTCGTCTCGGGTGGGAAGTTCTCGGTCGCCCTCGTCGACGCGAGCGCCGCGGAGACGGCGGACGGCACGGCGAGCACGGCGCGCTTCCCGCAAAATGGCTCGCTCGGTGCGACCGGCGCGAAGAATACGGGCATCCTCAAGATCATGCTCGTGCCGGTCGTCGTCTCGGGCGGCTATCCCCCGGACACGAGCGCGGCGCAGATGAAGACGCTGCACGACACGATGTTCGCGCTCTATCCCGTCACCGACGTGCAAATCACCGTGCACGCGCAAGCGAGCTATGCGGGGACCGTCTCGCCACTGAGCTCGCAAGGGTTCGAGAACGTCCTCGAATGGGCGATGAGCCTCCGCCAGAGCGAAAACGCGCCCGACGACGTTTACTACTGGGCCACCTTCGATCCGAAGTCGACGTTCGCCTCGTTCTGTGGCAGCGGCTGCATCGCCGGCCTCAGCAGCGTCGCCGGCGCCAACGATCCTGCCGACCGCGTGTCGACCGGCATCGGCTACACGGGCATCGACACGGCCTTCACGATGGCGCACGAAATCGGCCACGCCCACGGCCGGAGCCACGCGCCCGGTTGCGGCGCGTCCGGCATCGACCCGAGCTTTCCGAACGCGTATATCGCGTCGAGCGCGCAAAACGGCAGCTTCGGCACGATCGGCGTGCTCGGCTACGACATCGTCAACAAGACGTTCGAGCCCGCGGCGAGCACGGGCGACATGATGGGCTACTGCCCACCGACCTGGGTCAGCGACTACACGTTCGCGGCGCTCGCGACGCGCGTGCAGACCGTCAATGCGGCGACCAACGTCATCGGAAGTCCGCTCAAGTTCGCGACGCCCCAGCCGCATCGCTTCGTGAACATCGACGCCGACGGAAACGTGCGCTGGGGTCAGCCGATCCAGATGCGCGACAAGCCGCAGGCGGGCGACAAGACCGTGAGCTACCTCGACGCGAGCGGCAACGTCATGATGACGACCTCGGCGAGCCTCCACGAATTCAGCGACGTCGGCGGTGGTTACGTGATCGTCCCCGAAGGACCGGCTGGCTTCGCGTCCATCAAGGTGACGAACGTCGGCGCCAATCGCGTCGAACGGTTCCTCGCCAAGAGCTACTGACCGCACCACCTCTACGCTCAGCTTTTCGACTGCCGGGCTCGCCTCGACGTGATCCGTCGAGCGCGGGCAGGTGTCGCTTTGTGTGCACTTGCAGGCATAGGTAGGCGCCTTAACTTGTCATAGAAAGCGAGCGGCAACGACAAGGCAACTTGGGCCTCGTCGGCGATGCTGCTGCAAAAGGTGCAACCATGGAGCGATCGCGCATGTTGGCGGTTGGTGCCCTCTTTTGGGCAATGGGTTTGTTTACGCTCGGAGCCTACGCGTACGCGATCAACCGTCCGCTCAAGGTGAATCCGCTGCCCGTGTACCTCACGTCCATAGCGGCACCGCCCACGGAGGTCGTCCGTGACGTGCCGGTATCGCACGTGCTCGAGCTGCCCGCGGTCGTCATCATTGGACGCGCGCCAGCGAAGGTCGCGCTGAAGCCGGTCGTGGAAGAGGCGATTCCGGCGGCACGTGATCTGTCCGAGATGCGTTGCGCCGACTGGCGTCCTCTCGAGCAAGGCGGCTCGAACGTGCGCGAATGCATCTGACCCGTGGAACGGAGGTGGAGCGAGCCGACGAGTGGCTCGCTCCTCACGTGCGGCGAGGGGCGTTCAGTCGAAGATCTTGCCCGGGTTGAGAAGTCCTTTCGGGTCGAGCGCGCGCTTCACGCTCTTCAAGAGGGCCAGCTCCTCCGGTGAGCGTGAATAGCCGAGGAATTCCTTCTTCAAGAGCCCGACGCCGTGCTCGGCCGAGATGCTTCCCTTGTGCTCACGCACGAGCTCGAACATCGCGCGGTCCGCGTCGTGGGTCTGGGCGAAGAATGCGTCACGGCTCATGGCGTCCGGCTTCATGACGTTGACGTGGAGGTTGCCGTCGCCGATGTGGCCGAAGAGGCAAATCTCCCATCCGGGGTAGCGGTCGGTGAAGACCTGCTCGAAGTGCGCACAGAAGGAGTCGAGCTCACTCACGGGCAAGGCGATGTCGTTCTTGTGCGGGAGGCCGGTGGCGGACAAGCTCTCGCTGATCGATTCGCGGAGCGCCCAGAGGTCGCGCGCTTCGTTCGCGTGCTGGGCCATCACGCCGTCCTGGACAAGCCCGCGCTCGAAGAGCGAGCCGCACCACGCCTCAAGCTCGGCGGCGCTCGCGTCCTCGGCCTCGACGAGCGCGTAGCACTTGGCTTCGGCGGAGAACGGCGGCCGGAGCTTTCGATGCTTCATGACGCGTGCGAGGCAGAGGTCGGTGAAAAACTCGTACGCAGCCAGCGTGAACGGCGCCTTTCGCGCCTCACGGAACAGGGTCAAGACGGCCGCGATGTCGGGCACGGCGAAGACCATCACGTCGAGCTTGCTCGGCGGCCGCGTGAGCTTCAGGGTCGCCTCGGTGATGATGCCGAGCGTGCCCTCGGTGCCGATGAAGAGCTGGCGGAGGTCGAAGCCGGTGTTGTTCTTCTCGAGCGCGCCGTTGAGCTCGAGCACGTCTCCGTTTGCGGTGACGACCTCTAGCCCGAGGACCCACTGGCGGGTCAGGCCGTAGCGGATGACCTTCACCCCGCCGGCGTTCGTCGCGATATTTCCTCCTATCTGCGACGAGCCCTTCGATGCGAAGTCGACCGGCCACAGGAGTCCCGCTGCTGCGCAATGGTCGTGCACCGTCTGCGTGACGGCGCCGGCCTGCACGCGGACGGTGCCGGCGAGGTCGTCGACCGCGTCCATTCGGCGCATCCGCTCGAGGGAGACGACGAGCTCACCCTTCGCCGCGACGGCCCCGCCGGCGAGGCCGGTCCGGCCGCCCGAGGGGACCATCGCCACGCCGTGCGTGCTCGCGAGCTTCACGAGACGTGACACCTCGTCGGTTGTGCGGGGGAAGGCGATCGCGGTCGGCGCGGGCGTGAAGACGCGCGTCCAATCGCGGCCGTAGGCCTGGAGGTCTGACGCGTCGCGCGACATGAAATCCGCGGGAAAAGCACCCTCTATTTGCTTGTAAAATGCATCCGTCTCGCGACCCATCGACGACGGAGAGTACGTGCTCTAGAAGAGGAGGACCATGCCTCGCACGCTCAATTTCAACGCCGGTCCTGCCACGCTGCCTCTCCCCGCGCTCGAGCGTGCTCGTGACGAGCTCCTCGACTTCGCCGGCACCGGCATGAGCATCATGGAGCACTCGCATCGCGGCAAGGACTACGACGCGGTCCACGAGGAGGCGATCGCCCTCTTGCACGAGCTCACCGGCCTCGGCGACTCGCACCACGTTCTCTTCTTGCAGGGCGGCGCGACGCAGCACTTCGCCCAGATTCCGATGAACTTCGTCCCCGCCGGCGGGAGCGCGGACGTCGTCGTGACCGGCGCGTGGGGTGAGAAGGCGATCAGCGAAGGTCAGGCGGGAGCCAAGCTCGTCGGCGGAGAGCTGCGCGTCGCGTTCGACGCCGGCGTGAAGAAGGACGGGGCGAAGAGCAAGTCGTACGCGCGCGCGCCCAAGCCCAGCGACTACCAGCTCGACCCGAAGGCAGCCTATGCCCACTTCACGAGCAACGAGACCATCCACGGTGTGCAGTACGCCGAGCTCCCCGACACCGGCAACGTGCCGCTCGTCTGCGACATGTCGAGCGATTTTCTGTGGAAGAAGATGGATCTCTCCCGCTTCTCGATGGTGTACGCGGGCGCGCAGAAGAACATCGGTCCCTCCGGCGTCGTCGTCGCGCTCGTCCGCAAAGACTTCATCGAGCGCGGCAACAAGCAGCTCCCAAAAATCTTCCAGTACAGGACCGCCGCCGACAACAACTCGCTCTACAACACGCCGCCCACGTTCGGCATCTACCTGATCCGAAACGCGCGAAGGCACGCATGCTCTACGAGATCATCGACGAGCACGGGGAGATGTTCCGCTGCCCGGTCGACAAAGACAGCCGCTCGACCATGAACGTCGTGTTCACGCTTCCGAGCCAAGAGCTCGAGGACAAATTCATCAAAGAAGCGAAGGCCGAGAGCATGGTCGGCCTCAAAGGTCACCGCTCAGTCGGTGGCGTTCGCGTCTCGCTCTACAACGCTGTCAGCGTCGGTTGGGTAAGCACGCTCTGCGCGTTCATGGAGTCGTTCGCTTCGCGCAACGGGTAGGCGACGGCCCTTAACCCAGGCGGGCGGTTACGGTCCCTACTTCGCTCGCGAATGAGCCTCCCCAAGGCTCGCTTCGCGAACGACGTGCTTTGCACGTCGGGAAGGTTCGCCGACGTCCTTTTGGTGAAGACGAACTAGCTACTTCTTGGCCTTGGCGGCCTTCTTCGCGTACTCGCCGTGCGAGCGCTCAAGCGCCTCGCCGAGGGCGGCGTCGACGGTCTCGCCACGGGCCCACTGGTCCGCTTTCACGAGCGTCGTTTGCGCGGCGACGGCGAGCTTCGCGCGACGGCCGCGGCGCAAGCCGGCGAACGCCGACTGCGTTTCGGAGGGGGAGATCTTTTTGGCAGGTTGGAGGTGTCCACGCATGGTGCGCGCGATATAGCCCATTTTCCGGGCTTTCCCACGCAAATAAGGCGGGCGTCAGCGGGGGCTACCGAACGACACGCTCATCCCGCAGCTGTTCGACGGGCTGAACGAGACCCTCGAAGCCGCGGGATTTCCCGAGTCGAACACCACTTTTCCGCTGACGGTCACACTGCCGGTGATGGCCGTCTTCATGGCGCCCGAGGACCCGAGCGCGCCCACCAGAGCGCTGCCCAGATCGCCGCCAGCCATCTGTTTGGCGATGGCGAGCGGGTCGCTCGCGAATTGGCTGCACGGCACCGGGTTGCTCGTGAGGCTGAGGTCGACCGCGACGCCGTGGACCGGCCGGCGGACGGTGCCGGTGATGGCCGCTTCGAACGGACCGGCCTTGGCCTTGCCGCCGGAGACCGGCATGTCGCTCGCCGGGTCGCCCTTCCAGGTGAGCTCGGCGGTGACCGCGACCGGCGTGGGCAGCTGCGGGACGGTGATGGGCTGCGTCGCAAGCGAGACGAGGCCGCTCGCGACGCCGACGCCGGAGGCCGGACGCGTGACCGAGTCGACGACGTGAAAGTCCAAGACAGGGTCACCGGGGACGGCGCCGATTCCGACGGCGTCGAGCGGGAGGCCGAGCTGCGACGGACGACGCGCCTTCACCGTCCATTCGAAGCGCGTGGTGTCGCCGCTTCGGTCGAACGCGAAGACGTTGGCGTTCGGATCGGTCGGATCAAGCTGCGTTCGGAAGTGCTCGCCCCCAAGGTCGCGCGACACGTGGGTGAGGAAGGGGCCGACCGCGATCGCCCCGCTCTTCAGCGACGCCATGCCCTGCAGATCGTAGGCGTCGCCGAGGTGGGGGGCGAGCGAGACGTCGCCGACCAGGTTCGCGATCTCGATTTGTGCATCGCCGGCGAAATGCGACCACACGACGTGCGTGTTTTGCACGTGAACCGTGCCGGGGGCGTTGGTCGGGACCGGCTTTTCGAGCGCGGCGAGGGCGGGCGGGGCGATGACACCGTCGAGAGTGACCTCACCGCCGTTCATCGTGACGTGCGAGCCGTCCCATGAGGCGTCGATCTCCGCGTTCGTCACCTTGGCGTTCGGCGTGCGCGCGGAGGTGGCGCCTACACCTTCGAATTGGATCCCGCTGGCGGCGAGGCGCGTATGCTCGATCGACAGCGTGATCCCGCGCTCAGCCGCCTCGCCGATGGCCCTACGTTGGACATAGACCGGAGCAAAAACCACGGCGGCAGCGCCGGCGGCGACGACGGCGAGCACACCGATCACGAGAGACTTGCGCATGGCGGAGAGACTCCGATGATAGCCCTATGAGCTCGGTCGTCGCCAAAGCATCCGTCGAGCTCCTCGCGTCCAAGGACAAGCTGTGGCCGCTCCTCGGCTCGACCGAAGAGGTCAACCGCTGGATGGGGCAGTCGCCCTACAAGCTCAAGTCGGTCGACGCCGCGCAGCGGAGGGCCGGCGCGCGCTATGTCGTCGAGGCCAAAGACAGCATCTTCACGATGGATCACGAGGCGCTTCCGTTCGAATGGGAAGAAGAGCGCTTCCTCAAAGCCGTGCGAAAAATGATCGGCGGTCCGTTCAAGTCGATCGTCTTCGTCGTCCAGCTCGAGCCAGGAAAAGCGCCCGGCGGAACGCGCGTCGACGTCACGCTCGAGGTCGAGACGCGCTCGGCCCTCATGAAGCCTCTGGCCCGATTCGCCGCGAACAAATACGTGAAACGCTATGTCGAGCTCGCGACCGACGTCGATGCGTTCGTCCGGCGCAAGGCCGAGAC
>CAJDWT010000119.1_pt1 | contig 16865 bp, 10 predicted proteins | sample 7391671 | NCBI WGS metagenome assembly CAJDWT01 (sample SAMEA7055729, study PRJEB34461) | soil metagenome | biome: terrestrial ecosystem; feature: Peninsula; material: soil | place: Antarctica | collected 2016
GGCCAGCCGGTTCCTGAGCTATCTGGGCGAGATGGGCGTCGAAGATCTCGCCACGCTCGGCGTCCGGGACCTGTCGGGTTTCCTGGTGCGCCAGCGTCAGCGTGGGCTTGGGCGCAAGACGATCGCGGGTTTGAGGTCGTGCGTGGCGGACTTCCTGGCGTTTCTGGCGGCGACGGGCCGGACGCCTGAGAGTCTCGCGGGCCGGCTGCCACCGCACCGGCATGTCCGTCACGAGTCCGAGCCGCACCTGTGGACGGTGGAGGAGATCCGGCGGGTGCTGGCGGTGATCGATCGTCAGTCCGCAGCCGGCAAGCGCGATTACGCGATGATCTTGGCGACCGCCCGGCTGGGCTTGCGGATCTCGGATCTACGCCAGCTCGAGCTCAGCGATCTGGACTGGCGGTCCAAGACGATCACGATCGTTCAGCACAAGACGCGGCGGCCGCTTTGCCTGCCGCTACTGGACGATGTTGGCTGGGCGATCATCGACTATGTCGGGCACGGCCGCCCGGAGACCGCCTGCCCGAAGGTGTTCGTCAAGCACCGTCACCCGTTCGACGCGTTCGGGAGCGCCTGCTGGAGCGCCGTGAGGACCTGCGTCATCTCCTCTTTGTCCGGACCTTCCCAGGCGTCCTTGAGCTTCGCGGCGTCGAGCCCCTCTTTGTGGGCGTCCGGCACGTACCGCAAGACGACGTCGTAGCGCTTGCGTTCGAGCGCGCGCACGAAGCCGACGACGGCGTGGCGAGGGGTGTCTTGCGCATAGAGATCGATCGCGGAGGTGTCGATGCGCCAGCGTCCGCGCTCCAGAACGAGCTGCAGTGCCTGCCCGTTCGTGCTCGTGACGGTAGCGGTCACGACCGCAGGGGTCGTCGGCCTTTGCAATGACTTGCCGATCTCGCGGACCTCGGTCGGGTCGTCCTTCACCATGCGGCGGAAGGCTTCGGGGCTGATTCCGCGCCGCGCGTCGTCCGAGAGCATGCGGTAGGCGTCGTCGGCGCGACCTTCTTCGAGCGCCCGGGCATACGTCCGAAGCGCGCTCTGCGGATCTTCCGCCCCGCCGCCGCCGCACCCGAGGCCGCATGCGCCCGAGGCGAGCGCGAGCGCCAAAATCGAAAGAGCTGCCGTCGCCCTGAAACTCATCGCGGCTCGTAGAGCTACCACAAAAACGACGGAGAAAGGCCGCTTGCGCGGTAGAGTGGTGCAATCGTGGATAAGGACGTCGAACCCGAAGTCATTCCGATTCTTCCGCTTCGCAACAGCGTCGTCTTTCCGGCGAGCGTGGTGCCGATCAACGTCGGGCGTCCGCGAAGCGTGCGTCTTGTCGAAGAGCTGCTCGGCCAAGAGCGCGCCATCGTCGGCATCGTCAGCCAGAAAGACGCCGACGTCGACGAGCCCGCATTCGATGATCTTTACACGGTCGGGACCATCGCCCGCGTCGTGAAGGTGATTCGCCTCGGCCCCTCCAACTACTCGGTCGTGCTCCACGGCCTCTCGCGGCTCCGCATGGTGTCGAACGGAACGCTCGAGCCGTACATGCGCGCGCGGGTGAAGCGCATCGCCGACGATCTCGAGCGCGACGCCGAGCTCGACGCGCTCGGCGCCAGCCTGCGCGAGTCGATGCGTGAGCTCGTGAAGCTGATGCCGTCGCTCCCGAAAGAAGCAGCCGGCATCCTCGACAACGTGCGTGAGACCGGCGCGCTCGCCGACCTCATCGCCTCGAACCTGTCGATCGAGCAGGCCAGCGTCGCCGAGAAGCAGAAGATCCTCGAGACCTTCGATCCGAAGGCGCGCGTCAGGGCCGTCTCGGCGATCGTCCACAAGCAGCTCGACCTCGTCCGCGTGCGCAACGAGATCTCGACGATGGTCGCCGACGAAGGGCGCAGCCAGCGCGAGCTCATCTTGCGTCAGCAGATGAAGAGCATCAAAGAGGAGCTCGGTGAAGGCGGGGAAGACGAAGAGATCGAAGAGCTCCGCGAGCGCCTCCGCCTCGCGCAGCTCCCCGACGATGCGCAAAAGATCGCGCGAAAGCAGCTCGCTCGTCTGTCGGGCATGCAGCAGCAGTCGGCCGAGTTCAACGTCACGCGCACCTATCTCGAGTGGCTCGCCGATCTTCCTTGGGCCAAGACCACCCCCGACAAGCTCGACCCGCTCGACGTCAAGCGCTGCCTCGACGAGGACCACTTTGGGCTCGAGAAGGTGAAAAAGCGCATCGTCGAGTACATCGCAGTGCGAAAGCTCCGCACCGACAAGGGCGGAGCGCAGGTCGGTCAGCGCGGTCCGATCCTCTGCTTCATCGGACCACCCGGCGTCGGCAAGACGTCGCTCGGTCGCTCGATCGCGCGGTCGATGGGGCGTCGCTATCACCGCATCGCGCTCGGCGGCGTGCGCGACGAGGCCGAGATCCGCGGGCACCGCCGCACCTATGTCGGCGCGCTCCCCGGTCGCGTGATCCAAGGCCTGAAGAAGGTCGGCGTGAAAAACCCGGTCTTCGTCCTCGACGAGGTCGACAAGCTCGGCGTCGACATGATGGGCGACCCGTCGGCCGCGCTCCTCGAGGTGCTCGACCCCGCCCAGAACAACTCGTTCCAAGACCACTACATCGACACGCCGTTCGATCTTTCGGCCATCACGTTCATCGCCACCGCGAACAACCCGGACACCATTCCGGACCCGCTCTGGGACCGCCTCGAGGTCATCGAGGTCCCGGGCTACACGCGGATGGAGAAGAAGATGATCGCCAAGGAGTTCCTCTGCCCCAAGCAACTCTCCGCGCACGGGCTTACGCCCGAGCGGCTCGACTTCACTGACGCCGGGATCGAGAAAATCATCGAGAATTACACGCGTGAGGCCGGCGTCCGTAACCTCGAGCGGGAGATCGCGTCGGTCTGCCGCGTGGTCGCGGTCCGCCTGGCGGAGGGCGAGGACGTGCACGAGGCGGCGACGCCCGAGACGGTCGAAAAAATGCTGGGGGTCCCTCGGTACGATCACGACGTAGCCGAAAAGGAGATGGTCCCTGGCGTGGCGACCGGCCTCGCGTGGACGCCGTCGGGCGGCGACGTGCTCTTCATCGAAGCGACGAAGATGCCGGGCAAAGGCACCGTCACCGTCACTGGCAACTTGAAGAGCGTCATGCAGGAGTCGGCGACGGCGGCGCTCACGTTCGTGCGCAGCCACGCCAAGGATCTCGGCCTCGACCCGGAGTTCTTGAAGACGATCGACTTGCACGTCCATGTTCCGAAGGGCGGCACGCCCAAGGACGGTCCGTCCGCGGGCGTGACGATGTTCACCGCCGTCGCCTCACTCCTGCTCGGCGCGCCGCTGAAGCGCGACGTCGCGATGACCGGAGAGATCACCCTCCGCGGGACCGTGATGCCGGTCGGCGGGATCAAAGAGAAGCTCCTCGCCGCGCACCGCGCCGGCATGCGCACGATCCTGATTCCCGCGAAGAACGAGCGTGATTTGGAGGACATTCCGGACGATGTCCGCAAAGACCTCACTATCCACCTCATCAAGCGCGTGCAGGAGATCTTGCCGCTCGTCTTGGCCGAGCCGATCGCGCCGCCGCAGTCGATCCCGCCGCCCGAAGGCTCGTCTTCGGACACGTCGGTCCCTTTGAAGTGAGCTGAGATGATCGACGTCCGATCGCGCCCGACCGCTATTTCGGCGGGTGTGGTCGGCGTTGTCATGCTCGGTCTCGGCTGCCTGCGGCTCTTCGCCGGCCCAGGGTATGAGCAGGCGCTCGCGACCGGCCTCATCGCCCCTTCGGCCGCGGCGATCGCGACCGCGCTCGAGACCTCGAAGCGCGCGGCGGATGGACGGGCCCTTCGTCCGATCCTGTGTATTTTGCATGGAATCGAAATAGGGCTGTTTTTGGCGGCCATTTCGCTCTTGACGGCGCTCGTCCACGGCCTGCGCGTCGGCTTCTGTGATTTCACCGGCGGCGTGCTCGGCTTCGGGCTCACGGCGCTCCCCGGCACCATCCTCGGCGGGATCTGGGGCGCGGTCGCCAGCGAGCTCGCAGGTCGCGTGAAGCGGCGAAGGCTCGCGAGCGTCCTCGCGTCGCTCGCCGGACCGCTCGCGTGCATCGGGCTCGGGCTCGCTCGGTTCTACACGTCACCGATGGTCTTCGCGTTCGATCCGTTCGTCGGGTATTTTTCGGGCTCGTTCTACGACACCGTCGTCGACCCTGGAGCGCCGCTGCTCTCGTATCGCTTCGGCACGCTCGCGACGATCGCGTTCGCGCTCTCCGCCGCCTCGCTCGTCGAGCGTGAAGGGCGCGGCTTCGTCTTCGCGCCCGCGACCGGCACCACGCTCGCGCGTGCAATCTTGTGCGGTGCGGCGTTCCTCACGAGCCTCTACGTCACCGCCGACGGCAAGAGCCTCGGTCATTGGCAGACGACCGCGTCGATCGCAGCGGACCTCGGCGGACGAAAATCTGGCCCCCGCTGCGACGTCGTCTATCCGCAGTCGATGAGCGAGCGCGACGCGAGCCTGCTCGTCAAAGACTGTGATGAAGAGATCGCCGGCGACGAAAAGGTGCTCGGCATCCGCGGGCCCGAGCGCATCACTGCGTTCTTCTTCCGCGACGCAGGCGACAAGAAGCGACTGATGGGCGCGGGCGACGTCTACATCGCGAAGCCTTGGCGCAAAGAGGTCTATTTGCAGGTCGGCGGCTATCCGCATCCCGTGCTCGGACACGAGATCGCGCACGTGGTCGCTGGCTCGTTCGGTCGCGGGCCATTTCGAATCGCTGGCGCCCTCGGCGGGCTCTGGCCGAACCCGGGGCTCATCGAAGGGGTGGCGGTCGCGACCGCGCCCGAACAGGGCGAGCTCACCGAGCTCACGTGGGCGCGGGCGATGCTCGACCTTGGGATCTTGCCGCCGATGCGCGAGATCGTGGGCGTCGATTTTCTCGGCCGCTCGAGCTCGCAGAGCTACACGACCGCCGGCGCCTTCATCAAGTGGATGATGAAGGCCTACGGCGTCGACAAGGTGCGCGCCGTCTACGGTGGGACGACGTTCGAGGCTGCGACGGGCAAATCGCTCGACGCGCTCGATGCTGAGTTTCGCGCGTATTTGAAGGCCGACCAGCCGCTGCCCGATCAGGCGATGAGCTTCGCGAAGGGGAAGTTCGACCGGCCGGGTCTCTTCTCACGGCTCTGCCCGCACGTCGTCGACGGGCTGCTCGAACGAGCAAACGCATGCCGAGACGGACAGGCCTACACGCAGGCGATCGACCTCTACGACGAAATCCTCACCAAAGATCCGGTCAACGCCCAGGCGACCTTCAACCGCGCGACGAGCGAGCTCCGGGCCGGCGACACCGACAAGGGCCGCGCCGATCTCGAATCGATCGAGAAAAACCAGGAGATCGCGCGCGCGTGGCACGACCGCGCCGAAGAGGCCCTGGCCGACGACGAGCTCACGCGCGGGCTCTACGCAGAGGCCGCCACTCGCTACAAGGCGCTCGCCAGCGCCACGCTCGACGAGGACGCGGGCCGGACGTACGAGGTGAAGCTCGTCGGCGCGCTCGATCCGATCGCGCGTCCGGCGATCGAGGGGCTTCTCCTCGGTCCCCAGCGCGGCGGCGATCCGTTTTACGCGGCCACGCTGCTCGGCAGCTGGCAGACGAGGACCCACGACCCGCTGGCCGACTACCTCATCGGTAAGAACGCGGCGCGGCACGGCGAGTATGACGAAGCATTGCCACATCTCGAGGCCGTGATCGAAGCCGGCGCGCCGAGCCCACGCATCGGCCGAGAGCTCCTTCACCAGTACGCGGTCATCGCGTGCGCCAAAGGCGACGCGAAGCTGGTCGCGCGTGCGAAGACGTTGATGGCAGCGGCGGAGAGCCCGTTCGATCGCACCGTCAGCGGCCGCTACGACTTCATCGTGCGTCTGCTCGATCGCTGTGAGGCTCGGTAGGCGTTCAGCTCCAGCCGTCGCGTTTCTGGCGAAGCAGCGGCGCGACTGCGATCACGACCGCGATGACGATCGGTACGAACAAGCCCCACGTCCCGAGCACCAGGCTCAAGAGCAGAGAGATCACGCCGGTCGGTAAGAAGAGAAGCTTGAAGCGCGTCCCCGCGCTCTCCCACTTCCTCGGCGCGTTCGCGGTGTGCACCGCCAAAAGCGCCACGATCTCTTCGTGCGAGAGCTTGGCATTCGCTCCGCCACCCGGAGTAGCCACCTCTTCGCGCGGAGGCTCAGCCCGCAAGACGACTACGGGCTCAATCGGCGCCGCCGCCGCACGATAAGCCGCCTTCTCACGCTTCGTAGGCTTAGGAAAGTCAGCAGCCACGCCCAAACTATAACTCTTCTCGGTTCATGGACGAGCGAAGCGAGAACAGGCCATCGTAAGCGAGGAGCGAAGCGACCGAGCGATCTCCGCTAGCGATCTTGCCCGCGCTTTGCCCCGCAAAGCGCTCGGCGTAAGCCGAGGGTGGGGAGGCTCATTTTCCGAAGGAAAATGAGGGGCCGGAACGGCCCACCAGAGTCGTCAGCGACATCGTCGCGCCAAGCGACGACACAGGAGGCTTTAAACGACACCGCTGCCATCACAACGTTTTAGTGGCCAGACCCAGAGTCGAACTGGGGACACGCGGATTTTCAATCCGCTGCTCTACCAACTGAGCTATCTGGCCAACCGCCTTTTGGGCCGCGCATATGTGCCCGAGAGGACGCACGTTTGTCAAACCCGAAGTGCGTGGCGGCTAAATCAAAGGGCGGTGGTTGCCTCGATTTCGACGAGAAATTGCGGGTTCGCGAGCTGCCCCGACCAACACGAGCTTTTCACCCTTTTTGGCGACGACGGTTTGCGAGAAGGCCGGGGTTCTTGTGCATGCCGTCCGGGTTCAGGTGGGAGATGGCCATGGCACTTTTATAGCCCTAAGATGCGCCCCATGAACCTCCGCCTTCGCTCTTCAATCCTCGGAATTTCGGTCACGATGCTGGCTGCAGCGTGCGGCGGCTCGCCAAACGCCGGCCCGGCCACGCCGGCGACGACGACGGTCGTCGCGCCCGCTCCCGCCGCCACAGGCCCGGCGCAGAAGGTCAGCGACGCGCCGGCGCCTGCCGACACCGACGGCAAGATCAAGTGGGCGCTCGCCGGCGCACAGCGCACCGACAAGGAGAAGGCGCGTGACGCCTACCGTCACCCGCTCGAGACACTCGAATTTTTCGGGCTCAAAGACGACATGACCGTCGTCGAGCTCTGGCCTGGTGGCGGCTGGTATACGGAAATTTTGGCCCCCGTTCTCCACGACAAGGGGAAGCTCGTCGTGACGACGTTCGACCCGGTCAAGGCAAAGAACGAGGCCGAGCACGAGAAGGAGTACGACGCGAAGCTCGCCGGTGCGCCGGCGATCTACGGCAACGTCGTCAAGCAGCCGCTCATCCCGTCCGACCCGACCTTCGTCCTTGGCCCCGAGGGCTCGGCCGACATGGTGCTGACCTTCCGCAACTTCCACAACTGGATCAGCGCCAAGATCGCGACCAAGGTCATCTCCGCCGCGTTCAAGGTGCTCAAGCCTGGCGGCACCTTCGGCATCGTCGAGCACCGCGCGAGCCCGGGCGACACCAAGAACGTCCCCTCCGAAAGCGGCTACGTCAACGAGGAGCTCATCATCGAAGCGGCCCAGATGGCGGGCTTCAAGCTCGATCAAAAGTCCGAGATCAACGCGAACCCGAAGGACACGAAGGACTACCCCAAAGGGGTATGGGCTTTGCCGCCGGTGTATCGCAATGGTGACGTTGACAGGGCGAAGTACCAGGCGATCGGCGAGTCGGATCGCATGACGCTGAAGTTTGTGAAGCCTGCCAAGTAGGGCGAGGATCGCGTTCAGCGACCGATCGGCGATCTGTCCGGCGGTCCTGACCCTGGTGGGTGCCTCGCGGCACCCCTCACGCCCTTCGGGCGCGATCCTCCCCGCGCTCGGCTTGCGCCGACTCGTTTTTCGAGAAGCGAAAAACGAGGAGCAAGATCGCTGGCGGAGGGCGCTCGTTCGCTTCGCTCCTCGTTTGCGATGGCCTGATCTCGCTTCGCTCGCTCGCCCGCAGGCGGCTCTAAATTTAGCTTCGCTCGCTCAGGCTCGTTTGAGCTGTGCGCTGGAGATGGGGCCGTCTTCGGGCTCTTTGAGGGCTTCTATGCGGACGGCGTCGACCAGGAGCGGGACGGCGCTTTGGGGGACGCCTAACGTTTTGAGGAGCATGACGTCGGCGTGCTCGACGTCGCTCGAGACCTCTTTGGGGAGATCCGCGAGCCGGACCATCGCGTCGGCGCCTACGACGAGCTTCATGCCGGTGGGGCTGTGCGCCGTCACGGCCGTGTGATGACCGGCGCAGACGGTGGCGATGTCGGGGGGCAAGCTCCACGCGCGGGCCACGTCGGCACCGGCGGCCGCGTGGTAGCGGCGGATCAAATCGTCGACTTTGTCCGGCTCGTTAGCCGCCTCCGGCATCGCCGCGAGGATTCGGTAAATGCGCGCCTCGCCGATGTCGTGGAGGAGCCCGCACAGATAGGCGAGCTCGTAGTGCGGCGCGATCATCTTGCCGAGCTGACGCGCGGCGACGGCGGTGCGGACGCTGCGCGCGAACGACGTCGTCACCTCTCCGGAGAAGATCGGTAGCTTCTCGTGTGCGCGCTCGTAGACGACTTGGAGGAGGAGATCGCGCGCGGCAAAGAGCCCTATGCGGACGAGCGCGGCGGTCGTCGACGTCGGGCGAATGCGGCCCGAGTAGGCGGCCGAGCCGGCGAGGGCGACGAAGCGAGCGGCGAGGGAAGGGTCGCGCTCGACCAGCTTCGCGATGCGGCCGATGTCGGTCCGCGGATCTTGCGCGAGCTTGAGCGCCTCCTCGGCGGCTGCGGGCAAGAGGGGAAGCCCGGCGCGGCCGTTCGAGAGCTGCTTCTGGAGGTAGGTCTCGAGGACGTTGGTGTCCTCGATCGCCTTGATCTGGGCCTGCACCACGCGGTTGCGGCCATGATCCTTGGCCTCGTAGAGCGCTTCGTCGGCACGGCGGCAAAGCGCGGCCGGATCGGCGGCCTCGGCGCCTTCGTGGAAGGCGACGCCGACGCTCGCGGTGATGTGCCCGGATGCGAGCCAGGGCGCGACCTCGAGCTTCTCGATCGACTGGCGGTGCTCCTCTGCGATCGCCACCGCTTCGGCGGCGGTCACGTTCGGGAGCAGAAGGACGAACTCTTCGCCGCCGTAACGCGCGCAGACGTCCCCTTTGCGCTTCGCCTTGTAGATGCACTGAGCGACGGCTTGCAGCACCTTATCGCCGGCGCCGTGGCCGTGCGTATCGTTCACGCGCTTGAAGTGGTCGACGTCCAAGAAGAGGACGGCGAGGGGATGCGCGGCGCGGCACATCGCCGAAAAACGCTTGTCGAAGGTACGGCGGTTGGCGATGCCGGTGAGGGCGTCGACCGTCGCTTCGAGCTGGTAGGTATCGCGCTCGACACGGATGCGCATCAGGCGGTCGCGATCGCGCCTGTTGCGGAGCTGGACGCGGACGCGTGCCTGCAGCTCGATGAGACGCGCGCCAGGGGCGACGACGTCGTCGGCGCCGGCCAAGAGGCCGTGGGCGACGGTCTGCTCGGAGAGCTCTTCGACCGCGAGGAGGATCGGCACGTTGCGCGCCGCTTCCACGTTGCGAAGCTCACCGCAGAGCTCGAAGCCGGAGCCCGTCGACGTGTTCGCGTCGATGATCACGAGGTCGGGGAGGAACGCCTGGAGGATCTGCGCGACCGGCTCGGCGTCGGTGCAGACGTGGACCTCGTAGCCGCCCTCACGGAGCGCCTCGCGGACCAGGTCGCCGAGGCAAGACTTGCCATCGATGATCAAGACACGCGGAGTGTCCTGCACCGGAGGAATGGACTGCGGGAGCAACGAAGCACCTGCCACATCCATGAGAACGGCGGAAATCGGAAGGACTTTAGCCTCGACCGTGCGACTTCGGAGCCGCAGGGTCGAAAGGCTGTTTCCCTACATCACACCTACATCTGTGCGCTCATCCATAGGAGCCGCTCATCTGGAGCGCGGCAAGCGCGGCGCGAACGCGCATCGGGATCGGCACCGGCTTCATGCTCTGCCGTTCGACGAACACGTGCACAAAGTGCCCATGCGCGGCTGCGCTTTCGCCGTCGTCGGAAAAGATGCCGATCCCGTAGGTGACCGACGTGGTGCCGAGCTTGTCGACGCGTAAACCGACCTCGACCGTGGACGGGTAGGCAATGGGTGCAAGGTACACGCACTTGGATTCGGCCACGATGCCGATGATCTCGGCATGGCGGAGGTCGAGGCCGCCCTTTTCGATCAAGTAGAGGTTCGCGGCGGTGTCGAAGTAGCTGTAGTAGACGACGTTGTTCACGTGGCCGTAGACGTCGTTGTCCATCCAGCGCGTCGTGATCGGCACGTGCCACTTGTAACGATCGCGTGTCTCGAGCTTGTGTTCGGTCATCGTCATGCCCAGTACTGGAATGCGCCGCGAAAGAGCTCGGCGAGCGCCGCGTCACCGATGACGTAGGGTGCGTTCGACAAGAGCCGCGTCTGCGCGGCGGCGCCTTTGACCAGCGCAGCGACGTCGGCCTCGCCATAGCCTACGCCGCCGATGCCATTCGGCATCCCGAGCTTTGCCATGAGGTCGACGAGGCGGTCGGCCAAGATCTCGCCGGCGTCGCCCGGGCCCGCGCCGCGCGTGTCGGCGCCGAGCCACGCGGCCGCTTCCATGTGTCTCTCCGGCGAAAAGCGAGCGGTCGTGCGAAAGACTGATGGCGCATTCACGATGACGCTCATGCCGTGAGGGACCATTGGCTCGTCTTGCGAATAGCCGGACGGCACGAACTCCTTCACCAGGCCAGCGACCGAGTACGCCATCGCGTGCGGTGCGTGTACGCCGGCATTACCGAACGCGATACCGGCGAGCGTCGCTGCCCACATCGTCCTTTCTCGCGCGGCCGCGTCGTTCGGGTCGAGAACGGCTCGCTCGAAGTACTTCCCCAAAAGGCGTAGTGCCTCCCGGCACCCGAGGTCACTCCACGGGTTCGCGCCTTGGCTCATCGGCCGCGGGGCGTCCCCCGTCGGTGCCGCGCGGTCGGTGAAGGTGCGGGCGGTGAACGACTCGAGCGCATGCGAGAGGACGTCAAACCCGCTCGAGGCAACGACCTCGGAAGGGAGAGTAAGGGTCGCCTCGGGATCGACGAGCGCCTCGGTCGGGCGGAGGTGCGGAGACGCGATTCCGGTCTTCGCCCCGAGCGCGAGGTAGTCGAAGACGGCGATGCCGGTGACCTCGCTGCCGGTGCCGCTCGTCGTCGGGCACGCGACGTGGGGTGCGAGCTTGGCCGGCACCTTTCGGCCGAGCCCGACCGGCGCGTTCACGTAGTCGAGGAGGTCGGCAGGGTGGGTAGCGTAGAGGTTTGCCGCTTTACACGTGTCGATGACCGAGCCGCCCCCGACCGACACGTACGTGTCGGCGCGGGTCTCTTTCGCGAACGCGATCGCGTCGGTGAAGGAGGCGTCGGTAGGCTCGACTCGGACGGTGGAGTAGACGACCGCGTCGACGCCCGCCCGCTCGAGCGAATCACGAACCGCCTTGAAGACGGGCGTCTCGTGGACGCGTGCGTCGGTGAAGAGCGCGACGCGCTTGGCGCCGAGCGCGCGTGCACGCGGACCGGCCTCGGCCGCGCAGCCGTGACCGAAGGTGATTCGGGACGCGTCGACTGTGAAAGCGGCTTCGTTGCCATCCGCCAAAAAATGACCGCAGGCCATGCTGCCAAGCCTACCGCCGAGCGGCGGGGGGCCTCAGCGCTTTTTGGTCTTCAAGAGCGCCTGGAGCGCCTTGGTCTTCCTCTTCCGTGCAGCGTTGCGGCGGAGGATCGCGGCGTCGACCTCTTGGCCGAGCGCCTCGAGCTCTCGCTCGATGAGGGCTTCCTGCAAAATTGCGTCGAGGGCTACGCGTTCGAGCTTGGAAAAAGTCGAGGCCATTGAGTCGTTGGACAGAGTCCCTTCGAAAGAAGGAACGGCTGCAACACCTCGTACTTAAGGCGAAACCTTCAGGAAGCTACCCCGGACCAGGTCATTCGGCCGCGTTCGAGGCGCGTTCGCCCTGGCGGAGACGCAGCTGAACGGCGGCGAAGATGGCCTCGTGCGTGGCTGGGCAGGGGAGCGGGACGTCGCCGCGTATGCGGCATCGCTCGCGGCCCTGCGTGAGCGTCTGGTTGGTAGGGACACCGTGAAGTAGTCCGCGGAGCCAGCCCGGGGGGGGGAGTGTCCACTAGTCGGACACTCCCCCTTCGTCGTCCTAGTTTAGGTATGATGAGGCTATAAGCAAGGCACACACCAGGAGGCACAAAATGGCGACTTTCAACTACTTCGACACCGCGACTAACCGGAACATGAAGCCGCCTTCGACCTGACCGCGGTCGACGCCGATGTTCAGCGAATCGCCGACGTCGTGGACGATGTCTACGCGCACGACGCGCTTCATTCCGCTGAAGCCGTCGACCTCGACCTCGGTCACAGCGGCGCCGTACGCGAAGTAGTGGAATGGCTTGCCGCGTCCGGCGATGCGGTCGTAGCTGATCGCCGGGGTGCGGTAAAAGCCGGTCGTCGAGAGCTGGACTTGGCGCAGGTGCGCTTCGTCGGCGAGCGTCGAGAAGAGGATCGTGAGGTCGGGCTTGTCGGCGCAGAAGACGCGGCCGTCCACGAAGCGCACGTTCGCGGGGTCCACGTCGGCGCGGTTCCAGATGTCGAGCGCGATGTCGGCGAGGCGCAGGCGCAAGGTCTCGCACGCATTCTTGACCGCGGCGCCGTTCAAATCTGCGCCGCTCGAGGCGGCGGTGGCGCTCGTGTTTGGGACCTTGTCGGTCTCGGTCTTCATCACGCGGATGCGGTCGGCCGGGAGACCGAGCTCGAGCATCGCGACGCCGAGCATCTTCGTGTAGAGGCCTTGGCCCATCTCGGTGCCGCCGTGGTTCACCTGCACGGTGCCGTCGCGATAGATGATCACGAGCGCGCCGGCCTGGTTCAAGAACGCGGCGGTGAAGGAGATACCGAACTTCACCGGCGTTACCGCGATGCCGCGCTTGACGTGCGTCTGCGTGGCGTTGAGCTTCGCGAGCGCCTCGCGCCGCTCAGCGAAATTCGAGCTCTCGATCACGCGTGACCAGACGCGCTCGACCCGGTTGTCCTCCAAGAGCTCCCCGTAGTGGGTCGTGTTGCGCTCGCCGGTACCGCTGTAGAAGTTCGTCGCGCGGACGTCCTCGGGCCTCTTGCCGAGCGCGCGTGCGATGCGGTCCAAGATCTCTTCGATGACCAGCATGCCTTGGGGCCCGCCGAAGCCGCGGAACGCGGTGTGGGAGCACACGTTCGTCTTGCCGACGCGGCTCTGGAAGCGGACGTTCGGGACGAAGTAGCAGTTGTCCAGGTGGAAGAGCGCGCGATCGCTGATCGACTCGCTCAAGTCGAGCGCCCAACCGCCGTCGCTCACGAGCTCGATGTTCGCGGCGAGGAGCTTCCCGTCGTCGTCGAAGCCGACGTCGTACTGCGCGTAGAACGGATGGCGCTTGCCCGTGACGGACATGTCGACGTCACGGTCGAGCTGGACGCGGACCGGCTTCTTCGTCTTCATCGCCGCGACGGCGGTGAGCGCGGCCCACGTATTTCCCTGCGTTTCCTTACCGCCGAAGCCGCCGCCCATTCGCGGTGACTCGATGACGACCTGATTGCGATGCAGGTGGAGGACATGCGCGACGGTGGCCTGCACCTCCGTCGGGTGTTGCGTCGACGACACGACACGCACGCCGCCAGCGTCGTCGGGCTCTGCCCACGCGGCCTGCGATTCGAGGTAAAAATGCTCCTGGCCGCCGATGTCGAGCTCACCCTGGAGCCGACGCGGCGCCTTCGTGAGCGCAACCTTCGCGTTACCGCGCGCGATGACGTGCGGCATCGTGTGGAAGCTATCTTTTTCGTTCGCCTCACGCGCGCCCAGGATCGACTGCAGCGGCTCGTAGGCGACCTTCATCGCTTTCGCGCCAGCGCGGCAAGCGTCGATCGATGTGCCGACGACGATCGCCACGAGCTGCCCGCAATAAGAGACGACCTTGTCGGCAAGGAGGACCTCGTCCTTGCGGATCGCGCCGACGTCGTTCTCGCCCGGAATGTCGGCGTGCGTGAGCACGCATGTGACGCCCGGCACCGCGAGCGCAGCGGAGGTGTCGAGCGAGACGATCTTGGCGTGCGCATGCGGCGACTGCACCGGCCACAGCTCGAGCATCGGCCGCTTGGACGCCTGATCGTCGACGTACTGCGCTTCGCCAGAGACATGACCGCGCCCGCTCTCGTGCGGGATCATCTTGCTCGGCGCGTTCGCCTTCGGCCAGGGGGCCGTGGGCTCGAACGCGAGCGGCGCGTCCTGCGCGAGGCTCTTTTCGCCGGCGAAGAATTTTTCGAAGAGCGACACGATGAGGCCGCGGCGGTAGTCCGGCCCCGAGCGAACGTCGCGAATGGGCGCGAACTCGCCGGCGAGGACGGCGAGGGCGCTCGCGAGCGTCGATTCGTTCCACGGCTTGCCGACGAGGTGCGCTTCGGTCTTCTGCGCCCGCACCGGCGTCGCGGCGACGCCGCCGTAGGCGAGGCGAGCGGACCGCACGATGTCCGAAGTGTCGAGATCGACGGTAAAGGCCGCCGCAACGATGCTGATGTCGAGCTCGCGGCGCTTCGATACTTTGTACGACTCCTGCAAGCGGCGCATCGACCGAGGCACGCCGCGCGGGACGACGATCGCGCGGACGAGCTCGTCCGGGAGGAGCGCGGTCTTGCGATAGGCGAGGAAGAACTCCGAGAGCTTCACGGTGCGCGATCCACGCGCTTCGCTCATGAGCTCGAGCGCCGCGTCCATCGCGAGGAGGACAGGCGCCATGTCACCGATCGGCGACGCGGTGACGAGGTTGCCGGCCAGCGTCGCGCGCGAGCGAATCTGACGCGCGGCGAACACGGACAACATCTTCTGGAGGGCGGGGAGCTCCGCGCCCATCGTGTCCTCGATCGTCGTGAGCGTGGCGGCGCCGCCGATGCGCCACGCGTCCGGCGCACGTTCGACGCCGAGGAGCTCCGCGACCCCTTCGGTCGAAATCAAAAACGGGTAGGGTGACCCCTTCTTGTTGATCTCGACGCCGATCTCAGTCGCGCCGGCGATGAGCGCTGCCTCGGGGTGCTTCGCCCTGAGCGCGAGAAGGTCGGCGAGGGTGGTGGGCCGGAGAAACTTCTTTCCCTTGGCTTCGTACGCGAGCGGGCCGAGCGGCGGCGCGTCCTTGTGGAGGCGCAGCTGGAAGAGGTCGTCCTCGTCGCTCGTCTGCTTCTTGAGAGCGAGCGCGGCGACCATCGCGTCGCGAATGGGGCGGTAGCCGGTACAGCGACAAAGGTTGCCGGACAGCTGATCGTTGATGTGTGAAGGATCGAGGCCGCCCTCGCGATAGTAACCCTCGAACATCGAGCACACGAAGCCGGGCGTGCAGTAGCCACACTGCGAGCCGTAGCCCTCGACCATCGCCGTCTGAACGGGGTGCTCGCCGTGTCGGCCGACCCCTTCGACAGTCACGACCTCACGACCCGCGAACATTGGCAAGAGCGCGATGCACGAGTTCACGGCCCGGTAGGTCGCCTTGCCGGCTGCGTCGCGGTCGACGACGGCGACGGTGCAAGCGCCGCAGTCGCCTTCGGCACAGCCCTCTTTAGAGCCGGTCGCGCCGCGTGCACGGAGATATTGGAGGAGCGTCGTCGTGGGCGATTCGCCGTCGATCACGATGCGCTCGCCGTTGAGAGTGAGCTCGAACGTCATGAGGATGCTGGAGATTCTACCGCGTCTGCGGAAAAAAGGCCTCTCCGTTGCCTCCGAACGAAACTCGGCCCGTTCTCGCGAGTACTTCTAAGATAGGTCACCGCATGGCCGTCTCGGACCCCCTCGCGCTCGTCGGCACGACACTCGCCGAAAAGTACCAGATCCTCGAAGTTGCGGGGACCGGTGGCTACGGCATCGTCTACAAGGCGACGCACCTCATCTGGAAACGTCCGGTCGCGATCAAGGTCTTCAAGGCGTTGGCGAGCTTCGGTCAGGAAGAGCATCAGCGCCTCCTCGACGGGTTCATCAAGGAAGGTGCGCTCCTCGCCGATCTGTCGGAGAAAACGGCAGGCATCTGCCAAGCGCGTGACGTCGGGGTGCTCACGACCCAGCACGGGCAGAACGTTCCGTACATGGTGCTCGAATGGCTCGAGGGCGAGACCCTCGAGGCCATGCTCGAGCGCGAGAAGAAGGCGAGCCTGCCCGTGCGCTCGATCGACGAGGTCGCCGAGCTGCTCCAGCCGGCCGGCGAAGCGTTGGCGATCGCCCACCGCCTGAAGGTCGCCCATCGTGACATCAAGCCGGGCAACATCTTCGTCATCGGCGACCCACGCGGCTCCTGCACGGTGAAGCTGCTCGACTTCGGCATCGCGAAGGTCGTGAGCGACGCGCAAAAAGACGGTGGCGGCTTCGCCGAGACGACCGGCCAGGTGACGAGCTTCACGCCAGCCTATGGCGCGCCGGAGCAGTTCTCCCGCTCGCACGGCGCGACCGGTCCGTGGACGGACGTGTTCGCATTCGCGCTCGTCATGGTGGAGACCCTCTGTGGAAGAGAGGCGCTCTCGGGCGAGACCTTCATGCAGATCGCCTATGCGGCCGCCGACCCGCAGCGGCGACCCTCGCCGCGCACGCTCGGGGCAAGCGTCTCGGACGCGACCGAAGCGGTGTTTCTGCGCGCTCTCGCCGTGAGCCCACAAGACCGCTTCCAGAACGCCGGTGAGTTTTGGACCGCGCTGCGCGAATCGCTCGGC
>CAJDWT010000098.1_pt1 | contig 16862 bp, 15 predicted proteins | sample 7391671 | NCBI WGS metagenome assembly CAJDWT01 (sample SAMEA7055729, study PRJEB34461) | soil metagenome | biome: terrestrial ecosystem; feature: Peninsula; material: soil | place: Antarctica | collected 2016
TTCCGCCGCATCCGCTGCCGCCTCCGTTCCATAGAGGCCGAATAGCGCCGACCCGGAACCGGACAACGCCGCACAGATAGCCGCAAGCTCCGGACGGTCCGAGGCCGCAAGAATGCGCTTGATTTCACCGAACAAGGGATTCTGGGGAAAGACGACTTCTTCAAAGTCGTTTTCAATCCCGGTTCGGACAAGCGCGTGAAGCGGATTCGACGCAAGGTCTGCGCCCGAGGCGAAGACACCGGAGGAGTGCGGCTCACAAAACGCGGACGCGAGCGACCGACACGAAGGTGTGACGACGCCGGCGGGCGGCCCGATCCTCACCTTGCGCGAGTTCCGCGAGCAGTCCGAGCGCCAGTACATCGTCGACACGCTCAAATCGACCGGCTGGAACATCTCGCGGACGGCGATCGTCCTCGGCGTCGAGCGCACGAATCTCCACAAGAAGATCCGCGCCTACGCGATCAAGCGCGGCGAGGCGTGACTCGCCTCACGCGCTGAAACGGCTCATTTTCCGGTCGATCCATAGCCGCCACAGCCGCGCTCGGTCTCGTCGAGCGCGCTGACCTCGATGAGCTCAGCCCGGGCGACAGGGCAGACGACGAGCTGCGCGATGCGATCGAGCGGCGTGATCGTGACGGTTGCCTTGCCGAGGTTCACGAGCAAAACTTGGATTTCACCACGGTAGTCGCTGTCGATCGTGCCTGGCGCGTTGAGCACAGTGAGCCCATCCCGGAACGCGAGGCCGGAGCGTGGACGAATCTGCCCCTCGAACTTCGGCGGGACCGAGAGCATGAGGCCGGTTGGGATCCGCACGCGGTCGAGCGATTTGATCTGCAGCGGCGTCTCGATCGCGGCATGGAGGTCCATGCCCGACGCCCCTGCGGTTTGGTAGCGCGGTAGCGGCACCACGATCGTTCCGACGCGTGTGAAGAGGATCTGCAGGTCGGGGATCATTCTCGTGCGTCTCGGAACCTACCAAAGAATCCGCGAAAATGAGGCTCGTTCTCGATTCGACCCGTCACCGTTTTCGGCTAGCCTCTCGCGCATGACGTCGCGCGAGCTCGTCCTCGTCCTCGATTTCGGTTCGCAGTACACGCAGCTCATCGCCCGCCGCATCCGCGAGGCCCACGTCTACTGTGAAATCCACCCCTGCACGGCCAAGTGGGAGGACCTCGTGAAGCTCGCGCCGAAGGCGGTCGTCCTCTCGGGTGGGCCGAGCAGCGTCTACGGCGAGGGGGCCCCCACCGTCGATCCGCGCGTCTTCGAGCTCGGCGTCCCGGTGCTCGGCATCTGCTACGGCCTCCAGCTCATCGCGCACCTCCTGGGCGGCAAGGTCGCGCGGGCCGATGCCCGCGAATACGGCGCCGCGAAGGTCCGGATTGATCACCCCGAAGGGATCTTGGCGCGCTTCCGGAGCGGCGACGAAATCGATGTCTGGATGTCGCACGGCGACCGCATCGAAGCCCTCCCGCCGGGCTTCAAGAAGCTCGCGAGCTCGGGAAATACGCCTGATTGCGTCGTCGGCAACGAAGACAAGAAGATCTACGGCCTGCAGTTTCACCCCGAGGTCGTGCACACCCCGCGTGGCAAAGACGTGCTCGAAGGCTTCCTCTTCGATGTCGCCGGTCTAGAGCCGTCGTGGACGCCAGAGTCGTGGGTCGAGACGGCGATCGCCCGCATCAAGGGCCAAGTCGGCCCGGGTGAGCACGCGATCTGCGGGCTCTCCGGCGGCGTCGATTCGTCGGTCGCCGCTCTTCTCTGCCATCGCGCGCTCGGCGACAAGCTCACGTGCATCTTCGTCGACAACGGGCTCCTCCGAATAGGGGAGCGTGAGCACGTCGAGAAGACGTTCCGCGATCACTTCAAGATCGCTCTCATCACCGTCGACGCGAAGAAGCTGTTCCTGGATGCGTTGGCCGGCGTCAGCGACCCCGAGAAGAAGCGAAAGATCATCGGGCACGTCTTCATCGACGTCTTCGACGCCGAGGCCAAGCGCATCTCCGCCGCGCTCGAGGCCAAGGGCGAGCACGTCAAGCACCTGATTCAAGGCACGCTCTACCCCGACGTCATCGAGAGCGTGAGCTTCAAAGGCCCCTCGGCCGTCATCAAGAGCCATCACAACGTCGGCGGATTGCCGGAGAAAATGAGCTTGAAGCTCATCGAGCCGCTCCGTGAGCTCTTCAAGGACGAGGTCCGCGCCGCTGGCGAAGCCATTGGCATGCCGCGCGAGATGCTCTGGCGTCACCCCTTCCCCGGCCCCGGTCTCGCGATTCGCTGCATCGGCGACCTCTCTGAAGCGCGCCTCGACGTCCTCCGCGCCGCTGATAAAATCGTCACCGACGAGATCACCGCGGCCGGCCTCTACGACGCCGTCTGGCAGGCGTTCGCCGTGCTCTTGCCGGTCAAGAGCGTCGGGGTCATGGGAGACGAGCGCACCTACGAAGAGACGTGTGCAGTCCGCGCGGTCCAATCGGTCGACGGCATGACCGCCACCTGGGCGCAGCTCCCCTACGAGACGCTCGCGTCGATCTCCAATCGCCTCATCAACGAGGTCTCGGGGATCAACCGCGTCGTCTACGACATCTCGAGCAAGCCGCCCGCCACGATCGAGTGGGAGTGACGGGCGTGCGCCTCCGCCTCGCGATCGCCATTTGTATGATGCATGCAGTTGCGTGCGGCGGAGCAACGCCGCCGGCCAAGACGGTCTCGCTCCGCATGCGTGGTGATGGCACACCGGACGCGACGGTGATCATCGACGACCAGCGCATCGGCCCGCTCGGCTCGGTCCGCAAACGCGGCGTCGCCTTGCCGCCCGGAAAGCACACCGTCACCGTCGAGCTACCCGGCTATTTTCCGTACGACAGCGTCGTGGAGGCACCCGACAGCGCCCTCGCGCCCCCTATTTTCATCGACGTCCAGCTCCAGAAAGTGCCGGACTGAACGTCTTTCCCTTGTTTTGTGAAGTGGTTGGAGTAAAAAGCGACTCCCTCATGTCAAATCGAGCAATCTGGAGCATGCGTAAACGTCACGAGTGGCTCGCGAAGCCGCTCCACAAGAAGCGCGTCAAGCGCGCCACGCGCGTGCGCTGTGGTCTTCAGGACGCGATGGACCGCAAGGCCCTCAAGAATCCGCCGCAGCCCGAAAGCTGAGAAGCTTCTAAGCTCGCTCGAAAGCCCGAGTCGCTACCGCGACGACGGGCTTTTCGTGTTTTGTCCGTTGGCCCCTATTGCGCTAGGGGCATGTGAAGGCGTGCAAGGGTCCCGTGCGGCGGGCTGCTCAAAGGCCTGATTTTGGCTCGGTCCACTCGGCGCATTGCGCAGCCCACGCCATGGTCTTGGTGCTCCGGGCGAGCCCGAGGCGGCCGCTCGCATCGACGAGGATGGTGCCGCCCGCGCCGCCCACTCGCGTGCCGAGCCTGGCGATGAGCGCTCGGGCGACCGCCTCTGGAAGCTGACCGCTCCCCATGAGCGTAGAGGCCTCTTTCGCGAGGCAGAGGCGAAGGAATGCCTCGCCGTCGCCGGTATTGGAGCACGCGCCGCCCGTGTCGTCGGCGTAGGTGCCGGCGCCGAGGATCGGTGAGTCGCCGACGCGGCCCCGCGGCTTGTTCATCGTCCCGCCCGTGCTCGTCGCCGCGGCGAGATGACCGTTGCAGTCGAACGCGACGGCACCAACGGTACCGCCCGCGTAGCCGACGGGCTTGCCGGTCCTTCGGACGATTTCCCATCGCTTCTTCGCGGCGGCGGTGATGAGGTCCGCGTCTGCGCACGGCAAAAAACCGCGCGTGGTCGCGAAGCGCTCGGCGCCGCGACCCGCGTAGAGGACCGGCCCGTTCGCGTCGAGGACCTGCCGTGCGATCGACACCGGATTGTAAAACGGTGGCAGCGCGCAGACCGCACCGGCGCGGAGATCGACGCCGCTCATGATCGAGGCGTCGAGCTCGATCGTCCCCGCGTCGGTGAGGCTTGCCCCTTTTCCCGCGTTGAAGATCGGGTTCTTCTCGAGCTTCTGGACGGCCCGCTCGACCGCGTCGAGCGCGCTGCCACCGCCGGCGAGGATCTCCGCAGCGGCGAGGGCGGCGTCGTGACAGCCGCGCGCGTGCAGCTCGGCGGACTCGGGCGCGATATTGCCGGCGCCGCCGTGCACGAGGATCGACCAACGGGCGGTAGCGCTCGTTCCCCAGGTGGAGGTCACTTCGAGGGAATGAGCCATGCGCTCCGAAGATACTCGGCCCACGCGAAAAACGAGAGCGCAGCGGGCGGCAGGACGACGACGAACGGCGAGGCTCGGCCCGAGGCGACGGCGTCGAATGCGACGATCGTCGCCAGCGCGACGACGCCGACGGAAACCACCGCACGAGCCGAAACATGGCGCGCAAGAGAGCCGGCCAAGAGCGGAAATGCGACGGCCGCGAGCGCGAGCGCCAGGCTCGCCGCCGTTCGCTCACGAGGCGCCGATGGGACCTCCTCGCGCGTCGCAGCGACGACTTCGGGCGCGGCGGTGACGGTACCGTCCTCCTCGAAACGCAGCCCGTGCTCGGTGTCGACGAACGCAGCTCCGTTCCAAACGACGTGAGGCGACGCTGAAAAGGCCGGAAAGATGGCCGCAACATCGAGCCGCGACCACGTGGCGAGCAAGAGCGCAAAGAGCAGCGCGAACGTGGCGCCGCCCACGACTGCGCCGGCCGAGTTCCGTTTCGGCGATCGCCCTGTCGCTTCGAGCGTGAGCGCGTCGACCTTCGCGCGGCGCGAGGACAAGGTAAGCCACACTCCCAGCGCACCGGCGAACGGCGCAATCGGGAGCGCACGCGTCAGCCGCGTCGCCCAAGCCACACCCCCTTCGTCGCTCGTCGCCGACAAAAGCAAGGCGACCAGGAACGCGAGCGCGGCTATCGCGAAGGCGCGGCGGGCTTGGCGAGCATCAGAGGGAAGCATCGGTGGCGCGTTCGCCGCAGCTGGAGCTCTCGAATCAAACGACTCGTGGAGCGGGAAACGGGACTCGAACCCGCGACATCAAGCTTGGGAAGCTTGCACTCTACCAACTGAGTTATTCCCGCGACTGCCCCTCTCGAATACCTTGACCGCGCGCAAGTGTCGAGAGGGCCGAGCAACGACCAAAGGTCGGAGCGACCGACTCTGGCAAGGAGGGCCGAGCGAAGCAAGGCCGAGCAACGACCGAAGGTCGGAGCGACCCACGCCAGCGAGCACCAGCGGAGCTGCCCGCCGCGCTCGATATAGATCTGGTCGGGCCGAAGGTCGGAGCGACCCACGCCAGCGAGCACCAGCGGAGGCCGTCGCCTGGCGCGGCCGAAGCGCCCAACGCCAGCGATCCCTGAACCCGCGCTTTGCCTCGCAAAGCGCTCGCCGAAGGCGACGCCGGGGAGGCTCATTTCCGCAGGAAATGAGGGGTGCGGAGCACCCACCAAGGTCGGAAGCGACGCCTCGCCGCATTACCCCCACACCACAAAAAAGAATCGCTCCGGGTGAAAACCACCACCCGGAGCGATCAGGCCCCATGCGTGGGGCGAGCTCGTCTTATCCAGCATTACCGCCGTGTCCGAATACAGCGCGGTCCACGCGGTGCAAGCTCAGCTTACGGCCAACAGAGATCCAATCTCAGAAAACGTGCAGGACGCACGCTCCGCGACTAGACCGACGGCCTCCCATTAGTAGGGCCATTGGTACTCTGCATGACTGTTCTCCTCCTCCGGACGTGCCGGCACTCGGGGTGAGCGTCAACGTTCGGCGCCCCCTTACGAGTGTTTCGATGGGGCTAGAGGTGTACGAGAGCGAGAGGCGCCCGACGGCTGCGTCTCCAGCGCCCGAGTCTCGTAGCGCGGGTAAAACCGTGCACGCGCGTTTTGCACGCCAGACCAGCCTGGGTTGCCGAAGACGGAGGCTTCCGAGCACGGTGACTCCTTCAATTCTAACACCGCCATACGAAAGTCCAGGGGGTCACGCGAAAGAAGTGCGCAGCCGGCGCGCTTGGAGGTGTCGCCCGGCGGGCGATGTGTCATTTTGCGCGCTACCCCGAGCGGTTTCGTCAATCGGCATTCGCCTCGTGGCATTTGTGCAAAGCGATGGAACCGGTCGGTTGCTTCGCGCTAATGGCTCTCGGAGGATCCGGACATGGTGGCGGCTCATCTCAATCGCATCGCAACGGCGGTTCCCCCTTACGACGGACACGACGCCTTCCTCGCCTTCGCGCGTTCGCTTCTCCGCGAAGACCGGGAGCGCGCCGTGTTCGATCGGCTCGTCGTCAAATCTCAGATCTCGCATCGCTACTCGTTCTTCGTGCCGTCCAAGGCTCCCGGAGGTGCGAGCATCGACGAAGGCCAGGTCTACGTCCGCGGCCGCTTTCCCTCGACCGGCGAGCGCATGGCGCTCTACGAAAAGCACGCGCCTGGGCTAGCGGTCGCCGCCGTCGACAAGCTCGACCTCGGCGCCGACGCGGCGAAGATCAGCCACGTTGTCGTGACGTCGTGCACCGGCATGGTGGCGCCAGGCATCGAATTCGATCTGATCGAGCGCTGCGGAATTCCATCGAGCGTCGAGCGCACCAACGTCGGCTTCATGGGCTGCTATGCGGCGCTGAATGCGCTCAAGCTCGCGCGCCACTTCGTTCGCTCCGAGCCGGACGCGCGGGTGCTCGTCCTCAACCTCGAGCTCTGCTCGCTCCATCTCCAACAGGCCACGACCCTCGAGCAGCTGCTCTCCTTCCTCGTCTTCGGCGACGGTTGCGCAGCGAGCATCGTGAGCGCCGACCGGGTCGGGGTCGAGCTCGAGGCATTTCGTGCGGTCACGATCCCCGACACGAAGAGCCTCATCACGTGGAAGGTGCGCGATCAGGGCTTCGACATGTTCCTCTCCGGCAAGGTTCCGAGCGCGATCGCACACGGTCTCTCGGCGGCAAAGCACGCCATTTTGGACGGCCAGCCAACGACGGCGATGACCCATTGGGCGGTGCACCCGGGCGGGCGATCGATCTTGGACGCGGTCGAAAAGGGTCTCGAGCTGGGCCCCGCTGCGCTCGCGCCGTCGCGTGCGGTGCTCAACGACTTCGGCAACATGTCCTCGGCGACCGTGATGTTCGTGCTCCGGTCGATCTTGGAGAACGCGAAGGAGGGCGAGCGAGGCTGCGCGATGTCGTTCGGTCCAGGGCTCACCGCCGAGACCATGACGTTTCATAAGGCGTCATGACGATGCTCTCGTTCGATTCCAGGCTCGACCAAGACGAGCTCATGGACGTCGAGAAGGTCTCGTTCGAAGAGTTTCGTGATTGTCTCGTCGACCTGACGCGGGTGAACGAGCTGACGCTCGCGTATCGACCGACGCTTGCGTATTTCGAGCGTCTTTTGCCGCAGATTCGCGCGCTCGGCAGGCCGCTGGAGGTCGTCGACGTCGGCAGCGGCTACGGCGACATGCTGCGCGCGATCCACGCCTGGGCCCGGAAGCGTGACGTCGCGGTCTCTCTCACTGGCGTGGACATGAACCCATGGTCGGCCAAGGCCGCGCGCGAGGCTACGCCGCCGCTCGAGCGGCCGATCGAATGGGTCACCGCCGATGCGTTCGCGTATGAGCCCGCGCGCGGCATCGACGTCGTCGTGAGCTCGCTCTTCACCCATCATCTGCGCGACCCCGAGGTCGTCCGCTTCCTGCGCTGGATGGAGACGACCGCGACGACCGGCTGGTTCGTGAACGATCTCCATCGCCATCCGATCCCCTATTACTTCTTCCGCACCTTCGCGAAGCTCGCGCGCTACCACCGCTTCGTGCAGCACGACGGCCCCGTTTCGATCGCGCGGGCGTTCTCGCCGGGCGACTGGCGCCGCCTTGCGCGGGAGGCCGACATCGATCTCAATCGCGTCACTATCGCGTGGAAAGTCCCGTTTCGGCTCACGGTGGAGCGCGTGAAGGGATGAAGCAGGCGCTCGTCGTCGGTGGCGGGCCGGCCGGCGCCGCGCTCGCGATCAAGCTCGCCCGCGCTGGAAAAAGCGTCGTCTTGCTCGAGCGCGACCCCGGGCCCGCGCACAAGGTCTGCGGCGAGTTCCTCTCGCGTGAGGCAGGCGTCTATCTCGCCTCGTTCGGGCTCGATCTACCGACGCTCGGTGCCGTGGCGATCGACACTCTTCGCTTCTGCGAAGGCGCGCACGTGTCGGAGGTTGCCCTTCCCTTCGTCGCGTGCGGGCTCTCTCGCTTCGTCCTCGACGACGCGCTACTCTGTTCGGCGGAGTCGTCCGGCGCAGACGTCCGTCGCGGATCGAAGGTCGTGGAGCTCGGGCGCGAAGGTGCCGGTTGGCGTGCTCGGCTCACCGACGGCGCGTTCGTGGACGCCGACGAAGCGTTTCTCGCGACGGGAAAACATGACGTGAGGGGGCTCAAGCGTCCGCCCGGGCTCCAGGGCGATCTCGTCGCGTTCAAGCTCCATTGGCGACTCGCCGCTGCGCAGACGTACGCGCTGACGGCGGCTATCGAGCTCTTCACCTTCGAAGGAGGGTATGCGGGACTGTCGCTCGTCGAGGACAGGGTCGCCAATCTTTGTCTCGTCGTCCGGCGGTCGCGGCTCGCGGCGCTCGGGCACCGCTGGGAAACGCTGCTCGCTGCGATCGTCACCGAGTCTCCGCCGCTGGGCGGCCGGCTCGCCGGCGCGGTTGCGCTCTGGCCCAAGCCGCTCGCGCTCTCCTTCATCCCCTACGGTCACGTGCGTCGTCACGCCGACGGACTCTGGCGGCTCGGCGATCAAGCCGCGGTCATCCCGTCGTTCTCGGGCGACGGAATGTCGATCGCGCTCCACAGCGCCGAGCTCGCGGCGAGCGCATTTTTACGCGGCGACGACGCCGAGGGCTACCAGCGTGCGCTCGCGCGCGACGTGAAGACGCAGATGCTTCTAGCGACCGGGCTCTCGCACGGGCTCGTCCACAAAGCCTCGCAGCTCGCCTTCGGGGCGGCCGCGCGCGCGTGGCCCGCACTCTTGACGAAGGTCGCGTTCCGCACCCGCATCGCCGACGCGGCGCTCGCTCGCGCTGCCGCATCCGCCTAGCGACCGAGCAGAGCCGCACGCGCTCGTGGCGGCCCGGTCGCTCCGCGAGGTAGAAGGGAGCCATGATCGCGTTCCTCGGCATGGGTTTGCTCGGCTCCAACTTCGCGCGTGCGCTCCGAAGGCGCGGCCAAGAGGTGCAGGTTTGGAACCGCACGCACGAGCGCGCGGCGGCGCTCGCAAAAGAGCTCGACGGCGTACGCGCGTTCGAGTCGGCCGCCGACGCGGTCCGCGGTTGCGAGCGCGTGCACCTGACGCTGTCAGACGACGCGGCCGTCGACGACGTGCTCGAGCAGGCCCGCGCCGGCCTCACCGAGAAGAGCGTCATCGTCGATCACACGACGACCTCCCCAGCTGGAACGCTGACGCGCTCGAAGCGCTGGGACGAGCGCGGCATTGGCTTCCAACATGCGCCGGTCTTCATGGGGCCGAAGAACGCGCTCGACTCGACCGGCATCATGCTCGCTTCTGGCGATCTCGCCCGCTTCGATGCTCTCGCGCCCGAGCTCGAAAAGATGACCGGGAAGCTCGCCTACCTCGGCCCTGACCCCGACCGCGCAGCGGCAACGAAGCTCTGCGGAAACATGTTCTTGATGACGATGGTCGCCGGCCTCACCGACGTCATGTCGCTCGCGAAAGCAGAGAGGATCCCGAACGAGGACCTCGTCTCGCTCTTCGAGCTCTTCAATCCGGCGTCGATGCTAACCGCACGGCTCAAGGTACTCCAACGTGGGGAGTTCTCCAAGCCGTCTTGGGGGCTGGAGATGGCTCGCAAAGATGCACGTCTGATGATGGAAGCGGCCGCCCATGCCGACATGCCCCTCACGCTCGTCCCGAAGCTCGCCGAGCAAATGGACCGCTTGATCGCGCAAGGTCACGGCAAAGACGACTGGACCGTCATCGCCAAAGACGTGCTCACGAAGAGCGTCTAACTTGGAGCCATGACGAGAACGACGAAGCTCGGAGCCACCGGTCCCGCCGTCTTCCCGATCGGCCTCGGCTGCATGGGCATGAGCGGCATCTACGGCGAATCGAAGGACGACGAGAGCATCGCGACGATCCACCGCGCGCTCGAGCGCGGCGTGAACCTCATCGATACCGGTGACTTCTACGCGATGGGCCAGAACGAGCTGCTCGTCGGCCGTGCGCTCGCCGGCCGGCGCGACAAGGCGCTCGTGAGCGTGAAGTTCGGCGTGCTGCGCGGCCCGGACAACTCCTTTGGCGGCGTCGACGCGCGCCCCGCCGCCGTGAAGAGCTTCCTCGCCTATTCGCTGACGCGCCTCGGCCTCGACCATGTCGACATCTATCGCCCCGCGCGGCTCGACCCGAACGTGCCGATCGAGGACACCGTCGGTGCGATCGCCGACATGGTGAAGGCGGGCTACGTGCGTCACATCGGCCTCTCCGAGGTCGGTCCCGAGACGCTCCGTCGGGCCGCGAAGGTGCATCCGATCGTCGACGTCCAGCTCGAATATTCGATCGCGACCCGCGGGCCAGAGGAGCACATTTTCCCGGTGTTGGACGAAGTCGGCGCGAGCGCGACGCTCTACGGCGTCTTCTCGCGCGGGCTCCTCACCGGCAGCAAGCCGAGCGGCAAAGGCGACTTTCGAGCTCACCTTCCGCGCTTCGCGGGCGAGGCCGGCAAGAAGAACGCACAGGTCGTAGAGAAGCTCGAAGCCTTCGCGCGAGAGCACGGCATGACGTCGGCCCAGCTCGCGCTCGGCTGGGTCCTCGCCAAGCAACCGAAGCTCGTCCCGCTCCTCGGCATGCGAACACGCGTCCAGCTCGACGACGCGCTCGGCGCGCTCGACAAGCCGCTCTCGGTCGAAGACGTCGCCGCGCTCGAAGCGCTCGTGCCGAAAGACGCCCTCGAAGGGAGCCGGTATCAAGCCGCCCAAATGGCGCACCTCGACAGCGAAAAACACGCCTGAGCGGCGCCAATTCGCACTAGATTGACGGCCGTGTCGGACCAGAACGAAGCCGTACCGGCGTGGTCGAAGGCGGTGACGATCGTCACTGCGCTGCAGGTCGTTGGCGTCGTCGCCGGGGTCGCTGCCGTCATCGTGCTGAAGATGCGCGGTATCCGCTTCTTCGGCTTCGTGCCGACCTTCGTGCTGGTCTTCATTCCGCTCTTCGCCGGCAGCGCCGCGCGTATCGTGGTCGGAAAGCGACCGAAGAGCGCATGGATCGCGTGGACGATCGGCCTCATCCTCGCGCTCTTGGCGACGGCCTACGCCGCCCTCGGCGAGACGCCTTCCGCCATCCTCTAAGTCATACGAAGGCGCTGACGCCCGTCACCGCTCGGCCGACGAAGCTCCTGCTCTCAATTCAGTCGCCTTCGCTGACGACGGAATCTCAACCCTTCAAGACGCCGAGCTCTTTGCCTGCTTGGGTGAACGCGACGACGGCGGCGTCGACCTGCGCGGTCGAGTGCGCGGCCGAGAGCTGCACGCGGATGCGCGCTTGGCCCTTCGGAACGACAGGGTACGAGAATCCGATGACGTAGATCCCGAGGTCGAGCAGCTTCGCTGCGAGGTCGGCGGCGAGCCGCGCGTCGCCCAGCATGATCGGGACGATCGGGTGGGAGCCCGGCTTGATCTCAAAGCCGGCGGCGCTCATCCTCTCGCGAAAGCGCGCGGCGTTCGCCATCACGCGGTCTCGGAGCTCGGAGCTAGACGAGAGGAGCTCGAGCACGGCGATCGATGCGCCGACGATCGCCGGCGCGAGCGTGTTGGAGAAGAGATACGGACGCGAGCGCTGACGGAGCATCGCGATGATCTCCTTCTTGCCGGTCGTGAAGCCGCCGGCGGCGCCGCCAAGGGCCTTGCCGAGCGTGGAGGTCATGACGTCGATGCGGCTCGCGACGCCGTAGTGCTCGGGCGTGCCGCGCCCGGTCTTGCCGACGAAGCCGGATGCGTGGCTGTCGTCGACCATCACCATGGCGCCATATTTCTCGGCCAAATCACAGATCTTATCGAGCCGCGCGAGCGTGCCATCCATCGAGAACACGCCGTCGGTCGCGATCATCCGGAGGCGCTTGCCCTGCGTCGCCTGCAGCGCCTTCTCGAGCTCCTCGAGGTTGCCGTTCGCGTAGCGATGGCGCTCGGCCTTGCACAGACGGATTCCGTCGATGATCGAGGCGTGGTTGAGCGCGTCGCTGATGATCGCGTCTTCTTCGGACAAGAGAGTCTCGAAGAGGCCCCCGTTCGCGTCGAAGCATGAAGAGTAGAGGATTGCGTCCTCGGTCCCGAAGAAGGAGGAGATACGGGCCTCGAGCTCTTTGTGGATCGTTTGCGTGCCGCAGATGAAGCGCACCGACGAGAGACCGAAACCGAAGCGATCGATCGCTTGGTGTGCCGCTGCGATCACCTTCGGGTGCGAGGAGAGGCCGAGGTAGTTGTTCGCGCAAAAATTGACGACCTCACCGGCTCGACCTTCGACGCCGATCGAGGCGGCTTGTGGCGTCGTGATCAGACGCTCGTGCTTCTCCAGCCCGGCGTCGGTGATCTCCTTGAGGGTATTTTCGTAGGCCTTCTGCGCTTGGGTGAACATGGCGGCAGGAGCTTACCGCAAGTGCTAGCGTCGCGGGCCGCCTCCGATGGGCCCGACCTTCCCTTTCGTTTTCGTCGACACCGCCCGCACGCTCGGGATGCAGCCGTTCGGCTTCATGGTCGGCATCGGCGTCGTCCTCTGCGAGCACTACGCGCAGAAGCGAGCACACGCGCTCGGCTACGATACGCAGCTCTTTCGCTCGTTCTTCTTCTGGGAAACGGTGATGGGCTTGGTCCTCGCTCACGTCCTCGACGCGCTCTTCTACCATCCGTCGTTCATCGCCCACGACCCGCTCTATTTGCTCCGCATCTGGGACGGGCTCTCGTCGTTCGGCGGGTTCATCGGCGCGGTCGTCGGCGCGCTCGGCTGGAGGTACCTGACGTTTCCGAAAGGGTCGTTCCTGCCGGTCCGGCGGCCAAGGCCTCTGCCCATCCTCCCCTTCGCGGAGATCGGCATGGCGACGTTTCCGATCGCCTTCACGTTCGGACGCCTCGGCTGCGCGCTCGTGCACGACCATCCCGGCAGGCTCGTGAGCCGGGGGGCACCGTTCGCGGTTGCCTGGCCGCTCAACGCGAGCGACGGCATCCACCACGTGCTCGGCCCGAGAAGCGCTTTCCACTCGGCACCTACACGGTCATCCTCGCGCTCGCGTACTCACCGGTCCGGTTCGCGCTCGATTTTTTGCGCGTCGGCGAGGGCGACGAAGGCGACGTACGCTACGGCGCGCTCACCTTCGCGCAATATGCGTGCATCGCCTTCTTTGGGCTCGGCCTCTATTTTGCGTGGAAAATACACGCATCGAAGAGGCAATGGGGCAAGGACGAGGAAGAAGCCGTCAGAGCTGCGAGCTCTGCGCCTTCGAGTCGATGATCCCGTCTTTGACGGTGACCTTGAACCCCTTGCCGTCCCATGCGACGAGCGTGAGCTTGTACTTCACCGCGCGGTTGGGAGGGTCGGCCTTCCATTTGACCGCGTGCGCGGTCTTCTCGAAGGCGTCGTTCGGCGACAGCACCGCATAGAGCCCGATGTCGCCTGCGTCGGTGGTCTCGCCTGCCAACGCGTCGTTCTTGGCGTCGGCTGCGCCGACGTAGAGCTTCGCGTCGCGGTCTTCCCACGAGAGGATCGCGAGCGAGCCCGGTCCGCTGAAGAGCCCGAGCTCCTTCATCTTTCGCGCGATGGCCTCGGGCGTAGCGCCGGCGGCGGCAGGCGGATTCGCGTAGAGCGCTCCGAGGCGTGAGGCGGACTCGATGCGAGCGAAGACCCGCGGATCGTTCGGGCCGGGGTTCCCCTCGCCGCTCGAGACGTCGCGCTCGATGCGCAGTGCTTCGTCGACGCGACCCGCGCCGGCTGCAGCGGCCGCGAGGCGAAGATGCGAGAGCGGATCACGACCATCGATGTCGATGAGCGTCTTGTATTGTCGGTACGCCGCGTCGTACCAACCGCGGCGGAGATAGATGTCGCCGAGCACGCGACGAGCCGCCGGATCAGCCGGGTCGAACTCGACGACCTCGGAGTAGGTGCGGAGCGCTTCGTCTTGCTCGCCGGCGTCCGCCAAGACGTCACCGAGCTCCTGCGCGAGGGTCGGCGTGAGGAGGCCGCGATCGCGGAGGCGACGGCCGTGCGCGATCGCTTCGTCGCGATGGCCGGCGTCGACGAGCAGCTTCACGAGGCGGATGTCGCCCTGCGGATCGCCTGGCGCCTGCAACATGGCGAGCCGGAGCTTGGCGAGTCGGTCCTCGGCGTTCTTCGCGTCGAGGAGATCGCGATCGACCTTCGTCCAATCGATGCCACCGAAGAGCGCGCGCTCGACCGCGGCGGCGAGGCGGACGTCGACGGTGCGGCGGAGAATTTTACGCGCGACGAACGCCTGCGCGTCCGGGTCGCGACTGAGATACTGGAGCACGTCTCGTGCGCCGTCTTCGGTCGTGACCTTCTTCTCGATGAGGTCGAGGAGCGCCGCTTCGTCCCGCCAGTCGGGCAGCTCGCATGACTCCTGCGCCTGATCGAACTGTTTGATCATATCCATCGCGCTCGTCAGCGGCTTGAGGCGCCGCGTCCAGAGGACGATGCGCTCGGCGAGCGGCCTGCTCGCCGCGTCGCTGCAGCGCGAGAGCGCGGTCCTGCGCCCGAAGCGCTGGTCGGTTGCGCCGGCCTTGAAGTCGCCATCGAGATTGGTCGGCTTGGCGGCGACGCTGCGCTCTGTCTTCTTCGCGATATCGACGTCCTTCCCGGCATTCGCGTCGATCGCGACCGGTCCGACGCGGGCACCCCCATGGATGATCCCGGCGGCGGCGCCGCTGGCATGGGAGATGGGACGCGCGTGCGCAGCGCCTTGCGGCTTTGCGTTGAGGGCGCTCTTGTGTGCACTAGGGACGTCCGTGGGCTCTTGGTCGTTGCGGGCAACCTCGTCGAACGCCGAGCCCCCCGTTCCGTTGCCCGCTCCGGTCTGCTCGACCGCCGGTGGGGTCGGCGGAGGCTGCATCGTCGTCGCCATCGAAGCGCCGCGCTCCGTCGGCTCATCATTGCTCGGGTTGAGCGCGGACGCGTTCTGCTGCGCCGGCGGTTTGTCCTCGGACGTCGGCGCGCTCCGGTCGCAGCCCGCCATCGCGGCGGGGGGCGCGACGCCGAAGCGGTCGACGAGATGCCGCTCTTGGGTGTCCGTCTCGATCGACGTGAGGCGAACGCCGCGCACCGCCGATTTACGCCGCGGGATCCCGTCGCGCGCGTATGCCTCTTCGCTCTCGAGCGCGAGGATGCTCGAGTGCGGCGTCATGAGGCCGTATTCCAGCCCGAGGGAGAGGATCTTGGCGCGGTTGTCGTCGACGCCGGCGCCGATGAGACGTCGGATGTACTCCGACGCCCAGAGCCGCGGGACGAGCGAGGTGACGACGTCGTTCTCGAGCGAAACCGGGTAGGTCCAGGTCGCGTCTTTGCCACCGATGCGGCCGCTCACCTTCACCGTGCTCGGCAGCGCGTGATGGGTGCGAGCGAGCAGCACGTATTCTTTGCCGCGGGAGAGCGAGCCCGTGCTCGATGCGAACGGTTGATCGAGCCCGGCGCCGAGATCGACGTTCAGATCGGTGATCGTGGGGGTCTTGATCGCGCTCGCGAGGCGAAGCGCGACCTCGGTCGTCTGCTCGCTCTCGTCGATGCGGAGGTGCTCGCCGCCGCCGTCGCGCGAGAGCTGGGTGAGGAGCTCTTGCTTCGCATCGGCCCCAACGCCGACGGTGAAGAAGCGGGCGCGCGAGCCGGTCAGCGATCGGCGCATGCGGTCGGACAACCCTTCGCTCGTGGTCTCACCGCTCGTGGCGACGCCGTCGCCGACGTAGACGATCGCCGGTTGATCGGTGCCGTGGAGGCGTTCGAGCGCGGGCTCGAACATCGCGCCGAGATCGGTCGCGCCCCCGATGGAGTGGTCGGAGAGCTTCTCAAGCGCCTTCGAGATCTCGCCATCGCTCGCGGGCGCGAGGCCCGCCTTCGGGTAGACGACCTCGGGACGAACGTCGAGCGCGACGAGCGCGAAGTGATCTTCGTCCGAGAGCGCACGCAAGATCGCCTCAGCCGCTGCCGTGCGGAGCTGACGAGCGCTGTCGTCACCACCGGCCGACGTGTCGACGACGAGCACCAAGTCCCCCTTTTGGGGAGGGAGCTTGGAGAAGTCGACCTCTGGCACGTAGCGCATCATCACGTAGTCGGCCTGGTCGGCGCCGGCCTTGAAGCGCCATGCGCGGAGCGGCTTCGACTTCCCCTTCGACGTCATTTCGAGCTGAAAATCTGCGCGCGGGACGAAGCCGCTCCGGCGCATCGTGACTTTCCGCCCTTGGTCCTCGACGATCGCGTCGAGGCTGGTCGCCAGCGTCATCTTCGAGCCTTCCGCGCCGAGGTCGACCGAGAGCGAGAGCTCGTCGAAGCGGACCGGATCGTCGGAGCGGAGCGGATAGACGTAGCGGGTCTTGCCGTCGACCGTGGGCAGGAGCTCGGTGTAGCGGACGACGATGCGCCGCGTGCCTGCGGCCGGGATCGGGTAGATGCGCGCGCGGTACGTGCGGCCGTCGATCCACTCGAGGAGCGCAGGGTCGACCGCTTGCTGGATCGCCGCCTGGTAGCGCGCCGCAGCTTCATGCTTCTCGACGACCTCACCTTCGATGAGTTGGCCCCTCATGTTCTCGAGCGCGAAGCTCGAGATCGTCGCTGTCGCCGGGACGGTGAACCAGTACCAGCCTTCGATCGCACGCCCATTCGGATTGGAGAACGTCTGGTCGACCTCGGTCTCGGCG
>CAJDWT010000071.1_pt1 | contig 16857 bp, 20 predicted proteins | sample 7391671 | NCBI WGS metagenome assembly CAJDWT01 (sample SAMEA7055729, study PRJEB34461) | soil metagenome | biome: terrestrial ecosystem; feature: Peninsula; material: soil | place: Antarctica | collected 2016
GTTCGCCCTGTTTTCAGTTGGCGCGGTGGTCGGTAGCTCGTTTGCAATTGCAGCATGTGTGGCTGACGCCCCTTCATTGTCGAGCGCGCAGGGTGATGTCGACGGAGCGTGCTTCGCGAACGGCACCTGCAACCCGGGTTTGTCGTGCGCCGTGGTCCAAGGCCAAGCCACGTGCACCGAGGCGAGTGATGCCGGCGCGAGCGCGAATGATGGCGGCGGCGGAACGACCACCGACGATGGCGGCGGCACGACCACGAGCGACGGTGGCTCTTCATCGACAGGTGTCTGCAAGTTCTCGCCGACGCCCTACCCGTGCACTCCTTCGGACGGCACGGCGTGTTACGCGAAGGCCCAGTCTTGTGAGGGCCCGACCGGCTGCATCGACTCAGCGATTTTATGGCCGTGTAACTCCGCGAACCAGTGTACCGGTACGGCGTGCTGCCTCCCGGCCGCAGCCGGTATCGCCAACCCCGGCGTGAACTGCACGCAAGGCACGCTGATCCTTACGCCGGACGCGTCGACGGGCACGGCCTGCGAACCTGCAACGAAATGCGCGGCAGGTGAAACGCAGTTCTGTCAGGTGAACGCGCAGTGTCCGAAAGGCCAGCACTGCACCCCCATTGAGATGGCGGGCGGCCCAACGTCACTCCAAGGCACCATCCTCGCTATCTGTTCGCCCTGAGCCCCAAGCGGCTCGTTTGCGAGGGGCCCGACTAATCTTCACCCGCGCTCAGGGGCAGACGACCGGCTTCGTATCGACCACGAGGTCATCGATCCACACGTCGAGCGGTGCGTCCATCGCGTGGAAGCTGTAGGCGCCGACGAACAGGTCGGTGACCGCGGGCCCGTACCACGGGTCTGCGGCGGGGGTCGGTGCGACGCAGCCTTTGCCGTGATCATCGACGGACAGGATCGGAGTGGTGACGCCGTCCTTGTACATGCGGAGCTTGCGCGCTGACGAGTCCATCTCGAACGAGACGCAGGCCCAGGCCGAGGGCATCGAGGTCGCGCTCTGCGACGAGCAATCGTGGAAGCCGTTGGACGGCGTTCCCGAGAGGCCGTACACGAAGCTGTACGTGTTGACACCGCTCTTCGGCAGAGAGCTCATGATGTACGAAGCGTTTCGTCCTGCGCCACCATCGACCGTCGTCGCCGCAGGTCCATCGATGCCGAAGAACGTCCAGTGCACGCTGGTGCCGTTGGGGTCGATGTACATCTTCATGCGGCCGTAGACGAATTTCTGCTTGTCGGCGATCGTCGTCACACCACCGTAGCCGTCGAACGTCTCGCAGAAGAGCGCCGTGCCGCACGGATCGGGCGGGCCCGCGTCCTGCAAAGGCGTTGCCGTGTCGGCGCCGGCGTCGTGCGGCGTTGCACTGTCGTCGAACGTGCCCGCGTCGCCCGCGCTGCCGTCGATCGCGGCGGTCCCGTCGTCCGACGCGTCGCCGCAGCCAGCAAATGCGGCCGTGCCGACGATTACTGCGAGCCATGCTCCCGTCCTCGTCACGAATCGACGCATGCACACCTCCGGGTTCTTCGAAGGGTAGCGAGATGTCGCCTCCGAAGCGAGGAGAGGGTGCGCCCAAAAGCCTTGGCATCTCTTCACGCGATTCGTCGTGCCGAATCGCGCCGCACCCCGGCCCACGCATCGAGCGCGCGGCCGTGTTGAATGCGTGCGCGTTTACGCGTCGCTAGAGTCGATGGCCGTCACGTTCGCACGTGAGAGTCGGTAGGTCGGAGAGTCGGCGACGCTCTTCTCCGGATACCAAAACGCGACCGTATAATACATCGCCCAGGCGATGACGCCGATGAGCACGACCCAGGCCCAGGTCGGCACGGGCGCGGGCGTCTCGGCCTGCGACGGCTCCCAGTTTTCATCGCGGGCACCGCCGAACGCGTGGACCACGAGCGCGATCGGTCCTTCGACGACGTCCCCCGTGGCGAGGCCGCGCACGGTGATCGCCGGCCCGTTGCGCACGACGAACGTCACGCGCTTTACCCCCTTTTGGCCGCGGTGATCCCACGCCTCGACGCGTAAGACGTGCTCGCCGTCGTCGAGCTGGCGCGTGTCAACGTTCAGCTCCACCGGAGCTTGTTCGGTGCAGAGAGGCGTTGTCGCATCGTCCAGATAGACGACTACGCGATCGACCAGGTCACTCATGGCATTCCTCATCGGGTGCTGAGTCGTCGAGAACGGTTCGCTTGATGTGATCCAGCCCGCGCTCGCCCGGGAAAAGGAGCATCTTTGCGGCCATGACGAGCGCAAAGACCACAATGACGAGGCCTACACCGACGAGCCAGAGCTCCCAGGTGCCCGTCGGCGCGACGGTCAAATGCGCGTTTGGATTCGCGGCGGCGCAGAGTGGACATGCGAGGTACGTGAGGCTCATTTTGGCGGCCCCGCGCTGCGCACTTTGGCGACCTGCTCCGCGGTGACGGCGGCCGCGTGGTTGCTCCAACTGGACCGCTCGTGGTTGACGAGCGCGGCGACCTGCTCGTCATTCAGCGCGGACTCGAAGGGAGGCATCACCACCGGATATGCGACGCCGCCGATCACCCGGCCGTGTGCGCCGTGGAGCACGGTGGAGATGTGCTCGGTGGGATCCTCCGCGTTGACGACCGGGTCGCCGGCGAGCGACGGAAACGTCGATGCGATTCCGAGGCCCGAAGCCTGATGGCACGCCGCGCAGTTGATCGTGTAGAGCTGCGCGCCATCGGTCACAGTGCTGGTTGCGCTCGCCGCGCTCTTTTCGCCCGGTAACGGTGCTTGCTTGAGCGAGAGCAGGTACGCCACGAGATCCTTCGCGCGCTGGGTCGCGACGACCTTTCCGTGAGCCGGCGCGAACGCAGGGGGGATCGGTACGATCGTCTCGTCCGGCGACGGTTGGTCCTCGACCTCGAACAGCCAGTGGAATCGTGGCATCACCGACCACGGCGACACCGCGCGCGGATTGTAGAGGTGGATGAGCTGCCACGCGTCGCTCGGTTGGCGCTTTCCGATGCTGGACAGATCGGGCCCCGTACGCTCTGACCCAAGCACGCCTGGAGTTCCTTCGAGCCACGAGATGGGCCCGAGCCGCGCGAAGTCCGCGCCGACGGTCGGACGCCCCCACATCTCGTCCATCGGGAGCGGCCGGACTTGCTGGGTATGGCAGACCGGACACCCCTCCGACACGTACACCGCGAGCCCGCGCTGCTCTGCAGACGTGAGCGGCTGCGAGCCCGGAAGCGGCTTGTACTTCTCTTGCACGTCGATCGCGGGCCCCACGGCCACGATGGTGCTCAGCGTTAGGAACCCGAGAAACACCGTGCCGAAGAGCAGGGCCGGACGCTCGTAGAAATCATGGAGCAAGGATCACCTCCTTCGCCACTGGCGCTTGGGACCGCAACGGAAGCATGCGCCACACGTTGAACGCGAACAGTAGATGGGACGTGAACATCAGCGTGCCGCCGATCGCTCGCCACAACCAGTAGGGCGCCATGAGGACGACAGAATTCTGAAAGGGCTCACCATGCTTCCAGCTCAAGCCCTGGAGCGTACCTCCGATGCTGAGCGACACGCCGTAGATGAGCACGCCGATGAACGCGAGCCAGAAGTGGATCCCGATAGCGAGCTGAGGTGCTTCGCGCCCGGAGAGCCGCGGCAAGACCGCGTAGGCGCCGCCCCAGATTAGGAAGGACACGAACCCGTACATCGTGATGTGCGAGTGCCCTATCGTGTAGTTGTTGAAGTGCCAGAGTAGGTTCAACGAGCGCAGTGCCTCGAAGGTGCCCTGCATCGAGCCGACGAAGTAGTAGACGACGCCGACGAGCAGAAACGGCACCGCGTAGCTGCTGCGGACGGCGTGGCCGCTGCCGCGCATCGTCAGAAGAAAATTCGCGGTCCCGGCGACCACTGGCACGATCATGCCGATGCTGAAGAGCACGGCCACGGTCTGCAACCACCACGGCAGCGGGCTGTAGAGAAAGTGATGCGAGCCGATCATCGTGTAGAAGAGCATCTGCGTCCAGAACGCGAGGACGCCGAGCGAGTACGAGTAGATCGGCTTGTTCAGCAGCTTCGGCAGGAAGTAGTAGGTGAGGCCGAGCACCATCGGCGTGAACCACATGCCGACGCCCTGATGCATGTAGTACCCTTGGATCGCCGTCTCGCCGAGCCCGTGCTGATAGAAGGGTAGATACGCGATTGTCGCGAGCGTCAGCGTCCAGATGAGCGCCGCGATAATGTACCAGTTGGCGATGTATATTTCGTGGGTCGCGCGGTGCGCCACGGTCATGTAGAAATTGTAGAGCGTCAGCACGAGGCTCACGGCGAAGAGCGCCATCGCAGGCCACACGTACTCGCGGTATTCCTGGGCTCCGTTGTTGATCCCCGCGGCGAGGCAGATGTCGCCGACCACGACCGACGCCGACATGAACGCGAGCGCGATCCACCCTAAGCGGTAGCTGTAGAGGGTCCGGCGGCAGGTCCGAGGCACGACATAGTAGGCAAGGCCGACCATGCCGTGAGAGGCCCAGCCCCAGAATACGGTATTCGTGTGGATGGGCCGCAAGCGCCCGAAGCCGAGCCAGCTCACGGCGTCCATATCGGGCCAGAGGAACTTGAGGCTCAGGTAAAGGCCAACGAGCGTTCCGAAGACGAGCCACCACGCAGATGCCGCCAAAAATCCGAAGACAAGGCGTGTGAGCTGGTGGTCAGAATCAATCCGCTCGTCGATCGGCGCTTTGGCGACCGTCAAGGGTCGGCGCATACTTTTTTTCTCCGAAGCTCCGTGGCCCCACGCGTTATTCAACTTACGCGCCATGCCATATCACACGTGGAGCGCAGCGTCTTCGACAGCAAGCACATGTTTATCCTGGCTCGATCCGGATGGACGCCGACGATCACGAGAACGCTGCTCGCTCCTTCGATCGCCCCACGTGTTCCACTCTGGAGCGCCAAAAACAGGCTGTAGGCGTTAGAGAAGTTTCAAGAAATCCACGAATCGATGCCCGATCGCGTCGTTCCGGAACACTACGCAACGGCTCGGTCCGCGCCGGATGCGACAACCGGTAGCCTCAAGCAGTGCTGTACGCTGATGCGCGCCGCGCACTCGAGGCACATGGCGGACGCCGACGATTCCCGATCGATGGCGCCTTCGTCATCGTCCATTGCCGTCGCATGACCACGAAAGAGCGGCTCGACGCCGGCACCATCGGCGGGTGGGCGGTCGGCGGTTTGGTCGTCGCTCCCCTGCTCACGATGTGGATCGTGAAATTGCGCGCCACACCGAAATCGCGTCTCGCGTGGGACGAGCACGGCCTTACCGAATGGCTTGGAAACAAGCCTCGCGCGTTCATTGGGTGGCCCGACGCGCGCTACGCCATTTTAGAAACGAGAATTCAAGGGATGCGCAATGGCCGGGCTACCGGGCCCGCGCAACATCAGGGCTACGTGGTGCAAATCTTCGATGGCGCCGGGGTTCGCATCACGGTCATGGAGGGCGCCCGCGCTCCCGACTGGATGCACTCGCGCGCGTGTGCAGTCCCCACCCTTGCACCGCTCCGAAACTTGTTGCCGGGCGGCCCTCAGGGAAACGTTCTGCAGGACGAGCGTGCCCTCACGCGCAGCGGCTTTCTCGGGTCGGGCGCGCTCGGCTGAAAGACGCGCTCGCCGAGCGGCTTGCCTTGAGCTGGAGATTGGCAGGGGGCGTGATAATCAGAGAGCGCGTGCAGCGCGTGCCCACGACGTCCCGAGAGGTCCGCGCCATCCAGGTGGCGATCGCGAGCTCCCTCGTCGGGGTGGCGACGAAGCTCACGGTCGGCATCCTCACCGGCAGCATGTCGATGATCTCGGCGGCGGCGGACTCCGTGGGCGACATCGCCGTGTCGACGGCGAACCTCTTCGTCGTTCGCATCGCCGCGCGAGCGCCCGACGAGGATCACAACTACGGACACGCCAAGGCCGAGGGGCTCGGCGCCATGTTCGAGGGCGGCTTCATCTTCGCCGCCGCGGTCTTCGTCATCTACGCGTCGGTTCGCAAGATGCTGGAGCCCGCGAGCGCGGAAGACTCGACGCTCGGAATCATCGTCATGGTGCCGATCCTCGGCATCACGATCGGCACCGTCGCCTTCATGCGGCGAGTCGCCAAGGAGACCGGAAGCCTGGTCGTGAGGGCGGACGCCGTCCACTACGCATCGGATATCTGGCTCAACGGCGGGGTGCTCGTCGCGCTCGTGCTGGTCAAGCTGACCGGTCAGCCCATCATCGATCCCATCATCGCCATCCTCATCGCGCTCAACATGTTTCGGGCGAGCTACGGCGTCGTACGCGAAGGCGTCGCTGTCGTGATGGACGAGAGCCTCGAGCCCGCGGTCGTCGCCAAGGTTCGTGCAGTGCTCGGGTCTGCGAAAGGGATCGAGTCGTTTCACGACCTCAAGACGCGCGTCGGAAAGACCCCGTTCGTCGACTTCCATGTCGTCGTCGCGGGGCACACCACGGCGCACGTGGTGCACGAAATCTACCTCGAGCTCCGCCGCCAAATTCGCGACGCCGTAGGCCCCGCGACGCAGGTCCTCATGCACGCCGATCCCTCACCTACGCCCTCCGACGAGGGCTCCGACAAGGAAGCTCGAATCCGCCCGCCCGCGTCGAGCTAATGGATGCATTCCGCACATATCAGTAGCAGGGGTGCACGCCCAGGCTCGCGCTATCGAGGCGCGCGTCAGTGCGCGGGGTGCCCGTCGCGCTCGAAGCGCTCGAGCGCGGCAAGAATCTCCGGCGTAGGCTTGAGCATGCGGGTGGTGCCGTCGGGAAACGTCACACGCCACGACCACGTGCCGTCGTCGAGCGTGATGCGCTCGGCCTGGCCGTCGGCCTCCGCATGCATCATCGAGTGTGCGAGCTGCTCGGGCGTCATCTTCGGAGCACCTATCTGCGCGAGCTTGCGCGACGCGGCGGAGGCCAGGGCACTTCCCTTCTTCTTCGTCTTCTTCTTCGAGGTCGCGGCCATCGCCGGAGAGCTTAGCGCGGTGGACGAAACGCGGGTTGTGCGTTCTTCTGTGAGCTCGCATGATCGAGTGATTCGCCCATGGCCTTCATGAAGCTGCTTCCGCTCCGACATCTCCTGCGCAAAACGGAGCCGTCATCGCGCGCCGACGAGCTCACGAAATTGCGGGCACGCTTCCGCGCTCAACCGAGCGCACGAGAAGCCGGCGCGGCTACTGTCGATAGCGCGCGGCGACTACGCGAGCTGCGCGTCGCGATGTCGGAGGCCTTCACCCACGTCGAGGCGTGCGGGTCTTGCGCGAAGGGCCGACCGGAGCCGAACGGCCATTGGCGCGGAGGAAGCTGCTGCGGGAGCCCCACCTTCAACTTGTTCACGCAGTCCGAGGTCGCGTCGCTGAAGCTCGCCGGCGTGTCGATGTCCGATCTCGATCCGCCCCGCGGCGATCACGCGGGCTGCGCCTTCCGAGGTGAGCACGGCTGCTCGCTCGAACCGCAGAATCGACCGAACATCTGCGTGCGTTTCGTATGCCTCGAGCTCCGCGCCGAGCTGCTCGAAAAGCCCGAATGGCGCCGGATCTCGGAGCTCGGGGCAGCGCTTCGCGACGAGTGGACGCGCTTCGAGGAGCTCCTCGCCGCTCACTCCTCCGACTGACGGATCGTCCTCGTAAGGAGCACTTTGAAGTGCTGCCCGGCATGCGGATCCCAATGCTCGCCCGGCGCGACGTCGGTCTCGAACATCGTCCACGTCATCTCGACGACGTACCTGCGGTCAGGTCGCGGAATGTCGTCTTGCCCGACGTTCCAAGTCGACGTCTCGACGGAAAAATCAGGACGCGAGCTCAAACCGCGTCGTTCGCCGTGCGCTTCGGGCCCCGCTCCACCGGGAGCGAGCACCTCGGTCGACCATTCCACGCCGAGGCTCGTCCCCGGGTCGACTCGGACGTCGGTGTCGGCGCGCGACGCCGGATCGATCTCGACCGACAGCGTGCCGAGCCCTCGCGCGACCCGCAACGCGCTCGGGACGCGGACGACGACGGTGCGCGCCGACGACGCATCTGCCTCTGAGGAGGGCGCCGTCCGATGGCACGCCGACCCGAGCCACACGAGAAGCACCGGCGTCAGCCGCACCAGCCGCTTGATCATCTTGCCGCTCGTCGTCATTGTCGGTCTCGAGCTCGTATCCGAGAGCCTTCCAGAACGCGACGGTCTTGCCCCGTTGTGCGTCTCGATCAGGAGGCCTCGATGCGCTACACGCCGAGCTGTGCGGGCGCGAGAAGACGGAGGCCCGTGAAGCCGCCCGCCTTCAGCGCGTCGGCCAGGTCGCCGCGCAAGAGCACGCGCGTCGGGAGGTGGGTAGGACGGAACAGCACGGCGTCCGCGTCGATCCGCGCTGGGTCGAGCACGAGCCCGACGACGTCGGCGATGAGCGTGGGATCGATCGGATTCCACACGATATGGCTCGCCCCCTGGTCGATGCAGTCGACGAGACGCGTCGGATTGACGATGGCGTAGTCCTTCGAAGCAACGCCTCCCTTGTGATCATAGATCGTCACCGGCAGGAGCTCGACGTCGGGCGGCTGGAGCGCAAGGATGGCCTCGCGCAACCGCGGAGACACGAGAGGAACGCCCGACCCACCGCGGCTGTGAATGGCGTCGGCAAGCTTCACGTCGCGGGGGTGCGACGGGTCCATGCGAAACGCGGCGTCGCTCGGCCAGTCTTCGGCGAGCGCGATGGCGCGCTTCAACCTGAAATCGTCGCGGACGTTCTCGACCGCGAGCATCGTGGCGAATCCGCCGCGTGAGCTGGTCTCCCAAACGAGGGGGTTGGCAGGTTGGGTCATTCGAGCGCGATCCTTTTTCGAAGGGGGTTTTTCAGAGGAGCAACCCGCGCGATGGGCTGAGTGGCGACTCCAGCCTACCCGAAGGGTTGTGCATCTTCTCAGCTAAAACCCCGAGAGATCATCGCTGCGCTCAAAGACTCCCCGTTTGCATCGTGAGACTCCGGAGCTACCTAACCCAGTCAATTTCAGACTTGAAGTTAATGCGAGCCTGAGCCAGCCGGCGGGGGCACGCTCGGCGTCCCGGAGCGGATGTCGTTGATGCCGTCTTGCGTGGCCTTGTCGAGCGCTCCAATTTTTCGTTGCTTGTCGGCGTCGTCGTTGTCGGCGTTCGTGAGTGACGAGAGCGGATAGCTCGCGGTCGTGTACGGTCCTGGCCAATCCGCCATCGGCTCACGATCTGGAAAACCTCCTACCATCAACATCGATCCTTCAACGTCCTTCAGCGTGAACGGTGGCACTCCGCCTTCATCCAAGATCACCGCGCCGTAGGCGAGCAGGCGAACCTCTTTGCTGTCGGGCGTGAGCTGGTCGATGAAGCGCATGTAGGCTATCGGCGCACCGTTCGAGTCGTACAGTCGACCGACGATCTCATAGCGCCCCGCTTGCTGAACGGACACGCCCACGTAGATCGCGATCGAGCCCGCTTCCAGGGCATCGCGCGCCGTTTGCGTGAATGAAGCCGGCGCCGCTTGGACCTGCGTGAAGTTGAAAACGAGCGTTCCACTCTCCCCTTCTGCAGACGCATCGACCAAGAGCTCGAGCCCTCCTGGCGGCGCCGCGCTCGAGGTCGATACCGTTCCCGTCCAGACGCCGTCGCTCCCGATCGCGTCGGGCGCGACGCCGTCATCGTGGAACGAAACGCTCCCGAGTGGCGCGCCAGCTACCGCGCTTTGATTGGCGTCTTCGATCATCGGAACCAAGACCGACCGCTGAAACGTGACCGCGACGGGCTTGTTTTCGGCCATCGCCGTGATCGACACCGTTGCCGACTGACCGGGGATGAGCAGAAGACGATCTTGGTTCTGCGTGATCTGCACGCGATGATTACCTCCCGGATCGCCGTTGAGCCCGCGCATGGTCGGCTCGACGTGATGCGGCTGGAGCAGATCGGTCTTCAGCGCGAGCGGACGCGACGACATCGGGTAACGCGTCTTTTCGAGCAGCGCATTTCTCGTCTCACGCATGCGCGCGGTAAAGCGCTGCTCGTCGGTCATCTCCGGTGTGTCGCTCCGAAATGCACCGGTCGAAGACACGCTCTTAGGAGCGGGCGCATTCGGTAGCGCGACAACCGGCCTACTTTCGGCTGGACCCGAGGCCTCCACGGTCGGCTCCGCGACCCGCTGCGGACGTAGATAGAGAAACACTGCGATGGCGAGCGCCACCGCCGCGAGGGCAAGGAGGACGCGACTGCGAAGAGGTGGTCGCTCCGTGGCCACTACCTATCGTAGGCCGCTGCCGTTCCCGAAACCACGCCCATCACACCGCCCGCATTTCCTTCTTGGCACGGGTACGAGCCATCGACGCAGTGGCCTGTAGAGCCGTTGGTGCTGTCGACCCAAAGTGCCCACGAGTAGTCCCAGTACGTTCCGCCGGCGCTGCCGTTCGATCCGACGCTGCCGTACTTGCCCGAGCTTCGGTAGTGACCTGCGGAGTGGAACGCAACGGCGCTGTCGTTGCCGCCACGGCCGAACAAGCAACCGCCGGGAAACAAGCACGTGGTGAGCGTGGCGTAATCGCCGCCGACGTAGTTGTAGACGTAGCCGGCGATGTCGTCGCCGAGGACGTCATGGTTGTAGAGCCCGCGCATCGTGCCAACCGCGAGATCCTGGTCCATCGCTTTGCCGGTGAAAAAATACGCGACATTTCCGGCGAGCTCAGAGCCGCCTGCTGCGGATCCGCCCGTCAACACCCAGATGATGTTCCAGGTTCCGGGGTAGAGTGCCTCGGCGTACCCGATCTGAGAGCAACCGGCCGAGTGGCACTGGATGTAACAGCTGTTGTCGCCGGTGCAGTATTGGTTGAGCGCGGCGACGACGTCGGGATTCGATTGCGAGATGTGTGCGCTGCCGTCGTAGTTGACGGGGATTGCGTTCACGCCGCTTTGGATCTGCTGTCCGCCACCGTTGCTCCAATAACTCCAACCGGTCGGCGTTCCGCTCGTGCGTCCGTGAATCCAGAGCGAGTAGTTCGTCGCGTGTGCGTCCGTAGCTGACAGCGTGAGCGTGAGAGCAGCAACTGCAGCGAGCGCCGGCTTGAGCATGAATGACTGCAGTTGCAGCCGACGAGCCACCTAAAGTTGTTGACGATCCAGCCTGATTTACAGTGTTTCAGCACGGCTGAAGTTCACCGTTCGAACAAAGCGCGTTGAGCTTCTGAACTGCGTTCAGTCCGCGAACTCACGCGACGATCTCAGCGTTTTCATTGGACAAACGGTCCCTCGTCCAAAGGACCCCGCCGAGGCGAGCGCCATCGACCGCGCGTGCCGCGCGTGAGTTGGCCGCTCTAGCCCGAAGCCGTCATCGCGCTCGAGCCGACAAGCCCGGAGTCGGCGCGACGCTCTCGACTTTGTGCGCATGGATCGCGGTCGGCGGCGGAGGCTGCTTCGGGAGATCGATCGTGAAGACGCAGCCTTTTCCCGGCAAATCGCGGATGCGGAGCTCACCACCGATGGCCTTCATCGCTTTGAGGCAAATGGCCAGACCCAGGCCGAGCCCAGTCCGATCCTCACCGTTCTGAATGAATGGCTTCAAAAGATCCTTCTGCTTTTGTGGGTCAAGGCCGCCGCACGCGTCTTCGACGTCGATGAGCACGCGCGTCGCGGTCGTCGACGTTCTCAGGATTACCTGCGTCTTCGCATGGGTGAATTTGAACGCGTTCTGGAGCAAGTTCGAGATCGCCGCTCCCAAGATTTGCCGATCTGCCTCGACGATCACCGTGTGATCGACCTCTGCTACCGAGAGACTGACGCCCCGCGACCGCGCCATGAGCGCTCCGCCGATCTCCACCTCTTCGATGATCTCCCAAAGCGGAAGGAGCTCGAGGTTGCTGATCCCCGCGTCGAGTCGCACCTCGGCCATCGACCGATTGACCAGCGCACTGAGGCGCAACAAGCTGCGGTCGTGGATCGCGCTCGTGCTCCCTCCCGGCGCGACGGCTCCCGACTTGATGCCCTCGAAAGACAGCATGGCGACGTTGAGCTCATTCCGAATCTCGTGTGCGAGAATCCCCAATCGCTCCGTCCCTTGCTCGGTGATCGCGCCTTCGCGTCGTCGCGCGTGAGAGGTGACCGCGCCGGCAATGGCGTCGTCGAGACAAAGGTTGAGGGTTTGAAATTCACCGGCGTCGATGGGTGCCGTTTGCTCCACAGCGAGACCCGTGATGATCTGACAGAGATCGCCGTAGTCGTGGACGACGTGCGCAATGGAGACGCCTTGCTGAAAGGCATCGACACCGTGATGCGCGGCACTCTCTTTGATCTCCGCATGATCGACGAGCTCTAAGGACGACGCCTTGCGGAGCGCCTCGCCCAATTGGTCCAGAAACACCGGGAGCCCTTCCGTCAGCTCCTCGGTGGTTGGCGACAGCAGCGTCCTCGAAGCCGCGCGCGCGCGAGCGCGCCCGAGAATCTCTTCGCGATTTAGTGAAATGAAATCCTTGAGCATGGTGATGACTTCGATTCTGATGCGCGTCTGATGCGCGTCTGATGCGCGACTACGAATCGCCGTCAGATGGTTTGCTGCACCTTCGCGACCCTCAAAGCGCAGCGGCGAGCTTCTTCAGCTCACTCGCCGTCGCTTTCATCGCGTCGAGCGAAGCTTCCGTCGCCGAGCCTGCAGCTAACGTAACCACGCGCTCGGCCTCTTCGAGCTTCGGCTGCAGCGCGTCCCACGCTTTCTTGAGCTCCATGTTCCCGAGGTGAACTCTGAGCTTCGTCTCGTCCCGCATCGTCTGCAGCGACTTGAACGTTTCTTTCAGCTCGGTCATCAGTTCCTCGGTGCTGCGATTGTGCATGATCATAGGCGTGGTACTCGGGCCGCGACGTGCGAGCAGCTTCACCGCACTGCAAATAGCTGTCCGCGCTCGATCGCGAGCCGCGTGGACGGCGTTGGCGCAGCGAGCGCTGCAGCGTCTGCACGCGCATGCGCATTCTTGTGCAAACCGTGCACTCGCCGCCGATGACTAAGGAGAAAGCGGCCGTCGCCGGCTTCAATCCCTGTCAGTAATCAACCAGGTGTTCGAGCGGCTCGAAGGCGGTGACGTCCCGCGCGCGTGGTGCTCAAGCCTCCAACGAGCTAAGGGTCGCATCATGAATCATCACGTCGTCGTTTGGTTGGATCATCACGAGGCTCGTCTCGTGGCGATCGAAGACAAATCGTTCGAGGAGTCGACCTTTCGTTCACCGCGCCATCATCTTCGGCGGCATCCCGATCACAACGCCGCGCCGAAGAATCATCCGGATGACGAGAATCGCTTCTTTCACGACATCGCGCGCGCTCTCGACACGGTCGATGAAATTCTCATCGTCGGTCCGTCCGACGCGAAGACGCGACTCGTGAGCTATCTGCACACGCACGATCCCAAGATCGAGCAGCGGGTCGTGGGCACCGAGGCCGTCGATCATCCGACCGACGCGCAACTGGCGGCGTTTGCGCGCAAATATTTTCATGGGGCGGACCGCTTGACGGGATTGCGACCGTAGGCATTTTGCGCAGAGCTTGCATCAATCGCTGCATCTTTTGCATCTCCCGAACGACTGCTGGAGCTTAAGTGCTAGGGATTGCATTGGCGCGCGCGTTGCGTGACCGACATACCTGATGACGATCCCCAAGGAAGAACGCATTCATCGCGCAGCGATGACCAAGGGCCGCGTCCTCGTGGTCGACGACGAAGAGCGCGCCCGGGACGCGCTGGCGGGCCTCCTTGAAAGCGCGAGCTACACCGTGGAGGTCGCGGCGGATGGGCTCGAGGCGCTCAAGCTCATCCACGATACGCCACCCGATGTCGTGATCACAGATCTCAAGATGCCCAATCTCGACGGGATGGGGCTTCTCGCCGAATTGCGCGCGCAAGACTGCACGGTTCCCGTCATCGTCGCCACCGGATACGGCGAGGTCGCTGCCGCCGTCGAAGCGATTCGCGCAGGCGCCGCGGATTTTCTCACCAAGCCCATTCGCTTCGAGGTCCTATTGATCGCGCTCGAGCGCGCGATGGAGCGAAGCGCTGTCCTTCTCGAAGCGGAGAATCTCCGGCGCCAGCTCCGTGACCAAAGCGGCGAAGGGCTGCGTGGTCTCATCGGCACTAGCCGCGCGATGCAAAAGATCTACTCCGTGTCGCGACAGGTCGCCTCGACCCGCGCGACCGTTTTGATCACCGGCGAGAGTGGAACCGGCAAGGGCGAGCTCGCGCGCGCCATTCACGCGCTCAGCCCGCGTGCGAAATCTCCGTTCGTTACGTTGCACTGTGCGGCGGTGCCGGAGTCTCTGCTCGAAAGCGAGCTGTTCGGTCACGAGCGCGGCGCCTTCACGGGCGCAGACAAGCGTCGCATCGGCCGGTTCGAGCAGGCGCAGGGCGGCACTTTGTTCCTCGACGAAATCGGGGAGATTACGCCGCATATGCAGGTGAAGCTGCTCGGCGTGTTGCAGGAACGCGAATTTCAACGCGTGGGCGGCAGTGAGACGATCGCCGTCGACATGCGCCTCATTGCTGCGACGAATCGAGACCTGACGGCCGACGTACGAAGCGGAAGGTTCCGCGAAGATCTCTACTATCGGCTCAATGTCGTGCACATCGAGATGCCGCCTCTTCGTCTTCGCGACGCCGACGTCTTGATGCTTGCCAATCATTTCTTGCACAAGTTCGCGCAAGAAAACGGAAGCACCATCCAAGAGTTTTCGGCAGACGCACGCTCGAAGCTCTTGGCGCATCGATGGCCGGGCAACGTTCGAGAGCTCGAAAATGCCGTCGAACGCGCCGTCGTTCTCTGTACGACGCCGATGATCGAGGCGAATGACTTGCCTTTCGATGTTGCGCAGGCGTCCGATGGATCGCCCAAAATTCCAGGCTCTACACTCGCGGAGCTCGAACGACATGCGATCTTGGCGACCTTCGAGCTGACGGGCTCGCGCAGAAAGACGGCCGAGCTCCTCGACGTGAGCTTACGGACCATCCACTACCGACTGAGTGAATACGGCATCACGCCTCACGACAAGGACGCCGCGAAGAGCAACTGACGAGTCGGTGCTCGAGCGGTATGCGCATTGCACTAGCGCGACGCGTGTGGGGGCCTTGGGGGGGCCTCAGGGGGGGCCTCTGCACACCAAAAACCGTCAGGAGAGTTGTCCATTGAAGACACGCACCGCTGGAGCCCTGGGTTTGGGCGTCCTCGTCGCAGCTGCAGGCTTCGCGTTGTTTCGCTCGCCATCCACTGCGACGGCGAAAGAAGCGTCGTCGGCGGTCGCTGGAGCGACGCCCGCCTCGAATGACGGGTTGCCCGAGGCTCCCGGCGGCGGCGCTCTCGATGACAACATGGGAAAGCTGCCACCGGGTCATCCGGCGATCCCCGGTTCGATGAACACCGGTAGCGCGGTCATGCCGAGCGCCAGCGATGAGCCAGCGACCTTGCGGTGGACCGTTCCAACCACTTGGAAAGTGGTCGACAACCCCAGCACGATGAGGCTCGCCACCTACGAAGTCCCGCGTGCTTCGGGCGACGTCGACCCGGCCGATCTCAGCGTGGTGAGAGCCGGCGGAACTGCCGAAGCCAACGCGCAACGTTGGGTCGGTCAATTCGACGAAGCCGGCCGCGATACCCGCTCGCTCGAGACGATTCACGGCATTAAAGTCACCATCGCCGAGGTGAGCGGAACCTACTTGGGCGGCGGCGCGATGGGCGGCCCCAATGCGGCTCCCAAGCCAAAATGGGCGCTTTTGGGCGCGATCGTCGAAGGGCGCGGCCTGCCCTACTTCTTCAAGCTTGTCGGCCCGGTCGCGAGCGTGCGAGCAGCGCGTCCCGCCTTCGAGGCGATGATCGCGACGCTCACGGCGATCTGAATTTCAATGAGGTTTCGGCTCGCTCGACCCCTCATCCACGGGCTTGCTTCGAATCAGCGGCCGAAGATCCGACACCACGACGACGAGAAACGCCACGAGCGAGAGCGTTCCAACCACTTGGCCGACTGACATCGCGACCACCACTGGGATCGGCCGAGGGTCGAACAGTGACCAGACCATAAGCCCTACAGCGACGAGACTGAACACGCATGCGATGGAGAGAATTCGTTGATGAGAGGGCAGCTTCACAGTGTGCCTCCTTCGGGCGCTTGAAAGAACGGATGCGCGAGGCCATGGCAGCCCGCGCTTGCACAGCTCACACGTTCCGAACGCACGTCGTCCAGGATCGCGGCGTGATCTTTTTGGGAGAGCCAGATCTTATCCTGCGTCGAGTGACACTGCATGCAGGTGTCGTTCGCAAACGGCTTACGAATGTGAATCTCCCGCTTCGCTTCCTCGAGCGTAGTGTTTCGATACTCCGTGTAGTAGAGCCACACGTGACGCATGCCACCGATCTTGGTGAGCACGGTGCCGTACATCCCGTAGTTGGCATGACAGACGTAGCAATTTTGTCCGCCGAAGAATTTGTTGCGCCCATGACGCGCGGCCAGCGACGTGCTGTTCGGATCGTCGGAGTCGGCGGTGTGGAGCGTCATCACGTGGCACGAGCCGCAAAAGGTGCGGTCCTTCGTCGCTTCGAAGTCTTGAATGTTGCCTGCTCCCGCTACCCCGATGGGAAAGACACCGACGCCGAGCAACAACCACATTTTGGTTGCTGGTCCGAGCTTGGGCCGGAAGACCAAGTAGCTGACGAGAATAGCGGCAGAAATCGCCGCGCATGCGAATGCGATGATGGTGAGAGGCGATCCGTGATCCACGCCGGCGCCCTCGCAGGATGCGTGCCAAATCGTCTATCGTTCAATTCGTCCGCGAATCGAAACCACTGAGATGCAATCTTTGCGTCGACTGGTCCATGGC
>CAJDWT010000149.1_pt1 | contig 16687 bp, 10 predicted proteins | sample 7391671 | NCBI WGS metagenome assembly CAJDWT01 (sample SAMEA7055729, study PRJEB34461) | soil metagenome | biome: terrestrial ecosystem; feature: Peninsula; material: soil | place: Antarctica | collected 2016
GTAGAGGTCCGAGGAGGCTCCGGGATCGACATTGGAGATCCGCTCGGGCGCCATGTACTGCGGCGTCCCGAAGATCTCGCCTGCGCCGGTGAGACGGCTGTCGCCGGCGGCGCGAGCGATGCCGAAGTCGAGCAGCTTCACGAGGTCGCCGCCGTCGGCGGCGCGGTCGCCCTTGGCGATGACGCCGGTGCGACGGCAAATGAACACGTTCTCGGGCTTCAAATCGCGATGGATCACGTCGAGATCGTGCGCGCGGGCGATGCCGCGGCAGATCTGGATCATGATCCCGAGCGCACGCGGGATCGGGATCGGCCCTCGGGCGATGATCTCGGCGAGCGCGCTCCCTTCGAGCCGCTCCATGACGATGAAGGCGGTGCCGTCGTGGAGCGGGCTCATGATCTTGACGGCGCATTCGCGGTCGACGAGCACGTGCTTCGCGCCGTAGACGACCGCCATGCCGCCTTCACCGAGGACGTTCTCGAGCCGATAGCGACCGACGAGCGTGGAGCCGATGCGTGCATCTTGCACCGAGACCAAGTCCGCGCCGTCGACGAAGCAAAATGCTCGGTCGTCAGGATAGGTCAGCTTGCAGGCCGGGCACGTCTTCACTCGGTTGTCGCCCCTCGATGCGAACGCCTCCTCCAAGGCAGAGTCGTCCGTTCGCAATGCTAACGTTTTTGTGCTCGAAATGTGGAAGGGGAAGCGCCAAGCTGAGCGTTCCTCAGTTGGGAGCATTGGTCGTCGCCTGTGGCTAACCGCATGAAACAAGTCGCAATCTTCGGAGGGGCCATGGCGTTGTTCGGTCTTTTGGCCGGGGCCGGCGCCTTCCTGCGCCTCGAGACCGAAGCGCCAGCGGCCGTCCCGTCGAACGTGCGTATCGACGGCGTCGCCGGCGGTGAAGTCCCGGAGGCGACCATCCACGAGCGCGCAGCCCTGCGCCTCGGCGAGCACGTGCGCTTCGTCATCGACGGCCGAACGGCTCTCGAAGGGTCGCTCGCCGACCTCGGCGTGAAGGTCGACGAAGCGGCGACGGCCTCGATCGTGCGGGGGGCGAAGGGCGACGTCGACGTTCCGCTCGTCACATTCGTCGAATCCGCGCCGCTCTTCAGGCGTCTCGACACCGTCAAAGAGCACGTCGACCTCCCGCCCGAATCCGCCCGCGTCGATTTCGACAAGGGCGGGACGAAGGCCGAGCAGGTCGGCCGCTACGTCGACGCCGACGCCGTCCGCGCACAGCTCGCCAAGGTCGCGGCGCTGCCCACGTCCTCCGCGGCGCGCGTCGTGCAGCTCGAAACCAAAGCCTTCGCGCCGCAGCTCGACGGTGACGTCGTGAAGGACATCGACGTCTCGCAGACGCTCTCCTCGTTCGAGACGTACTTCTCGCGTAGCGGCGAGCAAGCGCGGCGCGGCAAGAACATCGACGTCGGCGCCTCGAAGCTCGACGGCCTGGTCCTCATGCCGAACGAGCTCGTCAGCTTCAACGACGTCGTCGGCGCGCGGAGCGAGGACAACGGCTTCTCCAAGAGCTGGGAGATATTCAAAGGCGAGATGGTCGAGGGGATCGGCGGCGGCACCTGCCAGGTCGCCTCCACGCTCCATGCCGCCGCGTTCTTCGGCGGGCTCGACATCGTCGAGCGCCTGCCGCATTCGCGACCGTCCTCCTACATCCAGATGGGCCTCGACGCGACGGTCGTCTACCCGGTCGTCGACCTAAAGCTTCGCAACCCCTACCCGTTCCCCGTCGTCGTCCACGCGTTCACCGACGGACCGAAGCTCCACTTCGAGCTCCGGGGTAAACAGCGCCTCGCGCGGGTCACGTTCTCCCGCGAGCTGAAAGAGGTCCTCCCCTACGATCGCAAGATCGAGGAGAAGGCGGGCATCGGCCGCACCCAGGTCATCATCAAGCAGCACGGGATGGCCGGCTTCAAGATCGAGCGCAAGCGCATCGTGCGGATGAACGGTCGCGAGAAGGAAGAGAAAGAGAACGACACCTATCCGGCGACGAACGAGGTCCTCGTCGTCGCGCGGGGCTTCGACGTGTCGCTCTTGCCGGCGTTGCCCGATCAGTCGAACACCGATCCCGCCGTCCTCGCCGCGGCCGCCTCGACGACCACGACGCCGCCAGCGCCGCCCCCGCCCACCGACGCAAATACTCCCCCGGTAGTAGCGGCCTTCACGATCCTCGATTCCCGTGGCTCGCACCGCCCCACCGCTTCGCAGCTCATGCCTGAGCCGATCGTGACGATCACGCGCTGATGACGCATTTGCGATCGAACACCGCGTTATAAATCCCCGAAACCACCCTTCACCATCGCGTGCGGATGGGTGATGCTTGCGCGATGACGAGTGCGGCTCGGAAAAAACGCATCCTTTTGGTCGACGACGAGCCTCGTAACGTTGCAGTGCTCGAAGGGCACCTCGCGCCGCTGGGGCACGAGCTCGTTCGCGCGCTCGACGGTCGCTCCGCGCTCGGGCTCTTCGAGTCGAGCCCGTTCGACCTCGTTCTTCTCGATTTGATGATGCCCGGCTTCGACGGCCTCGACGTCCTCGCGCACATTCGCGCCGATCCCGCGCGCGCGCACATCCCGATCATCGTCGTGACTGCGTACGGCGAGCGCGAGCAACGTCTCAAGGCGATCGAAGCGGGCGCGAGCGAGTTCCTCGAGAAGCCGGTCGACAGCGCCATTCTTCTCGCGCGCGTCCGCATGTTGCTCGAGCTCAAAGAGTCGCGTGATCAGCTCGCGATGCGAAATGTAGCGCTCGAGCGGCTGCAGCGTGCCCAGCGTGAGCTCACACAGTTCCTCGTCCACGATCTCCGCTCGCCGCTCGCCGTCGTGAGCAGCAATCTCGGGTGGATTAAAGAAGAGATCGCGAAAGAGAACGAGGACGTCGTCGACGCGCTCTCGGACGCGAGCGAAGCGACGCGCCGGCTCCAGCAGATGGTCGACGATCTCCTCACTGTCTCGCGGCTCGACGAAGAAGAGTTCCCGGTGCGCTTCGAATCGGTCGGCGTTGCGCAGCTTTTGACCTCGCTCCTCGACGAGCACTCGCAGAAGGCGCACCAGCGCGACATCAAGGTGACGACCGACGGCGTCGACGCCACCGTACGTGCCGACCCGATGCTCTTGAAGCGCGTCATCGAGAACCTGATCGACAACTCGCTCCGTCACACTCCGCCGCACGGGCACGTGCATCTCTCGATCAAGAAGACGGAGGTCGTCGAGATCGAGGTCTCGAACGACGGTCCGACGATCCCGCTCGAGGAACGCGCGCGGATCTTCGACAAATTTTACCGCGTCGAACGAGACCGCTCGACCATGCGGAGCTCGGGCCTCGGGCTCTACTTCTGCAAACGTGCGGTTGACGCCCAAGAGGGCGAAATCGACGTCACCGACAAGGCCGAGTGGCCGACGACGTTCGTGGTGCGACTGCCCGAGGCGACGTGACCGAACGACCGGAAGCGAAGGGATCGGGGCGTTCCCTCCGCGCCAGCACGCTCATCTTCTTGTGTTTTGGCGCTGTCGTCGTTTTTTCGCTCGTTCGTCTTGGGTACGGCGTCGCTCGTTTCGACCGGCTCCTCGACGAGTACAAGACGAAGGCTGCCTACGACGACCGCGTCCAAAACGCGGTCCAGCGCGTGTACGTCAGCATCGTCGAGTCGGAGAGTGGCGTGCGTGGTTGGCAAGTCACGCATGATCGACGCTTCCTCGAGCCCTATACGCGCGCGTCGCTCACGCGCGACCAAACGCTGAACGAGCTCGTCGCGATCGAATCGGACGCTCCGAAGGCGAGGGCGATCGCCGAGCGCATCGCCGACCACACGCGTGAGTGGGCGAACGTCGTCGCCGAGCCGATCATTGCAGAAGATCCGAAGCTCGAAGATCCGGCGAAGATGCTGTCCGTCCAGCTCACCGGTCGCGCCCGCATGGACTCGATCCGCGGCGATTTGCTCGAGCTGTCCGGTGACCTCGGCGAACGCAGAAAATCCGAAGGCATGACGCTCACGCGTTATCGCGTTGACCTCCTCACCGGCACCTACGTGGGAACGGCCATTGTCATCGCGCTCACGCTCTTGCTCGCGTACTTCCTCGCGTGCCGCTTCAAAGTGCCGCTCCAGACGCTCCTCACCCACGTCCGTGAGCGCGCCTGGGAGAAGCCCGACCGCAAGCCGCTCCGGGTGCGCGGCGTCGCGGAGCTCGAAGCGCTCGCCGCTATGATGGAGCGCGCGGCCGAGGACGGAATGGCCGAACGCGACGAGGCCATCGCCGATGCCGCGCTCGTCGGCGAGCTCGTCGAAGCGCGCACCGTCGACGCGGTGTCGACGATCGCTGTGCGTTGGATCGCCGACCGCCTCGGCGCGACCGGCGCGGTGATGTGGGTCGCCGAGGATGCGACCGGTCTCCGGCTCGCCGCCTGCCGCGGGGTCGAGCGCGAGCAGGTCGAAAAGGGCGGCAAGGCTCGCGCTGAGAGCGTCCTTCTATCGAGAAAAATCGAGCGCTTGGACAACCTCGCCGAGAGCGGTCGGGTCATCCGGTCGGCGATGGTCGACGTCCATCCGAACGCGATCGTGCTCGTCCCGGTCCGAGGCGCCCACGGGCTCGTCGGCGTTATGGAGCTCGCCGGCGACAAAATCGACGACCCGACGAAGCTCGCCGCCGCGCTCGACCGCATCGGCATCGCGATCGACAGCGCTATCTCCGCCGGTTACGTCGAGGAGCTCGGGACGGCGCTCTCGTCCGCCAACGAGGAGCTCCGCGCCCAGAACGAAGAGCTCCGGGCGCAGGAAGAGGAGCTCCTCTCTCAGCGCGCCGAGCTCGTCGAGAAGCAGAAGACGCTCGCGCAATCGAACGTGAATCTCGAGACGGGCTCGCGCCTCAAGAGCGAGTTCCTCTCGGACATGTCGCACGAGCTGAGGACCCCCCTGAACGCCGTCATCGGCTTCTCCGAGCTCCTCCTCGGCGAGACGTACGGTCCGCTCGCCGACCTCCAGAAGGAGCGCATCGGTGACATCTCGTCGGCGGGCAAGCAGCTCCTCACGCTCGTCAACGACATCTTGGATCTCTCGCGGATCGAGGCCGGTCGCGTCGAGCTTGCGTCGAGACCGATGGATCTCCGCTCCACCATCGAGGACGCGTGCTCGCTCGTCGCGCCGATCGCCGATAAAAAGAAGGTCAAGATCGCGCCCGTGCTCCCGCCCGACGCGCTCATGGTCCTGGCCGATCACGACCGCGTCCGTCAGGTGGTCGTCAACCTCCTCTCGAACGCGATCAAGTTCACTCCGCCGAACGGTACGGTCGTCGTCAGCGCGGCGAAGAAGGACGACGCGGCTCGGGTCGCGGTCGAGGACACCGGCATCGGCATCTCGCCGGAGGACGCGCGCAAGCTGTTCGCCCCCTTCACGCAGCTCAAAGGCGGCCTGAAGGCCGGCGGCGCGGGGCTCGGTCTGTCGATCTCGAAGCGCCTCGTCGAGCTCATGAACGGCGAGATCGGGCTGGAGAGCACGGTGGGGAAGGGGTCGACGTTCCACTTCACGTTGCCGCTCTCCGACCTCGTGCCGTCGTCGCCACGTCGCGCTCCGCGGGAGTCGCTACCGATGAAGAACGGCCTCAAGCGAAGAGTGCTCGTCGTCGACGGAAATGCGAACTGCGGGCGCGGCTCCGAAGAGCTGCTCGCACGAGCTGGCTACGACGTCCACGTCGCGTTCAACACCGAGGCGGCGTCGACCGAGCTCGCGAAGGGGGCGGTCGATCTCGTCGTCGTCGATCTCGCGCTCCCCTCGTCGTCGGGCTTCCGCCTCGTTGAGAGCATCGCGTCGAGCAAGGCGACCAGTGCGCTGTCGCACGACATGGCCGTCATCGCCCTCACCGACCGCACGCTCTCGAACGCCGAGCGCGTCGATCTCTCCAAGTCGACCGACCTCATCGCCGAAAAAGGGATGATGACTGGCGTTGGCTTCCTCGACGCGGTGTCCGGCCTCCTCGACCAAAGCGCACCCTTGTCCGAGAAAAAACCTCGTATTTTGGTCGTTGACGACAGCGCCATCAACCGCAGCGTCCTTCGTGCGATGCTGGAGAGCGCAGGCTTCGAAGTCGTCGAAGCCGACCGGGCCAAAGAGGGGATTCGCATGGCGCAAGCTGCTCCGCCGCAGGTGATTTTGATGGACGTACGCATGCCCGACATGAGCGGCCTCGATGCCACACGTGCGCTCCGTGAAGACGCGCGGACGAAGGGGACGCCCGTCATCGCCGTGAGCGCGCAGGCGATGAGCGGCGACAGAGAGCTCGCCCTAGAGGCCGGCTGCAACGCGTACGTGACCAAACCGGTCGCGCGCCAAGAGCTCTTGGGCGCGATCGCGCATGCGCTCCGTGACGGGGGCGCCGAATGAGCAACCCGACGATGCGGGTAACCCACGCGCCTGACGTCGACGCGAAGGGCGTGCTCGTCGTCGAGGACGACGAAGCGCTCGCGCGATCGCTCGTTCGGGTGCTCGGCAGCGCCGGCTTCCACGCCGAGGCCGCGCACGACGGCGACGCCGCCCTCGCGAAGCTCTCGGCCGGCTCGTTCGAGGTGATCGTGAGCGACATCGAGCTCCCGAAGACCTCCGGCGTCGATCTCCTCCGGATCGTGCGTGCGTACGACCTCGACGTGCCGGTCATCCTGATGACGGGCAGCCCACGCATCGAGACCGCGGCCGAAGCGGTGCAGCTCGGTGCGCTGCAATACCTGGTCAAGCCCGTCAGCAACGAGGCGATCGTCGAGGCGGTGACGCGTGCCGCTCGGCTCTCGAAGATGGCCAAAATCAAGCGTGAGGCCTTGAAGCTGATCGGCGGCGCGGCGCTAGCGGCCGGCGATCTCTCGGGCCTCGAGCTCTGCTTCTCGCGCGCGCTCGACAGCGTCTACCTCGTCTATCAGCCGCTCGTCACCGGTAGCGGCGGCCTCTTCGGCTACGAAGCGCTGCTGCGCAGCAGCGAGCCATCCATGACGAATCCGGGCGAGATCCTCGAAGCCGCCGAGCGCCTCGGACGGCTCCACGATCTCGGTCGTCGCGTCCGTGATCTGGCGGCGCGCTCGTTCGCGCGCGCACCCGCCGGCGCCTCGCTCTTCGTGAACCTGCATACCGAGGACCTCCTCGACGCCTCGCTCTACGAAGCCGATTCGCCGCTCTCTCGCATCGCCGACCGGGTCGTCCTGGAGATCACAGAACGCGCGACGATCGACCGCGTCGACGACATCAACGCGCGCATCAGCGTGCTCCGCTATCTCGGCTATCGCATCGCGGTCGACGACCTCGGCGCCGGGTATGCCGGGCTCACGAGCTTCGCCGCGCTCGAGCCGGAGATCGTCAAGCTCGACATGTCGCTCGTGCGTGGCATCCACACGTCGACGGTCCGGCAGCGCATCGTCGGTTCGATGGTGCAGCTCTGCAAAGAGCTCGAGATCCAGGTGGTCGCCGAAGGGGTCGAGACCCTGGACGAGCGCAACTGCGTGATCGGTCTCGGCTGCGACATCTTGCAGGGATACTTCTTTGCGCGTCCGGGGCCGCCGTTCCCCGAGCTCAAACGCTGACCGTCGCGAGCTGGGCTATCTAGGGAAGCTCGAACACGGGTATTTTTGGCTCGATTGGCAGGAGCTCGGCCTTCGACGCCGCGCGGAATGCTTCGGAGTCGCCGATCACGAGGATCGAGCCGCGAGAGCATGTCTTCAAGAGCCGCGTCACGAGCTCTTCTTGCGCGCTCGGTTGCAAGTAGACGAGCAAGTTGCGGCACGAGACGAGGTCGAACGAAGCGACGCCCGCCTCTGTCGGCGCCACGTGTGCCGAGCGCAGCGCGTCGTGCTGCGCAAAAACGACGCGTGCGCGCAGCGCATCGGAGACGCGGGCGAAGGCTTGATGCCCTTGGGTGAAGGGGACGAGATGGCGATCGAAGAAGATCTTCGGCAGCTCGGCGAGCGACGACTCAGCGTAGACGGCGGCTCTCGCTTTCGCGAGCGCGCCAAGGTCGACATCGCTGGCAAAGACCTGAAACGCGAGCTGGGCCTCGGCTTTTCGCTGCGCCTCGTCGAGGCACATCGCGATGGTGTAGGCCTCTTCGCCCGTCGAGCACCCAGGCACCCACGCGACGAGCGCCTTCGCCCCTTCGGCTGCACGACGGGCGAACAGCTCGGGGAGAGCTCGCTCGCGGAGGAGCTCGAACGTGGGCGCCTCGCGGTACATCCACGTCGTCTTCACCAGAAGCGCGTCGACGAGCGCCTTCATCTCGGCAGGCGCGGCGGCGAGCAGCGCGAGGTAGCTCGCCGCGTTCGCGCAATCGCTCATCGCCATGCGCAGCTCGGTGCGGCGCTGCATCGTCGAAGGGCGATAGCGGACGAAGTCGACGCCCGACGCGTTCTTCGCGAGCTCGAGAATGGTGTCGAGCTCGCCATTGCCCCACCGTATTTCCATGCGGTGCTCCGAATATAGCTGCCCGGAATTTGACCGCGGTCGTTCAAAGTGCGAATTTTTGGGTGATGGCCCGTAGGATTCGTCTGTCCGGGTGGGCGGCTTCATTGGCCGTCCTCTTCGCGCCCTCTGCCTACGCGGCGGGGGGGACGAGCGCCACACGTGCGGCCTCGACGTCGCGCCCGGCGACCCACGCCGCCGCGGCCGCACCGCCGCCCACGAAGACGACGACAACAGCGGCAGCAACGACGGCAACGAAGCCGAAGCCGGCCGCTCCGACGACGACCTCGAAGAAGAGCCCGCCCTCGACCAAAAAGGGCGGCAAGGACGCGCACAGCAAGATCCCGCCGCGCACGCATACGCCGGATCCAAACGTGCGGCGGCAGATCGCCGGAGGCCCGACGGTCGACGACGTCGAGCAAGGTGCGGAGAGCGCGGAGCTCGAGGCGCTCGCGAACGCCGAGCGTGAGCTCTTTCCGCCCGCGTCGCCCGCCCTCGGCTCAGCGTGGCCGAGCGGTCTACCCTCGCCGCTCTCGACGCTGATCGATCTGCCTCAGGTGCACTCCACCGGCGTTCCGCCCGATCCGGTGCCGAGCGACCCGCCGGGCGCCGAAGGCGCGCGTGACCTCTCGTGGATGGCGAAGCTTGAGATGCCCGACCTCCCGATTCGCTGGGAGCCGCGCCTCGTGCGCTACCTCGAATTCTTCAAAAACGATCCGCGTGGTCGCTCGATCGTCGCGATCTGGATGCGTCGGGCCGGCCGCTACAAAGAAGCGGTTCGCCGTACCCTGCGGGCGAAGAGCATTCCCGACGACTTGCTCTGGCTCGCGATGATCGAATCCGGTTTCGATCCCGCCGCTCGCTCGCCAGTCGGTGCGCTCGGGCTCTGGCAGTTCATGCCGGAGACAGGTCGCCAATATGGTCTCTCGGTCGACCGCTGGGAGGACGACCGGCTCGATCCCATCGCCGCGACGGAGGCCGCCGCCGACTTCTTGAGCGACCTCCATCGTCGCTTCGGAAGCTGGGACCTCGCGATCGCCAGCTACAACATGGGCTACGCGTCGATGGCGCTCGTCGTCCGCAAATACAACACGAACGACTTTTGGACGCTGTCGGGGATCGAAGCGTCGCTCCCGTGGGAGACGACGCTCTACGTCCCGAAGATGCTCGCCGCCGCGATCGTCGGACGCAACCCCGCCGTCTTCGGGATCGATCAAGTGAGGAGCGACGCGGCGTACGACTTCGACGAGGTGATGGTCGGCCCCGCGACGTCGCTCTCGAGCGTCGCCGCAGCCGCGGGCTGCACCACGAAAGAGGTCACCGATCTCAATCTCGCCTATCGCGCCGGCCGCACGCCGCCCCTCTTGGCCGACGACGATGAGAAGCAGTTTCGCGTCCGCGTGCCGGCGGGCAAGGGTGAGATCGCGACCCGGAGCTTGGCGAAGACGAAGCACGACGTCGCGCCGCTCGAAAAGTACGTCGTGAAGTTCGGCGAATCGATCGAACAAATCGCGTCGCAGCACGGCATCTCGACCTCCAAGCTCGTCGAGACGAACGGCATCGTAGACGGTGAGGTCGTCCGCGGCGGCACCGTCTTGCTCCTGCCCCCGCCGAGCGCGAAGGCGAGCGCGCTCGCCTCCTCCTCTGCCACGACCAGTGACAAACCCGTGGTCGTCGTCCCCGCCGACACGTTCGTCTATCCGGACCGCAAGCGCGTCTTCTATCGTGTCGTCGCGGGCGACACGCTCCGCGACGTCGCCACCGCGTTCCACGTCTCGATCGACGACATTCGCCGCTGGAACGAGGTCGATCCGATCGCGCGCCTCCAAGAGGGCATGACGCTCCAGCTCTTCGTCCCCCAAGACGGCGACCTCTCGAAGGTCGTCGCGATGAACGAATCCGACGTCCGAGCCATCTCGGTCGGAACCGACGAGTTTTTCACCTTCTGGGACGGAGCCAGGAACCGAAAGCGAATCACCATCGCCGCTAAACAAGGCGACACGATGGAAACGATCGGCAAGCGCTACGGAGTCCAAACGACGTCGATGGAACGCATCAACCGCCGTCCCAAGAGCGACGTCCTAGACGAAGGCGATTCCGTCATCGTCTACCTCCCAGCCAACTCACCGCTCGCCACGACCGCATCGCTCGATCCCACACCGTCGACTTCGCCAGAACCTCTCGGTCCACTTCCGACCGCGCCCGCACCGTCCGCCTTGCCGCGTTAGACGCCGCTAGGTTCGGCCGGCTACCTGACTCTGGTGGGGCTACCGCCTGGGCTTTGATCGTAGTTCGACCTTGAATTTTCCATATTTCGACTCGTCTCGCTGGGATGCGAGACAAGCGGACGTGGGCAGAGGAGCAGTTTGGACTGGGCATCGAGGCGGCGAATCGGCCCTCGGGTGTTGTAAGTCAGGCATGCCCATCGAGCGCTTCTCGTGAGGGAGCCTTTCGTTTTCTCGAGAGCACTTCGGTCCATGCCTCCGCGGTGAGCGCGGCTGTGCAACGTTCGACGGTGAGGCGTTGCGAGGGTCACAAGACTGTGTTCGTTGCGGTCGACGGCAGTGCGCTTTCGCTGAAAGACGAAGCGAAAAGGAAGGCGATCGGTGGGGTCGGAGCTTGGGTCAAGGGGGGCCGCGGCATCCAGACGATGAGCGCTCTGGCCATCGCAACCGACGGAACACCTCTCGGAATTTGTGGCCAGCGAATGTGGGCTCGTGCGGAGCCTTCGCAATGCAAGCCAAACGAGGGACCGACGGCTCGGAGCGAGAGCCGATACTGGCTCGAGTTGCTCGACGAAGTCTGCGACGCATTCGCGGAGGGCGGGCCGAGGCCGTGGTTTCAGATGGACCGGGGCGCCGACATGTGGCCCCTGCTGCAACGTGCGGTGGACCGCCAAGCGCTTCTGACCGCCAGAGCCGTCTACGATCGGCAGCTCGAGACAGGCGCACGCCTATGGTCGACTCTCGCGAGAGCCAAGGTCGTTGCCAAGCGAAAGCTCTTCGTACCGGCGCGACCATCCGTCCAGCGCAAAAAGCGCATCAAAGGCCGGCGGATCACCTATCTCACCAACCCGCGTCGCGCGCGCACAGCACGCATCGAGATCCGCGCAGCGGCCGTTGACCTGGTGTGCACAACGAAGAGCGAAAAGAAGATCGTCGTGCCCATCAACGCGGTGCTTGTGCGAGAGAGCGGTCGTCGCGATGACCGTGTCGAATGGATGCTGTTGACGACGCATCCGATCGCCTCTCAGCGCGACATCCTCGCCGTAGTGGACGGGTATGCCATGCGCTGGCGAATCGAAGACTTTCATCGCGCGTGGAAGCGCGGCGTCTGCCGCGTCGAGCAAACGCAGCTCCGCTCGCGCGAGGCCATCTTTAAGTGGGCTATCATTCTTGCGACCGTGGCGACCCGAGCGCTCTATCTGACCCATCTCGCTCGAGAGAAACCAGACGTGCTAGCAAGCACCGAGCTCACGAAGCACGAGCTCATGGCGATCGTCGCTTTACGACAACCGAAAGACTTCGACGAACGCCAGCTCGAAAACCTCCATCTCGCTCAAGCCGTGCGTTGGATCGCAGACATCGGCGGTTACACCGGTCCGTGGAATGGTCCAGCCGGACCAACCGTCATCGGGCGCGGCCTCTACGACGTCCTCGTCACCGCCCGCGCTCTGTCGTACCGCGCGAAAAAGTGATGAAGGCCCAGGCTACCGCCCCCTCACGCGCGCTTTGCACGCGCGAGCCTCCCCTGCGCTCAGCTTACGCCGACTCGTTTTTCGCTTTGCTCAAACGAGGAGCAAGATCGCTGACGGAGGGCGCTCGTTCGCTTCGCTCCTCGCTTGCGATGGCCTGCTCTCGGGAAAACCGAGCTTCAGAATTTGTAATTTGCTCCGACGCCGATTACGTCTGCTCTGGCGCTGTAGGTGCCACCGTTTACGGCGTGGGTGGCGGTGGGATTACCCCTGACGGGGTTGATCTGAGGGCTAGCGGCCTCGGCCGCCGTGACGGTCTGGTCGGCGGTAAAAATGTGGGCGTAGACGGCGTCTAGGCGCCAGTGCTCTGCGATGTGGAGGCCTCCGCCGAGCGAGAACGTGTACTTGTCCATGTCGATCGTCAGCGGTGACAAGTAGGCTGGCGGAACGGCGCTCTCGTCGTAGTTGAAGCCTCCGCGGACGTCGATCGCGTAGTCCGTCTTCGGGACGTCGATCGTGTACTCGACGCCGAGGCGGTAGGAGTTCGCGTTGTCGTAGTTGCGGGGGATCGAGATGTTCGAGACCTTGAACGGCGACGGGAACCCGGTCACGCCGACGAGGTTCACGTCCTTGATCGTAACGTCGATCGAGTGGTGCGTCGTCCAGAACTCGCGGACGAAGGCGGCTTCGATGCGGAGCTTGTCGATCGGGCGGACCTCGACGCCGGCGCGGAAGACGGCGGGGAGCTCGAAGTGGACGCTGACGTCGTCGCCGACCTGCTGCGCGTTGTCGAACTCGACGGCGTTCGGCAGGCGGACGTGGGTGTGGCCCGGGGCATCGATCACGAACGGAAGCTGCCCGGAGATGCCGATGCGAATGTGCTTCTCCGGAACGGCGGTGATGCCGGCGTTCGCGCTCGGCGCGAAGATGGGGCCGACGTCGAGCTGGCTGAGCGCGTCGTAGGCAGGATCCTCCGGCGCGGCGATGACGCGGTCGGGTGGGCTCGCGCTGAAGTCGACCGAGGACTTGAACGTGCCGGTCAGCATCTGGAGGCCGACGCCGAGCCGAATCTGCTCGATCGGCTTGTAGGCGAAGTACACCCCCGGCACGACGAGGAGCGAGCCGTCGAGCGTGACGAGCGAATAGCGCGAAGGCGCCGGCTGTCCGTTGACGGTCGAAGGAAAGCTCGTGATCGCCGTGTAGGGCGCGAAGATCGAGAACGCAGCGGTGAATTGCTTCTTGCCACCGAAGTTGTAGGACGCGCCGAGCGTCGGGATCGGGAGCACGGGCGACGTGCCGTCGACGGTGGGGAACGTGTACGTGTGCACGGCGCCGGCGGCGTCGGTCACGTTCGTCTGGCGCGTGAACTCCGCAGAAAAATGGAGCCACGAGGCGTCGAGCAAGATGCTGGTGCCTGCGTCGGCACCGCTCGCCTTGGCCTCCGTCGTCATGCCCAGGCTGGCGGCCAACGTACATGCAGCCAGCGCGATCGCCCTTCGGTCGCGTCGAGCGACCGCCTTCGTGAAAGGCTTCATTCGGTCCCGGTGCGGACGATAGCGTAGAACTGCTCGAGCCCGCTCTGCTTGTCGACGAGGAAGCTCTGCACGTTCGACGCGATGTTGGCGTAGTCCGGTGCGACGAGCTTGGAGGTCTGATCGGGCGCGACGCGATTCACGTCGGTGATGACGTCGAGGACGACCTCGATCGGCGTCTTGCGCGGCGGCGCGCCCGGCTCGGACGGGAGCGGTGTCACCATGTTCTTGAGCGCGATGTTCAAGACCTGGTTCGGATCGATCTCTCGCGAGCAGATCTCGTTGCCGTCTTTGTCACGGGCGTAGGCGGCGATTTGGGAGAGGAGCGCGAGGGTCGAGTCGACCGCGCTCGACTGGACGACGTTGCCCTTTTCGTCGCGGAGCGACGCGCCGGTCGCCTCGCTGAGCACGTGGTAGATCGGCACGAGGTTCGCGTCGTCGTCGAGCACCTGCAGCATGTCCGACATCGACGCGAGGATCGACGCCTGCGCGTCGTTCGACGACGCCTGGTCGAGGAGATAGGTGAGGAGGTTCTCGGTCGCCACGCGCGCGCCAGGATCGGCGCCGATCGCAGCGAGCACGTCCATCAGGCCGGCGAATTCGGGCCCGCCGACGGTCGTCGTCATCTTCTTCGTGAGGTCAGTGCGGGCCCATTCGCAGCGCGGATAGGGCGGTGCGAATGACGCCGGGCAGTTCGCGTAGAGCTGGGCGCGAACGACGTCGATGAGCGTCGGCGTGAACTTCGGGAACGCCTGGTTCGCGAAGACGGAGGTCGTGCCTGACCCGTTGACCTTCAAGAACTGGTCGACGAGCTGCGAGCGCGCCGAGCGCCACTTGGCCTGCCGCGCGATGTCGAGCGGGTTGGCGGTGTTGTACGCAGCGAATGCGGCATCCATGTTGTCGAGCGCGTTCGTGAGCAGATAGATCGGCGTCACCTGCGCGGTATGCGTGCCGTCGTTCTTCACGCCGTAGCTATGGCCGAGCCGGTCGCGGAGATCGATCGTACGCGCGCGGTCTTCGTCGAAGAGGGTGCGCGTCGTCTCGGCCAGCGTCGTGATGCCATCCTGGCTCGTCGACGTGGTGCACGTCTTCGTTTTCGGATCGAACGCGGTGCATTTCGGCACCGTCACGGTCTCGAGTCGCCGGCGAACGTCTCGGAGAGTAGAGGCTCGTACGTATTGAGCGCGTCCTTCGCGCAATAGCGTAGGTCCTTCGGATCGTCCGAGCAGTCCTGGGTCGTCGCCTGCGCGTCGTTCCAGTGCTGGTAGATGACGTCCAAGACCTTGACGAGCAACCCCTCGGAGTTGTGGTTCGCGAAGGCGGTGACCATCGGCGCCATGGCCTTGTAGAAGCCGAAGTCCTCCCAGACCATCGTCGCGTCTTGGTCGCGTTGGTAGAGCCAGTCGCCGTCTTGGCAGCTGCGGAGGCCGTGCACCATGCCGTCGGCGTCGACATCATTCGCGACGCATTCGCTGTCCGATGCGGTGCACGGGTCGGCGATGACGCGCTCGGGGCAGACCGCGGAGCCGATGCCGCATTTGCTCGGGTCCGTGCAGCCGACATAGGAGCCTTGGAGGTCGGTGAGGAAGCGGTTCGTCGTGGAATTCTTGGTGTCGTGCTCGACGTCGAACATGACTAGCCGATTCAAGTACTGAGGGCGGGGGCGGAATGTCTTCGAGCTCGTGGGATCCCAGAAGCCGTCGAAGTCGTTCGCGTTGAGGCCGATGCCGCTCGACTGCTCGATCGTATCGACTGAGGACGCACCGATGCCGGCTACGCCCTTGACGACGACCTTTGGACGAAAGTTGAGGTGGGCCTTGCCGATCGTCGAGTCGAGGTAGAACGTGGCGAGGTCGGGGATCTTGAAGATCTCGCATTCCTTGAACGTTGTGGAACCGCCAATTTTTCCGAGGTAAGGAAATCGAGAGTAGATGTCGTCCGAGCCGACTAGCGGGAGCCCCTTCGCGTGGAGGACAGCGCCCGCGCGGTTGCAGGCTGTGACGCCGTCGGTGTCGTAGATCGCGCGCAAGAAGCGGGCGAACGAGCTCTGGTTGAAGCCCGTCTGCGGCTTCGTGCGGTCGACCGGCGTGTGCATCTCCTCGACGTTGCCTGTGGTCAGGTTGATGGCGGGGCCATTGAGCTGCGCGCGGTTGTACGAAATGTGGTCGCCGAACTTCATGTAGTTCGCGTAGAGCGCGCCGAGCGGGACGTTGTCGGGCGTTCCGAGGAGCGAGTCGTCGCCGAGCGCGCGGAGCACGTCCTCGAGCAGACCGGGGACCTTCGCGATCTGCGCTACGACGGCCATGAGGTCGTCCCAGAAGATCGATTTGGGCGCGTGCACGTTCGCCGCTTCCGGGTGCTTGTCGCTCGTCGCTTTCCAGGCGAGCGCGGCGCCGGCCACGCGCGTGGTCGCCGGCAGGTTGTCGGTCATCAGCTTGCGCGTGTAGGCGAGGGTGTCGTCGGTCGTCCGGTCACCCAAGACGTTGCCGAGCGCGTAGACGAGATCGAGCATCGACGACGTGTCGGTCTTGTAACCGTTGTACGTGACAGTGACCGGCGCGGTGCCGAGGCCGGCGGGTGGCGGCTCACTCGCGTCGTGCGAGAGCGTCCAATTCGCGATCGCGTTGGGGTCGGGCGAGAAGACCTTCGTCGCCGCCGGATCGCGCTCGCCGAGGAGGACCCACGCGCCACCGACCGCGTTCATCAGCGTCTCGTGGTTGTGGTCTTGCGAGGGGTCCACAAGCGGCTTCATGTCGGTGATGAGCTGCGCGCTGAAGAGGTGGCTCGTGTCGAGGTACGCGTAAGAGAGCTGACCGCCCACGAGCGCACGCCCGAACGAGTCGCGAGGCGTCGCGTCGGTTGGCGAGAGATCGAGCGAGAGAAACGGCGACGGCGCAGGAGTGCCGTCGGTCGTCACGAAGTTCCCCGTCGCGTCGAGGTCGGCGACGCCGTCTCCGTCCTTGTCGACGAACGGCGCGGGGACCTTGCCGCTGACGAGCGGCACGACGGCGACGCCGCGCGCGT
>CAJDWT010000060.1_pt1 | contig 16676 bp, 19 predicted proteins | sample 7391671 | NCBI WGS metagenome assembly CAJDWT01 (sample SAMEA7055729, study PRJEB34461) | soil metagenome | biome: terrestrial ecosystem; feature: Peninsula; material: soil | place: Antarctica | collected 2016
GCCGCGTTCCTCCACGACGTCGGCCACGGTCCGCTCTCGCACCTGTTCGAGGACGCGATCCCCGGCGTTCCTCACCATGAGGTGTGGACCGAGCGCATCGTGCTCGATTCGTCGACCGGCGTTCACAAGCGCTTGGTCGAGCTCGATCCACAAATGCCCGAGCGCGTCGCAGCGCTCGTCCGCGGCGAGCACGAGCTGCCGTTCCTCGCGAAGGCCGTCAGCGGGACGTTCGATGTCGACCGCTGTGACTATCTCCTCCGCGACGCGCATGCGACCGGCGTCCGCTACGGCGTCTACGACCTCGATTGGCTCCTGCGCTCGCTCCGCTTCGCGCCGGCGGCGAACGAGAAAGTAGCGCCCGCCCTCGCGATCGACGGCGCGAAAGGGCTGCCGGCGATCGAAGCGTTCTTGCTCGCACGCCTCTTCATGTTCCAGCAGGTCTATCTCCACAAGGCGACGCGCTCGGCGGAGTGGATGATCCGCACCGTGCTCGCCCGCGCGGCGACACGGCTGATGGACGGCGACCGGCTCGAAGGAACACCCCGCGCGATCGAGCTCGGCGCTGCGCAGGAGCCCATTCCGCTCGGCGCCTATCTCGACCTCGACGACGACCGGCTCTTCATGGCGATGCGCAGCTGGGAGACGGCGGCCGATCCGATCCTCTCCGATCTCGCCCAGCGCGTTCGCGGTCGCCGCCTCTTCAAGACCTTCGAGCTCTTCGGCGAACAGGCGAGCCTCTCGGGACGCGAAGATGCTCTCGCGATCGCTCGCTCGATCGCCGAAAAAAACGGCCTCGATCCGGACTATTACGTCGGGCTCGACGCGGCCGTCGACACGCCCTTCGGTGCCGAGGCCGAGCCTCTTATGGTCGTCTTCGCGAAAGGGCCGGCCCGTCCGCTCTCGGACGTCTCGTTTTTGCTCGCGCGCCTCGCCGGTCAGGTGCTGTCGCGCATCCGTCTCGTCGTCGCGCCCGAGCTCCGCGACGAGGTCACCGCGGCCCTCGCCGGCTGAGCGCCACGTGCGTCGTTTCGCTCGTTTTTCCCGCATTGCGTTCGCGCCGCTCGGCGTAGCCATCGCGGTTGTCGGCCTGACGTCACCGGCTTACGCGAGCGACCCGCTCGACACGTCGTACGGGCGCGTCGACGGCGACGTGAGCCTCGTCTTTGGGCTCGGGGCGACGATCGCGCCACGCGCGCCGAGACCCGCCGCCGACTTTCGTCTCCGCTACCTCGACACCCTCGGCGCGTTCGCGACCTACGAAGAGTCGTTCGGGATCGACACCGAGCCCCGTCGTCTGCTCGCGTTCGGCGCGGAGCTCCGCCCGCTTTTTTTGGGTCGTTGGCTCCAAGGATACGAGCTCGGCTCCGCGCGCGCCGATCTCTTGCTCGACTCACTAGGCCTCGAGATCGGCGCATTCTTCGCCCAACCGAAGGACCGCACGTTCGGCGACGTGCGCGGCCTCCAAGCGGGCATCGGCGTCGAGGTTCCGCTCATGGAACGCGCGGAGGGCCCGTGGGTCGGCTTCCATGGCGGCGCGCGCTGGAGCGACGACGTCTTCGAAGGTGCGCCCGTCGGCAGCCCGGCCGATCGCTCGCTCTATCTCACGATCACGCTCTCGTGGCACGTCTACGTCGGCGCGCATGTCGTCGACGTCGGCGACAAGCGGACCGAATAACCGACCCGCGGATGACGCTCGGAGGCGCCCGCTTCAGCGCGGCGCCGCTCGATCGGCATCGAAGCCGAGAGCTTGGCTGACCTGCATGCCGAGCGAGCAGTTCTGCACTTGCCGCGTCATCGCGTCGTGCGTCTCCGAGTCCACCGGCGCGCGATGTTCGCCCACGGGAATGAGCTCACCGCGGCCGGTCCGCTTGATCCGTGCGATGTCCTGCCACGTCTCCATGTTCACGATCCGGATGCGCGCGTCGTGAACGACGGTCTGGAGCACGTCCTCGGTGATCACGCCGCCGTCCGCCTTCTGCTTCGCCTCGGGCGTGTCCTCGTCCAGCACGAGCAGGAAAAAGCGCGCTCGCTTCATGATCTCGATCGACTGCGGGATCTCTTCGGTCGCCGCCTTGTCGTATTGCTGCTTGAAGACGCGCAGACGAAGATCGTCGTCCGACGCCTTCACCTCGTTCGCCCACTCGTCGGTGAGGATGCGCGTCGAGGAGTAGGCCTGACGCAAGTTCCACGGCTGCTCGGGCGCACCGCCGGCGTCGAGGTCGCCACGGAGCGCGGCCTCGTTCGGCTCGCGGAGCAGGCAGCCACAGAACGCATCTTTGACCGATTCGAGCGCCGCCGCTCGCACACCCGCCGCATCCTTCGCGTCCGCGACGCGCATGCGGAGGTAGATGCCGGGCATCGCGCGAAAGTCGAGGTGGCTCTCCGCGATGACGTCTTCGTCCGGGAAGGAGCGAGCACTGTCCATGACGATGCCCTCGAGCTTGTCACGCAGCGGGAACCAACTCGCCCCCACGGTCGCCACTGCCGCGCGCTGCTTGGCAAGGAGCGCGGTCTTGTCGGCATCGAGGCTCTTCTGCGTGACGTAGCGGTAGACCATGAGCACCGCGATCACGCCGAGGGCGGCGAAGAGGGCGAGGCTCGGCGTGAGGCGCGAAAACTTTCCGCGATGGCGATCTTCGCGCGCGGTCTTGATGGCCGGTAACCCGACCAGGCGATCTTCGTTTTGCGGCTTCGCCATGTGTCAGCTCCCTGAAAGCCAGGTCCAAAAAAAAGCGCCGCGCATCGGTGGATGGCGGCGCGATTCGAGAAGCGCGCCTTCGGTGGGTCGGCGCGCGGCGAGGGTGGGCTACGTCGACGTCAGTGGCTCTTCTTCGGAAGCGAGCCGACCATGAAGCTGACGTTGGGATAGCCCGCGAACGCGGCGGTCTGAAAGACCGACTTCACGGTGACGGCCTGCACGTCTTGGTCGATCTGGAGGATGACGACGCCCGGGAACTCTTTGCCCGGACGCGCCTGCTTCCACGTCTCGCGCTTGGCCTTCAAGATATTGAAGAGCTCGTCGATGCGCTGCAAGCGCTTCGAGTCCTCGATCGCGTGCGTGTTGCCGGCGGCGTTGCCGTCGACGAGGATCTGGCTGCCGGTGACGGCGACGACGGGCGCGTCGACCATGTCGAGGGTGTTCTCCGCCTTCGGCAGGTGGACGTTCTTGTTGATCGGCGTCTCGCCCGACGCACTGAACGTCATGAGCAAGAAGACGACGACGACGATCAAGAAGTCGATCATGCTGGTGAGCGACAGACCGGCGTTCGTCGGGCGGTTCCCTCCACCTTCAACCTTGCGACGGACGAAGGCCAGCTTCACGTGGTGCATCAATCGGCGGCCGGGCTTTTCGACGGGCATCTTTCAGTTCCTCAGTCTTTGCTGGTTCAGCCGAAGTCCAGCAGCCCGAAGGCTGGTGGGGGTGTAGGGGGGACCGGCAGCGGGCGCTCCCCCACCGTCAAGGTCAGTTGACGGAGGTCGTCAACTCTCAGTTGACGGAGAAGGTAACGTTGAAGGCGGGCACCGAATCGGTCTTGCCACCGATCGAGTAGGGGCGGTGCGCCTGGTAAATCGCGTCGATGACACCGACGATGTAGACGTACGGCGTCTCGTTGTCGGTGTGGAGGATCGCCTGATCGAGCTTGTGGTCGCTCGCGTCCTTGTGCGAGCCGTTTTCCTTCCACTGGCTCTCGATCTTGTCAGCGAGCTCTGGGAAGCGGATCTCTTTTTCGCCGTGGCTGCTCGTCGTGAGCTTGTCATTGCGCGGGACGTCGATCGAGTTCACGACCGTCGCTCCCTGTTTCCAGATCAAGGTGAACTTGTCCGGGCTGCGCATCTCGACGTGGAGCTGCTTTTCGGGCTCGGTCTTCTCTTGCTCGACATCCGGGCGCGGCGGGCCGGGCACCTGCGCGTCCGCGTTGATGCGAGCCATGTGCGACCACACCGCCGTGATGAGCAAGAACGAAATGGTGACCATCAAGAGGTCGATGAACGGAATCATGTTGATGTCCGAATCGAGGCTCTTTCGCTTACCGTTGCCACCACCGCCGACGTCTACGCCACCCATGCGATTCTCCGCGCTGCTGCTGAATCGGGTTTCAAAGCTGATTGCTACTGAGTCATCAAAGCGTCTTCGAAAGACGGGGGATCCTCACCGCGTCTCGGGCCGAAGCCCATTCAAAGAAGTCCCAGATTGGAGGTCGCGAGGGGCCCAGAAGTTCCCGAGCCCCACGCGATTGAAAACGAAAAACGTTTGCTTCCAGAACCGACGCCCGCCGTAACGGGGGTTGATTCTCGCGGAGGAGCCGTCGCGAGCGACGAAAGCCTAGGGAGTGGGAAGGGAGCCGTACTTGAGTACGGCGACCGACCCCGACCGACGGATTTCGTCGCGCAGCAGGCTCCTCCCGAGAATCAAGCGGCGACGCCGCCGAGGTTGACCTTCTGGCGGTTGGTCACGACGAGGTTGAGCACCTGGACGCTCGCCTCGTTGATGTCGTCCTCGAGGCTCTGCGTCTTGCCGTTGAGGATGGCGAAGCCGATGAGGGCCATGATGGCGATGATGAGCCCGAAGGCCGTGCAGTTCATGGCTTCCGAGATACCTTCGGCCAAGATGCGCGCCTTTTGGCTCGGGTCGACGCTCTCACCGGAGACGGCGCCGAAGCTCGTGATGAGACCCGAGACGGTGCCGAGGAGGCCGGAGAGCATCGAGAGGTTAGCGAGCAGCGAGAGGTACGAAGTGCGCTTGGCGATCTTCGGGATCTCACGAAGGGCGGCTTCGTCCATCGCGGCCTGAACTTCTTCGTCGGGACGATTCACTTTGACGAGGCCGGCCTGAACGATGCGCGCGAGCGGAGCGTTGGCGGCGGAGCACATCTTCACGGCCTTCGCGACGTCGCCGGCGAGGATGCACTTCTGCATCGTCGCAAGGAACACGTCCTTGTTGATCGACGAGCCGAAGAGATAGAGGGCGCGCTCGATGATCACACCGATGGTGCACACCGACCAGAACAGAATGATCCACATACCCCAGCCACCGTCATGAAAGTGCTTGTAGAGTCCAGCCATTGTCTTTCGTCCTCCGTAGCGCTCGATCGCCGGCTTTTTGCGGGCGAAGAGTCAGATGTATCCGAACGGGATCGTCTTCGGCCCCTCGGGAGCCGCGACGATATCCTCAGCCTCGCGTTAAAGCCAAGCGTCGTGTGAAAAGATCCGTGCCGAGATCGTGGTCTTTCATCCCGGCGCGGGAACGAAGCATGACGTTTTCGACTCTTGTCCGTCAACACAACTTTGGCGCCCTAGCGCGGAAATGTTCGCTTTTTGTGGCGCGAACCGCTCCTAATTCGAGTGTGCCTACAAGATTCCGCTTCACTCGTAGCCCAGACGCCGGACTTCGATAACCACGCGACCGGGGCAAGGCGGCGAACGTCCTCCGTCGCGCGCTCTCGAAAATGGCACTGGCGCGCGAGACGCGAGGCGGAGGACGCCCCTCGGCGGCTGTGATTCGAAGACGCGTGCATCGCGTTGACTTCGCGAAAGACGAAGCGCTATCGTCCTCGAGCCTCGCCGCCGCTTTTTCGTACGAAGCACGCCGCGGCTAAATTCGTACTGACACGAACCTAGTCGTATCGCCTCGGGCACCTCGCGGTCATCGCGCGGACGAGGATTGGAAAAGAAGGAGTATCGGGGAATGTTGGCAGCTCTCTTGGACGGGGCTCAGGCTGCAGCGGCAACGGGTGGAAACGAGAACGGCCTGATGAAGGTCTTTCACGACAACCCGTACTTCCTCTCGATCAACTTGGTCGTGAGCGCGGTCGTCGTCGCGATGATCGTTGAGCGCACGTGGTTCCAGCTCCGCAAGTATCAAGTGAACTCGAAGGAGTTCTTCGCGCAGATCAAAAAGCTCGTAACGGCCGGTAACATCGACCGTGCGATCAAGCTGTGCGACGCCGGTGACTTCCCCATCTTGCAGCTCGTGAAGGCAGGGCTCACGCACGCGAACAAGGGTCCGGACGAGATCGACGCGGCGATGAGCGAAAAGATCGGTGAGCTCAAGCCACAGGTCGAAAAACGCATCGGCTCACTCTGGTCGCTCGCGAACATCGCGACCCTCGTCGGTCTCCTCGGAACCGTTCTCGGCCTCATCCACACCTTCGCAGCCGTCTCGGACCAGGCCCTCTCGGCCGCCGACCGTCAGCGCATCTTGGCGAGCGGCATCGCGGAAGCCATGTACAACACCGCCTTCGGTCTCGGCATCGCCGTGACGTGCATGATCGCGCACCTCGTTCTTCATCAGCGTTCGAAGAACATCCAGCACGATCTCGATGCGACGCAGGAGCGCGTGTTCAACCTGCTCACGATCCAGACGCGTCCCGGCAATTACTGAGAGGGCGCGGATTCGCTCATGGCGATGAACGCAAACCCAAGTACGGAAGGGAAGCTGAGCGCGGCCCAGCGGAGCAAGATCCGCCGCCTCTCGGCTCCCCGTGAGCTCTCCCCCGACGAAGAGGGTGGCGAGCTCAACATCATTCCATTCCTCGACATCATCACGAACGTCCTCATGTTCGTGCTCGCGACGGTCGCGGTCACGTTCACGGCGACGATCGATACGTTCCCGCCGAAAGCAGGCGGCGCCGGCGCTCGTCCGCCGACCACGCCGACGCTCGGCTTGACGGTGCTCATCGTGCCCGAAGGCTTCAGCCTGAAGGCGCGCGGCGGCAACGTCGCGCCGGGCTGCAACGACACCGGTCCGGGCCTCGCTGTCGGCAAAGCGGCCAACGACTACGACTACGCGCAGCTCAATCAGTGCGTGAAGAAGCTGAAGAACCTCTCGCCTGATTTCGCGGACGAGACGAGCGTGACGATCACAGCAAACCCGAACATCAAGTACCAGACGGTCATCTCGACGATGGACGCGGTCCGAAAATCGAACGACGACGGCAAAGAGCTCTTTCCCGACGTCCAATTCGGATTGGCGAGGTAACGGCGATGACGCAACAGCCTCCCCAACAAGGGACCGCGACGGTCCGGCAGAAGCCGGCGTCGATGGCGATCTACAAGCGCGAGCTCCGCAGGGCGATCAAGAAGAACTACGTCGAGCCGGAGATCAACTTCCTCAACATCACGGCGATGATGGACATGATGACCATCATCCTCGTGTTCTTGCTGAAGAGCCTGAGCTCGTCGTCGGCGTCGATTCCGCAATCGCCCGACCTCACCATCCCCAATAGCGTGCTCACGACCGAATCATCGGAGGACGGCGTGAAGGTCGTGGTCTCGAAGAGCCAGATCGTCGTCGACGACAACCCCGTCGTCCCCGTTCCTGCCGACGCGACGCATGGCATCGAAGGCAAGTACAAGCGTAGCGGCCCGAACGACCTCTACATCGCGCCGCTCGCCAACACGCTTCAATCCTGGCGTGACCGCGACAAGCAGGTCAAGGCCGCGACGGGCAAAGCCGGCGCCGGGTCGGAGGCCATCATCATCTGCGACAAGGACACGCCGTATCGCCTGCTTGTCGAGGTGCTCTACACGCTCGGCCAGACCGAGTTCTCCAAGTTCCATCTGATGGTCTTGCAGGGCGCCAAGCACTGAGGCCATTTCGGTAGAAGTGCGAAAGGCGCGCATCCGAACGGGAGCGCGCCTTTTTCGTTTTGAGGGAGCTCGCTCCGAGGCCCGTTTTCAGAATCCGGTCAGCGTGACGCACTGCGGGCCGTTGGCCTTCACGCAGTCCGAGGTCGGGTCGATGTAGCAGCAACCGTCAGCGGCCGGACAATCGTTGTGTCCCGCGGTGCAGGGCGTGCCATCGAGCGCGACGCCGGTCTGGCACTGAAACTCGTAGCCGAACATCGGGTCGCCGCCATTGCCGATGCAGTCGCCGGCGTCGGTCCTGCCCGGCCCCGCCGCATCCTTCTTCGCACCCGCGTCCTTCGCCCCGCTGTCGCCGGTCGTCACCGCGCCGTCACCGGTCGTGCCTCCACCGCCCGAATCGTGCGCGCTGCCGTCGGCTCCGGTCGGCGAGCCGATGTCGGCGCCGAGGCTGGCGTCAGAGTCGCCGTCGTCCGACGATTTTCCGTCGTCTGTGCCCGAGCCACACGCGACCGACAGCGCGACAGGGAGCGGAAGAGCAAGAGCGAGAAACAGTTTCGAGCGCATCAGGCGAGAGAGTGCCATGGGCGTGCGCTCATGGCTATGCGCTGGCAATTGCGCACGCTTCGGTCAGGCGATTCTCGTCTTCAGGGGCTGATGCAGTACGGGTCCAGAGAGCCTGCGCTCCGGTCGAAGCAGCAGTCTCCGGACGCACAGTCGCCGTTGTCCGGTGTGCAGGGGGTATCCGACCCGAACCACTCGAAGTTGTAGACCGTCGTGTTGCCGGACGGGCATTTGTCGCTCGACGTTGGAGGCGGCGTCGTTCCGCTGTCGATAGGCGCCGGCTTGCCGCTGTCTTTGGCACCCCCGTCGACGCCGCCGTGAGCGGGCCCCGAGTCCGCGGGCGGGACGTAGGCGCCGTCGCCGAGCGTCTGCCCGTAATCAGCGTCGGTCACCGTCTTTCCGGCGTCGCTGACACCTGGTCCGTCGGTACCGTCGTCGACCGCTGATGAGCCGGTGGCACACGCGAAAACTGCCATCGACATCGCCCCCGCCACCACCGCCAAATGTCGCGCTCGCATTGCTTCCTCAGAGTGACACGACGCAGCCCTCGCGGCCACGTAGGCGTTGGAAAGGCGTCACTTCGGAACGCACTGCGGCGTGCCCTTCGGCGACGTGTCCTTGTAGCAGTAGGTGCTCTTGGACCCCTTGAAGCAGCACGCCGGCACGGTGTAGATGCCGTCGCAATCGCTGTTGGTCGCGCACGGAAAATCGTAGCCACTCTCGTAAACGACGTCGTCGCACCATGCATCGTAGTCATTGACCCCATAATACGGGTCTTGGCGCGAGCTCATCGTGCCCGTGCAAAGCGCAGGGGGCGTCGTCCCACTATCCACGGGGGGTGCCGTCGTGCCGCTGTCGATGGGCGTCGAGGCGCCACCATCCGTCTTCGCCCCGCCGTCTTTTCCACCGCCGATGCCGATGCCGGAGTCGGCGAGAGAGCCGCCCTCGCCTGCCCCGTTGCCTCCGTCGAAATGCTTGCCGGCGTCGGCGGTGCCGTCTCCGTCTCCGTCCGTGCTGCTCGTGGCCAACGTGCCGGTCGCGCAGGCGACTAGGGCCAAGGACGAAACCAGTGATGCCAAGACCAACCGACGCGAAAACATGGGCAAGTGCGCTCCTAAGCCCGACAGTATGACCCCACGTGCCTGGGCAACGCCAGAGGCAGGAAGGTCAAAACATGTATGGCCGAGCTCCCGATGATCTGGCGAGCAGCGGCCGAAAGCTGCTCCAAAAGCTTTGGGAGCTAGAAGCGAGCTACTCGATCACACACTGCGGATTGCTCCCGACCGACGAGTAGTCCTCGTAGCAGATGCTGCTCGAGGCCGGCTTGTAGCAGCAGGTGCCCGCGCCGAAATTCGCCGTGCAGTCGTCGTTCGACGCGCACTCGAAATCCGAGCCGGTCGTGTCGACGTGGGCGTCGTGGTCGCACTGCTGGTCGTAGTTTTTGCTCGAGCCGCTCGAGGTCGTGCCCGTGCAGAAGTCGGCTGAAGAGCCGCCACCCGTGCCACCGCCACCCGTGCCGCCGCCGCTCGTGCCGCTGTCGATCCCGGTCGCGCCGCCGCCGCCGCCAGCGTCTTTTCCGCCGAGCGCCTTACCGCCGTCTGCGATGCCGCTGTCGCCGCTGCCGTAGCCGTTCGCACCGCTCTTGCCCGAGCCGGCGTCGATGCCATCGCCGCCGAGTGGCGGTGCGCCTTGCGCGCACGCGAGCAGCAAAACGGGTGTCGAGAGGACGACCGCGAGGCGAGCGAGAGAGGTCATGGCGGCCTCGGAAAGAACCATGGAACCCACAGTGACGCCAATCGATTTGCGCGCTTTCGACGTGCTTCTGGCGTTTTTCCTACGTCTACGCGACGCGAATTCTTCCCTACATTTTCTTTTTTTTCGAGAGCGGAAATCGGAGGGTGATCACTGAGGCATTACGCCCGTGCCGTCTCAGATCAGACCGCCCTGCCGGCGCATGGAGACGTTCATCAAGAGCCCTATGCCCATCATGTCAGTGATGACTGAGCTGCCTCCCGCCGAGAAGAGCGGCAGCGTGACACCGACGACCGGAAGAATGCCGATGACCATGCCGAGGTTGAAGAACGCGTGCCAGAAGATGAGCGCGCCGACGCCGATCGCGAGGACGGCGCCGAACCTGTCACGCGCGCTCGCCGCCACCTTGATCGCCCATAAAACGATCGCGACGTAGAGCAGCACGACGACCATCGAGCCGAGAAAACCCCAGTCTTCGGCGAGAACGGCGAAGGGGAAATCGGAGTGCTGCTCGGGCAGAAAATGGAACTGGTTCTGGGTCCCGCGCATGAACCCCTGACCGGTGATGCGGCCCGAGCCGATCGCGATGCGCGCGTGATGCGCGTGCCAGTTGGCGCCCAAGAGATTGGCCTCGGGGTTCAAGAAGCCGGAGACGCGCTGCTTTTGGTAGTCCTTCAGAACGTAGAGCCACGTGAGCGGCGCGACGACGGCGCTCGTCACGGCGAGCGTGACGACGCTCTGCCATTTGACGCGCGTGAGCGCGCAGATCGAAACGAAGATGAGCGCCAGGATGAGCGCGGTGCCGAGGTCCGGCTGCTTGAGGACGAGGATCACGGGCACCATCGTGATCGCTGCGGGGACGAGCAAATCGCGAATCGTTCGTCCTTCGCTCCGTGGATCGTCGTGCAGGTATTTCGCGAGCGCGATGATCAAGAACAGCTTCATGAACTCGCTCGGCTGGAAGCTGAACGAGCCGATGTAGATCCAACGCGAGCTCCCGCGAATGTCGCGCCCCAGGACCGACACGAGCAAGAGCAGGACGATGCCGACGGCGTAAAGCGGGTAGGCGAAGCGCTCGAACAGGCGGTAGTCGACCGCGCCGACCGCGCCGGCCAAAATGCCGCCGACGACGAGGTAATAAAGCTGCTGGATGTAGATCTCCGAGAGCGACGCCTTCGATGCGCTGGTCGCGGAATACAGGTTGATGACGCCGATGACGGCGAGGAGCGCGGCAAAAAGGAAGAGCGGCCAGTCGAAGTGGTCGCGAGCGCTACCGGCGTCACGGCTCCCGTCGAAGTGAAAGGAGCGCATCATGGCGCCCCGCCGTCGAGCGCCGCCGCCGCGGCCGCGCGCTGAGCGGCGCGCTTCGCGAGGAAGGCCTCGGCCGAGCCTGCCTTCTCGATCTCGTTCTTGCCGAACTTCGGCACCGGCTTGCCGGAACGCACCGCTTGCTCCCGCGCGTACTCGCGGATCACCTCGATCGCTATGGGCGCGGCGACCGTCGGGCCCGCGCCGCCGTGCTCGGCCAGGACGACGACGGCGATTTCGGGCGATTTGGCCGGATAGAACGACGCAAACCACGCGTGGTCGCGCGCGTAGAACGCCTTGTTCTTCGTATCGAGCTGTTCGACGTGGGTCGGCGCCGCTTGCGCGGTTCCGGTCTTACCCGATACGTCGAGCGCGGGGTCTCGGACCGGATACGCGGTGCCTTTGGGGTCGTTCACGACCGACGAAAGTGCGTCGTCGATGCGCGCCAGGTTCTCCGGCTTGACCGATACTTGGCGACGAACGCGCGGCGGAAACTCTTGGAGCTCGCCGCCGTCGCTCGTCTCGACCCCTCGCACGATTTGGGGCTCGTAGAGGGTGCCGCCGTTGGCGATCGCGGCGTACGCGAGCGCGAGCTGCAGCGGCGTAACGGTCGTCGCGCCCTCGCCGATCGCCGAGTTGAGGGTGAAGCCGAGGCGGAACTGGCCTCGGTAGCGGAGGGCGTACCAAGAGCGCGTCGGGATGCGACCTTGCGCCTCCGGGTTCACGTTCAAGCCCGTCTTCTGCCCGAGCCCGAAGTCGGAGGCGATCTTCGCGATGCGATCCATGCCGACCGCCATCGCGAGCTTGAAGAAGTAGATGTTGCACGACTCGCCGATGGCTTCGCGCATGTTGACCTTGCCGTGGACGTGCGTGCAGTGGAAGAGCCGCCGTCCGAAGGCGAGGTAGCCGTCGCATCTCTCGGTCTCTTCCGGATCGACAAGATTACTTTCGAGGGCCGCGAGCGCGCTGAACGGCTTGAACGTCGAGCCCGGCTGAAACGCGCCGCTCATCGCCTTGTCGAGGATTGGTCGCAGCGGGTCGGCGTAGAGCTTGTGGAATGCGTCGCGCTGGCGCGCGCGCCCGCCGCCACCGGCGAGATCATTCGGGTCGAAGTCCGGCTTCGAGAACATCGAAAGGAGGCGCCCCGTTCGCACGTCGACGACGACGACCGCGCCTTCGCGCTGGTTGCGCATCGCGCGCGCGACCGCTTGCTCGAGCTCGACGTCAAGTGTGAGGCGCAAATCACGCCCCGGCAGCGGCTCTTGGCGGACGGGTTGATCGAGGATGCGCTCAGCGTCCGGGCCGGTGCGGTAGTGACCACGAGCGTCGACGACGCGTTTTTGCCAGCCGCGCTGCCCGCGGAGATAGCTCTCCCACGCGTGCTCGACCCCCGTCGCGCCGAGGATATCGCCCGGCTCGTAGCCGAGCGGGTTGATCTTCGCGCGCTCCTCCGCGGTCATCGACTCCCAACCCTCGGGGCGGAACTTTCCGAGCGTCTCGGCATCGATCTCGGCGACGTAGCCGACCGTGTGCGAGGCGATGTTCTTGTACGGGTAGAAGCGCACCGGCACCTCGACCACGTCGGCGCCGGCGAGCTCTTGTTGGTGCTGTTTGATCTCGGCGACGACGTCGCGTGAGACGTCCTCTCGCACGAGGATCGGGTGCCAGCACGGCGACTTGTCGTCGTCGGTCGCGCAGGCGGTGCGGATCGATGCGTCGAAGGTCGCCTTCTCTTCGGGATTGAGGCGCAAGACCTCGACGATCTTCGGCCAGCTGTCGAGGTCGCTCGAGATCGTCTCCCCGTTCTTCGGCGGACGCGCGCTCGGAGCGGCGCGACCCGGAACGACGTATACGTTGAACGACGGACGGCTCGACGCGAGGATCTTCCCCTGCGAGTCACGGATCACGCCGCGCGTGGTCGGTACTGTGATCTTGCGAATGATGTTCTCGTGCGCGATCTTCGCGTAGTCGTCGCCGCCGACGATCTGCAATTGGAAGAGACGTACGACGACCGCGACGAAGCAGACCGAGACGAAGAGCGCGAGGTATTTGTAGCGCTTTCTGAACTCGCCGACGTCCGAGCGCGAAGTGAGGAGATCGCTCATGCGAGGGCTCCGCCAGCGTTCGGCCGTGCGCTGGTCGTCGCCGAATGGAGGCGCTGCGCGATCGCGAAGATGACAGGCGCGAAGACGCCGGTCGCGAGCACGTGCGGGATGGCGAGTGAATAGAGCGCGCGCGGTACGTACGCATCACGGCCGAAAATCGCGAGCAGGACGAGAATCATCACGGCGTGGACGAACGTGAACGCGAGCGCGAGCACGAACTGCATCAACTTGGTCTGCGCCGCCAAGCGCACACCGGCCGCGCGCGCCATCACGAAGAGCGCGACGTAGGTGAACGTGAAGAGACCGACCGGCGCGATGCCGACGAGGTCGGTCGCGTAGCCGAGCAAGAAGGCGACGGAGGCGCCGCGGACGAGCGAGTACTCGTGCACGCCCATGAAGAGGATGAGCGGCAAGAGGAGCGACGGGATGAAGCTCGGCGCGTGTACGAGCGTGAGGACGCGGTACAGATTGGCCTGCACGAGCAAGAGGAGCAGCCCAGCGACGAAGAATGCGGTATTTCGCATGGCGCGCTCTACTTCTGCCCGTCGGCCTTTTTGGGCGTTTTCGCCGCCGCTTCGGAAAGCGACAGCTCGTCGGTCGGTGGTGTGACGAGGATGAGGACGTCGTCCAAGTGCGAGAAGTTCACGGTCGGCGCCGCTTCGACCTCTTGGTCGCGGCCGAGCTCGCGTTTGACGACCTTCGTGACGCGCGCGACGGGGAGGCCGTGAGGGAACCACTTCCCTTTGCCGCTCGTCACGAGGAGGTCGCCGACCTGAATTTCGTCACGGGCGTCGACGAGCTCGACCTTGCACGAATAGCGCGCCGGATCACCGGTGCCGCGAACGAAGCCGCGAGCGTGCGTGCGCTCGTCCTCGACGTCGACGCCGAACTGCGCGTCGACCGAGAGCTGGACGTCGACCGCGTCGCCGGCGACGTGGAGCACCTTGCCGACGACGCCGTCGGGCGAGATGACCGGCATGTTCGGACGGATCTCGCGCGAGCCACGGTCGAGCACGACGCGTGTGACGCGGAAGAACTCGGTGAAGTCTTTGCCGACAACCGCCGCGCTGACGGTGTCGCCGGGCGTGGTGTCGCGGAGCTGAAGAAGACGGCGGAGCTCTTGGTTCTCGGTCCGTGCTTGCTCGAGCATGTGGACCTGCTCGCGGAGCCGCGCGTTGTCGTACGCGAGGCGCTCGTTGTCCTGCTTGACGTCGACAAGATAGAAGTAGTCACCGAACACGTTCGAGGTTCCGCGCGCGAGGGTCGCCGTGAACGCCTGGATCGGCGACGAGATGCGGAGGACCACGCGGTCCATCGCGTTCAGGTCCTCCGGGCGCCGCATGCTCGCCCGTAAGAAAAAGAACGGCACCGCCAAGAGCACGACGACGATGGCGACGTCGCGATAGCGTTTGAGGAGCGGTGACACGGGCAGGGTCGGGTTCTAGTCGAATTTCGCGAGAAAGCGAGCGGTCCGGACGTCACGAAGGCGTTCTCCGCCCTACCCCACAATTCAGCCATCTCTCCGGAATAGCGACACTTTTGGCGACGTTCTCGCCCGACCACTCACTCTCGGAGGGGGTCGAGCCGTCGCAGCCCAAGTGCTTTTTCGGGCGCCCCGCCCCTTCGGCTCGGACGGCAAGCAGGACAGCTACCGCGCTCGGCCAAGGAGCGCGTGACCCGCTAGCCGATCGTAACTTCTTTCAAGAGCTCGATGTGATCGAGCGCCTTGCCGCTGCCAAGGACGACCGCGCTGATCGGGTCGTCGCACACCATGACCGGCAAGCCCGTCTCTTCGCGGAGAAGGACGTCGAGATTCGAGAGGAGCGCGCCGCCGCCGGTAAGGACGATTCCTTTGTCGACGATGTCGGCTGCGAGCTCGGGCGGCGTCTTTTCGAGCGCCAAGAGCACCGCTTCGACGATCGCATTCGTGGGCTCGGTGAGCGCCTCGCGGATCTCGTCGGAGTTGACGATGACCGTCTTCGGAACGCCAGCGACCAGGTCGCGCCCTTTGACCTCGCACGTGAGCTGCTGCTCGAGCGGGTAGGCGTTGCCGATTTCCATCTTGATACGCTCGGCCGTCTGCTCGCCGATCGCCAGGTTGTACTTGCGCTTCAAGTACCCAATGATCGCGTCGTCCATTTTGTCACCGCCGACGCGCACGCTCTGCGAATAGACGATGCCGGCGAGCGAGATGACCGCGACCTCCGTGGTGCCGCCGCCGATGTCGACGACCATGTTGCCCGACGGCTCGGTGATGGGCAGCCCGGCGCCGATCGCCGCGGCCATGGGCTCTTCGATCAGATAGACCTCACGCGCACCGGCGCTCTCCGCGCTCTCTTTGACGGCGCGCTTCTCGACCTCGGTGATGCCGAAGGGGACGCAGATGATGATGCGCGGCTTGACGAGCGTTCGGCGGTTGTGGGCGCGCGCGATGAAGTAGCGGAGCATCGCCTCGGTGATCTCGAAGTCGGCGATAACACCGTCGCGGAGAGGGCGGACCGCCTTGATGTTGCCCGGCGTTCGGCCGAGCATTTCCTTCGCCTCACGACCGACGGCCAAGACCTTGTTCCCGCCGCGCGCGTCACGTTGGACGGCGACGACCGACGGCTCGCACGAGACGATGCCTTTGCCCTTCACGTAAATGAGGGTGTTGGCGGTCCCGAGATCGATCGCTAGATCGTTCGAGAAAAGTCCGTTTAGCCAGTCGAAAACCAAGGGAGCCCTTCCGTATCACACGCCGGCCCGCTGTCTACCCGAACGGGCAAGAGAGCCGGGTCACGGACCCATCCAAAATGCACACGTCTCCCGTCCAGCTTCGTCCGGAAGCCGTCCGAGAGACGCGAGGGATGTTCGAGAGCGAAAGGCGAAAGCCTCTCAGCCCTTGGAGATTTTGCCTTCTTTGTGCGGGTGATGCTGCCGGCACACCGGGCAAAACTTCTTCATCTCAAGCTTTTCAGACATCGTCCGCTTGTTCTTGGTGGTCGTGTAGTTCGCACGGCCGCACTGGCCGCAGGTCATTTTGATGAGGTCGCGCATGGGAGCCGGCGAGAAGTTAGTCAGGCGCTTGCCGGAGTCAAGCGAAAGGCGAAGCTTAGGCCCGACCTCATCAAAATCACCTGGGGCCAGGCGGCATCGACTCTAGTGGGGCGTGCCCGCCCCCTCATTTTTCTTCGAAAAATGAGCCGCCCCCCGGTCGGCTTACGCCGAGCGCTTTGCGGAGCAAAGCGCGTCCAAGATCGCCGGCCGAGGGCGCTCGTTCGCTTCGCTCCTCGCTTGCGAGCTGCGGGCGAAGGTTTGGCACTCGTCAGGTCGCTTCGCTCCTGACTGCGCCAGTCTCTGGTGAATCGGCCTCGCTTCGCTCGA
>CAJDWT010000097.1_pt1 | contig 16603 bp, 9 predicted proteins | sample 7391671 | NCBI WGS metagenome assembly CAJDWT01 (sample SAMEA7055729, study PRJEB34461) | soil metagenome | biome: terrestrial ecosystem; feature: Peninsula; material: soil | place: Antarctica | collected 2016
CCGGTGCATCGGGCTCCACGACCGCGCTGCCGGTGTCGATCGCCAGGGCGCGCCCCAAGATCCACTCTGCGTGTGCACGCAGCACCGGCCAGAGCTGATCTTGCCGCAGGTAGCCTTGCGCGACGAGCGCGGCGCCGGCGTGCCGACCGAACGTGGCGAAGCGACCGGCGAGCGTCGACAGACTCTCGCGCGGGAGATCGCCGTGCGCGACGAGGAACGCGATGAGGCTCTCGTCGTCGACGCCAGACGCAGCCGTGACGAGGTCGCCTTCGCGGAGAACGACACGACGAACGCCTTCGTTCGATTCGAGACAAAGGGTGCCGGTCGTACGCGTGGCGATCGATCGAGCGATCGCCCGCACCGCGTCGCCTGGACCGAGGACGGACGGGATATCTGCCACACGAGGGAGCTCTGACGGCGGAGGCGGCGCGCGTCGGGCGTCTTGCGCGAAACGCGCGTCTTTCGCCGCCTCGAGCGCCAGCGCCAGCGGCATCAAGGCGTCGCTGCCCAGTGTGTAGCCGGCCGAGCTCGGGGGAGCAGCGAGGTGCGGAAGCGGCGGCGGCCCTGCGATCGACGGCATCATCGGCGCCATCGCCGTCGACGGGGGCCGCGAGGAGCTCCGCGTGGGCTCTGGCAGGCGCGGCGAGGTCATGTCGGCGCTCGGCGGCGGATTGCCGAAGCCAGGCATTTCGGACGGCGAACGGAAGCCGCGCGACGCCGGTGCGTCGCCCTGCGTACCGGCTTGCGAGAGCGCCGCGAGCGAGCCGAGGCCCGGTGCCGACAACGCGGCGCTCGAGAACGTCATGTGCGCGTTCGCCATCGTGTTCTGCGGGGCGACCGTCGGCGACAACGGCAGCCGCACGCCGAACGGCGCGTTCGGGCTCGAGACTCCAAAGTGCGCGACGGACGAGGCGATCGGCGCGAGCTCGGTGCCTTGGGCGATCGACGAGCCGGTCGAAGGCTCGGGCGCGACGCCGGTGGTGTGCCGACGAGATGCACCTGTCGTCAGCTTGCTTCCGCCGGACGTCGTGATGACACGCCCTTGCGAGCCGAGCGCGCTGTCGTTCGCCTCCTCTTCGTCTTCTTCTTCCAGAGGGTCGTCGAGCGCGGCCAGGATCTCTTCCGGCAACACGGCGTCGATCTCTTCTTCCGGCGAGATCGAGGGAGCGTCGCGCAGCACGTCTTCGCCGCCGAGGCGCTCCTCCGCTTCGGCCAGCAGCTGCATGAGCTCTTCACTTAGCGGACCCTGCGCCCCCTTTCGCTGACGGAGGAGCGGCGGCAAGCTCATGGGCGACGGCGGTTGGCTCGGCGAGCGCGCGAGGCGCGCCATCGAAGGCATCGAAGGCGGCGGCGACGACGGTGCGTCGCGGATGCCCGGCGACGGCAGCGAAGGCGGCGGGCGGCTCGAGACCGAGGCCGGCGCAGGCGGTGCGCTCTTCGGCGAGGACGTTTCGATGCGCTGCGAGACTGGCGCGCGGATCGACGACGGAGGTGGTGCGTCGAACGAAAGCGCGGAGTCATCGTTCCCGACCCGCGCGAGCGGAGGCACCGATCCGGCGAGCGCCGGTGCCGGCTCGCTCTTCGGCTTCGGCGCCTCGCTCGAAGAACCCTCTTCAGCAGCTTTGGGCTCGACGAATCCCGGCACCTCGACCCCTGGTGCGTCGGGTTTGGGGACCTTCCATGCGGCGTCGATCGACGCTTGGTCCGAGACCGACGGCACCGCCGACGGGCGCTCGGCCATCAGCTGGTCCACCTTGCGGACGACCTCTTCGGCGTCGATCGGCCGCGCGAAGAACCCGCTTCCTTCGTGGACGACCGCTTCTTCCGGCACCTGGAACACCGCGCCGAGCCGGCCCATGTAGACGATGTCGATCGATTCGGTGAAGACGAGATCGCGAATCTTCGCCACGACCTCGAGCGCACCGTCGCTGTCGGCATCGACGAGCACGATGCGCGGTCGCTGCACCGCCACGCGCGCGAGCAGCATCGACAGCGGCACGTCGACGACGACGTAGCCGCCGGCACGCAACGCTTGCGAAACCCTCTCGGCCTCGGCCGATGGGTCGCTCACGAAGACCGTACCCTTCGACGGTGCGGCTTCTGGTCTGGCGCTCCCCATGATCTACGTCACGCCCCCGGCTCTTCGTCTCCGGGGTCTGCTCCGAGAAGATGACCGAGCCAATCCCCCGCGCGCGGCAGAAACCGCGACGCATAGACCAAACAGAAGACGAAGACGACGAGCCCGATCTCGCCATGCGTCATCCCGAAGAGCATACGGTCGATCATAGCGCCCTTCGGCGATGTATCAGAAGAGGGATGCAGGCCCTCTTCGTGCGACAGGTCGCGGAGCGCACGGCGGAAGCCCTGGCGCGAGAGCAGTCGCCGCCGTCCGCCCCGGAGCTCGCCTCCGAAGTGCCGGAGCCCAAGCTCGTCGCAGATCTCGTGCGCGAGCTGAAAAACGAGCCTGAAATGGCGTGTCGAATCGAGATCGCCCGTTCGCCAACGGGCCCGTTTGCGCGTTTTCCCCAAGCCTTCGAGGATGCCGCACTGCGCGAGACGTTCGCCCTAGCGACAGCTCTGCCAGCGTGGACGACGTATCGAAAGGTGCGCCCTTTCCTCTTTCTCGGGTTGGTGCCGCTGCTGATGCTGTTCGAGCTCGACCGCGAGCTCGCCCTCGGTTCCGTGAGCGGATCGAAGCCGCATGTTCTCCTCGATCTCGTCTTGCTCGCGCTCGTCGCGCGCGATCTGTGGCGCCCACTTCCGCGCCATCCGCTCGTCACCGCAGCGGTGCTGTTCGGTGCGGCGGCTCGCTTCACGCTGCTCATCGCCAAATCGTGCGGCCACGAGCCTCACGTGGTCATCTTCGCCGCGCCCGTCCTCGCTCTGGCGATGAGCGCGCTCGTCGCGCTCACGAGCCCCGGTCGTCGGAGAGTCGTGCGGGAGCTCCAAGCCTCACTCGGCCTCGAGCTATCGCCACCATCAGGGCCGCTCACCACCGAGCCGAAAGAGTCCCGCACGCTGTGGTCCGCGCTCGCGATCGCCGTGCTCCTTCCGCCGGCACTGATCCTCGGCGGCAAGGTCGGTGGGCTCTGGGGCCAAGCGGCGGTGATGGTGGCGTGGGGCATCGGTCTTCCGCATCTCGTCGTGCCGCGCGTCGATGACCCCATACCGCGACGAGCCTCGTACTATTCCAGGCTTTCGTCGCTCCATTGGGGGCTCGTCGGCATCGCGCTCACGGCCGGTTTGACCGGCGGCACACACTATCTCGTCGACGCCGTCGCGCAGGTGATCGCGTGCACCGACGCGCACGCAGCGGCCAGCGCCACCTCGTTCGTGGCGAACGAATCACGCGAAGCGGCCAAAGGGATCTTCGCCGCACGCGAGAACATCGTCTACTTCGTCATGACCGTCGGGGTCTCGCCGCTCATCGAAGAACGCGTCTACCGCGGAATGCTCCAGCGTGCGGCCACCGCTCGTCTTGGGCCACGCCGCGGGATCGCGCTCGCATCGGTCGTCTTCGGTCTCGCGCACCTCGGCGTCTACCGTGTCGCCGTCTACCAGACCATTTTGCTGGGCGTGTCGTTCGGCGTCGCCTTCGAAGAAGGAGGGCTCGTCGCCTCCCTCGTCACCCATGCCGTCTGGAATCTCTATTTGCTGCTCTGAAGCTCAGAAAGAAGCGGCCCGATCTTCGGGAAAATGCGTTGGAAGAGGAGCGGGGCGCTCCCCGTGCTCTCGTTGACGTGTGCGCTTTCCGGAGTGGTCAACGCTGATTGACAGCGCGACAAGGACGAGGAAAAAGTAGGGACGATGGCGGTGGAGTCCGCCGAAACCGCGTCGGTCCCGCTCAGGAGCCGAAGCCAATGACTCCTACGGCAGTAGCGCGCCGTAGGAGCATCCGACGGCGCGTTCCAAAGGGAGCGAATCGTGGAAGAGGACGGGTTTCTTCGGCTGACCGAGCTTCGCGAGATCGCGCAGTCCTTCGACCGCCATGATCTTGCCGACGAAGCGAGCGCGCTAAGCATCCGTGTCGCCGAACGGCGTTTCTTCGTCGCGTGTCTCGGACAATTCAAGCGCGGAAAGTCGTCCGTCCTCAACGCCCTCATCGGTGAAAAGCTCCTCCCCGTAGGCGTGGTCCCCGTCACGGCGATCGTCACCATCGTCCGTCACGGAACGACGAGTTGCGCGAAGGTGCGCATCGGCTCGGACGCGTGGATCGAAATCGCGACGGAGGAGCTCGCATCGTACGTGAGCGAGGCGGAGAACCCGGGCAATCGCAAGAATGTGACGGGCGTCGAGGTGTTCCGCCCGTCGCCACTCCTCGCCTCTGGCCTGTGTCTCGTCGACACGCCGGGGCTCGGCTCCGTGTTCGCATCCAATACCGAGGCGACGCGGAGCTTCGTGCCTCAGATCGACGCGGCGTTCGTGGTCATTGGTGCCGATCCGCCCCTCTCCGGCGAGGAGCTAGAGCTCGCGACGGAGGTGGCCGCACAAACGGAGCGCATCGTGTTCGCGTTGAACAAGGCCGACCGCATGAGCGCCGAAGATCTGGTCGAGGCGAAACGATTCACTCTCGACGTGCTTCGCGAGCGCGTCGGCCGCGATATTCCACTCTTCGAGGTCAGTGCGCGCGAGAAGCTCGACACGGGTCTGCCTACTCGAGAGTGGGCAGCGCTCGAGACGTACCTGCGCGACCTCGCCGCGCACGCCGGCGCAGGGCTGGTACGTACGGCGGCGGCACGCGGTGCACGGCGCATCGGAGCGGCGCTCCAGCGCGACGTCCACGAGCGTCGCGGCGCGCTGATGCGTCCGCGTGAAGATTCATTGCGACGCATCGAAGATCTACGCGTCGCGATCGAACGCGCCGAACAGCAGCTCGACGACATGTCCTACCTCTTCAACGCCGTTCAAGATCGACTCCGCCTCCAGCTCGAGCGCGAACGGAAAGCGTTTTGGGATACGCACATCGCGGTTGCCCAGCAGGAGCTTCGCGAACGCGTCACGGTCGAAGCCGGGCATCGCGATTTACCCGATCTTGCGATGACGTTCGCGCGAGAAATTGCACGCGCACATATCGAGTCCTGGCGGGCCGCCATCGAGGAGAGGATCGAAGCGAACGTCGTCGAAGCCTCCGCGCGGTTCGTCGAGCTCGCCCAACGGTTTCTAGCCGACGTCTCCGATTCTGACGATCCGGCGTTGTCCTCGCTCCAGTCGTCCTTCATGCCGGAGGTCGGCTTCACGGTGAAGTCGGGCTTCTGGTTCGCGGACCTCCTCAGCATCGGAGACGCTCCTCTCGCCGTACGCCTCGGCGCAGCGCTTCGAACGTCCGAGGCGCGCGTCGAGATGGCGTTGCCACCGGCTTCGGCCTACTTGGATCGCCTGCTCGAGACCAACAGTCATCGCGTGGCCAACGATTTCATCGAGCAGGCGTTCGAGAGTCGCCGTCGATTGCAGACGGACCTTCGCGCTCATCTTCGTCATGCGATCACCGCGTCGCAGACGAGCCTTGCGCATGCCGAGCGCATTACCCGAGCAGGTCGGCCCGCAGTCGAGGCTGCACTGACGTCCTTGGAGTCGTTCGAGGCGACGCTCCAACGACTTGCCGCGGAGCACGAGAACGGAACACCGTGTTCACTCTAACGATTGCGACGCGGTTCGCCGTTCCCGTCGCTGCCTGGATCAGCAAGGGCCGGTAGCTCCGCCAAAAGGGACGCGGCTCGATCTCAGGGGAGGTTCTTCTTGTCGCGGCGACGACGGGCTCGACGTTGGCCTTGGTTGTCGAGCGACTCGGTCGGGCCGGGCGCGAGATGGAACCGGCCGGTCGCGCGGGCAGCCGCCTCGGCTGCTTTCACTTTGTCGCGCGCCATCTCGGTGAAGCGTTGCTGGCTGCGGCAGACCGAGGCCCCTTCGCCGGGGCGAACGCGCTGGTACTTGCCGTCACTCTTGAGCGCCCAGGCCTTCACGTTGTCGGCTCGCTGCGTTTCGAGCATGTCGATGAGCCGCTGCCGGAGCGCGGGCTCTTCGATCGGCACCATGACCTCGACGCGCCGGTAGAAGTTGCGCGGCATCCAGTCGGCGCTGGCGATGTAGACCTCGTCCTTGCCAGCATTGCCGAAGCGAAACACGCGACTGTGCTCAAGGAAGCGGTCGACGACCGCGCGAACCTCGATGTTCTCGCTGACGCCGCGGACGCCGGGGCGAAGACAACAAATGCCGCGGATGAGGAGCGAGATTTCGACGCCGGCCTGCGACGCGCGATAGAGCTGCTCGACGACGTCTTCGTCGACGAGCGAGTTCATCTTCGCGACGATCCGGGCGGGCCGACCGGCGCGCGCGTGCTCGGCCTCGCGGGCGATGAGCCCGAGCACCGCCTCGTGCATGCCGAGCGGCGCGACGATGAACGAGTTCCACTTCGGCGGCGCGCTGTAGCCGGTGAGGAGATTGAAGAGCGACGACGCGTCCTCGCACAAGTTCGGCTTGCTCGTGAAGAGCGAGACGTCGGTGTAGTAGCGCGCGGTCGTGGGGTTGTAGTTGCCGGTCGACACGTGCACGTAGCGGCGGAGCCCGCCCTTTTCGCGACGGACGACGAGCAGGCATTTCGCGTGTGTTTTCAGCCCCAAAAGCCCGTAAACGACGTGCACGCCGGACTGCTCGAGCGTGCGAGCCCATTGGATGTTCGACTCCTCGTCGAAGCGCGCCTTGAGCTCGACGATGGCAGTCACTTGCTTGCCGGCCTCGGCCGCACGCGCGAGCGCTTTGACGATCGGGCTGTCCCCACCGGCCCGATAGAGCGTCTGCTTGATCGCGAGGACGTCCGGATCTTCGGCTGCGCGGGTGATGAAGTCGACGACGACGTCGAAGGATTCGTAGGGGTGATTGAGGAGGACGTCTTGCTCGCGAATGACTGCGAACGGGTCGTCGGCATCGCGCAGCGGCGGCACGGCATGCGGGACGAAGGGCTCGTCGCGGAGGTCACGGCGCTCGTCGCGCGCGACCATCTGCAAGAGGTCGTAGATATTGAGCATGCCGCTCGTCCGGTAGACGTCCTTTTCCGGATCGAGCTTGAGCGCTTTGACGAGCTTGTTGAGCGACGCCGGCGTGGGCTCGCCCGCGACCTCGAGCCGGACAGCGTTACCGCGCTCGCGTCGACGGAGCTCTTGTTGGATGGTCTGGAGGAGGTCCTCGCCTTCCTCTTCGTCGATCTCGAGGTCGAAGTTGCGCGTGACGCGGAACGTGTAGAGCCCTTTGAGACGAACACCGGGAAAAATAGCGGTAACGTGACGCGCGACGAGATCTTCGAGGAGGACATACGCGTGCCGCGCGACCGAGCCGTCAGCGAGCCGCACGCCCGGGACCTCGATCATGCGCGACAGCATCATCGGCACCTGGACGACGCCGAAGCCGTTCTCGTGCTCGCCGCGCGTGAACATGACGGCGAGGTTCAACGCCTTGTTGCGCAAGTGCGGGAACGGATGGCCGGGGTCGATCGCGATCGGCGTCAAGATCGGGAAGACCTCGTTGTGGAAGCGAGCGTCGAGCACGGCGAGCTGCTCGGGTGAGAGCGCCTCCGGCTTCAAGAGGAGCGCTCCTTGCTCGGCGAGGCGCGGGAGGATGCTCGTGTTAAGCGACGTCATCTGCTGCGCGACGAGCTCGTGCACGCGCGCCGAGATCGCCGACAGCGCCTCGAGTGGCGTCATGCCGTCCGGGGGCAAGTCTCCGACCTCGCCCGTCGCCTGCTGCTTCAGACCGGCGACGCGCACCATAAAGAACTCGTCCAAGTTCGTCGCGGCGATCGCGTGGAACTTGAGCCTCTCGTAGAGCGGCACCGCGTCGTTGTCGGCCTCTGCGAGCACGCGCGCGTTGAACTCGAGCCAGGAGAGCTCGCGATTCAAGTAGAGGACGGCAGAACGAAGGTCGACCGCATCGCCCTGCGATGAATTGACCGACGAGCCCGACGAGGGCTGCGCGGGCGTCGACGTGGAGATCGGCCCCTGTGTGATCGCCGGAGCGACAGCCGGAGGAGCCGGAGGATTTCCCGTCGAAGCCGGCGGAGGACCGGGCGTCGTCACCGGCTGCGGCGACGACGGCGTGGGTTGCGGCACGCCAATCTCGTCCATGGGCCTACAGTAACGCATCTCGCGCGCGGCCGCCTCGGGGAAGGCCTAGCCGAAGCGGGGAAAGCGGCCGAAGCCCTGATCATTCCGGCGCCGCCTCGCCGTCTTCGTGGGGCTCGGATGGCACTGCCAGCCCTTGGGCCAGATCGTTTCGCATCCAGATCTGGTCATGCCCGAAGACCACCGTCTTCGTGTAGTGCTCACGCATCCACGGACCCGAATGCGGGCAGTGATCGACGAAGTCCATGGACGCGTCTGCCTCGCTCGTCAGCGGCGAGCCGTCGAAGAACACGAACGCTGCCGGCGGTTTCTGCTCGAGCTTCTCCAGCATGTCGACGTCGTGCGACTCGACGATTTGGCGAATTTTGTCGGCCTGGCGCGGGTTCGGATGGATCCCTCGCGGTAGCCACGAGCCACTGAGCGCCGAGTCCGCGTTGAGGTCGTACGAATAGATGTACGGCGTCGGGCTCGTCCGCCGAGCGAGGAAGAGGACGTACGCGTCCATTCCGTAGATCTGCACCTGGTCGTCGGGCTTCGTGTTCGTCCGCAAATACGCCGCGACCTGCCGCATCTCCCAAGGGAAGAAGTCGGTGTTCGTGAAGTAGACCAAATAGTCGTGGCTCGCGCGGTCCTCGGCGTCGTTGGCCTTGGCCAAGATCCAGAGGTCATTGATGTGCGGCGAGCCTTGCATGCTCAGGCCGACCTTCACCGCGAGCGTGACGGCCGCGACGAAGGGGACGAGGCGCCCGAACGTGTGCTGCTTCGGCGCGCTCCGGAATTTTTCGGCGAGCCATACGACGATGAGCAACCACTCGGCCGAGAGACCGAGCGTGACGGGGTGGAAGTGGTACGGAAACCCCTTCGATTGCGCGAGCACGCTGACGATGCCCGCGAGCGGTAGCCCGATCACCGACAAATAGCGGCGTGGCAGCTGGCGGTCCCACACGAGCGCGAGGAGCAACGCCGAGGTCGCGAGCGCGAGCGCCACCGTCGTTCCACCCCATTCGAGGGAGAGGATTTCGGCCGGTGAGCGCGGCATCATGAAGCGGTACATCGCCGGAACGTCGACGAGGTAGATGTGGAAGAAGGTCGCTGCGTCGCCATAGATGACGAGGAACGCGAGCGGCACGAGCGCGCCGAGGACGCCTCCGACGGCGAACGTGGCGAGCCGACGACGACGCGTCATCGCGGGCGTGTCTTCGGCGAGGAGCGCGACGAGCTGGCAGACGGTGAAGAGGGCATAGGTCGGCTTGCCGAGCCAAGGCATCGCCGAGAGCGCGCCCGCAAGCCCGATGAGAAGCACCTCGGACCCGAGAGCGGCAGGCCGGCTCGCTCTCTTCGAGAGTGATCGTTGGGCTACGAGCTGCACCGCCGCGGCAGAGAGGACGAACCAGTCGAAGAAGCTCTCGCGCTGCGCGAGGTCCCACCAGATGTACTGCAGCAGCTGGGCGCTCAAAACGACCCAGCTCGCGAACGCCCATCCCGCGCGCTCGCTCCACAAGACGCGCCCCTTCTTCACGACGCCGGGCAGGCAGGCGCCGAAGAGCGCGAAGGTGAGCCCAGTCATCCACATGTCGAGCAGGCGGAACCGATGCTCGTCGGCGCCTCCAAGCTTCAAGAAGAGGAAGTGGATGAGGTGCGTGAGAGGGCCGTTGACGTCGCGCACGTCTTTGTAATCGACGAAGCCCTTTTCGAGCGCCCACGCGACGTACTGAAAAATGCCCTGGTCACGCCCGAGGGTCGTCAGCGAGGCGCGACGGGTGGCGTCGACGACCCACGCCAGCGGCGGAAGCGCGACGATGAGCGGAACCAGGAGCGCGCGCGTGTGGCGGTAGGCTATCCGCCGCCATGTCGCCTTACGGCTCGCGGGCACTCGGGCGAAAAGATCCATCGTGAATGAGCCACGCCTTTTACCATCACTCGACCTTTCCCCCGAAAGAGAGTCACAATAGGGGCTCATGCCGGATCCCGTTCGAAGGCTCCATCCCGCCGGCTCGGCGCCTCCCGCCGAGCGAGCGCGTGCGTTCTCCGAAGCGCTCAATCATGCGCGTGGAAAGCACGTCCTCATCGCGTTGCGCGGCCACCCCGACCCGGACGGCATCGCCTCGGCGCTCGCCCTCGCGCACTTGGCCGGCCGCCAGGGGGTGAAGACGACGATCGCCTACTGCCACGAGCTGTCGCACCGCGAGAACCGCGCGCTCGTGAAGCTCTTGGGGCTCGATTTGAAACGTATCAAGAGCGTGAACGAGGTCGGGCCGGTCGATTTTCTTGCGCTCGTCGACGCGCACGACGTCGACCCCGAGCTCGCTGACGCCGACAAGATCGAGGTCCTGGCGATCGTCGACCATCATCGCGCGCTCACGCCGCCGGTCGCCCGCTTCATCGATCTCCGCCCGGACGTCGGTGCCACGTCCACGATCTTCGTCGAATACATGGCCGAGCTGGCCCCGTTCGATGCCGAGGCGGAGGACGACGTGCGGATCGCGACCGCGCTCATGCACGGCCTCGCGACCGACACCGACGACTTCATGCTCGCGCGCGCCCAGGATTTCCGGGCGGCGGCTCAAATCGCCGAGGTGTGTGACCGCGATCTCCTCACCGACCTGAGTCGTCGCTTGATCGCTCCCGGCGCGATGGACGTTATCGCGCGCGCGCTCTCGACCCTCATCGTGCGTCGCAACTCCGCCGTCGCTGGCGTCGGCTTCGTCAACGAAGGTGACCGCGACACCATCGCCCAAGCGGCCGATTTTCTCGTTCGCCGTGAGGACATCGACACCGTCATCGTCTACGGCGTCGTCGGCGACAAGTCGATCGAGGGGTCGCTCCGCACGCACTCACCGAGCGTCGACCCCGCCGTCTGGCTCGAGCAGGCCTTCGGCCACGACGAGAAGGGTCGTGCGTATGGCGGCGGGCGCCGTGACAAGGGCGGCTTCCGCATCCCGATCGGATTTTTGGGTCGCACGACCGACCGCGCGCAGCTGTGGACGCTCGTCGAGCATTCGATGCGGAGCGCGCTCAGCCGCAACATCGGCGACGACGCGCAGACTGGCGTCCACGCGCCCGTCCCGGCGATCACGCCGACGGTCGGCGGCGGTACGACAGGATAGACCTCGCCGTTGAAGATCGCCTTCTTCGGGCTCCCGCTCGCCGCGCTCCTTCTCGACGCCGACGGCCACGAGGTCGTCTACGCGGGGATTTGCCGCAAAAATGCGCTCGGAACGCGACGAGCGAAGGCGCGGCTCTCTTGTCCGGTCGAGATCCTGCCGAAGCTCGACGACGCGCGGACGCGCGCGGAGATCGCGGCGACGGCGCCCGACCTCCTCGTCAGCTGGTTCTGGACGAAGAAGATCCCGAAGGCGATCTTGCAGCTGCCAAAGAGGGGCGCCTTCGGCGTGCACCCTTCGCTCTTGCCGCGTCATCGCGGTTCCGACCCGTATTTCTGGGCGATTGACGCGGGCGATGCCGTCACGGGCGTGACCGCACATCGGCTCGAAGACGCGTACGATACCGGCGCGATGCTGGGCGCGAAGGAGCTCGCGATCGATCCAGCGTGGAACGCGTGGACGCTTGCGAAGAAGCTCGATCGCCCTTCGCTCGCGCTCCTTCGTGAGACGGCGAACACGTTTGCCAGCGGGACGCCGCCACGCGAAGAGAAGCAAGACGAAGCGTGGGCGACCGCGGCGCCGACGCCGGCCGACGAGGACCTCGAGCTGTCGTTCGAGTGGCCGGCCGAGCGCATCCTCCGCCGAATTCGCGCCGCGAGCCCTTGGCCCGGCGCCTACTTCGACGTCGGCGGTACGCTCCTGACGATCGTACGCGCCGAGGTCGCGCGCGAGGTCCCGAAGGCGCTCGCGCCCGGCGAGGCCGCGCTCGTCGGTGGACGGGTGCTCGTTCGCGCCGGCGAAGGCGCGCTCGTCATCCACGAAGCCCGCCGCGAGGCCCCTCTTGAACAAGAAGGCGGACAAGAAGAAACGTTGACCGGCGACGCTCTCGCCGTCGCCTTCGGCACGACTGCCCTTGCGGGCACAATTTAGTTATCATCGCCCCTTCATGTCCGACCCTGCATCGACCGCGCGCTCGGCGCGAGAAAACCTTTCCAAAGGTCTCAGCGCGCTGCAGACCGACCCGAACCTGCCGCCGCAACTCATGGAGCTCGCCTCTCCGATCGCGCAGGCGATGGGCGCGCTCCACCAGATCGAGAAGTCGAACGGCGCAGCCCTCGTCCCGCACGCGAACGTCGCGCTCGAGAACGTGCGCAAGGCGCTCGCCGAGCTCCAAGCGGCTCCGCCGAATCTCCCTGCCGTCGGCGCGGCGATGGAAGCGGTCGCCGGCTCGCTCGCGCTCGTGCACGTGCTCTCGAAGCTCGCGGGCCCCGCGCAGTCGCAACAGCAGACCGCCCAGCCTCCGCAGGTCGCGCCCGCGGCGCCGTCGCCCCAAGCCAATCCGCTCCCCGTTCCGCAGGCGCAGCCGCAACAGCCGCAACAGCCGCGGACGCAGCCGATCACGCAGCAGCCACAGCTCGCGCCGCAACCCGTGATGCAGCAGACCTCGTTTCCGGCGCAGGTCGCCGCGTTCCCCCAGCCGCAGCACCAGGCGCCGCACTACCAGGCGCAGCAGCTGCAAGCATCGGAGCAGCGGCTCCAGCCTGAGCCCGCACCGGCGTACGTTCCGCCGCCGCAGCCCGCCCAACCGCAGTATGCGGCCGACCCGTTCGCTGCCCCGCGCGCACCCGTGCAGCAATCGCCGATGGCCGCGACCGCCTACGGCCCGCCGGGGGTTGCACCGATGACTGCACCGGCCGCGGCTCCTAACCCCGCACAGCCGGCTCCAGGGCCGATCGCGTCTCCGCCGCAGGCCGGTGACGTCCAGGTCTACTCCGCCGACCTCGGCGCGCAGAGCCATACGAACTTCTACAAAGGCCTGTCGGGCAACGACATCATCGACCACGGCGGCCTCTTCATTTCGACCTACAAAATCCCCAAGATCGGCGTCCCGGTCCGTTTGCACATCTCGCTCCCCGGCGGCTACGAGTTCGAGGCGAACGCGGTTGTCCGTTGGTCGCGCGAGTCATCCGACGCGGGCGACAGCGCCCGCTCTTCCACGACGACCTTTAGGCGCGCGCAAGCCTGCGCGCTAGGAACGTCACGTCTTCATGATCTCGGAAGCTCTCTTCCCTCGCTGGCGTCCGATGGCCGACGTCCGGCCCTCGAGCGCGTCGATCGAGCTCGAGCCCGGCGGCCTTCGTCTCCGTTGGCTCGGCACCGCCGGCTACATCGTCGAGACCGCGCGCACGGTCGTCCTGATCGACCCGTTCGTCTCTCGGCCGTCGCTCGGAAAGGTCGCTACGTCGCGCCTGAAGACCGATCGCGCCGCCATCGATCGCTATGTGCCCAAGGTCGTCGACGTCGTCTGCTGCGGCCACGCCCACTACGATCACCTCCTCGACGCCCCGACGATCGCCGCCACGCGTAGCGCGCAATTCATGGTGTCGGCGACGGGCGCCGCGTTCGCGCGCGCCGAGAACGTCGACCGCGAGAAGCTCGTCGTCGTCCCCGCGGCGGGGCGCACGCTCACGCTCGGTGACCTCGAGATTCGATTCATCTCGAGCCTGCACGGCAAGATTTTTTTCGGTCAAGTGCCGGCACCTGGCACGCTCGACGTCGCACCGAAGCTCCCCGCCCATGCGTGGGACTACAAGATGGGTGGCGCGTTCGGGATCTGGATCCAGGCGAAGAAGGCGGACGGCTCGCCGGGCGCGTCGCTCTATCACAATGGCAGCGCTGACCTGATCGACGCCGAGCTCACAGGGCTTCACGCCGACGTCCTCGTCGCCGGGCTGGCCGGCAGGCAGGGCACGCCCGATTATCTCGCGCGGCTCGTACGGGGCTTGAGCCCGAAGGTCGTCGTTCCGACGCACCACGACGCCTTCTTCGCGCCGCTCGCCGAGGGCGTTCGTCTCCTGCCAGGCATTGATTTGCGAGGATTTTTGCAGGAAACGCAGAGCCTCCTTCCCCACGCCACCAGGATCACTCCCGAGTACGGCGAGGAAATCATCGTCCCAGCGGACGACCCGCGGGCCGCAAAGCTGCGTTCCGGCACCGGCTTCGTCGTGTAGACTCCGCGACCCGAAGTCGTGCGGAAATTCGGCGGGATCCTGTGGTTGGCACTCGTGGCGAGCATCGTCACCTGGCCGACGTCCGCGCACGCCGCCAATGACCCCGAGCTCGTCTACAAGACGCTCGAGAGCCCGCACTTCCGGATCACGTACTACTCCGGCGAAGAAGAGATCGCCGAGCACGTCGCCGACCTCGCGGAGGACATCAACGCGCGCCTCGTCCCCGTCCTCGGTTGGCAGCCGAAGGAGAAGGTCGAGATCTCGCTGAACGATCAGACCGACAGCGCGAACGGCTTCACCTCTGCTGCCCCGTACAACGCGATTCGGCTCTTTGTGACCGCGCCGGACGACCTCTCGCCGCTCGGCGACGTCGACGATTGGTACCAGGAGCTCGTCACGCACGAGTACACGCACACGCTCCACCTCGACAACATCACCGGCCTGCCAGCGCTCTGGAATGCGATCGTCGGACGCGTGTGGGTGCCGAACCAAGTGCAGCCGCGTTGGCTCCTCGAAGGCCTCGCGGTCTACGACGAGAGCCATCAGACGAGCGGCGGTCGCCTCCGCTCATCGATCTGGAACATGTTCATGCGCGCCGACGTCCTCGAGGGCAACATCGCGCCGCTCGACCAGTTCTCGAACACGCCGCGCCGCTGGCCGCAGGGAAACATCTGGTATTTGTACGGCTCGTTCTTCATGAACTGGCTCGCACAGACGTACGGCGAGCAGGCCATCCGCGCGATGATCGCAGACTACGGCTCGCAGCCGATCCCATTCGGCGTGAACCGGACGATCCGCCGCGCCACCGGCCGCACGTGGGACGAGCTCTATCCTTCGTGGATCGCGACGTTGAAGCGCGATTTTGGCGCGCAGGCCGCCGCGATCCGCAAAAAAGGCGTCCGTGAAGGGACGCGCCTCACGCACGTCGGCGGCACCGCCGAGCACCCGCGCTTCATTCCGAGCAACGCGTGGCCCAGTCACGCCGGCGACCTCCTCTACTTCCGCGACGACCAGAACACGACGAGCGGCTTCTACGCAGTGCCGATCAAGCGCGACGCCGCCGGCAACATCACCGGCGTCGACGAAAAGCACGCCGAGCTCCTCATCCGCACGAACACGACGTCGGCGGCGACCTTCGAGCGCGACGGCAGCGTCGTCTTCGACACCATCGACTACACGAAGAACCTCTTCGCCTTCGACGACCTCTTCGAGATGAAGGCAGGCGAAAAGAGCCCGGGCGGCCTCGAAGGAAATCGTAAGCGCCTCACCGTCGGCTTCCGCGCGAACGATCCGGCGATCTCTCCCGACGGCATGCGCATCGTGTTCGCGACCAACCATCGCGGCACGCGCTACTTGCAGATCGCCGACATCGGGCCCGACGGGATCAAGAACACCCGAGCGCTCGTGAGGAGCAACCGCTTCGAGCAGGTGTACGGCCCGGCGTGGTCACCCGACAATCGACACGTCGCCTACAGCGTCTGGACCGAGGGCGGTTTCCGTGACGTCCGCTACGTCGACACGTTCGACGGCAGCTACGTCGAGATCGCGCACGACCGCGCCGTCGACAGCGGTCCGGCGTTCTCACCCGACGGAAAATGGCTGTTTTTCCACTCCGATCGAACGCACGTCACGAACATCTATGCCTGGGAGATCGCGACGGGCAAGACCTACCAAGTCACGAACGTGCTCACCGGCGCGTTCCAGCCGTCGGTCTCGGCCGACGGCAAGACCCTCGCGTACATCGGCTATTCGCACGTGGGCTACGACCTCTTCGCGATGAAGCTCGATCCGGCGTCGTGGCCGCTCGCCGCCCCCTACGTCGACGACCGGCCCGCTCCGCCTCCGCCGCCGGTGCATCACGCGTACGAAAAGAAGCCATACAACGCGCTCGAGACGCTGCGACCACGTGCGTACTCGGCGCAGGTCACGCCGAGCGCGCTCGGCTATCACCTCTCCGTTTCGGCGGCCGGCACCGACATCGCGCAGCTGCATTCGTTCGGCGTCTCGATCGGCACGCAGACCGAGGACCCCCAGCTCGAGTTCGGCGCGTCGTACGGCTACGGCGGGTTGCCGGTCGACCTCGGTGTTTCGATCGGGCGTTCGCTGTCGCCACAGCTCGGCGGCTACAAGCTGTCGCAGGAGTACCAACCGCTCTACAGCCAAGAGAACCTGACGCTCGGGACGAGCGCCTCGTATTCGATGCCAGGCGCGTTCGACGGCCAGAGCGTCGCGGTCGGCTACAGCGTGACGCGCTACGGAACCAGCCTCCCGGTGAATGCGAGCGCCTACGATCCGTACGAAGTGCCGCAAATTCCCGGTGGTGGCGTTGTCTCCGACCTGCATCTCGGTTGGGGGTACTCCAATGCACAGAGCTTTC
>CAJDWT010000150.1_pt2 | contig 16556 bp, 10 predicted proteins | sample 7391671 | NCBI WGS metagenome assembly CAJDWT01 (sample SAMEA7055729, study PRJEB34461) | soil metagenome | biome: terrestrial ecosystem; feature: Peninsula; material: soil | place: Antarctica | collected 2016
TTTTTGGGACGCGAGGTCGAATTTTTGCTGCATGCGCGATGCTAAATCGAGCCAAATTCACGGTACTTCGCGAGCGCCGCGGGTCTAAAGCACTGCTCGACACAGCGTGAATTTGTTGTCCAGGTACTTGTCGGTCACCTCGGTGAAGGAGCCCTTCGCTCCGACCTCGTTCTTCAGGCCACCGACGCGCTGGTGCTCGGTGATGAAGAACATGACCTTCACGCCCTTTTCCTTCTCCTGCTTGATCCAGGTCGTGAACGGACCGCCCGACGACACGAACGCCGGGATGTGGTTGCCGGTGTAGAAGTTCTCACCCTTCCAGTTCATCTGGTAGGCGACGAGAGGCTCGTCGGCGCCCGTCCGCAGGCGATAGTACTGGGTGATGATCTCGTGCTGCCCCCAGTGCTGGGCGGTCCGCATCATGTAGTCGTCGACGCCGAAGATCGCCCAGCCGAGCGCGACCGCCAAGAAGCCCATGACAGCCCAGCGACGGATCGCGCGGATCGCGAAGAGGGCCGAAACGGACGCCGCGAGCACGGTGAACACCAAGATTGTCTTCGAAAAATCGAGGTTGTCCGGCCACGCGCGACGGTAGTTGTACGTGAAAAGGTGGAGCAGACGGATCGCGCCAGGTTGGTCGGCACCTGCTGGCGTGATCACTAGATCGCGACCCGCGAGCAGCACGACAAACGCACCCGCCAGCGACGCCCCTCCCACCATGAGGCCTTCATGGCCGCGACGCCGCTCAGCGACCTCACGGTCGCGCTCGTCCGTCGCCGGGATGCCAGAGCGATAGCCCTCCGCTACCGGAGCGGCGGCCGCGGCGGCGCGGTCCTCGGCCTTCTTCAACATGTCGTCGAGCACGACACCGATGAGCATCGCGATCGGTGGAACAGCCGGCAAAATGTAGTGATGGAACTTCGTACCCATGAGCGAAAAGAGCACGAAGGCGAAGATGAACCACATGCCGAGGAAGACCGACGCGTCGCCGCGGCCGCCGTCGCTCGCGTCACGACGGCGGAGCCAATAGGTGAGACCGAGAGGCGCGAAACCCACCCAAGGGAACGTCGCATAGCCGAGCTGCCAGATGTAGAAGCGGAAGCTCGTGTCGTCGCCTTCGTTCGTGTCGTGCACGTGCGAGAAGGCGCGATTGAACATGTCGTGGAAGATGAGCCGGTCGGTGAACTGCGCACCGTGCCGCACGTACATCGCCACGTACCAAGGAATCGCGACCGCGAGGATGATGAAGAGGCCCGAGAGCATCTCCATCTTCACGAGCTCGCCGAAGCGCTTGTTCGTGCAGATGTACATGAACCCGCAGAGCACCGGCAGCCCGAAGCCGGCCGGACCCTTTGCCATCGTCGAGATCGCCGCGAGTAGCCACGCGGCGTGGTAGCAGAGGCGACGGAGCCGGCGCTCGCCCCAGTTCACGTAGAGGAGCAGACCCCCGAGGATCGACCATACGAGCGCTTGGAGCGCAGGCTCGAACGCGCTGAAGAAGCGCATGAGACCCATCTTCAGGCCGTCGGGATGCGCCGGGATCGAGTGAGGGATAATCGCAGGGTCGACCGCGTGACACGCCTCGTTTCCGGGGAGCCCACAGTCGCCACCGCCCGAGCCCGCCATGAAGCGATCGAAGTGGGCCTCGAAGCCGAAGTGACCGCCCGGCATGAACGTGATGTTGCGCGAGAAGAGGTAGATGACCTGTGGAAGCAGACACATCAAGATCGCGCCGAAGACGAGATGCCATGCGCTCAGGCGAAAGGACGTCTTACCGACCTTGATCTCGTAGAGCCGCGCGAGCTTGTTCTCATCGGTGTTCACGCCGAGGAGGAAAAAGCCCATCGCCGCCGTCATCGTCGCGACGAACGGCATATCCGTCATCGTCTGGTGCGCGAGGAAGAACCAATCGGGCATCGTCGCCAAGACGATCGCGCCGAGCAAGCCGGCACGACGACCGAACGCCTTCGAGACGCCCTTGTAGAGGACGTACATCGCGAAGATGGTCAGCAAGAAGTTCGGCGAGCGGACCACCCACTCCGGGTGTGCATTCGCCAAGCCGCCCGAGCCGATGAGCATCTGGTCGGGCTTGTAGTGCGTGCCCATCGTCGCCATCGCGATGGCTTGGATCCAGAAGTCGAGGACGGGCTTCGAGAAGAACCAGCCGTCTTGCCCCCACCAGGTCGAAATCCAGTCGTTGCGCGACAGCATCTCGCGCGCGACCTCACCGTAGTGCGTCTCCCACGGGTCCCAGAGCGAGTAGCTGCCGAGGGTCGGCAAATAGAGGAGCGCACCGGTGACGACGACCCAGAAGCCGTGCCGCTTCAAGAGCGGACGCGTGAGCCCGAGCTCGTCCATCTTCCACGGGCCGAGCGCGACGCCGAAGCCGTACACGCTTGCGACGAGCGCCAGGAACGCGAGGGTGACGATCGCGCCCCAGAGGTACTGCGAGATGTTCTCCGCCAAGCCGAATTGGATGCCGTCCTGCGCGCCTGCGAGAGAGCCGCAGAAGAGGACGAACGTGACGGCGAGCTGCGCGAATGGCTTGGCAAGCTCGCCGAGCGTGTGGCTCGCGACGAGGAGGTTTTCGCCCGTCTCCGTCTTCTCGGCGTCGTCGAACGAGCCGATGAGATCCATGACCCCCCAGGCCGCGATCGCGAGGAAGATCGTCCCGAGCGGTACGCCCCAACGGAGCTGCCCGGCGTTCGCCATGACGAGGAACGCGAGGAACGCGCCGACCGCGGCCGTTATGCCACCACGGGCCCAACGGAGCGGATTTCCGGGTGGAACGAGCACGACGCCAGGTTCTTCGGCATCGCCCCCGCCCCCGCTCTCGGCGGGCTGGTCGCTGGCAAGAGCAGGCGCTTCGTCCGCGCTGGTCGTCGTTGAAGACGCGCCTTCGTCTTCTTTGACGGCGCCTTCGGTCACTGCTTTCGTGTCGGCCGCGGCTTTCGCCGCCTCCCCGTGCTCTCCGTTTTCGGGATCGTCCGCTGCCACGTCGGCGGGGGGGACAGGCTCCGGCTTGTCGGAGGCGGGGGTTTCGCGTTCGCTCATGACCATTGACCGTTTAAGGGGAGGGCCGAACGGCAAACCGGCTCGACAAAGGGCGACTTAGCAACTTTGGCCCCGGGAAACTAGCTTGTTGGCGAGCCAGGTGTGATGCCGTATTCACGGCCATCCCGAAAAGGCCGCAAAACGAGCGTCGTTGCCTTTCCGAGCGCTGGCACGACGCCTGCTCTACGTCGCTCGAGCCAGCCTCGATGATCCCCCGCCCTTCCTATCTTTTCGCGATCCTAGCTGCCGCCGTCGTTCTTCCCGCGTGCATTCCCGAGCACGACGGCTCTTGGTCGAACGGGAGCGGCGGTGCCCTCTACTTCGAAGGGGTCGGGACCGTGGGAGCGGCGATGGCGACAGGCTTCGCGGTCGAGGTCGACATCGAGCGCTACGACTCGCAATGGCGGGCTTGCGTGATCTCGAAGAGCGTCGGCGTGGGCCCCCACGTGGCCGCCGTCACGTCGGAGCTCTCGCCACAAGACCTCTGCTCCTACAATCATGAGCCCATTCGCGTTCTCGACGCATCGTGCAGCGACGACACGTGCAGCGTCTCTCTCCTCCCCGACGACGGCTCCGGCATCGCCAAAGTGCTCGTCACCGGGGCGCACGAAGGGACCGCGACGCTCCACGTCGACGTGAAGAGCACGGGCGACGACTCGACATGGGGCGACGACTACCCGCTCACGTTCACAGCGCCCGTACGCCTCGCGCTCACGACGAAGGCCACGTACCACCAACAGAGGGGCACCCGCTACGCGTCACTTCCAGGTGCCAAGTTCTTCTGGTGCCCCGAGCTCTTGGACCTCGCCGGCTCGGTCCTGGCCGTGGACTCGACCGCGTTCTCCAACGACACCGCGAGCGCTGGCAGCGTCATCGCGACCGACGACGACGCCTCGACCTACCACGCCTCCGCGTGCGCGAGCTTCCACGCGCAGTCACCCGGCACCGCCACCGTCCACTTCACCGCCGGCTCGTTCAGCGCATCGCATGCCGTCGTCATCGCCGATCCGAACGCGATCGCGAAGGTCGAGCTCCGCGCCGCGGTCGACAAGAGCTACGCCGACGACAGCATGTACGAGGTCGGGGGCAACGGCGAGATCGAGGTCGTCGACGCCGCGACCACGTCGATCACGCTCTACCAGGACGACTACCTGGGCGCCCGCTTCGAATCGGTGCTCACGCTGAAGGACGGCACACTCGCCTTGGGCGGCGGCGGACGCTGGAAATCGAGCTCCGACGCGACAGTACGTGTCAGCACCACGGACTACGACATCCCGGAGCTCGCCGCCGAAGGTATTTCCGTCCAGCCGACGGGAGAGGTGATCGGCGACGGTCAGCTCACCGCCGCGTTTGGCAGCGTGACGGCGATCGTCCCCTTCCACGTGCTCGCCGGCAACGACCCGAACGACGGGCTCGACGGCGGCCTCTAACGTCAGTCTTTGCGTTGGATGGCGCGCGAGAGCCGCAATATCGCGTCGAAGACGTCCGTCACCGCAGCCTCGTCGAGGCCGGCCTCTCTCGCCCACGCGCGCCGCACCTCGAGCAGCGACGCCTCGCGCGAAGGATCGAAGGTCGTCCCGCCGATCGCGCTCTTGGCCGCCGCCGCACGTCTCGAGAGCCCCGCGCGGCGTTCGAGCAGGCTCACGAGCTCGCGATCGACGTCGTCGATGAGCGCGCGCGCCTCTCGGAGCTCGGGCGACTTCGCACCGAGATCCGGGATCGACATGCGCGGCGTCGGCTCGTTCGCCGCCGGCGTCGCTGCGTCAACCGCGATGTCTTTGTCGAGACGCACGAGCGCATCCAGGATCGCGCGGCGCGCGTCGGCCGAGAACGGGTTGTCGATCTGGAGTGTTCGGAAAAGGTGGCCGGCGTCGGCGCGCACTGATTCGATCGCGCGCACGATGCCTTGGAACGACGCGGGCGCAAAGACCGGCGGCGGAGCGTCGCCGAAGGCGTCGAGCACCCCCTTCGCGAGGAAGAACGTGAGCGCGTGCGTGCGTGCCATCCCGCGATCGTGCACGTCAGCCGATTCGACGAGCACGTCGCAGCCGAGCGACTCGTAGAAATCGTGGGCGCGCTTGGCCGCGCTCGGATGCTGCGCATTCGGACACACGATGACGCGCAGTGGACGCTCACCAAGCGCGAGGCTCGTCGGACCGAAGAGCGGGTGGGTCGCCGCCCAAGGCACCCGCGCGCCGACATACTTTTCGAGGAGCACCGACGGCGCGATCTTCACGCTGCCTACGTCGATGACGAGCTGCGAAGGTACGAACGAGCGGGCGTGGAGCGCGAGCGACGCCTCGAGCTCGGCGATCGGCATCGCCAAAATCACGATATTCGCGCCTGAAATGGCGTGCTCCGCGTCGACCGCGGCCACCTCGGGCGGTGGCGTGACTATCGGATCGAAGGCGGCAACCTCGTCTCCGGCAGCAAGCGCGACGTCGGCGAGCGCGCGACCGAAGCGGCCATAACCGAGGAGCGCGACCTTCATCGTCAGGAGCCGAGCAGTTGCCAAACGAGCCAACCGGCGCCGACCGCGAAGGCCGTGAGAGTGAGCGTGAGAGAGGTCTGCTTGACGTCGAGCCCCGTGCGGCGAGGTGCGAGCTCCACCCCGTCGAGCGGCGCGAGGCCGCGCGAGAGCCTCGAGGTCAGGCCAGAACGTGAGCGCGGAGACGACGCCGCGCTGCTTGGAGCGCGCGCGCGCGGGGATCACGCTGACGGTATGGCAGTAGGTGCACTCGGCCGATGCTGCACCGGTGGGCGCGAGGCTCGCGCCACATTGCGGGCACACGAGCGCGGTGACGCCTTCGCCGGTCGTGCCCGCCGCGCCTGCCACTGCTGCCATCACCGTGACCTCGCGACGACCTTCGCGGTGCTCGGGCGCGATCGCGCCGACGAGCGCGCCGTCGACAGTGGGCGTGGCGTAGCGCGCGGTCGCGTCGCAGCCGCCGCAGTGGGTCGCGACGCTCCTGCCCTCGAAGCGGACGTCAAGCGGACGCGCGCAGCGCTCGCACGTCGGGAAGCCCGCCGCGGCCGAGACCTCGACCCCGGGAAACGTGCGGCTCTCGAACGTGCGCGCGCGGCCGACGCCGGCGTACGGGTTCTTGTCTTCGATCCAGATCGAGGGGTGCGGAAAGCACCCTTCTTGCGCAGGACCGGCGAGATCACCGACCTCGTGCGCGAAAGCGAGCGCTTCGGTCCAAGCGGCCGCGCCCTCGAAACGCTGGAAAATACCGCAGCTCGCGCATTCGACGCCATCAGCGGTCACGATGCCGTCGAGCGGAGAGCCGAAGCCGCACGAGCGACAACGGAGCGACGCACGCATCGCGGTCCAGACCACGTTGCCGTGGACGACGACGTTCGTCGAGTGACCCTCGCGCGTACACGCTTCGCACCCGGGGCCGACCGGTCCGCCGACGCCGCAACGAGCGCAGACCGTCATCGTGTGCTCGAAGCCCGCCGGGCCTGAAGACGCGCTCGTCATACGTCCTCGAAGCTAGCACGACGCGCTAGCTCGACCGTTGCGTATCCGCTAGCGTCGAAGCAGTGAAGCTCTACTCCACCGACGGCTCGTTCGCACTCGTTGCGCTCGGAGAAGCACCGGTCGGCATCTTCGCGGCCGGTCAGGTCGCTCGCGGCTTCATCGCCATCGGTCAGCTCTCGGTCGGCGTCGTCGCGATCGGCCAGCTCAGCATCTCGATCTGGGGAGTCGGACAAGGCGGCATCGGCGTCGGCTGGTTCGCCGGCATGCTCGGCTTCGGCGGCCGCGGGCTCTGTTTCCGCTTGATCCCTGGCCTCGATCTCCCACGCGCTCCAATCCCGACGACCTCGCTCGCGGCCCTCCGAGCGCCGGGCTCCGAAGCCTTCCTCGACGTCGAGCTCGTCGAGCGCGCGCAAGGCCCGTGGCTCGTGCACCAAGGCGCGCTCTTGCCCGCCAAGAACGCTCGTCTGCGATCGCCTCGTCGAAGCGCCGCGCCAACGCCGGAGCTTCTCCCTCGGCTTCGATCTGTTCCGCGTCATCTTGCTCGTCGGCGTCGCCACCGTGTGGTGGTGGGCGTTCACGAGCGCTTTTTAGGCGATCAGCCTAGCGCGGGAGCCTCTTGGCTCTTTCCGTTGAAGCGGAATTGACGCATGCGGATCGCGGGCGCGACGTACGCGCCGGCGGGGCTCCACCAGGTCGGAATCGCCTTGCGTCCGGCGGTCATCGCGTCGATGCGCGCGAAGCCCTCGAGCACACTGTCGGTGAAGCGGAGGTTGCCGACGGCATGCTGGATCTTCCCGTTCTCGACCCAGAAGCAGCCGTCGCGCGTGAGCCCGGTCATGACCGCGCGGCGAGGCTCGAGCATGCCGTTGACGTAATGAAGGCGGCAGACGTAGAGCCCGCGATCGATCCCTGAGACGAGCTCGTCGACGCTGGCGGCTTTGCCCGCGCCGAGCTGCAGCGCGACGGCCGCGATGCTCGACCCGCCGCCGATCGAGGCCAAGACCGAGCTGCCGGTCGAGGTCTCGTTGCGACGTGACGCGTAGGTGCGGTCGGTGAGGACATTCTTCGCGACGCCGCCCGCGATGATCGGCACGGACTTGCGGAGCGTCCCTTCGCGATCGAACGGCGCGCCGAAGCCGAGCTCGGACGGGTCGAGCGGGTCTTCGGTGATGTCGACGCTTGCCCCGGTGACCGATTCGCCAAAGCGCCCTGCGAGGGCGCTCGTACCTTGCTCGACGTCGGCGGCCGTGAACGCGATCATGCCGAGCCATTCGAGCAGCTCGCACACGGCCGCGGGCTCCATGACGACGTCGTAGGTGCCGGCCGCGAGCGGCTTGGGATCTTTGCCGAGCTCGCAGAGGCGGATCGCGCGCTCGGTCTCTTCGACGACGTCGACCTTGCCGAGGTCGCGGTGCATGTGGCTGCCGTAGCCGGAGGCGCCGCCGCTCCCAGCGGTCTCGCACGCCCAGACGCGGTAGCTCGCGATGCTGTCGTCGTGCGCGCGGGCGCACCCGCGGGTCGTGGCGACGGCCTGGGCGCCGACGTTCGTCTCCAGCACGCCAGCGCTCGTGAGGCCACACGCACGAATTTTTTCGAGTGCAGGCACGAGAAGCGCGACGCGATCACCAGCGGTCGCAGCGACGGTCGAAGCCGCTTTCCGTGGAACGTCATGTACCCCGCTAGAGGTATCACCATCGCCGAAGCCAGGGAACCCTTCGAGCGCGGGCGCGACCGCCGCGATTTCGGCCGCACGTCGGATCGTCTCCACGATCGCGCCCTGGTCGAGGGCGCTGGTCGACGACTCAGCAACGCGCTTGCCGCGAGCGACGCGGACGACGACGGAGCTCTCCTCGAGCTGCATGTGCTGACCGAGCTCGCCGATCGCGAAGCGAGCGACGCCGCGCGAGCGCGACCGCGCGAAGATCTCTACCTCTGCTTCGCCGGCTGCGGCGAGCGCGTCTTTCGCGAGCGCGAGAAGCTCGTTCGACTTCATGCCGCCCCGCTCGAGCCGACAGTCACGTTCGCAAAGCGCGCCGGAGACGCGCCATGACCGACCTGCATGATCTGCATCGGGTCCCCTTTTCCGCAGTTCTGTACGCCCCAGAGCCGCCACTCTTCGGGGCCGCAGACCGCGTCGCAGGAGCGCCAGAACTCGGGCGTGATCCCGGTGTAGAACGGATCGCGCAAGATGCGCGTGCGCTTGCCGTTCTTGATCTCCCACGCGATCTCGCACGAGAACTGGAAGTTGAGGCGCAGGTCGTCGATGCTCCAGCTCTTGTCGGTGGCGAGGAGCACACCGTCCTTCGTGTCGGCGATCAGGTCCTCGAGGCTCCCCTTGCCCGGCTCGAGCGACACGTTCGTCATGCGGATGATCGGCGTCCGGTTCCAACCGTCTGCGCGCATCGTCCCGGTCGAGGCTCTCGCGGCTCGAGAGGTAGTCGACGAACATCCCCTCATGGACGAGCGTGTGCTTGCCGCCCGGCGTGGCTTCGTCGTCCCAGCCGAAGGTCCCCATCCCGCCCGCGCTCGTGGCGTCGGCGACGAGCTCGACGTGCTTGGAGCCGTAGCGGAGCTTGCCGAGGAGATGGGGCTGCAAGAATGAGCCGCCGGCGAGCGAGATCTCGGTCCCGAGCGCTCGGTCGAGCTCGGTCGGATGGCCGCACGATTCGTGGATCTGCAGCGCCATTTGGCTCGATTCGAGGATCAAAGTCCGCGCGCCGGACGGGCAGACCGACGCCGTGAGCAAAGCCAGCGCTTCGTCGACTACGCGCGGCGCGTTGGCGGCGAGGTCGAGCGCACGGACGCGCTCGTAGCCGGCCTGAAAGCCGTCTCCACCACCCCACGTGGGGTAGCTCCTTCGTTGGGCGCGACCGTCGTCGCCGACGGCGAAGACGTGCATGCCGCAGCCGCCGTAGGTGAAGTCCTGAGCAACGTCGCAGCCGTCGGTCGTGAGCAGGTGCTTTTTCAACCGCGTGAAGTCCATCCACGCCTCGGCGCTGCGGATCTTCGGGCCGCCAGCTCGGAGCGCGGCGACGGCGCGATCGAGCTCGCCGAGCTTCTCTTCGAGCGACACCGAGAACGGATCGACCTCCACCGGAGTTGCATAGGTACCCCGCTCGAGGTTCCGTTCCGGCAACGCGACCGTGCGAGCGACGGCGCTGGACGAGGCGTCCGCGACCGCCACCGCGCGCTCGGCTGCGGCGCGGATCGCTTCTTCGCGAAGGTCGGACGTGCAGGAGAAGCCCCACGTTTTTTTCCCGAGGACGCGCACGGCGATGCCGCAGGCGCTCCCTTCGATCACGCGCTCGATCCGGCCGTCTCGCACGCGCAGCCTTTGGGTGCGGTCGTCGACGAACCGGACCTCGGCGTAGCGGACCTTCGGATGCTTTCCGAGCGCCGCGAGCACCGCTCGCATGGCGTCGAGCGGTGCGGTGGTCGTCATTGCTTCTTCTGTTCCACCGCGGCGTGCGGCGGCACAGCCATGACAGGGCCGAGCTCGGCGGCGAGCGCCTTCGCTTCGGCGAGCCGCGCTTTCGTCTCGTTCATCGCCTTGAGCTGCGCGTGCGCCTCTTCGACGACCTCCTTCGGCGCGCGGTCGACGAACCCCTTGCTCGACAGCTTCTTCTCGATCGAGGCCACGTCCTTGTCGATGCGCTTGGTCTCGCGCTCGATGCGCGCGAGCTCCTCTTCGGCGCTGACGAGCCCATTCAGGCCGACGAGCACCTCGATCGCGCCCCCTTGGTTTGCGACCGTGGTCTGGACCGAGCCCGGAACGCGCTCGCCCGAGGCGGCGATTTGAACCTCGCCGTCGACGCGGACGAGGAAGCGGATGACCGCCTTCGCCTCTTCGAGCACCTTCTGAGCGGCTGCGTCTCGCGTGCGGATCGTGAGCGGGACGCGCGCCGCCGGCTTCACCTCGTGCTCGCTTCGGACCGTGCGCGCGGCCGAGACGACGCTCTTCAAGAGGCTCATCTGCGCGTCGACCTCGGCCGAAAAATATCCTTGCGGCGTCGGGTACGGCGCGAGCGCGATCGATTTCACCGGGTTCGCGTGGCGCGGCACGCGGTGCCAGAGCTCCTCGGTGATGAAGGGGGTGAGCGGGTGCAGCATGCGCAGCGATGCCTCGAGCACCGTCGCGACGGTGAGCTTCGTCTCTTCCACGTGCGCGGCGTACGGGCTCTCGGGCGCGAAGACCGTCTTGGTGATCTCGACGTACCAGTCGCAGAAGTCGTTCCAGAAGAAGCGGTAGGCCTCGAGCGCTGCTTCGTCGATGCGGAAGGCACCGATCCCTTCGCTCGCGATCCTCGTTGCCTCGTCGAGGCGCCCCAAGATCCATCGATTGAAGAGGAGCTTCGGCTCCAGCTTGGCCGGAATTTCAGGGATGGGGCCGATATTTTCGAGCGAAAATCGGGTCGCGTTCCAGATCTTGTTCAAAAACTTCCGGTAGCCGTCGAGGCGCTTGAGCGACAGCGCGATGCGCTTGTTCGACGGCGGGAAGGTCGCGAGCATGAAGCGCAACGCGTCGGCACCGAAGGCCGGGAAGCCCGAGCCCATCTCGGCCGCGGACGGATACGCCTTTTTGAACTTCGCGAGCGCCTCTTGCTCGGCGGCCCCTTGAGAGACCTTGGCGACGACGTCGGTGAAGCTCGCCCCGTAGATCAGGTCGAGCGGGTCGATGACGTTGCCTTTGACCTTGCTCATCTTGTCGCCGGTCTCGTCGACGATGAGACCGGAGAGGAGCACGCGGCGGAACGGGACCTCGTTCGTGAAGTAGAGCCCGAACATCATCATGCGAGCGACCCAGAAGAAGAGGATGTCGTAGCCCGTCTCGAGGTCGCTCTCCTGTTTGGGGTTGGTCGGGTAGAAGGTCTCCATCGCCTTCGTCTTCTCCGGCCAGCCGAGCGTGGCAAACGGCCAGAGCGCCGAGGAGAACCACGTGTCGAGCACGTCGGCGTCCTGCGTCCAGCCCGCCTCCTCCGTACATTCGGCCGGCCGCTCGCGCGCGACCTTGATCTCGCCGTTCGGGCCGTGCCAGGCCGGGATCTGGTGACCCCACCAGAGCTGACGCGAGACGCACCAGTCTTGGATGTTCTCGAGGAAGTGGTCGTACGTCTTCACCCACTCCTCCGGGATGATCTTGGTCCTGCCGGAATGGACGGCCTCGAGCGCGGCCTTCGCCATCCCCTCCATCTTCAAGAACCACTGGGTCGAGATCATGGGCTCGACCGGGCCGCCCGAGCGCTGGCAGCGCGGGATGTTGAGCTGGTGCGGTTTTGCGCCGCGCGCGAGCCCCTTTTCGTCGAGCGCCTTTTTCACCGCCGTGCGCGCGCGCTTGCGGTCGAGCCCTTGGAACGTGCCGCCGTTCTCGTTCACCGTGCCGTCGAGGTTGAAGATGTTGATCTCGTCGAGGTGATGCCGCTTGCCGGTGGCAAAGTCGTTGAAGTCGTGCGCGGGCGTGACCTTCACCGCGCCCGTTCCGAACTTCGGGTCGACCAAGATGTCGTCGGTGACGATCGGAATCGAGCGCGGCATGAACGGATGCTCAAGGCGCTTGCCGTGGAGATGCGTGTAGCGCGGATCGGCTGGGTGCACAGCGACGGCGGTATCGCCGAGCATCGTCTCCGGGCGCGTCGTCGCGACCACGATCTCGTCGTTCGTGCCTTCGACCTTGTAGGCGAACTCGAAGAGCTCGCCGTTGGCGCCTTCTTCGTTCTCGACCTCGAGATCCGAGAGCGCGGTCCGGCACTCCGGGCACCAGTTGATGAGGCGCGTCGCGCGGTACATAAGCCCGTCTTCGTAGAGGCGGACGAAGGCCTCACGGACGGCGACGTTCATGTCGGGATCCATCGTGAACTTCGACCGGCGCCAGTCCGGCGACGCGCCGAGGACCCGCTGCTGCTCGGCGATGCGACCGCCGCTCTCGCTCTTCCACTGCCAAACCCTCTTCAAAAACTCTTCGCGACCGAGGTCGAAGCGGGTCTTGCCCTCGCGAGCGAGCTGACGCTCGACCACCATCTGCGTCGCGATCCCGGCGTGATCGATGCCCGGCTGCCAGAGCGTGTCGTAGCCGCGCATGCGGTACCACCGCGTCAAGACGTCCTCGAGCGTGCAGCGCTGGGCGTGCCCCATGTGGAGCGAGCCGGTCACGTTCGGTGGGGGCATCGGAATGACATAAACCGGCTTATTTTCCGGGTTCTCGTCGCTGGCCTCGAAGACGCGATTTTCTTCCCAGAAGCGGTACCAACGCGCTTCGACCTCGCGCGGCTCGTAGCCTTTGGTGAGGTCGCCTTTCACCTCGTCGTCACGCTCGCTCATTCGGTCTCGGAGGGGTGCTTGCATACTACACGTTTCATGATGATGATGGGGCTCGCATGCGTGCTCGGCTGCTCGAGCTCGTCGAGCGGCGACGACGGCTCGAGCGATGGCCAAGACCCGGTCGTGGACTCGTTCACCGCGCCGGACAGCGCGGTCAAGACGACCGACCCGACCCTCGGGGCCGGCTGGATCATGCCCTTCACCATCAAGTGGCACGACGACTTCGAGAAGGCGAACAACGTCACCTTTTCGTTCCGCGGCTCGTTCACCCAGTCACTCGAGATGACCGACAAGGAAGCGAACGACGGCACCATGAGCCGCACGATCTTCCTCTATGGCAGCCCCGGGCAGTTCACGCCCGGAACCTACGCGTATTCCGTCACCGTCTACACCGCCACGAATCACGGCGTTTCGCAGCAAGGCTCCATCGTCCTCACCAACTGAGGCAAGAACTTCATGACCGACATAGACCGCACACCGAAGAAGTCGTTCCGCATCGGAGACCAGGTCGACTACCAGGCCGCGCGGGGCCGTACGTTCATCTCGGTCCTCGACGAGCGCACCGTCTACTTCTATTTCGAAGGGACGAGCGACGTCGACTCGTTCGAGCTGATGCGACCCGCGCTCGACGAGGTCGCCAAGAGCGGCAAGGTCTACATCTTCAGCGACGGCGAGTTCAACAAGGCCTCCACGCCCGCCAACCGCGAGGCTTGGATGAAGTGGTTCCAAGCCCACCCCGGCAAGGTCGTCGAGACGAACTGCCTCTTCCCGTCTGCGATCTTGCAGATGGCGCTGCAAGTGGTCACCACGATCACGTCGGAGCAGATGACCTATCTCCCTGACGCGAACGCCTTCTACACCAAGCTCCGCGCGCAGGCGCCGTCGGTCATCCGCCATGCTCGCACTTGGCCTGCCGACATCTCAACGCGGGTCCAAGAATCTGCCTTTGGCAAGCCGTCGATGCGTCGCCCCCCGAAGTAGAGCTTTTCTGAACCAAGCCGCGCGATAACCGGCCGCAACCGGTGGTCCAGGCGAACAAGACGTGGTGAAAAGCGCGACGGTCAGTTCGGGTCGATGAGGCCGCGCAAGATGGCGGGCTCGACGACGTACTGCGTGTTGCAATAGTCGCAGCTCATTTCGACCGGCTTGCCGCTGGCGAGAAGCTCCTGCAGATCGGCGCGCGGCAAGGTCGAAAGCGTGCCGAAAATGCGCTCGCGGCTGCAGTTGCAGCCGAAGAAGACCTTCGCGGCGCCGACCTCGGCGTACGGCATGCCGTAGAGCAGCTCGCTCATCAGCTTGCTCGGCTCCGCATCGCCGTTAGCGAGCAGCTTCTGGATCGAGTCGAAGTGACGGAGGCGCTCGGTCATGACCGCGAGCGGGCCTTCGGCGAGCTCGGGGAGGATCTGGACGAGGTAGCCGCCAGCGGCGGTGATGACGCCGCTCTCGTCGCGGTGGACGCCGACGGCCACCGTCGACACCACCTGCTCGCTCGACTGCATGTAGCTCATGAGCGCGCCGGAGATTCCGCCTTCTGCCGTCGCCTCGACGACGCCTTGGTGGAGCGCGCCGTTGTGGAGCGTGCGCGCGATCTGGAGGCGCGACTGCGGACCGAGCGCGAGCTTCTCGAGGCCGTCGGGCTCGCGGAGCTGGACGAGCCCCCGGGTCATCCCTTCCGGCTGCGCGTCGGCGATGAGGCGCCATTCCCATGACGCCGCTGCGCCCGACTGGAGGATCGCTTGAAGGCGCAGGTCGGGCGCCATCGTCTCGCGCACGAGCACCGCACCGGTGACCATCTCGGCGAAGAGGTCCGCCGCGGTGCCCGTCACGTTCTGCGCGACGATGGCGTTCTTGACGGTCTCGGTCGTGTCGACCGTGATCACGCGGAACGCGTTGTCGTCCGTGAGAGCTCGCAACGCTCGGTCTTCGCGCACCGGCTTGGGCGCCGTGTCCATCCGATCAACATACCCACGCCGAGGAAGAAAGGAAGGCGCTCGCTGCCTTCAGCCGAGCATTCCGAACGCGAGATTGAGCGCCAGGGCGAGGATGGTTGTATTGTACACGAATGATAGGAGAGCGTGCCCCAGGACGGCCGCGCGAATGTGAGCGCCGTCGATGGTCACGTCCGCGGTCTGGAAGCACATGCCGATCGTGAACGCGAAATAGGCGAAGTCGAAGTAGCAAGGACCGCGGTGACCGGGAAAAACGAGCCCCCCTACCCCTTCGTCGTCGTCGCGGTAATACAGATGCGCGTAGCGCAGCGTGTACGCCGTATGGGTGAGCATCCACGACAGGGCGACCGTCAAAAGAGCAAGACCAATGAGCGATCGCGCTTCGAGCAGCGGCTGCGCCTTGGAGATGCGAAGCACGTAGGCGGCCGAGAACAAGCTGACCAGGCTCGCGGTGATGACGAGCAGCCAGACGACCTTGCGCCCCGGATCCTCTTGGGCCGCGAGGCGCGAGGTCTTGGCCGCGTTCGCGCGCGTGATGAAGATCCAAGCGAGCCCCAGCAGGACCACGCCGGCGGTGTCCCACCCCGCCAGGATGCGCAGCTGCCAGGTGTGATGACGTAAGACCACTGACGCGATGAGCCCGCTTCCGGCGGACAACGCGACGCGACCGAACGCCAGACGCGGGTCGTACCTCCGGAGCGCGCGGTGATGACGGGCGGCGACCATCGATTGCCCACCATAGCGTGGAAGGCGCAAATACCGACTGGCCAACGCGCTGCGTTGGCGCTACATAAAACATGACTGAATCCTCATTCAGTTTTCGCAAAGCATCGTTTCGCAGCTGAATTTCCCAATAAAACGAACCCGCAAAGTACCCGCCGGGACCCAGTGGCAGCGCGTGAGGGACGACACCAGAGTCGTACTTGGTAGCGCGCAGCCAGGAGATGAACCGTGGCCAAACCGATCACCGCCCAGAACCGTTACAAAGCCGACGTCCGCGAGCTGATGTTCCTCCTGTTGGAGCAGTTCAAGCTCGGAGAGCTCCTCGGTAAGGCCCCCTTCGATGCGTGGGGCGAGGACGAGGTCCGCAGCTCGATTAGCGAGTGCTACCGATTCGTGCGCGAGGTCACCGGCCCGCTCAACGCCGTCGGCGACCAGCTCGGCTGCACGATCGAGGACGGCAACGTGAAGGCGCCCGAGCCGTTCAAAGAGGCGTGGACCAAGCTCTACGAAGCGGGTTGGAAGTCGATCGGCATCGATCCCGAGTTCGGCGGTGCCGGCTCACCGCGCTCGCTCCAGATCATCATCGAAGAGCTGCTCAGCGGCTCGAACCCCGCGTTCAACATGTATCCGGGCCTCGCCCACGGCGCGAGCGAGGTCATCGAAGAGTGCGGGACCAAAGAGCAGAAAGAGATCTTCTGCCACAACATGTTCCACGGCAAATGGGGCGGCACGATGTGCCTCACCGAGCCGCAGGCCGGTAGCGACGTCGGCTCCGCCCGCACGAGCGCGACGAAGAACGCCGACGGCACGTACACGATCCGCGGCACCAAGATCTTCATCACCGGCGGCGAGCACGACCTGGCGGAGAACATCGTCCACCTCGTGTTGGCGCGCGTCGATGGCGCGCCGGCCGGCACGAAGGGGCTCACGCTGTTCATCGTCCCGCGCTTCAAGGTGAACGCGGACGGCACGCTCGGCGGCTCCAACGACGTCACCGTCGGTGCGATCGAGCACAAGATGGGCATCAACGG
>CAJDWT010000122.1_pt1 | contig 16504 bp, 13 predicted proteins | sample 7391671 | NCBI WGS metagenome assembly CAJDWT01 (sample SAMEA7055729, study PRJEB34461) | soil metagenome | biome: terrestrial ecosystem; feature: Peninsula; material: soil | place: Antarctica | collected 2016
AGACTTACCAGGCCTTCGGTGCAACGGATACGGACTATCGACCAGCGCGTTGGAACCACTTCCGAGAGTCGTACCGTTTCACCGGTAAGGAAGACGATCTCTCGGTCGGCCTGACATACTTTGGCGCGCGCTACTATCAGGCGAACTTGGGAAGGTGGATGAGCCCTGATCCGCTCACCGTGCATGGCCTCGGCTCAAGCTTGAACCCGTATACCTACGTGAACAATGCGCCGACAACGGGCGTGGACCCGTTGGGTCTTATGGTCGTGTTCCCCAGCGGTTCTGGCTCGGGCGGAGATGGCGGAGATGGTGGAGGTGGTGGAGATGATGGAGGTGATGGAAATGGCGGAAATAGCGGAAATACTGGGACTAGCAGTTTTGACCAGGACACGACAATTTCCGGCCTCCGACAGACGGGCATTGGACCCGAACCGCTCGCGCCCGACGTTGCCGACCCAGGTGCGTTGACGGGGTCAAGTCAGGAAGGTGCGTCGCAGGGAGAGGATTCCGGGGGACTCTCTGGAGCGATCAGCTTCATCTTCGAACACCCTGGGCTTTTGTGGCAAATGGCGAGCACGGTTGTTCGTATGGACTATCCGCAAGCCACTCATGCGACCCAATACTGGAGCCAACATCCGAGCGAGGCCTTGGCGCTACTTAGCTGGGACCTGCACGTCGCCGGCGCTGTCATTGCCATTCTCACCAGCGAGGGCAACGTGTGGCTACCTCCGCCGGAGTATCCAGTCTTGGTGGACCTGGGGGTTGGTCCTGTTGCGGTGCCCGGAGAGGTCTCGTCGCCCCTGGAGCTTCCGTTTGATCTGCAAGGAGCAAACGGAACAGGAGGAACGTCGCCGACGATCAGCCCTGGAGATGTGGCGGGAAAGACGCCGCAGGAAATTGATGCCCTCGCGCGGGAGTTGGGACTCAAGGCAAAGGGGCCGGACGCAATGGGAGGAAAGGGCTCTTACGTAGACCCAGTTACTGGGGAGCAGCGCATCCTCATCCATGCCAATGACCCCGCGCCGCACGCGCACGTGAACGACGCGGCTGGGAATCGTCTCGGACTTGGTGGGCAGTTGGTGTCTCCGGAATCTCAGGCCGCTCACCTGCCAATAAGGAAGGTGCCTTGATGAAAACCCTGCAAGAGTTGAACGAGCAGATCGGATCGCTTCACGATGCGGTGCTGCTCACTATCGAGATGCGCTGGGCGGAGGGGACTGTGACCCTCGGTGTTAATAGCGCAAGCGGAGTGAAGCGAATCATCGTGGAGCAGGTGACGCGCTTGGAGTGCCCACGAGAGTACCCGTGGGGCCGAAGCGTATGTATCAACGAGCTCCGGTTTGGCCTCCCGTTATCGACTGTCGGATTCGAGATCGAGATCGAGATGCAGAGCGGCGATGTGCTCCTGATCTACGGAGGCGCTGTTCGTGTGGACCCGTAACGTGGCTATGCACCCGTCAGAACATTGACACCTGTACGAAACGGTCCGGATGAATTCGGCCGGAGATCCAACCAGGATATCGGCGGTTGGTGAACAATAACACCGACGCTTCGTCGATCGAAAGTTGCGCTCAGGCAGGAACTGTTAGTTAGTTAGTTAGCCTGGGGGAGTGTATGAGGATGGCGTTGCGACCAAACGTTTTTAGTGCGACCTGCGTGGCCTGGGCGTATATTTTCGCCGTGTCATGCGGCGGCAGGCTCGCCGACGAATGCGCCTCGGGCGAGACGTGCGCGGCGACCTGCAGCGCGAACGAAGCGTGTCCCGACTCACAAGACGGCGGTGCATCGGGTGATCGCGACGCGAGCGCCTCGGATGCATCAACGCAGGCCGGCGATTCCGGCTCGGCGCTTCCGAGCGACGCCGCGGTGAGCGCAACCATCGCGGTGAAGGCGCTTTCGTATGACGTCGTCGATGCCGATTGGAACGCGCGCGGATCCATGCTGGCGTTGGTAGCCACGCGGCCGGAAAGCGCGCTTCATCTCTACGATCCGACCACGAGGGTCGATCGCGTCATCGCGTTGTCTTCGACGCCCAGCGTCGTTTCAATCGATCGCGCGGCGGCCCATGCCGTCGTCGTTACCGACGACGCGCTGGTGATGATAGACCTCGCGACGGCATCGATCACAAGGACGTGCCCGTGGACCGGTACGGCAGCCGACGTCGCGCTTTCGTCGGCGGGCATCGCGTACGTCGCGCCGAGCCAGCTTCCGGACGGCGACCCGCGTCTTCACGCGGTCGACACCACCACGTGTACGGACGTGCTCGCGCTAGGCGCGCATTCAGCGTTGATGCTGGCATTCGATCCGACCGAACAGTATCTCTACGCCGCGACGAGCTTCGATCTCATCCGCTTCGACCTCTCGGCGCCGGTGCTCGGTTACGTGTTTCCCAGTGGTGATGATTCGTGGGGATACGCCCTAGGCCTCGGGCTTTGGATGGGGGCGGAGCCGCATCGGATCTACATAGGGACGGGCGCTGCCGTCTACTATCCAGACGATCCCCAGACCGATCCGTACTGGGTCGTGGGCATGCTCGATGACTCTCGCACCGGGATCCTCTGGCTCGATGAAGCACCCGCCATCGGTCGCGTCGCGTTCCTTTTGTACGGAGCCACTTTCTGGGATCCCAAGCTTCGCAATCCGAACGGGGACGCGACGGTCTATGTTCACGAAGCGCACGGCCTCGAGTACGTGGCGCAGTATCCGCTGTCGAGTGGCCACGGAAAGCTCGTCTTTTCGACGCCGAACATGAGCCGGCTTTACGTCGTCACGACCTCCGACGCGACGCAGCCCGCGACCGCGTCGTTCGCCATCGAGACGCTCGCGCCGTGACGGCTTCGTCATCCGATCCAGCGTGAACGCCGCGCGCTCAGCGCCTTCCGTGACAACTGCGGCTAGCGTACCGTCTTGGGATGCGCGCTGTCCTCCTAGCCTCGTCGCTCGCCCTGGCCGGTCTGTTCGTCTCCTCGGTCGCATCGGCCGACAACACGCTGCATCCAGGCACGCCGACGCTCGATCGTCCGACTGTCGTCGCGCTCGGCGTCAGGTGGCCGATCACGGGCGATGACAACTTCGATTCGACCGTCACCGTTCGCGTGCGCGTCCAGGGGACGACCGCGTGGCGTGACGCGTTGCCGCTCTACCGCGTCCATGCCGAGCTCGTGCCGGGCGCAATGGCGACGCCGGAGCTCGCGGGGACGATCTTCGATCTCGCGCCGGCGACCACCTATGACATCGAGCTGACCGCGCACGATCCCGACGGCGGCGATCAGACGACGACGGTGACGGGGACGACGCGCGCGGTCCCGCGGGTCGATCCCGCACACCCGAAGGTCGTCGCGGTCGCCACGGCTGCGGCGTTGAAGTCCGCGCTCGACGCGGCCAAGCCCGGAGACGTCATCACGCTCGCGGCAGGGACCTACGCCGGCGAGCTCACCTTGAACGCGAGCGGCACGGCCGAAGACCCGATCGTGATTCGAGGTGTGGACCGTGACACGGTGATCCTCGACGGCGGGAACGCGGGCTCGAACGTGCTCGCGATCGAAGGCAGCTTCACCCATGTCGAGCGGCTCACCCTCCAACACGACACCCGCGCGCTCCGCTTCCATGGCTCGCCGGCGTCCGACAACGTGGTCCGGCGCGTCCACGTCAAAGACGTCGTGCTCGGCATCGGCTCCAACCCGATGCAGCGAGACTTCTACCTTTGCGACAACGTCCTCGAAGGTCGCCTCGCCTGGCCTGCGGTCTACAGCGACGACGAGGGCGTGCACGCGAACGACGACGGCATCCACGTCGAGGGCGACGGTCACGTCGTCTGTCACAACACCGTGTCAGGCTTCGGCGACTCGCTGAAGGTGGAGACCGTCGGCGCGCGCGCGGTCGATTTCTACGGAAATGACGTCAACGGCTCGTACGACAACGCGATCGAGCTCGACCAGACCTCGGGCAACAGCCGCTGCTTCCGCAATCGATTTACGAACGCGTACATGCCCGTCAGCGTGCAGCCGATCTTCGGCGGACCGGCGTACGTCGTTCGCAATCTCGTCATTAACGCAGCGGTAGAGCAGGTGAAGCTGCACAACGGCACTGTTGGCCCGGTGATCTTGAACAACACGTTCCTGAGCTCCGCCTACGCCTTCCAGGTATTGGACAGCACGACCGCACACGCCATCGTCATGGAGAACAATTTGTGGGTCGGGCCCGCGACTCCGCAGGCCGGACGCACGGTCAATTGGGATCAGCCCGTCGATACGGTGACCGACCACCTCGACTACAACGGTTGGTTTCCGGACGGCCAATTCCACATGGGGTACGGCGCGGGCAGTAACAGCTACGCGAGCTTCGCGGCCATGGCGGCCGGCGGAGTCTTCGAAGCGCACGGGCGCATCGTCGGCGCCGGCATGTTCGCGAGCGGTCTCGTCGCACCGGCGAGCTACAAGACGAAGGTGACGCCCGATGACGGCATGCTCGCCGCAGGCTCGGACGCGGTCGATCACGGCGTTGTCCTCCCCGGCATCACCGACGGCTTTACCGGGAGCGCTCCCGACCTCGGCGCGCAAGAGCGCGGCTGCGCGGCTCCGATCTACGGCGTGCGTCCGGAGGGAGTGGACGAGACGAACGAGGCCTTCGGCTGCGCACCGCCGCTCGGTGGCGACGGCGGCGTGACCGGCGATGGCGGCCCATTCGACGACGGTGGCACGAGCGGCGATGGCGGCGCGAATGGCAACCCCGATAGCGGTAGCGGCGCCGACGCCAGTAGTGGATGCGGCTGCGGCGTCGTGGGCGCGGACGAAAGCGGGCTCGGCGCGCTCCTCGTGCTCGGCCTCGCTCTTGCCTCGCGCTTACGCCGTCGCCGAAACGACGCAACGAGCGGCTGAGCTACGACCAAGCGAAGCTGAAAACGCCTTTTTTCGGCGAGATGTTCGTGTAGGTAGTTTGACCACACGCATCGGTTTCTGATCTCCTTCGGGCATGCGAAAGACGGTCGGCCTCGTGGTCGCGGCGGCGGTGGTGGGGGTTCTCGGTGTCGTCTCGGATGCGAGCGCGAAGCCGGAGCAGCCGAAGGTCGAGATGATGGCGGTCCGCGCGGAGCACGAAGCGCGCACGCCCGCTCGCATGGCTGCCGCCGATGACGCCCGCGGTCTCTACGTGCGCGGGCAGACGGCCGGGCGCGCCGACTTCACGACGATGCTCGACCGCATGCACGCGCGCGGCATCGACACCGTCGTGCTCGACGCGAAAGACTATGACGGCCTACTCACGTATCCGTCGAAGGTTGCGCTGGCCATCGAAGGGGGCGCGGTGATGAAGAGCCCGCCGATCAAAGATCTGCCGGCGAAGATTCATGAGATCCACTCCCACGGCCTACGCGTCGCGATGCGTGTGTCGTGCTTCAACGACGAGACGATGAGCAAGTCGAAGCCGCTCCTCTCGGTCCGCTCGAAGGGCGGGCATGCGTACCCGATCGGCTGGATGGATCCGTCCAACCCGGGCGCGCAGGACTACGTGCTCTCGCTCGTCAAAGAGTCGCTCGACGCCGGCGCCGACGAGATCGAGCTCGACTACATCCGCTTCCCGGTCCTCGGGATCAAGAACGCCGATTTTCACCTCCAAGAGCGCAAGCTCACCAAGGTCGGCGTCATCCGCGACTTCGTCCACCACGTGCATGCGATGACCAAAGCGCGTGGCGTGCCGCTCTCGCTCGACGTCTTCGGCGTCATCGCGTTCGGCAAGCGCTCTGACATCGATGGGCTCGGCCAAGATCCGGTCGTCCTCGCGCAAGAGTGTGAGGTCCTCTCGCCGATGGTCTACCCCTCACACTACGATCCGGGCTTCGCCGGCTTCGACTCACCCGGCGACCACCCCGAGCTCGTCGGCATGGCCACGAAGAAGATCGTCGAGCAGATCGACAACGCGAAGATCGCGCATCCCGCTAAGATCCGTCCGTGGCTCCAGGCGATGGCTTGGAAGAGCCCCACCTATTCGCCCGGCTACCTTGTTCGGGAGATCCGGTCGACGAGGGACAATGGAGGCTCCGGTTGGCTGATGTGGAACCCCGGCCAAAACTACGGCTACACGTGGGAAGCGGTGCCGGCCAAACGCGCCGAGCAACCGGGGACCAAGACCACCTCGCGCTGAGCCAATTCAGGCCCGATGCCGCCGCGGCTTCGAGGGCGGCGCATCGCTCTCCACGCCTTCGCCTGCGCTTTTTCTCTCGGCGTCGACCTCCTCGGGCAGCGTGAGGGATGGCCGCTGCTCGGTCAGATCGTCGACGAAATCGGACGACGAAGGCGGCGGCGGAATGTCCGGTTCGTAGACGATCGGGATGTCCGAATCGCGTGACGGGCGGCTGGCTGGCTTCTTGTCGCTACGGTGGAGCACGGCGAGCTCGTGGAAGCGATGCTTCAGCTCGTCGACCCGGGCGAGGGTCGCGAGATCATCTTGCTTCTTCTTCGCTTGATCGAGCGTCGACAGTGCCGGCTCCTCGTCGTCGCCCATGACGGTCGGGAGGGTGCGCGCGAACGCCTCGAGCTGCTTGCGGAGCGAGATCGCGTCGTGGCGGTCGTCCATGCGGCGGCGCGTCGCCGTATAGATGATCTCGGCCAACGACTTCGGCAACGACGCGTCGACCGAGCGGATCGCGAGGCCGTCTGCGCTCAGGATCTTCATGAAGACAATCTGCGAATTTTCGCCGGTGAACGGGCGCTCGCCCGTCAGCATCTCGTAGAGCACGACGCCCGCGGAGTAGACGTCGGCGCGGCCATCGAGCTCGCCGCCACCGACTTGCTCCGGTGACATGTAGTACGGCGTGCCGAGCACCATCCCGACGATCGTGAGCTCTTCTTTGTAAGCGTCGTGCTCTGCGCGCTCTTCCTTGGCGCCGATCATCTTCGAGGTCCCGAAATCAAGGATCTTCACGAAGTCCGAATAGCCTTCGACGCGCGCGAGGAAAATGTTGCCGGGCTTGATGTCACGGTGGACGAAGCGACGCATGTGCGCGCCGTACATGCCCGACAAGAGCTGCACGGTGATGTTCACAGCTTCGGCGACGGTGAGCTTCTTCTTGCGTCGGAGGCGGCGCGCGAGCGACTCGCCGAGCAAGCGCTCCATCACCAGGTACGGCGTGCCGTCTCCGAGGATGCCGAAATCGTGGACAGCGCAGACGTGCGGATGCGCGATCGCGCCGGCGGTGCGGGCTTCACGCAAGAAGCGCTTGAGCGGTACGTCGCCGTGGGTCGGGTCGATCGTCGGCATCTTCACCGCGACCGAGCGCACCATCGCCTCGTCCCACGCTTCGTAGACAGTGCCGTTGCCGCCGCGGCCGATGACCTCACGCAGGCGATACTTCGCGGCGACGGTCGCGCCGACCATGTTGTGGTTGGCGAACGCGAAGGCGTCTCCGCGGAGCGCTGCTTGGGTCTCTGACCGCATGCCGCCGGCCGCCGGACACGCGGCGTCCGGCGGATGGTCGTACCCGCACCGCGCACAAGCAGGCATGCGAGCCCGAGTCTAGCGCGCTAGAGGAATGCGTTCACTACGTAAAAGCCGACGATGATCGCCACGATCGCTCCTGCGAGCGCGTAGAAGAGCTCTCTCGGGCTGAGAGGCGGCGGATAGACCAGGCCGACGGGGTCGACCGGCGCGAGCACCGGCATCGTCGTGCGGTTGGCGACGCGCTCGGCAGCGGCGATGTTGTCACGCGCGGCCCGCGCACGCTCGGCTTCGAGGTCAGCCTTCTCGCGCTCGAGGGCGACGACGGACGCGTCGATGCGCGCCGTCACTTTGTTGAGGTCCACCGCGTCCTCGTCGTTCGACACCTCGGCGCCGGTCGGCACGAGAGTCACCTTCGGCTTCGGTGCGTCCGACGGTAGTTGCTCGCTCGCGAGCTTCTTCTCGCTCTTCGCGTTCTCTTGACGGATGACGTCCAAGACCTCGGGCGGCACGTCGCGGATGACCGTCTCGGCGCTGTACGCGTCGCTCTCGCCCGCGGGCGGCGGAACGGTATCGATCTGCTGCTCGTGGTCGGCGTGGTCTTCGTCGTGAGCCAGAGGCCCGTCCTGCGTCGCTGCTTCGTCGGTCTTCTTCGAATCACTCATCGCCGTTCCGCCGTTCGGGCGAGAGCGTACTCGATGTCCACGCTCGGGGCTTGCCGAAATGGGCAACGGCTCAGAAGCGACCGCTACAGACGACACCGAGACCGGGAAAGCAGTCGAATCCTCGCTGCGTCGTCACCGTGGGCTCGTCGTGCGGCGCCGTGAGGACCAGGACAACGCCAGCGCTTGCGAGGACGCCGGCGCCGACGAACCCGACGATCGACACGGTCGTCCACGTCTGCGCGGTCGACACCTTGGAGCCACACAGCGGCGGTTGGCGGTCGACCGACACGCCCGGGCAGGAAGGGTCGTTGTTGTACGAATCGACCTCGAGCTCGCGGCCGACGATGCCGGCCGCCCCTGCGACTGCGAGCGCGACGCCGGTGCCGACGAGGGTGAGCCCGATGTTGAACTGCCCCCGACCTGGATGAGGGTCGATCAGGATCGCCTGGGCCGGTCGAGCGCGCTCCGTCGACGTGGGTCCGGTCGACGTGGGCGCCGGCATTCTCTCCAGATGGATCGTCTCGCGTGCGACCCCGCGCGCCGGGACGACGACGGAGCGTGACGTCGGGTACGTGCCCGCCGCGCGGAGCTCGACGTTGCGGGTACCGGCTTCGACCACGAAGGTGCTGCGGTCGGCCATTTTTCCCTGCGAAACGCCGTCGACGAACACTTCGGCATCGAAGGTATCGCTGCGAATTTCGAGGGTGCCGACATGACCGCCGATCGTGTCGAGCGCCCCTTCGAGCGCGCCGCGGTTCTTGTCGATCCACGGGTCGTCCTTCGCCGTCAGCGCGGTTCGGACGTCGCGGTCGGCGTCACGCCACATCCCGAGAGCCTGCTCGGCGAGGCCGATCTGCGCGAGCGCACGCGCGGATGCGTCAAGCGCGTACGCCTTCTTGAAGTCGACGAGCGCCTGATCGTCTTTGCCCTGCTCGCGGAGAAGGACCCCTTGGTCGATGAGCGCTTCGGCGGCGGGATCGTCGGCCCGCGCGGTCGTCGCGAAGCCCGCGATCGCGACGGCAGCGAGGGCGAGGCGGAGGCGCACCGGACGAGCTTAGTGCAAAATGGGCGCTCCGTTCGGCAGCGTGATCGGCCTGGCCGACGCGCTCGCGGAGGCAGCGGGCACCGGCGCGGCTTTCTTCGCGCTCACGGCCGGCGTCGGGCGCGACGGCACCGACGCGGCGGACGCGCTCGGCGTCGCCGACGGCTTCGGGGCCGGATCCTGCGCCGGATCCTGGGGCACGGTCGGCCTCTCGGCGACAGTTGGAACAGGCGGAACGGGGAGCTGCACCGCGCTGATGCTCGGAGCCGTGACCGGCAGCGGGTCGGTTGGCGCCGAGCGCGTGATCGCCCAGATGGCGATGACCGAGATCGCCCCGAGGGCTGTCAGGCTCGCGCCCGAGACGAGGCCGGTCGCGAAGATGCGGCGCTTCGGACCGCGTGACGAAGGCGGAGGCTCGACGAGCGGACGCGAGCCGCTCGCGAGCATCGTCTCGCGCGTGGAGTCGGTCTGCCCCTCGCTCGGGCGATCGCTCGGCGGCAGCTCGTCGCGATCGATCGAGTCGCCGGTCTCGACCATCGATTTCCAGCCGCGACCGGTGGTTCGGTTGCCGGCGAACGGCTCGAGCGCCTCGGCGAGCATCGCCACGTTGGGGAAGCGCGCGTTCGGATCCTTCTCGAGGCACCGCATGATGATCGCCGCCAAATCGTCGGGGATTTCTGGACGAAGCTCGATGATCGGCGCGGGCGGATCGTGGACCACCTTGAGGCAAAGCTCAGTGACGGTCGCGCCGTCGAACGGCACGCGGCCAGAGATGAGCTCGTAGAGGACGACGCCGAGCGCCCAGATGTCGCTCCGCGTGTCGGCGTTGCGTGCGGCGCGCATCTGCTCCGGCGCCATGTAGAGCGGCGAGCCGACGATGACCGACGAATCGGTGAGCGACATGTCCTCGTGCGCGGGCCCGAACCACTTCGAGACGCCGAAATCGAGCACCTTCACGAGCATCGCGCCATTCGGGCGCTGCGTGACGAAGAGGTTTTGTGGCTTCAAATCGCGATGAATGATGCCGGCGGCGTGCGCTTCGACGACCGCGTCGCACGACTGCACGACGATCTCCACCGCTTGGGCGATCGGCAGCGGGTCGTGATCCTTCGCGTACGTCGAGGCGTCGGAGCCCTCGAGCAGCTCCATCACGCTGAAGGGGGCGCCGGTGTCGTGCACGCCGACGTCGTAGACGCGAGCGACGTGCTCGCTGCGCAAACGGACGGCGGCGCGGGCCTCACGCGCGAAGCGCTCTTCGCCGAGCTCGCCGTCGAGCACGTGTTGGTGCAAGAACTTCAGCGCAACGTTTTGCCCGAGCTGCACGTGCGTGGCGGCGACGACGATGCCCATTCCACCGGAGCCGATGACGCGCAACACCTTGTATTTGCCGGCGACGATATCACCCGGAGCGACCGGAGGGGCGTTGCGATCTTTCGCCGAGCTCACCACGAGCGGGCCTCCCCTTTGGCGAGCGCTACGATCTTCTCCATCACCGCCGCGCGCATCGCCGGCGTGATCGTATGGGAGATACGCGGAAATTCTTGGAGCACGACGTGCGCGCCGAGCGCCTCGAGCTTCGCCGCGCCGTCGCGATCCATTTGGATCGAGACGATCGGATCGTGGTCGCCGTGGACCGCGAAGATGGGCGCGGCCTTCTTCGCGTCGGCCTCCGAGGGCTCGAGCGCCAAGGGAAGAGCGCCGCTCATCGGGAATGCCGCCTGGATCACCTCGGGGTGACGGACCGCGACCGCATACGAGACAAAACCGCCCTGCGAAAACCCGGTGAGGATCGCGAGGCCTTTCGTTGGCCGCGTCTTCTCGAGCTCGGCGATCGCCGCGGCGACCTGGTCACCTGCTTTGGCGACACCGTTCGCGAGGTCGGAGTCGGACGACGGCGGATAGTGAAACCACGAGCCGCCGTCGCCCCAAGGCTCGGGCGCACGTGGCAAGATCACGCGCGCGGGGATCGGGAACGTCGCGAAGAAATCGAGCCAATTTTCCGGCTTGTCACCGAGCCCGTGGACCGCGACGATCATCGGCAGCGTGTCGGTCGCCTTTGCGTTGCCGGTGAGGAGCTCGAGCACCTCGAGGTCGCCGGCCCGCACCTTCTTCGGGCTGCGGTCGTCAGGGGCGGTCGTCGCTGCGGTCGACGTTTCCGTCTTTGTGTCGCTCTTGCTGGGCGGCGCCGAGCGATCGCAGGCCCCTAGGAGCGCGACTGCGCCGCCGATCGCGAAGAATTTCGCGACGATAGAAGCGGCTGAGGGGGCCCGGCAGAGCGGCATCGTCCCCGAAGGTGCCAGGATGTAGGCCCGCCCGCAACTTGGCCCTCGCGGCGGGCCGGCGTTACCCCCGAAATATGATCCAGAACCGAAGGCGACGTCGCAGCACGCAGGGCGCCGAGGCGCTTGCATTCTATTTCGACTCGCTCGCCGAGCGCGAAGGGCTGGAGGCCGTGGCGCTCGTCGATGCAGGCGGAGAGCTCGTCGCCGGCGGCGGCATCGCGCAGGGGGTCTACGATCTCGACGAGCTCGCGCGCGCCGCCTCGCTGACGGCGGGAGGAGCGGAGCCCGACACCCTCGACGAGCTCACGCAGGGCAACGATCTCTACGCGTGTCGCATCGAAGCCGCGGGCAAGACCTACCTCGTCACGTCGCTCGGCAAGCGGGTTCGCCGCGTCCAAGACGCCGCCAAGGCGATCGAGCGCATCTTCTCGGCCCCGAAGAAAAAGAAGAGCGTCGCCGCCTGATTCGAATCCGGTCCGGCATGGCAGGACCAAACGGCTCGGTCTTGATTGCTGCATACCGCTGACGAACGGCCTATTTTCAAGCGGTTTCGGCGAACGGCGGTGGTCTGCGCGACGGCCGATCGTCGTGACGACCATGTGCACACGAGATCCGGAGCCGCGTCTCTCCAACGCTGCGCTCTATGCAATACTGCGACACAATGCCCTCGCCCAAGGTCTCTACCTTCACGTGCCCGAACTGCTCGGCGCCCCTGCAGGTCCCGCCCGAGCTGACCGACATTCGCTGCCAGTACTGCGGCAACCCCATTCACATCGAGCGCACCACTAAGGCCGCAGCCCGCATGCCGGCCTCGCTCAACGTCGTGCACATCGATCCGGCGAAGGCCGTGGGGTGGGTCGTCGCGATCTCGATCGGTCTGCCGATCCTCATTCCGCTCGTGATCGGCCTCGTCGTGCTCGTGGGGCCAACGTTGCGCGGCCACTTGTTGAGCCTTCCAGCGACGTGCGCCGCGAACGAGACGCTCGTCATCTCGGGCAAGACGTACGATGGCAAGGGGCCGGCGATTGTCACCGAGGTCAACTGCACGCTCACGATCGAAAACAGCCACATCAAGAGCGACGTGGTGGTGAAGGGCGGCCAAAACCTGACGCTGAACATCGTCAACAGCACGCTCGAGGGCTCGGACACCGCGCTCGAGCTCAGCGAGAGCGCCAAGGTCCACATCTCGGGCAAGAGTGAGATCAAGGGCAAGAACGGCATCGTCGGCGGGCTGGACGACGACATCACCATCACCGACTCCAAGATCACCGCCGACGAGACCGCCATCAAGGCCGAAGAGAGCTTGAAGATCCAAGCGACCAACGCGTCCATCACCGGCAAAGTGACCGCCATCGACGGGACTCTCAACCTGACCGTCAACGGACAAGGGTTGACCCTGGATGGCGGAGAGACCGCGATGAAGGCGACTACGAACGGTCACCTGATCCTCTCCAAGAAGAGTCACGTCGTGTCGAAGAAGGGGCTCGCTGTCGAGTGCAACCTGAACCTCGAGGTCAAGCTCGACGACAGCAGCATTGAGGGCGGCGAGACGGCCATTCAAGCGCCGGAAAACCTCGACTTCTCGGCGGTGAACAAGAGCCGCGTGCACGCGACAGGAACGGTCATCGACACCGAGACCAACGCTCATCTGACGGTCGACGATAGCCTCATCGAGGGGGGCGAGACGGCCTTGAGCGCGCGCTTGAACGCGAACGTAAAAGTTCTCAAGGGCGGCCGCATCACCGCGACCAAGGTGGCGATCGACGGGCACGAAAACCTCGAGATCGACGTGCGGGCCGGCACCATCGACAGCGCAGGCATCGCCGTCAAAGGTATGTCGAACCCCGTGATCCGCGTCACCAAGAAGGGCACCATCCGGGGAGGCGCCGCGGCGTTCGCGCTCGACGTCAGACCGAATGTGTTCGAGGTGAGCGACGCCACCATCACTGGAGCGCAAACCTTCCGCAAAATGCGCTGAAGGGCTGTCCATCAATGTCGGCGGCACGACGTGCCCCGCTGGGAACGGAACTACGCGAAGCCTTACGGTTTCGTGTGCGCCGGGCTCGGTGCATCGAACCGACGGTGCGTGCGAACCCAATCCGAGATGAAGCGTGCGCGGGCGCGGTCGGTCGACGGCATCGTGCGCGTGCTCTTCGTGAACGACGACGTCGTCGCGGCGGGGAGGACGACCGCATCGTCGATGCGCGCCGAGCCTGCGTCGATCGAGACGTAGAGGACAGGCTGCTCGTTCGCCATGTTCGGGATGTGCGCGGTGAGGCTGCACCACCCGTTCGCGTCTTGCGAAGCGACGCTGAACGTGGCCGTGAAATCCTTCTGCGAATCGAGGTCGAGCGCGCCGACCCGCACGTCGCCGCAGTTGCCGCTGTCGGGGCGGACCCAGATCGAGGCGTTCATCGCGTCGGCCTTCGGCGACGCGAAATAGCCGACGATTTGCGAGGCGGGCGTGACGACAGCGCAGCGAACGCCGGAGCGGCATTGGCCGCCGGTGGCGTAGTCGAGCGTCGCCTGACCGTTGTTATCGAAAGCGACCCACGGCATCTGCTGGCTGCGGCCGGTGAGCTCGAAATCGCCGTCGACCATCAGGTTCGACGCGATGGTCGTGTCGCCGAAGGGGTTACGCGTCTCGACCGTACGAACGACGGTCGGTTGGGTGGGCGTGCCGCCGTCGTCGACCGGCTTGGCCTTGGCCGGCGGCTGGGGAATGACCCCTTCGTCGCAGCCGAGGGCGACGGAGGCGAGGAGAGCTGCGACAGCGAGCTTGGACAACGAGATCATGGCGTCCTCAACCAGGCGAGCGCAGCTTCGTAGACGGTGTCTTTGCCGATGACGAGATCCGATTGCTTCGGGAGCATCGGGTCGGTCGGCGTGACGGCGTGTCCAAGATGGCCCGTGCCGTCGGCGCGGATCAAATCGCCGGAGGCGAGCCGCCAGGAGAAGCCTTCGAAGTAGTCGAACTGCACGAACGACGAGAACGCGCCGGCGGTCTGACGACCGAAGATCTTGATGTTGCTCGCCCCTTGCATGCCGTACGGGAACCAGTCGCTCGCGCTCCCGTCACGCGCGAGGAGCAGCGCGGTCTTGAGGTCCGTGCGTGCGTTCGACGCGCCGACCGAATAGCCGTAGCCGGGGATCGAGAAGAAGGCGTTGTAGATCGCCATGCCCGCCTGCGAGGAAAACGGCAGGTCGAGCAAGCCGAGCGTGAGGTTCGAGCCCGTGTAGCTCGCGAGCGAAGCCGGCGCGCGGAACAGCGTCGTCAGGTAGGTCGCCGCGTCGGCGGTGCCGCCGTTGCCGAGGCGATGGTCGAGGACCACGCCCTTCGCGCTCGCGCGGAATTCTTCGATCGCCGCGGTGTACGGGTTTGAGCCGTCACCCGAGAGCTCGACGTTGTTCCAGATCATCCCGTAGAGGTCTTCGCCCGCCACGCTGTCGGCCAAGAGCCCGTGGTAGACGGTCTCGACGTCGTGCGTGACCGGGTCGGGGTTGCCGGTCGCGAGGTGATAGCCGGGGCGATGATCGCAGGTCGGGTAGACCGAAGGCTCCGTCGTCGGGAGCGATGCGATCGCGATCGTGATCGGTGCGTCGCAGGTCACGGTGCCGTGGCATTTGACGACCGTCATCTCCTTCGCGAAGCGGCGGAGCAGGTTTCGGAGGCGCTCGACCGCTTCGGCGTGCGTGCCCGGATCGTCCGCTTTCCACGCGCCCCAATCGAGGTCGTCGAGGCTCTCAGCCCACGCGATCGGGTGCATGCCGTCGACGGCGACGATGCGGTCACCGGGCATGAACCCGCTCGCTCCGTCGGGGCCCACGCTCGAGACGAGCACGTCAGCGAGTGTCGGGTCGGCCGGCGCGGCCACGTGCGTGAGGTCGGCGTCCCCTTCGACGAAGCAGAAAGGCATCGCTCCGCGCCCTGCGACCCCAACCGGGCCGTCGAGCGTCGTGTGCCAGTCGTGGAGGCGGTGGAGACCCGTGCCGAAGCCGTCCCAGAAGGTCCACGCGTTGGTCGCGTTGCGCATCGAGCCGAGCGTTCCGACGGCGTTCGTCAGGTAGCTCGCACGCGAGTACACGCCGCCGAAGAAGAGCTGGAAGCGCTGCTGCAAGTACGTGACGATGTCGTTGCGGTAGGCCGCGGCCGGGAGCGGCGGCACTTGGTACTCGCCGTCTTGGCACCAACCGGCGGCGCAATATTCGTTCGCGTTGCAGACCGGGTCCCGAGCGATCGCGCATTGGGTCGGCGCGCGGTACTTGCCGTCGGAGACGACCTCGAACGCGTCGATGTCAGCGCCGCTCGCGTACATCGAGAGGTCAGCCGAGACGAAGCGTGCAGATTGCACGGAAAACGTCGAGGTCTCGAGCTCGTACCAGCCGTCGCTCGTCACGCGGCCGGTCGGATAGAAGAGGACGCTCTGCGAAGGTAAACCGCCGTCGCCGTTGGCGTAATTCACGTCGAACGACGCGTAGAGCCGATTGGTGCGCGCGAAGAAGCGCGCGCGATATGAGCCGTCGACCTTCGGCAGCAGGACGGGCAACGTCACCTGGCTCTGCGTCGTGTTGACGTTGCCGTACTTCGCCCCTTCGAGCGACGTCGTCGTGGCGGCGGCCGCCTTGCCCGCGGCGGTGGCCGCCTTGATGGTAAGGCCGGCGACCGGCGTGAGCGTCTCGAACCCTTCGGTCACGAGCGCCGCCTTGTCGAACGACATGTTGCCGGCTTGGTCGAAGTCGATCGCCCAGGCGGGGCGGCAGAGGAGGAGCATCGCCGGCGCGAGGGCCAGCGCGAAGATCGGTTTGGGCATCGGACGCGAGCGCACTCTGCGCTGACTTACGAGCGAACGCCAGCGTTGGTTTCACGCTAAAAATAAGCGATTTTCATGACAGCGGCGTTTTCTTCTACGCATGAAAAAAGCGTGGCCCTCTCGGAGAGGACCACGCTCGTTCTGAGCCTACAGCGACCCGCTCAGCGCGGAGGGGGAGGCGGCTTGCTGTCGTTCTGCACGCAGGCGGAGAGGTCGAAGAAGAGGAACTCGAGCGCCTTCTCTTGCGGGGTAAGGTCACCGGTCGCGCACTCG
>CAJDWT010000121.1_pt1 | contig 16339 bp, 15 predicted proteins | sample 7391671 | NCBI WGS metagenome assembly CAJDWT01 (sample SAMEA7055729, study PRJEB34461) | soil metagenome | biome: terrestrial ecosystem; feature: Peninsula; material: soil | place: Antarctica | collected 2016
TCGGACACACCCCACCTTCGTTTTTCATTCCTCTCCCGGGCGGAGAACACACACCACTCTTTTTCGACACCGGGCTGTCGAAGATGACGCGCCGCTGCGTGGTGTGGCGGCGGGGTTTGCGCGGCTTGGCGCAGGCTTCGCGTGGGGCGCGGGCGACGTGAAGATGGCGCGGTGGCGGTACCGCGCGGTGGGGCATGGAGACAGGGTGGCGGATTCGTCCGCCAGCGCAAATCGGGCGTAGCATCCTTGGCCGTGCCTACCCCTCCCCGCATATCTGGCGCGGTGCTGCGCGCCGTCGCGAAGGTCGCGCGCACGCGTCCAGGCGCCGCCCTCATCTATCGCTCGTACCGCGCCGACTTGAAGATCGACGACCTCTACGCTCTGCCGGAGTACGCCCGCGCGGACATGCAGCTCCGCAACGGAGCGCTCGCCGGCCGCGCGCCTCGCACGGCCCGCACCGAAGACCTGCCGCTGCCGTCTCACGCCGATTGGCCGCCCACCAGCGCCAAGATCGTCGCCGCCTACGCGCACGGCTCGCTCTCGCCCGAGACCGTCACCGAGCGATGCTTGCAGAACGCACACGAATTGGCAGCGCGCAAGCCGTCGATCGGACCGTTGACCCACGATGCGGGTGACGTCGCGCGCGCCGAAGCGAAGGCGTCGCGCGAACGCTACGCCCAAAAGCGTCCGCTTGGCCCTCTCGATGGCGTGCCGGTCGTCATCAAGGAGGAGACCGCGGTGAAGGGGTTGCCCTGCCGCGGCGGCACGTCGTTCTTCGGCGACGAACCGACCGAAGAGGACGCGACGATCGTGGCGCGCCTCCGCGCTGCCGGCGCGATCATCCTCGGCCTCAGCGCGATGACCGAATACGGCATGTCGCCACTCGGCCAGAACGCACAGCGGTCGATGCCGAAGAACCCTCACAATGATCGTCACGTGTCCGGCGGCTCGTCGACCGGGTCCGGCGTCGCGGTCGCAACCGGCCTGGTCCCGTTCTCGATCGGGTGCGACGGCGGCGGCTCGATCCGCATCCCGGCCGCCAACTGCGGCGTCTTCGGCATCAAGCCCACGTGGGGCCGCGTCTCACGAACGGGCGACATCTTCACCGGCTCCACCGTCGCGCATCTCGGACCGCTCGCGAGCACGACCGAAGATCTCGCCCACGTCCTCGAGTGCATCGGTCCCCGCGACCCCTCGGACGAGGAGACGAGCGATGCCCCTGAAATCAAGCCAAATTCGCTCGTGAACGCCTGCCGTCGCGGCGTCAAAGGCCTCCGCGTCGCGATCGACGAGACGCAATGGGAGGGAGCGTCCACGGCGGTCCAACGCGCCGGTCGCGATGCGCTGGCCGCCCTCGAGCGAGAAGGCGCAGAGCTTGTCACCACTCACATCGAGATGCTCCGCCACGCCGCCGCGATCGGCTATGCGACGATCGGGCTCGAAGCCCGCGGCGCGCTCCGTGATCACTGGAATCGTTTCGCTGACCGCATGAGCCCCGACCTCCAGATCTTGATGGGCTCGCTCGGCGAGGTGACGGCCGCGGACTACGTCGACGCGCAGCGCCTCCGCTCTGGCCTCCGCAGGGAGGTCGCGCGACTCTTCGGCGACGTCGATCTGCTTGCCCTCCCGTCTATGGTCTCGACCGCGCTCGAAGCGAGTGAGGCGGAGATGAAGAGCGGCTTCGTCGACTCACGCGGGCTCGACTCCGCCTGCCGCTTCATGTTCCTGGCGAATCTCACCGGCCTCCCCGCGATCTCGATGCCAGTCGGTCACGACAAGAACCGCTTGCCGATAGGCCTTCAGCTCGTCGGCGACGCTTGGGACGAAGCGACCGTCCTCGCCGCGAGCGCACATCTCGAGCGCATCGGCGTCGCCAAGTCGACGCGCCCGGAAATTTCGGTCGACGTCTTCGCCTGACCGGCCCGCCGCCCCTACGTTCCGAACGTGTGGAGCCCGTCGCAGTACGACATGTTCAAAAACGAGCGGAGCCAGCCGTTCTTCGACCTTCTCGACCTCGTAGAGAGCCGAAAGCCCGACCGCGTCGTCGATCTCGGCTGCGGAACGGGTGACCTCACCAAGCTCCTCCACGAGCGCACCGAAGCCTTGCACACGCTCGGCATCGACAGCTCGGCCGAGATGCTGGCGAAGGCTCCGCAAGGCGTCCCCGGCCTCTCGTTCCGGCAGCAATCGATCGCTGATCTTTCGCCGACCGATCGCTACGACCTGATCTTCTCCAACGCCGCGCTCCAGTGGCTCCCGAATCGCGAAGCGCTCTTCACGAAGCTCGCCGCGCTTCTCGGTCCCCGCGGCGAGCTCGCGGTGCAGATGCCTTCGAACTACGGGCATCCGTCGCACGCCGTCGCCGCCGAGGTCGCGCGCGTCCCGCGTTTCGCCTCGATCTTGAACGGCTACGTGCGTCCCGTCGACGTCCTCACGCCGACGGCGTACTCCGCGCTCCTCCATCGCCTGGGGTTCGCGACCCAGACCGTGCGCCTCCAAATCTACGGCCACGTCCTCGCATCACGTGAGGGCGTCGTCGAATGGGTTAAAGGCACGCTCCTCACCGATTACTCGTCGAAAATGAGCGCCCTCGACTACGACGATTTCCTTGCAGAATACAAGAACCGGCTCTGGGAGCGCCTCCCCGATGCGCGTCCCTACTTCTACCCGTTCGAGCGCGTGCTCCTCCGCGCTCGAAGACCTTAGGGCCTGACCATGTCGGCCGCGTTGCGCGGCCACAGCTGCTCGTGGGAGAAGAAGTAGTCGATGACGCCGGTCACCGACGTGAAGGTCGCGCCGTTGACGTTCTCCGGAGCAGGGATCGGATCGCCCGATACGTGACCGTAGCCCCTGTAACAACCGTCTCCCAGATACAAGTTGCTGGTGAGCACGAGATCGTAGGCTCCGAAGAAGGTCGATTTGACGCCGGCACCATTCGGGATGTTGTTGACGATCGTGATCGGCGCACCCTCGGTCGCTGCGCTAATTGTCACCAACATGCCTTCGTACTGCTCAGCCTTCGGTCCGCCGGTGGCGATGTCGCTCGTCTTCACGTCGATCGGCGCGAACGGCAACGTCGTTCCGGGATCCGTTATCGTGTACGAATCGACGTTGACCGTGCTCTGGCCGAAATCTTCGTAATAGAAGCCCGTGAGCGAAATCTTGTTGCCGACTTTGAGAGTGGTCGTCGAGCCGCTCCCGGTGCCGACCGCCATGCCGCTGTAGGGGTCGGTGCCTGACTGAATGAAGAAGCCACGCGACACCCCGCTATTGGTGAGCAAACCGGTCACGTAGACATCGTTGATGCTGACTTCGACGTTCGGTTTAACATGGGCCGGATCCGAGAAGCTACGAATGGATTGAATCGTCGCGACGCAAGCGGTCGCGCCTGGATTGGACGTTGTGCACGAATCGCACTTGTCGCCGAAACCATCGTTGTCGGCGTCCTGCTGGTCGCCGTTCGCGACCTTGGGGCAGTTGTCCTTGTCGTTGGTGACGCCGTCGCCGTCGACGTCATTCGCGTCGGGCTTCGCGCAGGAGTTGGTCGCGTCGAGCGGGCAGCGGTCGCACGCGTCGCCCACGCCGTCGCCGTCCGAGTCGGCTTGGACGGCGTTGTCCATCAAGCGCACCGCATTGAAGATCTTCGGGCAGTTATCGCTCGAGTCCGGGACGCCGTCGCCGTCGCTGTCGTCTGCGGTGATGCCGTCTTTGTACGTATCGCGATACGGAACGCAGCTCGGCTCGTCGGTGGGGACGTCGTTTTTGCAGAAGAAGAGCGGGTAAAATTTGCTGCCGGCGTCGAGCACTTCTTCGAGAGTCGCCCCAGGAACGTCGCTCGACAGACACACCTTCTTCGCGTGGCCGCAGACGTCGCCGATGCCCGCGTCGGAGCTGGAGATGTCTTCACAAGCAGCAGCGCCGATGACCGGATCGCTCATGAGCGCGGTGTCACCGTAGAGCGCCTTGCCGCCGCGCATCACGAGAACGACGTCCTCGACGCCCGCGTTCAGGACGGCGCGATGATCTTTGTCGGCGGTGCCGTCGAAGATCGCGATGTCGGCGAGATAGCCGGGCGTGAGCTGACCGAAGATAGCCTTGCCGCCGACTGCGTAGGCGGCGTTGAGCGTGACCATCTTCCAGAGATCGGTGTCGCTGAAGTGCTTGTCGTAATACTTCGAGTTGAGTGAGTCTGCACACTTGAGCTCACGCAGAAGGTTCATCGAGCCGCTGATGATCCAATCGGTGCCGAGCGCGAGCTGGACACCTTCGGCGTCGAGCATCGTCACGGGCGCCGTGTTGCCGTAGAGGTCGATGTTCGTACGCGGCGACCAGACCACCGAGGTCTGGTTCTCGCGGAGAAGATCGCCGTCTTGCGCCAGGAGCGGAACGGCGTGGATGATCGCGGTCTGGGGCGCGAGAAGGTCGTAGTAGCCGTTCGCTTTGTCGTCTTTGCTCTGACAGAGAAATTCGTTCCGCGCCTCGAGGTCGATGCCTTCGGCGATGTGCGGGATGAACGCTTGGTAGGCCTTCACCGTATTGCCGGTAGCGCGGCTCGGGCCGTAGTTGCAACCCGTGGCGTTCTGAAGCCCGCTGAGGTCGTCGAGCGGAAAAACATCGAGCTTTGCCTGAGTCATCGGCGCGCCCTGAAACATCACGATGTCGTTCTGATCGACGTTTCGCAGGAGACCGACCCGGCCACCGGCGCCCGCCGTGGTCGTGGCGCCGGCCATCAAGAATCGCAGCTCACCGAAGCTGATCGTGTTGAGGTTCGCACCGCTGTTCTCGTCGATCGGCGTCGCGCCGTGATTGCCTCTGCGCCAGTCTTGCCGGCCTTCGTAGCGAATCGTGCCGTGAGGAATCGGCGCGTTGTTCTCGTAGGTGAGATGGTCGTGCGCATTGATGAGGCCTGGAGAGATGACGCCGTTCGCGCACGAGACGGTCGACGCGGTCGCGTAGCCAGTCGCCGCTGAGCAGTCGCACGCCGCGCAGGTGATGATCCCGTTGTCGACGACGACCTCACCCTTGTGGAGCGTCTTGCCTGGCAAGAGCACGGTGCCCTGGAAGATGCGCGCGGTGCCCGTGCCCGTCGTGGTGACGGCGCAGACGCCGGTGGGCGATGGTGCGATCGTGCGCGAGCATTCCTCGATCGGATTTTCCGCGTTCGGTTTGAGCGCGAAATCGCCCTCTTTCTGCGGCACGTCGGCGTCGCCGCTGTCGCCCGCACCGCCATCGAAACCAGCCCGAACGGGGTTTGGGTTGTCCGAGCACGCCCACACCAACAGAACGGCCGAGGCGCTCGCTACGACCATTGCAATGCCACGCTTCATCGACATGGATTCCTCTGAAAGCAATTCGCCTCCGACGACGCTCGCATCACATGCAGGAGATGCACTGGCCGTGGGGCATACAAGGTAGGGCAGTATGGCAGGCCGTCTCGATTGCGCACGCGTGAAGAGCATCGATCGGGCTGAATTTACGATGATTTCTGACGCGCAGTGGATCATGCGTCATCCAACGCGACCGCGCTTTGGGGGACGCTCACCACGCCAACGCGCGACAGACTGACTGCGGGTTCGAAGCTCGAGCTCGAGCTCTTACCCGACGAGCACTGCCCCGCCGTTCACGTTGAGCACCTCACCTGTGATGAACCCCGCCAGCGGCGTGCACAGAAAGAGGATCGGTCCCGCGATCTCCTCAGGTGTCGCCACCCGTCCGAGAGGAATCGTCCCGAACACTCTGGCGCGGCCCGCTTCGTCGGCGAGCGCGGGCGCCGCCATCTCGGTGTCGACCCATCCCGGCGCGACGCAGTTGACGTAGATGCGGTCACGCGCGAGCTCGGTCGCGAGCCCTTTGGTCATGCTGATGAGCGCGCCTTTGCTCGCGGCGTAGTCGACATGGAAAGCCTCTCCGCGCTGCGCGGCCGTCGAAGCGACGAGAACGATATGGCCGCGGGCGCCGCTGACGACCTCTTGCTTCTTCATTTGGCCGACGCCGTATTTGACGAGCGAGAATGCGCTCTCGAGGTTCACCGCGAGCGTGCGGCGCCAGCGCGCTTCATCCATCGCGTCGATGCCGACGTCCTCGGGCGGCCAGACGCCGTGGTTGACGACGAGGACGTCGAGGCGCCCGAACGCGGCGATCGTGGCAAGGATGAGATCGCGGCCGCCGTCGAGGCGACCGAGGTCGCCGCCGATCGCGACGGCGCGGCCAACCCCGATCTCAGTCACGAGCGAATCGGCTTTCGTTTTCGATGATTCGTAGCCGATCGCGACGCGTGCGCCGGCTTCAGCGAAGGCGCGCGCGGTGGCCGCGCCGATGCCACGGGCGCCGCCGGTGACGAGCGCGACCTTGTCTTTCAGCGAGAGGAGCATGCGTAGAGGAGCATCGCACGCGCCGTCGTCACTGGCATGCGATCTGACCGCTCTTCACGCGGCGATCCCAGACGCCGTCGGCGAGCTTCTTGTTGTTCTCCGGTTTACCGGCCCCGAGCTTGTAGAGATACCCCTTCTCGAAGAGCACCTTCCCGGCGGCGCATCCTTCGCTCGCAGCGACGAGCTCGCCCGCCTTCTGGATCGAGTCCGGTCCGGTGCGCCACGCGCGCTCGTCGATGTCGACGCGCGACTTGCGGTCGATGCTCGGCATCTTCGCGTCGATCGCGAGCGCGAGCTTCTTGCTCCGCTTCGTGTCTTTGGCCTTCACCGCCTCGTACAGCTCGCGGCTGGCGCGGACGACGAAGTCGGACGGCGTGGTGGCGCTCGACGACGTGCAGTTGTTGATGGCCTGCTGCTCGACGTCCTTGGTCATCTCCTCGTCGGTGCGCCGACGGTCCGGATCGCGCTTCACGAGCTCGGAGCGGATCTCCTTCTTTCCCTCGTCGCACTTGCCGATCATCATCAGGCATTGCGCGTGGACGAAGCCGCTGTTGGCGGCGACGCTCGGGTCGAGGTTGCGGGCTTTGTCGAGGTAGTCGACGCACGCCTGCGCGTCGCCTTGTGCCTTCCGCTTGAACGCCTCATTTTGGAGCGACGAGGCCTGGCCAGCCGGCGAGTTTTTCCACGCGTCCGCGCCCGGCGGAGGACCGACCGGCACGGGTGACACATTGCCCGGATTGACGGCCATCGGCCCGGCGATGCCGGGGTCGTCGCCTTGGACGATCGGCCGCAAAACGAGCCGAATCGGCACGCGGCAGGCGCGCTGATCGTTGGTCTCACAGCTCGCGAGCGAGCCGCCATTGGCGACGCTCGATTGCTGGTGACCGTGGCTGCCGCCCCCGCCGATGTTGCCGAGGCCCGCGTGCGCTTGTTCCGCGTTCTGCTCGGTTGTACCGAGCTCGAACGCGCCAAGGTTGTAGCCCCACACGAAGTGAGTGGCGCCCGCGCAACCCGGCATCTTCTCGATGTCGCTCATGTAGAGCGTCGCACGGCTGTCGGTGGCGACGCCGGAGACGAAATACTTGAGATGTAAAGCTTCGCCGGCTTCGACCTTGCCGGAGAGCGACGCCGCGCCGAGCGGGAGCTTCGCGTAGAGCTCGCCCTGGTTCGCGATGTCGAAGCCTTGGACCGTGCCGGAGGTGAACTGCGGGAGACCGTAAGCGCCGAGCTTGCCCGGGATGTTCGGGTCGGTGCACTGATCGAGCACCTCGATGTCGCAGCCTTGGTATTTGACGACGACGGTGTCTCGATGCGCGAGCGCTTCGAAGCTCGCGAGATCGGTCGCGTCCCATTCGACGACGAAGGGACGGTCGTGCCCCTTCGCTGCTTGCTCGCACTTTTTTGCGATCGCGGTTTGCGAGAGCATCGCCGTTCGCCCTTGCATCGTCGGCGGTGGACCAGAGCCTCCACAAGCGGCGACGAGTGGAGCGAGCGCGGCGGCGACCTTGAAGTTGCGATTCATGCTTTTTTTCCGAGCTGCGCGAGCGCGCTCAATGGCACTGCATTTGGCCTTGCTGCTTCATCGTCTCCCACGACTCGTGCGAGACCTTGTCGATGGTCGCCTGCGGGACATTCGCGTTCTTCAGCTTGCGCGCGTAGTCGCGGTGCCAGATCTCTTCGGCGTCCTTGCAAGAGCCCGTCTCGGCGATGCACTGCGAGGCTTCGAAGAGCGCCATGTGCGCCGGTCCCTGCGCGACGAGATCTTTCGTCGTCGGCTTCGCCGTAGCGTCGAGCTTCGCTTCGATGCCGGCTGCGAGCTCTTTGCACTGCTTGCCGTTCTTCGCGTGATGCGCGGCTGTCATTTCGTGCGCGGCGCGCGCGAGGTAATCGCTCGAGGTCGATGCCGTCGACGAGGGGCACGACGTGTTCGCGATCGCGTCGATCTGGTCGCTCAGCATCGCGTCGGTGAGCGTGCGATTCGGATCGTTTTTGATGAGGACGCCCCGCATCTCCGTCTTACCCTGATCGCAGTTGCCCGACTGCATCACGCACATTGCGTGCTGACGACGCGTGTCGGCGGCGCGGTCGAGCGAGATGCCCACGGCCTTGTCGAGGAGGTCGACGCACGCCTTGCCGTCGCCTTGCTCGCTGCGCTTGCGCGCTTCGTCGATCATGCGGTTGGCTTGGTTGGCAGGCGTGTTGGCGATGAAGCTCGGGTCGGAGAGCTGACCGGTCGTCATCTTCTGGCCGCCGACCACGATCGTCTGGCCGCTCTGACCGCTCGGGTTCGATCCCGCCACGATCGGCCGCAAAACCAAGCGGATCGGCACGCGACACGAGCGTTGGTCGTTCGTCGTGCAGCTGTCGAGAGAGCCACCGTTCGCGAGGCTCGCCTGTTGGTGACCGTGGCTTCCGCCGCCGCCGATGTTGCCGAAGCCGGCCTGGGCAGACTGGGCGTTCTGCTCGCTGCTGTTCAATTCGAACGCGCCCAGGTTGTAGCCCCACACGAAGTGGGTTGCGCCCGCGCAGCCGGGATACTTGGCGAGGTCGGCGCTGTAGAGCGTGTCGCGGCTGTCGGTCGCGACGCCGGAGACGAAGTACTTCAGATGGAGTGATTCACCAGCTTCGACCTTGCCTGAGAACGACGCCGCGCCGAGCGGCAGCTTTGCATAGAGCTCACCCTGGTTGCCGATATCGAAGCCCTGCACGGTGCCGGACGTGAATTGAGGGAGACCATAGGCGCCGAGCGCGGCCGGCACGCCCGGGTCCGAGCAGTGATCGAGGACCTGGATGTCGCATCCTTCGTACTTCACGACCACGGTGTCGCGCGCGGCGAAGGCCTCGAAGCTGGCGAGGTCGGTCGCGTCCCATTCGACGATGAACGGGCGATCGTGCCCCTTTGCCGCCGCCTCGCACTGCTTGGCGATGGCCGTTTGCGACAGCATGCCCGAGCGACCTTGCATCGTCGGCGGAGTGCCTCCGCCACACGCCACGCCCAGAGGACCGAAACCCAGCACGACGACCACGACCTTGAACGATCTCTTCATTTTCGCGAGGGGATAGTACGCCGGCGCAAGCGTGACTCTTCCCTCCTACTTTGCGGTCAGCTCGGGCCGATGGTCGTGCGGGCGATGACGACGCGTTGGATTTCGCTGGTCCCCTCGTAAATCGTGGTGACGCGCGCGTCGCGATAGTGGCGCTCGACCGCGAATTCGCGGGTGAAGCCGTAGCCGCCGTGGATTTGGACCCCGTGCGCGGCGACGCGATTGGCCATTTCGCTGGCAAAGAGCTTCGCCATCGACGCCTCACGCGAGAACGGCTTGCCGGCTTCCTTCAGCCAGGCGGCGCGCATCGACAGGAGATGGGCGGCGTCGATCTCCGTCTGCATGTCGGCGAGCTTCCATTGGGTCGCCTGAAAATCGGCGATCGGTCGCTCGAACTGCTTTCGATCCTTTGCATACTGCACGCTCTCTTGGAGCACCGCGCGGGCGATGCCGAGCGCCTGCGAGCTGATGCCGATGCGCCCGCCATCGAGCGCCATCATCGCGATCTTGAAGCCGCCGTTTACTTCTCCAAGGAGCGCTGTCGCTGGGACGCGACAGCCGTCGAACGAGAGGCTCGACGTGTTCGAGCCGCGCAGGCCCATCTTGTCTTCGCCCTTGCCGACCGTGAAGCCGGGCGTGCCTGCCTCGACGAGGAAGCACGAGATGCCGCGCGTCCCTTTGTGCGTCGCAAGATCACCGGTGCGCGCCCAGACGACGAATACGCCGGCGTAGGCCGCGCTCGTGATCCACATCTTCTCGCCGTCGAGCACCCACGTGTCGCCGTCTCTCTTCGCGGTCGTGCGCATGCCGCCGGGGTCGCTCCCCGCGCCGGTCTCCGAGAGCGCGAACGCACCGGCGAGCCACTCGGCGCTCGCGAGCTTCGGGCAGCAGCGCTCTTTCTGCGCGTCGGTCCCGAACCGGGCGATGACCTCACCGACCATGTTCGTGACCGCCATCGTCACCGCTGTCGACGCGCAGGCCTTTGCGATCTCTTGCATCGCGAGCGCGTAGGAGACGACGCCGGCCTCCGCTCCGCCGAGATCGGCCGGGACGTTCACCGCGAGGAGACCGAGCTCACCGAGCCCTTTGATGATTTCGACGGGGATTTTCCCGTTTTTGTCGATGTTTGCGGCCTCGGGAAGGATGGTGCGCGTCGCGTAGTCACGCGCGGTCTTCTGCACCAAGGTCTGCGTTTCGTTGAGCGTCAGGTCCACGGGGCGCGGAGCTTACTCGTTCTTCGACGAGGCTCAATCACTCCTCGACGCAGGGGCCGAGCTTGGTCGACTTGGAGACCTCGGTGACGGTGACTTTGTAGCCGTCGCTCCAGCCGGCCGAGCGCGTGCCAAAGAGGTATTTCGAGACGAGCGGCGAGGCATCGAGGATCGGCCGGCCGGCGGCCTTCTCGACGCAGACGTCGGGGCCGTAGTCGTCGGTCTGGACGACGACGCATTTGCCGTTCGCCTCGACCTTGACGTGCGCGCCGCAGCCATAGCGCTGGCGCGAGGCGGCGTAGTACCAAGAGCCGTTCTTCGTGTAGTCGCCGCACGACATGATGCCGCTCTCACCCGGGCCGCCGAAGCTCGTGAGGGCGTAGGTGTCGCTCGAAGGAACGCTCGTCGACGCCTTGCCGTGACAGCCCTTCAGATCTTGATCGGTCTGGGCCGACAGCCCGTCGTCCGGCGCCGCATCTTCGGTCGCGCTCGAGCACGCGGCAACGAGGCAAAGCGCGGGGACCACGAGGAGGTGGCGGACGTTCATGTCGGCCCACTCAGCAAGGGGTGTTCCGCCCACGCGAGCGATGGCCGCGGACCGGCCGATCGCCGATCCAGCACGATTCGCGGCAAACGGCGTGATCCGGGCAGGGATCGTGACGCCCCGCGAGGGTGGATCGATTCATCCGCGGGCGATTGCCCCCCCATCGCGCGCAAGCCAACCGCGCCTCCGATGGAGTAAAACGTCGCCCTATGGAATCGGTGAAGACGCTGATCATCGGCGCGGGCGTGAGCGGACTCTCGACGGCGGCGGCTCTGGGCGACCAAGGCGATCGCGACGTGCTCGTGCTCGAGGCCGACTCCGAGATCGGCGGCTTCTGCAAGACGGTCGTCAAGGACGGCTTCGTCTGGGACTACAGCGGTCACTTCTTCCACTTCAAGCACAAGGACATCGAGCGGTACTTGGTCGACCGGATGAAGGGTCAGGAGATCCGCAAGGTCGTGAAGAAGAGCTTCATCCACTACAAGGGCGGGCAGATCGATTTCCCGTTCCAGAAGAACATCCATCAGCTCCCGAAAGAGGAATTCGTCGACTGCCTCTATGACCTCTACTTTGCGCGCGCGCCCAACGAGCTGCTGGGGAAATACGCGAAAGACAAGCCGCAAGAGACGAACTTCAAGGAGATGCTCTACGGGCGGTTCGGCAAATCGATCGCGGAGAAATTCCTGATCCCCTACAACGAGAAGCTCTACGCGACCGACTTGTCGTCGCTCGACAAAGACGCGATGGGCCGCTTTTTCCCCCATGCGGACCTCACCGACATCATCCGGAACATGAAGGAGCCGGACAACGCGACCTACAACGCGACCTTCACCTACCCCGAAGGGGGAGCGATCCAATACGTTCGCGCGATCGCGAGCGCGGTCGAAGAGAAATCGATCGCGCTGAACGAACGCGTCCTCTCCATCGACGTCGAGAAGAAGGTCGCGAAGACCGACAAGCGCGAAATCCGCTTCGAGCGCCTCGTCTCCTCAGCCCCGTTCCCGAAGCTCCTTACGATGACGAGCGAGCCCTTCGACGCGTCCGTCTTCTCCTACAACAAGGTGCTCGTCTTCAACCTCGGCTTCGATTCGAAGGGGCAGAAGGACGTGCACTGGGTCTACTTCCCCGACAAGGCGACGTCGTCAAGAGCGGCGACGCGGTCGACGTCCCCACCGCCAAGGCGCGAGTCCTAGCCGATCTGAAGAAGACCGGCGTCGTCACCACCCAGAAGCTCATCGCCGACCACCACGTCGTGATGGACCCCGCCTACGTGCATATTACAAGCAAATCCAACGCCGAATTTACGAAGCTCTCCGCGAAGCTAGCCGCCAAGAACATCCACAGCATCGGGCGCTACGGCGGCTGGAAATACTGCAGTATCGAGGACAACATCGTCGAAGCCCGCGAGCTCGTTCATAGCTTTTGAGCGCTGCACGCCACCTGGTAGCAGGCATCGGCTCACCTCGACGCACGCATCGGCTCGCCGGTCTCCTCGCGCTCGATGATGGGCGAACGGACAAGTCGCTCGACGAGCCCGAGGAAGCGCGCGGGCTCGGCCGCGGCTACGTCGGCCTCGTCGGGTACGGGGAGCGTGAGGTCGTAGAGCTGCGGCTCTCCCGAATCGAGCGGCACCACCAGCTTGCGCGTGCCGTCGATGAGCCCGAGCTTGCTCGTCCGTCCTTCGCTGGTGGCCTCGAAGAGGATCGGCGGATGGTGCGCGGGGCGATGGAGGGACGCATAGGCCAGGAGATCCGTACCGTGGCAGTCGTCGGCGGTGGCGTGCGGCTCGAAGAAGCGCGAAAGCGTGGGCGCAACGTCCACTAACGAGACCGTCTCGTCGATCACCGCCGGAGGAAGCCCTGGGACTCGAAGGAGAAGCGGCACGCGGACGAGCGGCTCCCAGAGGAAGACCGAATGCACCCAGAAGCCCTGATAGCCGAGACCTTCGCCGTGGTCAGACACGAAGAGCACGATGGTGCGATCGAGGCGACCGAGCCGCTCGAGCCCCGAGATGAGCCGCCCGAATTGGGCGTCGATGCTGCGAGCGACTACGCGGTACTGCCAGTTCCAGGCTCCTTCCTCGGGTACTTCGAAGCGCACCGCCACCGAATCGATATAGGAGCGGTCGAGCTCGCGCCAGTCGTGGAGATCGAAGTTGAAAAGCCAGGTCACATGGCGCGCCGGTTTCTCTCGTTCGAGCCACTCGAGCGTTCTGTCGACGAGCGCGGGCGCAGTGGGTCGATCGGCGCCGTAGCCCCAAACCTTCCGCTCTTCTTCGTGATCGCTCACCGTGGTCACGCGATCGAAGGCGAAGGTGGGGAGGAGAGACGAGAGAAATTCGTGCGCCGACTCGGCGATGAACAGCGACGAGGGCACGCCTGCCTTGCGCGCCGACGGCAGGAACGCGAGACCGCATGAAGCGTCCTTGCCATAGCGTCCACCCACGAGGCCGGGCAGCGAATGCAGCGTGTCGGAGCCGGTCGCATAAGCGCGGCGGAAGTTCAGCGCCCCCTGAGAGAAGCGCGACACCTCGGGCATCACGCTGGCGTCGGCGGCGACGTCCTGGCGCAGGGTGTCGACGTAGTAGACGAGGATGTCGAAGTCGGTCTTGCCGTCGCGGAGGGCGGACAGATCGCGACGGAGGTCCGGTGTCTCCACCGGGGCGGTGCGCCAGCGTGGTTGGAGGGTGGTATCGGCAATATCGTAGTGGTCGCCGAGGAGCGCGATGGGCGACGTCGTCTTTGCGTCCGGACGCAGGCTCATGAGCGCGCCGCAGTGACCCCGAAGCGATGAAGAAGACGCCCCAACAGGTTGCCGCCATCGCTACGCCACGCACGACGCGCCCGGAGACGGCTTTCGATCCGAGGACGAACGCCGCCACCAGTGAGAACGTGGCGGCGAGCTCGAGCAAGGTGTGGAGACGGCCATAGAGCGAAACGAAGAGCGTAAGATCGGCCGTGAAGAAGAGCGCCGCCGCGCCGAGCGCCAACAACGCCACGCGCCTTTGGCCGCGTTCGAGGGCACGCAGCACACCCCATGCAGCGAGCCCGATGGCCACCGCGACCGCCGCCGAGAGACAAAATGGACCGATTTTGGCCCACCCGCTCGTGCGCGCGGAGCGGCCGGTGAAGAGCCCTAACGCGGTAGCATGAACCGCCGCGCCCGCCGCGAGGGCCGCGGCCGAGGTACGCCAGCCTCGCTTCGGCAGGAGGCCCGTGAGCGCGCAGAAGAGCGCCCCGAGCACGCCTTCGACGGCGCCGACGGCAGTGAACAATCCGACAGCGGCGACGGCGTGCTTGGCACGTGCGACCCCGACCCAGCTCGTTCGCGCGACGGCGTCGAGCAAGGCTCCGACGAGCGCCGCTACCACGAACCCGCAGATGACGCGGGCCGAGATGTCGAGGAGGGAGGGCTTGCCCGCGGACGCGCGAGTCGCATCGGTTACACGCGCGTCCTCTCCGCGAGATGCTCGCCTCAGGTGGACGATGCGGTGCCTCCGTGACACCCGTGACTCCGCTTTGCGTCCTTCATCTCGCATCGGTCTGGCCGTCGGCGTAGGCATTCTCACGACTGCGGCGACGGCCATCGTACTTCGCGCGGGGCTCCTTCGCACTCATTCGTGCGCGGTGCCGGCGGTGCCGCTCGACCTGGCTTCGACCGACAAGCGCGAGATCCGCTTCGAGCGCCTCGTCTCTTCAGCCCCCTTCCCAAAGCTCCTTACGATGACGAGCGAGCCCTTCGACGCGTCCATCTTCTCCTACAACAAGGTGCTCGTCTTCAACCTCGGCTTCGATTCGAAGGGGCAGAAGGACGTGCACTGGGTCTACTTCCCCGACAAGGCGACGTCGTAGCTCGGCTACAAGAGCGGCGACGCGGTCGACGTCCCCGCCGCCAAAGAGCGCGTCCTCGCCGATCTGAAGAAGACCGGCGTCGTCACGCAGAAGCTCATCGCCGACCACAACGTCGTGATGGACCCCACCTACGTGCATATTACAAGCAAATCGAACGCCGAATGCACTCACCCATTTTCATAAACTGGATCGGCGTCCATTGATCTTCGCCGGAAGCGGTGCTGCTGGAAGCAGGCGGTGCTGCGCGGGCCGGAGCGAGGCACCGTGACTTCGGGGGAAGACATGATGCGTGCGTGGGCGCGGTAGCTACTTTCGCAGTCATGACCATCGGATGTTCGACGGACGCCCATCCGCGTCGACGGGAACAGCATCTTCGGCGGTCACGACGCCGATGCAATTGTCTCTTTCTCTGCCGGCCGGGACGTCACTGCATCAGCTCGCAGTCGTTTCGAACGACATGCCGCAAACAAGCAGCGGCTCGTCAGTCGTCACGCCGTCGGCGGGATTCGCAGCGATCGCGAGCTCGGGTCCTGGCGCGACGAACATCGGTGGCATCAGCGGGGACCTATGGAGCGAAGGGTCCACGACCCTTCTCAAACGCTCCCTTCGACGAGCAGTGACGCGGGGGATCCGTGACCCGCGCAAGCACGGCTCTCACCGAGATTTCGGGCGTGAGTCGTGCAACGACGCCTTCAGGTGCGGGAACCGCCCGCCAGCTCTACTGTGAAGCTAGGCTCATTGGACGGCGCTTTCGCAGGCCTGGCGCGCGTTGCAGCCCGCACAGGTCAGGCAATAGCCGACGCATGCCGCCGCGCAGCTCGCGCCCGCGTCTTGGCAGCTCGCTCGGCACTTTCCGCCGCCGCAGTTGGCTTCGCACGATTTCTTGTTGCTCGCGCAGTCGGAGCCGCATTTGGTCGCGTTGTTCGTGCACGCAACGGCCGGGGTACACGACGCGTCGGGCCCCGCGTCGGGGCCGGCCTCGCTGCTCGGAGCGACGACGCCATCCTCGAAGGAGCCGAAATCGTGTGTACACGCGACCACGAGCCCGGCGAAAAGGACGACGGGAACGAGCGCCGAGACCGCGAGCGTGATGCGCTTCATTTAGAACGTGCCTTTGATGCCGCTGAACGTCGGGCCGACGACCGGCGCGAGCGTCGCCGCGGTGGTGCCGTCTTTCTTCGGCATGCTGAGCACGAAGAGCGTCGCACCGACGCCCGCTCCGAGCACGCCGACGACGAGGCCGACATTCGCGATCGTCTGCTCGGTCTTGCCTCTCGAGATCTCGTCGTGGAGCGAGGCCGGGCACGCGCTCGTGCCG
>CAJDWT010000228.1_pt1 | contig 16283 bp, 16 predicted proteins | sample 7391671 | NCBI WGS metagenome assembly CAJDWT01 (sample SAMEA7055729, study PRJEB34461) | soil metagenome | biome: terrestrial ecosystem; feature: Peninsula; material: soil | place: Antarctica | collected 2016
CGCCTTTGACGAGGACGTCGGCCGGCTGATCGTTCAGGGTTACCACGGCGCCACGGTCCCGTCGCCGGGCTGCCGCAACACCCCCGGGTCAAGCGATGGCGATGGGGTTGATGGGGCTTCCGGACGCCCCGGTCACGGGAAGGGGCGCCACCACGAGGAGGCACTCGTTGACCTGGTCCGCCGCCAAGCCGGCCAGGTTGACGGCCGAAATGCCCTGCGGCAAGCGAAAACCGGCACGCTTTTCGCGGTCGCGGGCGCCGCTGCAACCCAAGCCTGCAGTAGCAGCAGCCCCACCAGTACCGGTGGACCGCCCTACGGCGCTCCGCCCATGGATGGCGGCGGCGTCATCGACGACGGCGGCGCGCACGCGCTCTACGGCATCGCCGCCGACAGCGGGATCGCCACCGATGGCGGCGTCGACGATGACGGCGGGGTCGCGGTGCTCTACGGAATTGCCCCCGAAGATTCGGGCACCGACACCGACTGATCGCTCCGCGATCGAAGAAGCCCACAGGTCGAAGGAGACGCAGATGACGACAATTGGACCCCGCCCGCGATCGCTTCCCATCGCGCCGCATGCCGAGCCGTCGCTGCGCAGGCGCCTGCCGCTCGCCGGTCCCGCACGCGACATCGATCGCAAGTGGCAGCCCGTGTACGCCGTTTGGGAGATCACGCTCAAATGCGATCTCGCCTGTCGCCATTGTGGCTCTCGCGCGGGCCGTGAACGGCCCGACGAGCTCGACACCGCCGAAGCGCTGGATCTCGTTCGCCAGATGTACGAGCTCGGTGTCGACGAGGTCACGCTGATCGGCGGCGAAGCGTATTTGCGCGACGACTGGGTCGACATCGCGAAGGCGGTCACCGGCTTCGGCATGAAGTGCGGCATCACCACCGGCGGTCGCGGCTTCACCAAAGAGCGCGCCCTTCAGGCCAAGGACGCGGGCATTCGCTCCGTTTCGGTGAGCATCGACGGCCTGCGCGAGACGCACGACACGCTGCGCGGATTGAAGGGCAGCTTCGACTCCGCCATGGAGTCGATGAAGCATTTGCGCGAGGCTGGCATCATCGTCACCGCCAATACGCAGATCAATCGCGTGAGCCTGCCCGAAATTCCAGAGGTGTTCGAGCTCCTCAAGGCGCAAGGCATCCGCGCATGGCAAGTGCAGCTCACTGTCGCCATGGGCCGCGCCGCCGACGAGCCCGAGCTCTTGCTCGAGCCCTATCAGATGCTCGAGGTGATGCCGCTGCTCGCGCGCCTCAAGCCGATGTGTGACGAAGCCAAAATTAGACTCTGGCCCGGCAACAACATCGGCTACTTCGGGCCTTACGAGACCATCCTCAAAGGGACGATGCCGCGCGGGCACATGGCGTCGTGCGGAGCGGGTCGCTCGACGCTCGGCATCGAAGCCAACGGCGACATCAAAGGCTGCCCCTCGCTCCCCACCGCCGACTACGTGGGTGGCAACGTCCGCGACCACACCCTGCGCGAGATCTGGGAGCAGAGCGCGCCGCTGCGCTTCACGCGTGATCGCACCGTCGACGATCTGCAGGGTTTTTGTCGCGACTGCTACTACGCCGACACGTGCCGCGCGGGCTGCTCGTGGACCACGCACGTCTTGTTTGGCAAGCCGGGCAACAATCCGTTTTGCCATCACCGCTCGCTCGAGCTCCTGAAGGAAGGAAAGCGCGAGCGCCTCGTGAAGGTATCGCCCGCAAGCGGCTTGCCGTTCGACCATGGTCTCTTCGAGATCGTCCTCGAAGAGTGGCCCGACGAAGAGCTTGCGCACGCGAAGAAGCTCGCGGTCGGGTAGCAAGCCCCGGTCTAACGACGGTTGGCGCCCCGCTCTACGTCCCCACGTCTCCGCCACGCATGGCGGAACGGCGCGCCACGCATGGCGGAGGCTTGAACCTTTCGTGTCGATTTGCGATCCTCACGCGCATGAAGAAGACATCGAAAGTCACACTGCGTGATGGGGAGGTTTCGGTGAAGGTCGACAAGGGCTTGAAGAGCGCGTGGGACAAGCTCGCCAAGGTCATTCGCTCCGCCAAGCATCGAGGCGCGGTCGAGTTCGACGCGCTTTGGGAGGCGGTCGCACACGTCGTCGAGCACGATCCGCCGCTGTACGTCGTCGCCGGCTACGCGAACGCCGAGGCGTTCTTCGAAGCGGAGCTGGGTGAGAAGAGCCGCAATGCGTATCGCTACATGCGCGTCGCCAAATTCGCCTCGCCCGCCGAAGAAGATCGCTACGGCACCACCAAGCTCGACGCCGCGCTCTCGTTCGTCGAAGCGAAGCTCGGACAACCGCTCGAGCATCCGCCCTTGCCGATCGCGTTCGATCGCTTGCGCATTCCGACGACCCACGGGAAGACGATCGCGCTCGAAAAGGCGCGGGTGGAGGACATCGACGCCGCGACGCGCAGCCTCTCGAAGCAGGTCAAGGCGCCGACCAGCAGCGCCGAGCGTGCGCTGCTCGAAGCGTGCAAACGTCATCCTGCATTTGGCGGCGTGCGGGCGCGCGTGCGCAACGGCCTGGCGACGGTGACCAACGTGCCGGTCGCCTCGATGCACGTCTTCGGAACGATGCTCACCGAGGTCGCGTGGCCGGCGGGCAACGCAGCAAGCGCGAAGAGCGGAGCCTCAAGCGCGGCGAAGAAGACGAAGAGAGCCAGCGCCAAGACGGGCTCGAAGAAGAAGAAGCGCTGACGCCGCGTCGACAGCTTAATCGAAGCCGCACTCCAATCGCGCATGACGGTCGCGGAGGCACTCGGGCGTGATCGTCTCGACACGGTCTGGTGAAGGCGTCGCCGGTGCCGTTGTGCGCGCTCGACCGCGAGATTCTCAAACGAGGGCCGCGCGTCTGTCAGGTCATCAACGCCTTACGAGGTATGTGATCGAAAATTTCACAATCCGTACGAGTGCGCGGAGCAGTCGCCCGTGTTCGAATGCATCGACTGATCTGGCCAGAGTGCGACGCCGGCATCTAACGGTGACGTGATGCTCTCGCCGCGATACCAGAACGCGAGCTGGCTCCCGAGCACCGAAGGATCGAACGGCCGTCCCGCATCGCTGGCCGCATCCCCGGCTGAAGAAGCATCGCCCGGCGCATCGGCGTCCGAGCCGGAACCTGTATCGCTCGCGCTAGAAGCGTCGGAGTCTCCCGCCACCACGGGCTCGTCGCCGACGCAGGCTCCGAGCAGCAAGGCGCCCAGTCCGATAGAGCCATACAAAGGCGGTCTCGCTTCGAATGCATGCTTGAGGTTGTCGTGCTGGAGGCCTGAGTGCCAAGCCTTCGCCCGCTCCGCCACGCATGGCGGACTGGTGCGCCACGCATGGCGGAGGGTCAGATGCTGCTGCGCTATCGCTCTTCGAGCGATGGCGATGAGAACGGCGTGGGCGTGAGGCTCAGCGACCAGCGAAGACGAGAGACGTCAACCTCGCTATTTCCGCTGATGACGCCAATAGACTGGAGGTCTTTTCGCATGCGCAATGGCGAGCACCTCGATGTGCGCACCGATTTCGACGAAGACGATGCAATATGGAAAGCGCGGAACTTTCGCCGACCGAATACCTGACTCGGTTAGAATGGGAAACGATGGCGGCGCGAGCTCAATCTGAGTCAGGAGCCGATCGACTTCTGCGAATCGCTGACCGCGACCAGGGTACTGATCTTCGTAGTAGCGAACGTCGTCCATGAATTCGCGCGCCGCTTCGGGTCGGAATCGAATCACTTCAAAACGGCGCGACGAACTTCTTCCCAAGGCACGCCCACTGCACCCTCTTTGGCTTCGGAAGCTCGGCGTTCAATCTCGTTGCGATCGTCGATGCTGATGCCGTGCGGGGCGGCTTCAAGGCTATCGAGCAGCGTTGCCGCGAGCTCTTCGCGTTCGTCTTCGGGAAGGGCGAGGGCCTCTGCAAGTAGCCGTTTCGCGTTCGACATTCTTCGACTCTACCACGCGGCCGATCGAGGGCCATTCCGCAAGTGTGTGGTGGCGAGCGCCAATTTCGCCGGGATTCGTAGGGGCTTCGGCGCCCGAGATCTCGCCCTGTGTGCCACGCATGGCGGACTGGCGCGCCACGCATGGCGGAGAGCGGTGGGGGGCAGATGCCGCTGCGCGCGCGCTCTTCGAGGATGGCAATGAGGTCGGCGACCGCGAGCTTGTCTTTCGCGCGGCCGACCTTCGACTTGATCTCGATCAACGTCGGCAAGTCGACGACGCGAATTTCGATGTCTTGATCGCGCATCGTCTCGGAGTGCTCCACGAGCTCTTCGTAACCTTGCCCGGGGGCGAGCTCGCACAGCGGATCGAGCCGAGCGATGTCGTCAGATTGAGCTGTCCGGTTCCCGAGAGCTGCTCCGCAGTCGGACGCAGATGCCGATTCGCGAGATCGTAGCGATGAACCGCGTCGAGCTCGTTCAACACCGCGAGAAGCTTGGCTACATTTTCGGAGCTGCGGCAGTGCACGATGTCGAGGTCGAGCGTGGCGAGCGTAGAGCCATGAAGCTGGGCGGCGGTTCCACCCACGACGATGAGCTCGACCCCCGCACGATAGAGCGCGGCGAGGAGAGCGGGTGTATCAGCGACCGTCGGATGCGACACGCTTGAAGCTCCTGATCCCTCGCAGGCTCGTGCTCAACGCGCGGAGGCGCTCCATCGGCGTGAGGCTCAGCGACCAGCGAAGAAGAGAGGCGTCGACCTCGCGGACCATCTGCGCGATCTCAGGATGAACGCGGGGATCGATGGTCTTCACGAGCTTGAGTATAGCGCGTCCGGGACGAAGCCAACGAGACCGGGTGGGCTGATTGCGAGCTCACTTGCCGAAGTCGCGAACGATGCGGACGAGCCCCGCATCGGGCTCGCGGGCGGAATGGGGGTCCTTGCCGTGCAGCACATGGCAGCTCGTGCACGCCTTCCCCTTGTTGTGACCCGCGTCCATGTTCCAGTGGCACCCCGCGCAGGCGGACGCGGCCGAATTGGGGACGTGCGGGTTGTGGCAGTTGATGCAGTCGGCGTGGGCGGGGACCGTGCGCTCAGCCAGCGTGGGCTTGTCGCCGTGACAACCGATGCACGCGTCGACCCTCGCGGCGAAGTCGTGGGGCTTGTGGCAGCTGGTGCACGCATCGTGTGCCTGTGGGTGCGGCTGCCTATTCTCGTTGTGACACGATGTGCAGACTGCTTTAGCCGCGGAAGCAGGCTCGTGGCCGTGGTGACAGTCGACGCACCCATGCGAGCCTACGCGAACCGGTCCCATCGTTTGGTGCTTCAGTTGGATGTCGTTGTGGCAACCCGTGCAGTCGGCGAGCACGATAGCGGGGCTCTGCCCGAGGTGATGGCACGTCGTGCAGTCCACCGTCGCGTGGTGAACGATGGCGGCAAAATTTCCTTGCGGACTACCGTGGCAGTCAATGCAGCTCTGAACGGTGCCCCCCGCAGCGAAGGTATGGCAGGTCAGGCACTCGCCCGACCCAGATCCAGGGCCGTGATGGGCGCCCGCAGCCTCTTGGGCATGACATTTCGTGCAAACCGCCGTGCCAGGATTTTTGAAGCCGTTGGTGTCGACGTCGTGGCAATCGACGCACTTGGCCTTGCCGCCCCCTACGTGGGTCTGATGCCCGGGGCTCGTGCTGTACTGCTTCCACGCTGCGGGGACGACGACGGGAGGAGCGGGAGGAACGCTCGGCGGCCCGTGGCGACGGAACATCACGAACGCCACGACACACGCGACGACCAGCACGACCGCGGCGGCGAGACCCCAAACGACGCGACGGGTGACCGTGGTCATGGACCGACCTCAGCGCAGAGAGGACAGCGCAGATCGTAGTGCTCGTCTGTGTCGACGGCAGCGATGATGTCTCCTCTGTTCATGCGTTGTCTCATTGTTTTCATGATGGGCGGGCGGTCAGCCGACGAGATCCGACTTTGAGAGGCGCCGGCTCGCGCGCCACAGCGCGAACGAGCCGAGAAGCACCGGCCACACGATCCCGACGAGGAGCGCGAGTTGCGGCCCCAGCGCGTTGGCCAGCCAGAAGCCGACGGGGCCAAGCGCCGAGAGATCGGGATCGACACCCGAGAGGATCGCGATGCGCGCGGACTCCGCGGGATTGAGCGCGGCGATCGTGAAGACGAAGACGGGCGCGAGCTTGAAGCGAAGCAATACGCCGATCAGCGCAAAGTCGTGGAGCGCGCTTGCCCCGAGCCACGCGACCAGCGCCAACACCGTCGCGCGCTCCGGTGAGCGGGTCGCCGACGACACCCAAAGGCCGATCCCGACGAACGCCCACGCGAGCGCCGCCGTCGTCGCGAGGCAGCGGAGGACGACGGGCACGAGCTCGCTGTCGCTCGGGTCGACGATCGATCCGACGATGGCTGCCCCGATGCAGAGCACGACGAGCGGGCCGATCACGACGATGAAGCGCGACGCGATGACGGAGACGAACCAATCCGAACGACGCGCCGGCTGCGTCAGCATCATCTCGAAGAAGCCGCTCTGCCGCGCGCGCACGATGCACTGGCTCGTCGCCACGAGCGCGACGAGCGGCACGGCAAGCGTCACGGCATTCGCGAGATTGAGGACGACGCGCGAGAGCCCCGTGAACCCGAGCACCGCGTTCTCGCGGAGGCCGAGCCAGATGAACAGAGCGAAGAGGACGGCGTAGACGCCGCCCGTCACGATCACCCACCGCGAACGAAGCGCATCTGCCAGCTCGAGGCGAAAGAGAGCGCGCACCGGCGCCGCGACGCTCATCGGGCCCTCGCGACAGAGAGGCGGGGCTGCGCGGGCTCGCATCGTGATGGGCAAGCCTCGTCGTCGATGTCGCCGATGTCGCCTGGCGGGCCGTCGCCGACGACGCGTCCGTCGCCGAGCTCGATCACGCGGTCGACGAGCGCGCGGACCTCCTCGACGCGATGTGAGCAAAGGACGAGGACGGCGCTTTTCGGTCGCTCGGCGAGCTGCTCGAAGAAGGAGACGCGGGCCGCTCCGTCGAGGTTCGCCGTCGGCTCGTCGCATACGAGGATGGGAGCCTCGGTCGCGAGCGCCATCGCGGCCAAGAGCTTCTGCTTCATCCCCCCCGACAGGTCGCGAAAGCGCTTCGCCCGCGACCCTTCGAGCGCGAGACCGAGACGCGCGGCGCGGTCGTAGGTCGCCGAGACAGGCCGGCCACGAAGCGCGGCGTGGGCGCGGATGACCTCCGAGACGGGCGCCTCCATGGGTGGCGCGATCTGCGGGATGTAGGCGAGGCTCCGGAGCGCGACCTCCGGCGAGAGCGCGATGTCGACCCCGGCGACCGTCACGCGCCCCTCGACGCGGACGAGCCCGAGGATGGCGCGAAGCAGGGTCGTCTTCCCGGAGCCGTTGGCGCCGACGAACGCGACCCGCTCGCCTTGGCCGATCTCGAACGACACCCCATCCAGCGCGACGACGGGCCCGAACGCCTTGCAAACTTGGGCGACGGTGATCATCGGACGGCGATCTCGGGGGCGCGCATGAGCGGCGCCGCATCGGCAAGGAGGGTGTGGCTGTCGAGCACGGGGATGGCGTGAGCGATCGCGTCGATCAGCTGCATCGCCGTGGTGCCGTAGAAGTACTTGAGCGACGGGTGGCTATCGGCCAGCTCCGTCGACAGCTCGTTCACGCGATACGGCACGTCACCGACGCCGTCGCCGTCGAGGTCGTACCCCTCGTAGTCCGTGAAGTGATTGCCGCGCACGTCGCACGCGAGCGCATCGCCGCCGCCGTCGACCTCGATCGTCTGGCCGTTGTCGCGAAAATCGTTCGTGTGGAACACGTCTCCGGGTCCGCCGCCGTGCAGGCGGACCGCGACGTTGTTGAGCGCGAAGACGTTCCGCTCGAAGACAACGGGCTCCGCAGGGCTTCGCGGCGTGTCGTCGAGGTAGGTGCCGTTCGTGTTCGCGACGATCCAGTTACCATGGACCTGGACGCCATCGCTCTCCTTGAACCCGACCCCGATGCCGGCCGCCCCGTGTGCGCCGGCGAGGACGTTGTTCTCGACGACGAGCCGTTCGCTGTACATGGAGAAGATGCCGACGACCGCGCGCTCGATGTGGTTGCCGCGCGCGATCGAGTCGTGCGTGTACATGAAGTGGAGGCCGTAGCGGCCATCCCGCAGGACGTTGTTCTCGATGAGGGCGCGGCGCGTATACCAGACGACGAAGTCGCGCCCGTGGTCGACGATCGCGCCGCGCACGACCGAGTCGTTCGACTCCCAGAGCGTGATCCCGTCGCCGTCGGGGGCGGCGGCGTCACGGTCCCCTTCGATGCGGGCACGCTCGAGAAGACACGCGTGACATACCTTGAACAAGACGCCGAAGAGCACGTCGTCCAGTCGAACGTCGACGATGCGGATTCGGTCCCCGGTCGCCCTTATGCCGGCGTCCTCCGTCGTGCCGCGGCGGCCAGAGTGACGGACGTGGACGTTGTCGATGGTGACGTCGCTCGCGGCGATCGTCAGGACGGTCGACTCGCCCGTTCCCTCGAGCGTCGCGCCGTCCTCGCCGCGAATCGCCACCGGTCTCTTCACGACAAGGTCGCCGCGATATGCCTTCGGGCGCAGCCATATCTCCGAGGGCCCCGCCGGATCGGCGACGGCGCGCTCGAGCTCGGAGAACGACTCGACCACCCACGCTCCTGCCGACGCTCCTGCGGGTGCGACGTGCTCGGGCGACCCGACCTCGTAGCCCGCCGCAGGGCTCGACGAGCCGACGACGCACGCGAGGAGCGCTCCCGCCCCGAGCACCACGCGCGCCCCGGTCACGACCGCTTCTCCAGTAAGAGGACGGCCACGCGAGCGGCCGGCGTGCGAGTCGCCACCATCTTATGTCTTCGGCTTCACGAGTAGGTAACCGGCCATCTCCTGGTGCAGCGCCGAGCAGAACTCGGTGCAGTAGAACGGGTAGACGCCCGGCTTGTCGGCCTTGAACGTGACGTTCTCGTGCCTGCCAGGCTCGTCTCGAGGCTCGTGACGTGGATCGTGACCGTGTCCCCCTCGTTCACCTCGATGCGGTCAGGGGTGAAGTGGCTGCGGATCAGCGTCATGAAGACCTCGACGTTGGTGCCGTTACGAACGATCTTCTCCTTGCCCCCCTCCACACGGTTCGGGTCGATTTCGTTGGTGGTCGGGACCGTTCCCGGCGGGTACACGTGCAGCGCCTTCACCTTGTCCGCCTTGATCATTTGCCCGAAGTGAGGCTCCCCGTTGCCGATCGGCATGTCGTAGAGGAGGCTCATCTTCCCGCCTGCGATGTCGATGAGCTGGATGTTTTGAGGGTAGAGCGGCCCGACAGGGAGGAAGCGATCTAGCGATGACTTGTTCAACGAGACCAAGTACTTGCCGTCGGGGTGTTCCGTCTCCCCCCCGGCCGCGACGAGATGGCCGACGTTATACTCAACCTTAATTTTCTCGGGTGGCTTCGTGAGGTCCTTATACGACCATTTCACGACCGTGCTCTCGATGTAGGCGCTCGTGAACGCGTCGCCGTTGGTCCCGAACTCGGTGTGGAGCGGGCCGAGGCCGATCTCGACCTGTCCGTCGATGACCTCCTTGAAGGGGAGGATCGGGATCCCGTAGACGTCCTTGCCCTCGAACTGCTTGGCCTCGATCGCGGCCTTCATCTTCGCAAAATCATAAATGGTCACGTGCGTATCGAGCTTGCCGCTGACGACGATCCTCTTGCCATCCGGCGTCACTTCGACCCCGTGAGGGCTCCTCGGCACGCCCACCTCGGTGAGCACCCCCTCTGCCACCGTGACGTCCATCTTCAACACGGGGACGCCATCAATCATCGTCGCCTTGCCGGCCTTCACGAGGGCCTCGGCCTTTCTCCAGTTGATGATGTGGAGAAGATCCATCGCGTTCGCCGAGGCTCCCGACTCGAGCGCCGGCTTCCCTTCGATCGTGCCGCCGATCGCCATCTCCGTGTTGAACGTGGTGATGAACGCCCACCCGTCACTGTCGAGCTTGCCCTCGTCGGCGAGCTCCTGCATGTAGGGCGGCAGCTCGATGGCCCAGCTTTGGGCCGGATCGATGCGCCCCTTGGTCCGATCGAAGCGCCAGAACATCGCGAGCCCGCGGTACTTCTCTTTGTACTGTTCGAGTGGCGCGTACGTGTCACCGAGCGGCACGGGGTACTGCGACGTCTCCATGACGTAGTCCGTGTCCGGCGTGACGCAAGCCGCGGCGTGATCGCTGACCATGAGTGGGTTGACGACGATCTGCTTGGTGACGAAGTCGGAGAGATCGATGACGGCGACGCGCGCGTTCGCCTTGTCGTTCACGAAGAGGAACTTCCCGTCGTAGTCTCCCTTCGTTTCGGAGAGGGCGGGATGGTGGACGTCGCCCCAGGTCAGCTTGTGAGCTCCTCGGTTCCCCTCGGCGAGGACCTTGTCACCCTCACCGCCATAGCCCCACCCTTGCCACGGCTCCGGCGTGAAGACGCCGATCACCTTCAGCAGGCGCATGGACGGGACGCCGATGACGTCGACGTTCCCCGACTGACCGCCGCCGGCGAACATGTAGTACTCGTCCATCTTTCCCGACGGCGTGTACGTCTTGAGCGCCGCCTCGACGTCGGCCTCGTTGAGCCCCCGCGCCTTCATCAGCTCGCGAACCGTCGACGACTCGCCGAGCGTCGACGCCTTTTTCCTGCAGGCGCCGAGGCACATGACCGCGACGAGGAGCGTGCATCTCAGAACGGTCTGCCGCGTGCGCATCTCTCTCTCTCGTCTCTTCTCTTTGTTCTCCCGCGGGCGGTGGCGCCCCCGGCACCGAGATGCAGGCGGCAAAGCCCCCGACATCTCGGCGACACCGCCGTTTGCAATGGGGGGACCAAGCGCGCTGGGACACCGAGGACCGGATCGCTCTGCGCGCGGCTCCCCTCCGCGCTCGTTCTTCCAACTGTTCGCATCGCCTGGAGCGCCGCCAGCGGACACAACGCCCCTAAAGCGTGTGCGTCGTTTGCGCAGCGGCGTGCAGCTTCTGCACGGAGCTCTTCACTCTTCTTTCTCTCTGCTCTCTCTGCGTCGTCGACGCTCCGCCACGCATGGCGGACCGGCGCGCCACGCATGGCGGAGAAGCGCGAACCGCCGGCGAGCAAGCGCTCGAGAACATGCGCGCTTCATGCGCCGATCACAGACAAGCCTTCGGCGAGCGCGGCGGCCGCTAGCTCTGAATCATGGGTCGCGAAGCGCATCGCCGGGAAGCGAGCACGTATGAGCAGGGCACTTGCGAGGTGCAGCGCGTCGAGTGTCCGGATCTGCGTCGGAAACGGATCGGCCGCGCGCGTGAGGACCGCTCGGTTTAGCCGTACGAGCTCGAACCCGCCGAGCACTGTGAGCGCCGCGGCACGGCGACGTACCAGCTCCCAATCCGACATCCCGCTCAAGACGCGCAAGCGGTCAAGCACACGCAGACACTCCACTCGCGTGATCTCGCTCGTCACCGCCTCGGACACACGAGACCACTCGGCGAGCTGACCTCGTTCGCCGAGCACGACACGAAGAATCACCGACGAGTCGAAGTAGACTCTCACCGCGAGCGGCGATCGTGCTGCAACGCTTCGAGAGAGGTCGTTGCGAGCTTCACAGGGCCCAGGCGCACTCTGCGCACCGACGCGAAGGATCGCGAGGCAGGAATCAACTCAAGCCCTCCGGCTTCGGCGTCGAACGGAACGACCTTCGCGATCGGCCTTGCGCGATCCATCACCTCGATCGTCTCGCCAGCTTCGGCGGAGCGGAGATGCTCAGAAAGGTGGCTCTTGAGCTCGGCGATTCCGACGCGCTTCATGACCCATTGTGGCCTCGGGAGGTCACCTCCGTCAAGGTGACAAGGGCTATCGGCTCGCCTCGAGGGCAGTCACGAGCGTCCCGCGCTGACGCAACGCGGCCGCGAGCTCCGAGCCGATGAACCCCATCCCCACCACAACCATCCGACTGCTTCGACCGCAGAGGGTGCTCGCTTGCTCTGCACGATCAAAGGATCGGTCCGTGGACCGCTGCGGTGATCTTGATTCGTGGGTAGGGCCGCGCTCGACACCTTTCCCGGCAACGACAGCAGTGTGGTCGCGAATCTCGCGCTCGTCGCGCTCGTCGCGCTCGTCGTTACCGTCGAGGCGGAGCACATCACGGAGCTGCTGGGCTCGCAGCGAGGCATGCTGTACTTTTGCCTGCTGCTCGCGCGCCTGAAAACGCGCGGCGACGTCGGTCGCGCATCGGACGTCGCGAGCGCGAACGTCACAGCGCAGGATACGACACGTTGAACCCGGCACTGACGCGCGCGAACGGCGTGAGCGAGGCTGGCTCGCCCTTTTCGCGCGAAAAAAGATGAACGACCGGAACACCATGCGCGAGCACATGATCGGTCACGATTCGCCTGTGACAACGCCACCAGACCGCCTCCGCGCACATGATCGCGCACGCCTGCGCCGCCGAGCGCCTCCGGCAAGACGTCGATATTGAACTGTGGATTGGTGCGCGAGCGCGGGATGGTTCGGATATCCACGAGCCGCGTGATGTTCCATCCGCGCAGGATGTCGACTAGCTCGTCCAGCGAACGGGTCGAGTGCCCAATCGTGTAGAGCGTTCGCGCGATTGCAGAAGTCACGTTACTCCTTCACTTGACGTCGTCGTTCGGGTGCACCAGGCACCCGTCCCTGGTCATTGAAAAGTCTCCAAAAAAACCTGGGGCGGGTTCAAACCGGTATGCGGCAGCGGCGAGACGGTACCGGTAGCATCGAGTCGACGGGCGAGCGAGTCACAGTGGGTACGCCGTCTTTGGTGCGGAAGGTGAATCGCGCTCGTCGATGGAGACGAGCTGGTTGGAGGACCCCGCCATCCACAGCGCATGCGTGGCGCAATGCCACGATCGCGGGATGTCGCGCCCGGCTAGCCTCCAGTGAGCGATGGCAAAGCAAAGCATCACCGTCGAGCTCAGCGAGGAGACGATCCGTTGCCTCTCCCAGCTCGGCGCGCCGCGCGACGTGCTCGCCGAGTTGGCCGACTCGGTCGCGCAGGGCGTGCCGCACCGCGATCAGCAGCAACGGGTTCAGACCGACAGGAGCCTGCGCGACGAAAGGGACCACACCGACGACCTCATCGCCAATGAACGTGAGAGCGCCGAAGAAGATGCAGACGGGGTAGTTCAGCTCGCGCGGCAGCGCGCCGACGAGCTCCTCAGAGCCGCGCGAGACAACGCCGACGACGAGCATCCCGAGGCCTCGAGCTGCGCAGATCCCAGCTCCGAGCAAGACCGTGCACGAGCGGATGCCGTGCTCGAGGGCGAGCGGTCCAGCGCGAATACGACCCTCGAGAAACAACGCTCTGACCAGCGGCTCCAATCCAACGGATCTCTCGTGGGCCAGCGAAAGGCCACGGACAGGGATCTGAGCGGCGAACGATCCCAGGCCGATAGCTTGGTCATCGACCAGCGCGAAGCGAACCAGCAGATGCTGAGTGCCACGATCCGGGCGCAAGAGCTGGCGGAGGAGGCTCTCGCGGCCACGAAGCGCGTGGAGGAAGCCCAGCGCGAGCTCCGTTCGGTGGCCGAGTTCCGGGAGATGTTCATCGGCGTCCTCGGGCACGACCTGCGTAACCCGCTCGGTTCGATCGTGATGGGCGCCGCCTTGTTGCTACGGCGCGAGAACATGGACGAACAAGACGCGCAGATCGTCGCGCGCATCATCCGCAGCAGCCAGCGCATGACCCGCATGATCTCCCAGCTGCTCGATCTCACGCGCGCCCGTCTCGGCGGCGGGTTGGCAATCGAGCCGAAGCCGATCGATCTGCGAGAAGTCTGCCGGAACGTCGTCGACGAATTCGAGGTGACCATCCAGCTGGACCTCGAGGGGGATCTGACGGGCACCTGGGACGAGGATCGCCTGGCGGAGGTTCTCTCCAATCTCGCGGGGAACGCCATCGAATACGCCGCGCCATCGACGAGCGTGAGCATCAGGGCGTACCGCGACGCGGCGGAGGTCGTCGTCGAGATCAGCAACCAGGGAGATCCCATTCCCGCGGACGTGCTCCCGTTCATCTTCGAGCCCTTTCGACGAGCCAAGGGGCGCGCGAGGTCGCCGAACGGGAACCTGGGGCTCGGCCTCTACATCGCGCAGCAGGTCGTCTTCTCGCACGGCGGAACGCTCGACGTGCGCTCGGCCGACGGCACGACGACCTTCGTGATGCGCTTGCCGCGGGTGCCGCCCGACCATCCAGGCGAAGCCCCATGAACCGAGCGAGCCCGGCGCAGATGGCGCAGATGGAGAGGGCGAGGCGATTGCTGGCGTACGAACGCGCGGCCGGCGCTCGGCAGCACGGCGCAGACGAGACCACGGCGGCCGGCCGGGTCTACGACAAGCTTCATGCTCAACTGGCTCCCCTCGTCGGCGCCACCGGGGTCCACCTGCTATTCATACGTAGCGCGAAGCTGGCGCAAGGGGAGCTCGCCTGGCTCGCGGAGATCCCCATCGTCGAAGGTCCGGCGAAGCTGCGCGAGCTCCTGCAGGCCCAGGATCCCGTCGTCGCCACGGAGTCGGCCGCGGACCTGTTTGGAACTTTCTTCACGCTCCTCACGACCTGCATCGGAGAGCGACTCACGAACCGGGTGCTAGGCAGCGCTTGGCCGACGATCGAGGGCGCGGCGCCCAAGGAGACAGACCGATGAGCGACAGGGTTCAGAAGCGCAAATTGTCCTCAACTGCACGCAAGCGGCCGAAGAAGGCGACGAGCCGACCGCCGAAGCTCACGCTCCGCAAGTTGCCGACCGGTGTGCGGGGGCTCGACGAGCTCGTCGGCGGCGGCATCCCGGAGTTCTCCTTCAACATCATCGCGGCCGCGCCCGGTTGCGGAAAGACCACGCTCGCGCACCAGATCGCCTTCGCCAACGGGACAGTGAAGAACCCCGCGCTCTACTTCACCGTGCATGGCGAGCCCGCTCTGAAAATGCTGCGCTACCAGCAGCAATTTTCTTTCTTCGACGAATCCAAGGTGGGCACGTCCGTCCGCTTCATCAACCTGAGCGATCTAGTTGCGGAGGCGGATCTGAACATCGTGCTCGACGCGATCATCAAACAGGTCAAGGCGGCCAATCCGAGCATCGTGGTCGTGGACTCCTTCCGCACGGTGGCGCGCACGGCGAGGGCTACGATCAATGAGGTGGAGATGGAGGCGTTCATTCAGAACCTCACCCAATTTCTCACCAGCTGGCAAGCCACGACGTTTCTCGTAGGCGAGTATGCCCCAGAGGAGATCAACGGTAGTCCGCTGTTCACCATCGCCGACGGCCTGTTCTGGCTCTCGCAGGTGACGGAGCGAAATTCCGTCGTGCGAAAATTGCAAGTCATGAAGCTACGCGGGCAAAACTCGGTGCCGGGCTTGCACACCATCCGCATCACCGATGACGGGATGCAGGCCTTCTCGCGCACACTGGGCCTGGTCGGCAAGCGAGTGCCGTCGAATCGGGCAGACAGGCTATCGACGGGCGTCGCGGAGCTGGACGCGATGATGGTCGGAGGCCTCTTCGCGGGGGACAGTTGCCTTATAGCGGGGCCTTCAGGCACGGGAAAGTCCGCGCTCGCCACGCAATTCATCGACGCGGGACTCCGCAAAGGGGAGCCGGGCGTCATCGCGATTTTCGAAGAGCGCCCGGAAGGTTACGTAGCCCGCGCTGCCAGCCTCGGCATGAACTTCACGACGGCGCAGAAAAAGGGGAACCTTGAAATCCTCTACCTTCGGCCGCTCGATCTCTCGGTGGACGAGACCATGCAAGAGATCCTGGATGCCGTCAGGAGGGTTGGCGCAAAACGGTTGGTGATCGATTCGATGGTCGGGCTCGAGATGGCGCTGGCCCCAGGATTTGAAGTGGAGGACACATTTACCGGATTTTCCTTTAGCCGCTACACGATCTCGTTCCTGACTGATGACATTATCCGGATGCGTTATGTGGAAATTGACGGCCAGCTTCGTAAGGTAATGGTCATTATCAAAATGCGTGGCGGCAATCACAGTAAGGACATCCGCGAATATGTCATCACGGACAAGGGCGTGAAGATCCTCAGCCCGCGTGAGACCGAATACGCGCGGCTGACGACCGGATCCCCGAACCGGATCGGTCAGCGGATCGAGGCCCCGCCGGAGCCGAAGGCCAAGGCCAAGGTCAAGGTGAAGACGTAGCCAATGCAGTGGGCTTTCGCTTTCGTTCGCGCCGCGCCGTCAGGTGGCCGGTGGCGTGCGCTCGCGACTACCGCGATGCATCTCCGCGCACATTGCTCGTGGT
>CAJDWT010000216.1_pt1 | contig 16176 bp, 16 predicted proteins | sample 7391671 | NCBI WGS metagenome assembly CAJDWT01 (sample SAMEA7055729, study PRJEB34461) | soil metagenome | biome: terrestrial ecosystem; feature: Peninsula; material: soil | place: Antarctica | collected 2016
GCCCCAGGTCGTGAGCGCCATGATCGCCGGCACGAGCGCGAGACCGCGCTTGGTGAGGACGTACGGATCGCCCCGCTGCTCGACGATGCCCGCGTAAGCCATGAGGTCCAGACGCGACGAGAGGATGTTCGGTGCGATCCCGATCGCCTCTTCGATCTCGCCGAAGCGGCGGAGGCCGAAGAGCATCGCCCCGATGACGAGCGAGGCCCAACGGTCACCAATGCAATCTTCGGCGTCGAGCGACGACGGCTTGTCGCCGAGGACGTTGCGCGCGCGCCGGTACGTCGGCACCGGCGGGAGAACGGTCGGCCTTTTGTGCGGAGAAGGCGTCGACGAGAACGTCGTGGAAAATAAGGGAAAATCGAGGGCCGAGATCTCAGAGACCATGAGCTGGCGACCGCATCCGCCGCAGACCGCCTCGAGATTCACCCTGGCGCCGCAGTCGTGGCGGAGCCTCGGGCCGACCGCTTCGGGCTTCGTGGTCCATTGCCGAAGGAGCGCGATCGCCCCGATGGCGTCAACTCCCTTCGGTGTGAGGACGTACGCCGAGCGACCCTTGGCGTAGCCGAGCGGCGCGAGGCATTCTTCGGCGACGAGCGTCTTGAGGCGACCCGCGAGGGTCGCGCGCGGAACGTCGAGCATCGCGACGAGCGATTGGAACCGGTTCGCGCCACACGCCACGGCGTGCAGGATCCGCAAGCTCCACGGGTCGCCGAGCACGTCGAGGACGTCGTTCATGATGCTCGTCCGAACATGGGCCACCGCCGAAAGGCGCGCCGCGGGACGTGGTTGTCTCGCGAGCCCATGCGCTTGCATAGCTGAACTCACCGTCCGACCCTAGCAGCCATCGACGGCCTCGCCAATCGTTCGCGTGACGACCGCTTTAGTTGCATTGCAAGACTCGAACGGGGTGCGGTCCGGCGCGATACGCTCGGCGCCATGAGCACGAATGTGAACCGCCGCTGGCTCCTCGCCTCCCGCCCCACCGGCCTCGTCGACAAGAGCAACTTCCAATGGGTCGAAGAGCCCGTACCCACGATCGCCGACGGCCAGATCTTGGTGAAGGTCCTCTACCTCTCGTGCGACCCGACCCAACGCGGCTGGATCGCCCGCGACACGTACATGCCCGCCGTGAAGCTCGGCGAGGTCGTGCGCTCCGGCGGTCTCGGCCGCGTCGTCGCCACCAAGAGCGCCGACTACGCGGAGGGCGATCTCGTCGGCGGCCTCGTCGGCTGGCAGGACTATACGGTCCTCGAGGGCGGTGGCATGTTCGCGCCCGCGAAGGTCCCGACCAACGTCCCGATCCCGATGGCGATGAGCACGTTCGGGCTCACGGGCCTCACGGCCTACTTCGGCCTCCTCGAAATCGGTCGACCGAAACCCGGTGACACCGTGCTCGTCTCCGGCGCCGCGGGCGCGACCGGCTCGGTCGTCGGCCAGATCGCCCGCATCAAGGGCTGCCGCGTCATCGGCATCGCCGGCGGCAAAGAGAAGTGTGATTGGCTCGTGAACGAAGCGAAATTCGACGCCGCGATCGACTACAAATCCGAGGACGTCACCGAGCGCGTGCGCGCGCTCGCCCCGAAGGGCATCAACATCTACTTCGACAACGTGGGTGGCGAGCAGCTCGACATCGCGCTCGCGAACCTCGCGATGCACGCCCGCGTCGTCATCTGTGGCGCCATCAGCCAATACAACGAATCGTCGACTCCGCCAGGCCCCAAGAACTACATGAACCTGCTCGTCAAGCGGTCGAAGATGGAGGGCTTCCTCGTCTCCGACTTCATGCCGCGCGCCGGCGAAGCCATCCGCGAGCTTTCAACGTGGGTGCGCGAGGGCAAGCTCAAGGATCGCGTCGACGTCGTCGAAGGGCTCGAGAACGCGCCCGCCGCGCTTCGCCGCCTCTTCACCGGCGAAAACAAGGGCAAACAGCTCGTTAAAATCGCAGACTGAGCTAGCCGTCAGCGGATCTTGCGGCTGCGCGACCAGCGTCATCGGTCGCCGTTCCGGTCAGAATATGGGCCTGCCATACGACGGCGGTGCGCTCGATGCCGACGCGGCTGCCGAATCGACGCGTGCGTCACGGGCGCTCGCGTCAGCCCCGGCGCCCGGAGGCGGCGCGGCACACGAACCGACCGCCAAACGATCGACATACCACTTCACTCCGCGCTTGAAGCACACCGACACCTTGAGCGTCTCGGAGTTGTACTTCGAGGTCAGGTCCTCGAGCTCGGCGGAGTCGGTGCTGTCGGTCAGCTTCCCGGGGCACTCGATGTTGCTGTATTGAGAGCCGCTTCGGCTGTCCCAGCCGTTGCGGAGCAAATAGCTCTCGCCCAGCTGACAGGCGGTCTCGTGGTCGAGCCTCGCCGCGGTGACCTTGCTCGCCGACTTCTTGTCGAGCGCAGCCGCGCGCGCGTTGGCTGTCTCTTCGTCTTGACTCCCCTTCACCCACGCGAAGGTGAGAAAGCCCGCGGTGAGGACCGCGCCGACCAGACCCAGGACGATCGCAATCGTCGCCTTCATCGGCACGGCAACGCCGGACTTCATCGCTACCGAGCGCGCGCGCAAGCCGAAGACGCCGCCGACGATCCCCATCGGTGAGCAACACAAGAGCGTACCGACCAGCGAAATCCACATCGCGGTCGTCGCGCTGCTCTCGATCGTCGCTGCGGCGACCCTGCGCCTTTGCTCGTTCGCGAACGCGTTCTGCTGCGCCTGCATCTGGGCATTTTGGAGCCGTGCCATCTCGGCCATCTGCGCTGCAGCCGCGCCCGCTGGCGTCTGGAGCCCGCAGAAGGGACATTCGTGGACACCGGGGTCGATCGTCGCGCCGCATCGTTGGCAGTTCATCGACCCATGATCTTATACCGAGGTCAGCCCGATTCGCACCGACGTTCGCCCACGTAGTCCGTCACTAAGCGCACGAGCTCCTCGACGATCTTCGGACGGTCAGCCTTCGGGCGGTCGACCACAGCCGACTGGACGACAGACAAGACCACGCGCACGAGGATGAACGACGCGAGCTCGTAGTCGTCAACCCTCACGCGGTCACCCATCCGCCGCAATGCGTTCGCGAGATCGGCCTCGAAGCGCGCCTCGAACCCGGTCACCTCTTTACGTGCGCTCGTGCGGACCACCTGCTCGATGAGGACGCGATGGAGGGCGGGGTCGATCCGCTCGGCACGCAACAGATCGGTGAGCAGCCGGCGGACGACCGATTCGAGCGACTCAATCTCGATCCCTTCGAGCCCCTTCGAGATCTGCTGAATGAGCGTCTCGCGATAGCGCCGCAAAAGCTCGACGGCGATCGCGTCCTTGCTCGGGAAGTATTGGTAGAGCGAGCCGACCGAGACCCCGGCCGCCTGCGCGATGCCGTTCGTCGTGGCGTCAAAACCGTCCCGGACGAAAACGCGAGCCGCCGCCTGGAGGATGGTCTCGACCATCACTCGAGATCGCTCCTGGAGCGGAAATTTACGCGCTTTCGTGCGTCCTCGAGCCGCCATCTAAAAAGCATATGAACGCGAGTAGCAAATGCGAGCAAATATTCGCATTCTTGGTCTCATGAAGCTCAACGCCGAATGGACCCGCTTGATGCATTCCTACGAGGACGACCACCAAGACCCGCGCAACCAAGCGTGTCACAAGGTCGGCATCCCGCTCATCGCGGCGAGCTTTCCGGTCGGCGCGACGCTCATCGGCCTTCCGCTCGCGGCCGGCATGTTCACCGTCGGCTGGACCTTCCAGTTCGTCGGCCACGCGTTCGAAGGCAAAAAGCCGTCGTTCGTCGAGGACAAGCGCGCGCTCGTCGTCGGTCTGCTCTGGTGGCTGAAGAAGACCGGCGCGAACATCGAGCTCGATCACGAGCGCGAAGCCGCGGTGAGCACGAGCGCGACCAAGAACGCGCCGGACGTCTCGGCCTCGCTCAATTGAGCGAAGACGCGAGCGGACCGTCCTCGATGCACCTCGCCGACGTCTACGACCGGATCAAATGACGGCGGCAGCGACGGCGGCGAGACGCGCGTGCGTCTCACGAGTCGGCCAGCCGACCTGACGCTCGAAGTGGCCATTTTCGAGCCATCCTAGCGTTCGTCTGAGCTTCGCGGCCGCGCGCGCTTTCGCCCGTGCGACGCGCGCGTTGGCAGCGGCGTCGAGCTTGCTCGCCGCCCAACGCGCCACTGCCCACGCGAGCGCAGCGTGGCCTTCTTCTTCGAACGCGACCCTCGTGAACGACGCACGCACCGCCGCGTCTTCGGCGTGCACGGCTTGGTACGCGAGCATCGCCGCACCGAATGTCTCGTTCACGCAGCCTTCGACCACGTTCTCCGTCGCCATCGCCTCGAGGGAACGTGCGCGAGGTTTCCTCGCCCGCACTGGCGGCGGCTGTGCGCCGTTTGCGGCGGCAAAGTCGCGCATCACGTCGGCATGACCGGCTTCTTCAAGCGACGCGCGGAGCGCAGCGCGTTGCAATTCGAGTGGCGCGCCGAACGCGGCGAGCTCGGCGGCGAGGCGCTCGAACGCGACGATGCTCGCCGCTTCTTCGAACGCCATCTTTGCGAAGTACGCACCTGTCTTCGTCCACTTCGCGCCGTTCGCGCCCTTCGTGGTTCTCGACGTGCGCCCGCGGACGAGCCCGCGCGGTGCACGGCCGCCACCGGCGAGGCAATCGAGACACTGGAGGCCGATCGAGTCGCCGTCCTTCGCCGTGAAGGATCCGTCGGTGCAGCCAGCGCCTTCGGCGATCGTGCAGTTGAGCGGATAGCACGCGTCGGCGCCGAGGTCAGGAACGCACGTCGAGCACCCTTTCGCGAGCACGACAGTCGGCGGAAGTCCGCACGGGAGCGTGTAAATGCAACCGAGGTCGAGATCACCGGCGTCGCCGAATGCGCCGTCGTAGTAGATGCCGGAATCGTACGTGACGACCTCGATCTGACATGCTTGGCCGTAGACGTCGGGCCCACTGTCGGTCGCAGGCGCTGCCCCATCACCGAGCGGCTGGCCGTCCGCGCCGACGGCTCCGTCAGCGCCCGGCGTGGCTCCCGGATTCGAGCTCGTGCTGCAGGCGACACCCAGCGCGGCGGTAGGGCCGCCGGCCAGGACGATCACCCCGATCAGACGCGCGACCTTGCGGCGCTCCGAGGCGATCAACGAACGACGAGGCACGATCTCGAGTCTGTCGCGCCACGCGCATATTGTCCATGACGAGGTAGGCTCGTTCGATGGATCGCAGCGGCCTCCTCACCTTCTTGCGGAAGCACGAGCTCGGCGTCCAAGCCTCCGTCGGTCCCGACGGCGCACCGCAAGCCGCGGTCGTCGGCATAGCCGTCACCGACCGACTCGAGATCGTGTTCGACACCCTCGACTCGACGCGAAAGTTCATAAAGCTAGCCAAAAACAAGCGCATTTCCTTCGTCATCGGCTGGGACGACGAGTCGAGCGCACAGATCGACGGGGTCTGTGACGCTCCGTCCGGCGCCGAGGCCGACCGCATCCGCGAGGCCTACTTCGTCGCGCACCCCGACGGTCGCGAGCGTGCAAAATGGAAAGGCATTGCCCACCTACGCGTCCGCCCGACGTGGATCCGTTTCAGCGACTTTCGCAACGACCCGCCGCTCGTCGTCGAATGGAACGAGCGCGAGCTCACTCAGAGCTGAGTTTTCTTCGTCGCAAGCGCATGCTCGCGGAAGCTCGAGGTCTGCTCGGCCCACCACATTCCGAGCATTCGGCTCAGACCGAAGCCGCCCAGCCCATGGCGCGCCGGATGGTCGAGGCGGAGCTCATGAAAGCCGGAGTGCGTGAGGACGACCGAGGTGCCGGCCTCGGTCGGCTCGAAGCGGACGTCGACCTCCGTCGCTTCGTCGGGCGCGAAATTCGACAGGCGCCATTCGAGGACGAAGCGCGTCGGAGGCTCCCACACGAGGAGCTTGCCGAACGCGAATGGCTCGCGCCCGTCATCGTAGACCTGCAGGAGACGACCGCCGAGCTTCGGCTCGAGCGTCATCGTGCTCGGTAGCCCGTCATTCCGATAGCGTGGCCCGCGGAGCCACCACGAGCCGATCTCTTCGGTGAACACCGCGAACGCGACCTTCAGATCGACGGCGACGTTGACGGTCACCGTCGCGCTCACCGTGCGTTTGGGGAGGGAGCCTGTCATTTTTCGCGCCCCTTCTTCTCGGCATGCGCCTTGAAGGCGGCGAGCTGATCGGTCCAGAATTCCGCGACCTCGTCGAGCCACTTTTCGAGCTCGGCGAACGGCGCCTTTCGCAGTCGGTAGGTGCGCACACGTAGATCCGCCGCGGTGGCGTCCTCCTCTTCGATGAGCCCGCTCATACGCAAGACGCGCAGATGCCGGCTCATCGCGGGTGGGCTCATGTCGAAGTGGGCAGCGAGCTCCCCGGCGCGGCGCGGCTTTTTCTTCAGCAGATCGACGACCCGCCGCCGCGTTGGATCTCCGAGCGCGGCGAGCGTCCGGTCGATTTGCACGCGCTCCATCAGCGCTATTGCTTCTTCCCACCGGTCGCGAGGCGTTGGACGAACCACCAATGATGACCGCCGATATCGATGCACTCGTAGGTGCGGTCGACCCAGTATTCGTCACCGTAGTCGCTCACCTTCGGCTCCATCACGATTGCCCCGGCGCTCTTCGCGCGGGCGAGGTGCGCGTCGATGTCGTCGACGAACATCATGAGCGCCTGCGTGTTGCCGCCCGCCTGCTTCGGCGTGACGCTCCAGTCCCGGCCCGCCTTGTCGCTTCCGTCGTCGGCGACCTTGTCACCGACCATGATCATGCCGCCGTCTACCACGAGCTCGGAGTGCGCGACCTTCCCGCCCGGCGCGTCGACGCGGAGCTTCACCTCGAAGCCGAAGGCTTTGCAGAGAAACTCGATCGCCTCCGACGCATTCTCATAGTTGAGCGAGGACGAGATGCGGGTCCAACCTTCGGGCGTCGTAGCCATAGAAGCCTCCTTCGTGTCGTTAACTGCCGCGCCAATAGTTAACCCAGCGCGTAACTATTGACAAGATGTAAAACGACCAACAGGGCTTGCTCTGCACGGACAAGCGCCAACCGAGGGCAGATGTCGAACGGCGACGAGGCAGCGCGAGGCTCCACGCCGCGAGAGACGGTCCCACTCTACGGCAGCCGATCTCTCCCTTGCGATCGGAGGCTCGGCTCTACTTCGCGGCGGCCTTGGTATCGACCACGAGATGCTGATCGCCTGGGCTATCCGTCGCAAATGAAGATCGAAGCCACCAAAAGCGCCAAGCGCGTTCAGGGTCTCGCCAACGTCCTCGCGTGAGCGAGCGAAGCGAGAACAGGCCATCGCAAGCGAGGAGCGAAGCGACCACTTCCCTCGCACAAGCGGCCCTCCGCCAACGATCTTGCCCCTCGTTTTGAGCGAAGCGAAAAGCGAGTCGGCGTAAGCCGAGCGAGGGGCGGATCATTTTTGCGAAGCAAAAATGAGGGGCCGGCACGCCGGCACGGCCCACCAGAACGAATCCGCGCTCGTCCCGCGGACGAAGCGCGGACGGGGAGCGACCTCGCTTGACAACCCAAAGTCCATCCTCCACTCTCTGTCTCGACGCGAAGCACCCGCTCCCCGTCCGCGCGAGACTTTTGCCCACCTTGGGTGACGCGCGATACAAATATCACCCTAAGCGGATGGGATTCGACGGATGGTCGTCGATCTTGTGAAGCGATTGCGTGGGCGAGAAAGGTCTCGACCATGTCTCGCTCCAACCTCAAAGCCTCCTCCACCACAAAGCTCGGCACCGTTGCGGTTCGCGGCGGTCAGAAGCGCAAAGACGCGTTCGACGCCGTGACGACGCCGATCGCGTGTACGGCGACCTACGCGTTCTCGTCGTCACGCGAGCTCGTCGATCATTTCGAAGGCAGCGTCGAGCGCGACGAATACGGACGCTACGGCAACCCGACGGTACGTGCGGCCGAGCGCAAGCTCTCGGCGCTCGACGCCGGCGAGGACACTGTCCTCTTCGCGAGCGGCATGGCCGCGATCACGACGACGCTCCTCTCGCTCTTGAAGGCCGGTGACCACGTCATTCTCGCCGGCGAGTGCTATCGCCGCACGCGCTCGTTCGTGACCGAGACGCTCGGTCGCTTCGGCGTCTCGCACACCATCGTCCCGAACGGCAACGCCCTCGCGATCGCGCAGGAGGTGCACGCCAGGACGAAGGTAATCCTGACCGAAGCGCCGACCAATCCGTACCTGCGCGTCGTCGATCTCGAGGCGATCGCCAAGAACAAGGGGCGCGCGAAGCTTGTCATTGATGCCACGTTCGCGACGCCGGTCAACGGCCGTCCGCTCGCCCACGGCGCCGACCTCGTCATCCACTCGTGCACGAAGTATCTGGGTGGTCACAACGACCTCCTCGCCGGCTCGGTGACCGGAAATTCGGCCCTGATTTCGCTCGTTCGTGAATCGCGCGACGTCCTCGGCGCCGTCCTCGACCCGCACGCCGCGTACCTCCTCATCCGCGGCCTCAAGACGCTGCATCTCCGGGTCGAGCGTCAGAACCGGACCGCGCAAACGGTCGCCGAGTGGCTCGAAGCCCAGCCCGAGGTCGAGCGTGTCTTCTACCCCGGATTGGCAAGTCATCCCGACCACGAGACCGCGAAGAAATATTTCACCGGCTTCGGCGGCGTCGTCACCTTCGTCCTCCGCGCCGACTACGACACGACGTCGGCCGCGCTCGACGCGTGCGAGCTCGCGACGATCGCGCCGTCACTCGGCGGCGTCGAGACGCTGATCGAACAGCCCGCATTGATGTCTTTCTACGGGCTCACGAAGGAGGAGCGAGAGGCAATCGGGATCCAGGACGGCCTCGTTCGCCTCTCGGTCGGGCTCGAAGAGGTCGAGGACATCGTGGACGATCTCGCCCGCGCGCTCGCCGTCGTCGAGGGTGTGCGCTCGCAGAAGAAGCCGATCGTGAAGAAAGCCGAAACGGGGGCTCGCCATGCCGCGATCGCCTGAGAAACGAAGTATATTTCTCGTCGGTACCGGCGTCGTGGGCAAGGCGTTCGTCTCGCTCTCGAAGACCGCGAACGCCGGGGTGGACCTCGCGTTCCTCTCCAACCGTCGCGGGATCGGCCGCTCCGAGGCCGATCTCGACGCGCTCCTCGCCCTCCCGCCTCGCGAGCCGCCACGCGCGATCGACGACGCGACGCTCGACGAGCTCGCCGCCCGTGAGCGACCGGTGCTCGTCGACGCAACCGCTTCCGCCGACGCAGCCGCGCTCTATCGCCGCGCCCTCGATCGCGGCATTTCGATCGTCACCGCCAACAAGAAGCCGCTCGCGGGGCCGCTCGCCGATTACGACAGCCTCTTCGCGGTGAACGCGTCGCAGACGCGGCTTCTCTACTCCGCGACCGTCGGCGCCGGGCTACCCATCATCTCGACGCTTCAGAGCCTCGTCGCGACCGGCGACTGCGTCACACGGATCGACTGCGTGCTCTCTGGCACGCTCGGCTTCCTCGTGAATGCGGTCGATCAGGGTGTCCCCTTCTCGAGCGCGCTCGCCACCGCGAAGGAGCGCGGCTTCACCGAGCCCGACCCCCGAGACGATCTCGGAGGCGAAGACGTCGCGCGCAAGCTCGTCATCCTCGCACGTGAGCTCGGAGCCCGCCTGGAGCTCGCGGACATCGCCCTCACGCCGCTCGTCGCTCGCGCGGTCGCTGTCGACGCCGCGCTCGACCGCGATTTCGAGACGCGCGCTCGTTCGGCCGCGAAGCGGGGCGAGAAGCTCGTGTATCTCGCACGCATCGAGCGCACGGCCGACGGCAGGATCGTCGCCTCGGCGGGACCGACGCTCGTTCCACGCGCACATCCCGCCGCCACCCTCTCTCCTTCTGCCGCGCTCGCTGCCTTCACGACCGCGCGCCACGCGCGAACGCCCCTCGTGGTAAGCGGAAGCGGAGCGGGCGGCGAGGTCACGGCGGCCGGCTTGCTCGCCGACATCTTGAAAACCTGACACCTGCCTCTATCCTGGCACCATGGCCGACCCTTCGACATGGACCGTTCTGCCGCACGGCCCGATCCGGCAGCTCGCCGAAAACCTCTGGCACGTTTCGGGCAATCTCTCGTTCGGCACGCTCAAACGAGCCATGACCGTCGCCAAGCGCACGGACGGCAAGCTCGTCGTCCACAGCGCGATCGCGATGAACGAGGCCGAGATGAAGAGCCTCGAGGCGCTCGGTGAGCTCGCCTACCTCGTCGTCCCGAACGGCATCCATCGGCTCGATGCGGCGAAATACAAGGCGCGCTATCCGCACCTGAAGGTCTACGCACCCAACGGCTCGCGAAAGAAGGTCGAAGAGGTCGTCGCAGTCGACGGGGCCTACGACGACTTTCCGGCCGACGACGCCGTCGCGCTCGACAGGATCGAAGGTGTCGGCGGAGCGGAAGGCGTGATGCGAGTCCGCTCGAAAGACGGCGTCTCGCTCGTCTTCTGCGACGCCGTGTTCAACATGGACAAAAAGGAGGACCTTCTCGGCTGGCTCTTCACCACCCTGCTCGGCTCGGCCCCCGGGCCGCGCGTCTCGCGGCTCGCCAAGCTCGCGCTCGTCAAAAACAAAACGCTCCTCCGCGCGGAGCTCGAACGCCTCGCCGAGACGAAGGATCTCGAGCGCGTGATCGTCAGCCACGAGAAAATCGCCAGCGGCCCCAGCGCCCGGACGACGCTCCTTCGAGCAGCGACCTTTCTTTGAATCAGTCCTCTGCGCAGCAACCGCAACGGCCTCCGAAGAAGACCAATGTGGTTCTTTGGAGCGCCGTCCTCCTCGGAGGCATGGCGCTCGCCGGCGTCCTGTTCTTCGTGGCGGCGAAGAGCTACCTCGATTCACCCGCCGGCAAGCATCTCGGCATGATCCTCGGGCCCGCCAGCGACGCCTATCGAGACGGAGAGAGAGCGCCGGGCGCCGAGGCCGTGAAGAAGGCCGGCCATTGCTCAGCCGCCTCCGTCGTCGACGGCGCTAGGCTCGTCGACCTCGTGGCCGACGGCGGGCCGGGCGCGCGCGCGAAGCTCGACCTCGACTTCGTCATCTGCATCTTGCCGATCGGCGGACCGAGCCCGTCGTGCGACGACCTCGCCGACGCCTACGTCGATGCCGTTCACCCGACGAGGCGCTTCAACGTCCAGGCGAAGCATATCGGCGGAGACGGCGTCGTTTGCGGCCAGTACTACACCGCGCGAGGCACGCACACGAAGCTCTGAAGCTTCGAAATCAGCCCTTTTTGCCCTTCAACCGCTTGTAGCGATTGATGAGGCCGTTGGTCGAGCTGTCGTGATCGGTGACCTCGCCGGATGCGGTGAGCTCGGGCTCGATCTTCTTCGCCAGCTGCTTACCTAATTCGACACCCCACTGGTCGAAGCTATAGATATCCCAGACGATCCCTTGGGTGAAAATCTTGTGCTCGTACATCGCGACGAGCATCCCGAGCGCCTTGGGTGTGAGCTTCTGGAAGAGGATCGAGCTCGTCGGCCGATTGCCCGGGAAGCACTTGTGGGGCAGGAGCTCGGCGATGCGTTCGGGGCTCAGGTTCTGCGCCTCGAGCTCCTTCTTCGCCTCGGCCTCGGTCTTGCCCTTCATCAGCGCCTCGGTCTGGGCGAAGAAGTTCGCGAGGAGAACGTCGTGATGATCTTCGCCGCCACCACCGTCCTTCGGTGAAATGACGACGTTCTGCGATTCGATCGGCGCGAGAAAGTCGGCGGGGATGATGCGCGTCCCCTGATGAATCAGCTGGTAGAACGCGTGCTGACCATTGGTTCCGGGCTCGCCCCAGACGATCGGCCCGGTCGAGTAGTCGGTGATGACATGGCCGCTCCGGTCGACGCGCTTGCCGTTCGACTCCATGTCGCCCTGCTGAAAATAGGCCGGGAAGCGATGCATGTACTGGTCGTACGGCAGGATCGCGTGCGTCTCGGCGCCGTAGAAGTTCGAGTACCAGACGCCGAGCATGCCGAGGATCATCGGGATGTTCTTCTCCGGCGGCGCGCTCTTGAAGTGCTCGTCCATCTCATACGCGCCGGTGAGGAGCTCTTCGAACTTGTCCATACCGATGACGCAGGCGATGGAGAGGCCGATCGACGACCAGAGCGAGTAGCGCCCTCCGACCCAGTCCCAAAACGGGAACATGTTGGCGGTGTCGATGCCGAACTTCGACACCTCCTTCTCAGCGGTCGAGACGGCGACGAAGTGCTTGGCGACCGCGCTTTTGTCGCCGAATGCATCGAGGAGCCATTTGCGCGCGGTGCGGGCGTTCATCAAGGTCTCCTGCGTCGTGAACGTCTTCGATGCGATGATGAAGAGCGTCGTCTCCGGGTGAAGCGGCTTCAAGGTCTCGGCGATTTGCGTGCCGTCGACGTTCGAGACGAAGTGGGCGTAGAGGCCGGCCTGCCAATACGGCTTGAGCGCCTCGGTCGCCATGACTGGACCAAGGTCGGAGCCGCCGATGCCGATGTTGACGACGTCGGTGATCGCTTTGCCCGTGTGCCCGCGCCATTGCCCCGAGCGGAGGCGATCGGTGAACGCACGCATCTTCGCGAGCACGCCGTTCACCTCCGGCATCACGTCCTTGCCATCGACGAGGATCGGCCGGTTCGAGCGATTGCGGAGCGCTACGTGGAGGACGGCGCGGTCCTCGGTGCCGTTGATCTTCACGCCAGCGAACATTTTGTCGCGCCAACCGGTGACATCGGCCTGCTTCGCGAGCTCGAAGAGGAGCTTCATCGTCTCCGCGGTGACGCGGTGCTTGGAGTAGTCGACGAACAGCTCGCCGAACGCGATGCTGAAGGTCTCGAAGCGCTTCGGGTCATCCTCGAAGAGCTGACGCATGTGCGTGCCCTTCGTGGCTTCGTGATGGCGTTGAAGTGCTTTCCAGGCGGGCGATTCGGTCAGGCGGCTCATGATTCCTCCGAGGACGGTGAAGCTCGAAGGCCGGATGCTACACTCCTGGCCATGCGAAGGACCTGGCTCTTTACGGCTTCGGTGGCGGCTTTTGTTGCGGTGGCTCATCCTGCGCGGGCGGACCAGACGCTCACGTTCGACGGCAACGTGCCGACGGACGGGCCGGAGCATTTCTTCGTCCCGTTCGACGTGCCGGCAGGCACGCAGGAGATCGAGATCCTGCACGACGACCAGTCCGAGGCGAACATCCTCGACTTCGGCCTGAACGATCCGGCCGGCTACCGCGGTTGGGGTGGCGGCACGACCGAGGACGCGATCGTCGGCGTGAGCGCAGCCTCCCGCGCCTACGTACCCGGGCCGATCCCGGCCGGGACCTGGAACGTCATCGTCGGCAAGGCGAAGATCGTGGCGTCACCGGCGACCTATCACATCGTCGTCACGCTTCGGACGACCCCCACGCTCGCGCCGCAGACCGACCGCAAAGCGTACGTGCCGGCCGCGGCGCTCTCGTCCGAGCGCAGGTACTACGCGGTCGACTTCCACGTGCATGATCGCGAGAGCACCGACGCAAAGCCGACGCTCGAAGAGAACATCCAGTACGCCGAGTCGGTCGGTCTCGATGCGATCGAGGCGAGCGACCACAACACGATTACCCAGATGGACTACTTCACCGACCTCCAGGCGAAGCATCCGAAGCTCCTCATCATCCCGGGCATCGAGTGGACGACCTACCATGGTCACGGCAACGCGATCGGCGCGACGGCTTGGGTGGATCACAAGATCGGGCAGCCCAACGTCACCGTGAATAGCGCGGTCGACGCCATCCACGCGCAAAACGCCCTCTTCGCGGTCAACCACCCTGCCCTCGAGATCGGTGATCTTTGCATCGGTTGCGCCTGGACGTATACGCCCGAGCTCCCGGCGACGAAGATCGACGCCTTCGAGGTCGAGAGCGGCGGCTACGCACAGGCCGGCTTCGCGTTCACCAGCACCGCCCTCTACATGTGGGACCAGCTCTTGAACGATCCCGCGCATCCGCACATCGCGGCCATCGGCGGCAGCGATGACCACAAGGGCGGCGACGACTCGGGCCAATTCGAGAGCGCGATCGGAAACCCGACGACCTACGTCATGGCCGACGAGCTCAGCGTCGCCGGCATCATGGCCGGCGTGAAGGCGGGCCGCACGTACGTGAAGATGCAAGACTCCCACGACCCCGACGTCGAGCTCACGAGCGAGGTGGCGCCCGACGACACGAGCACAGTCGCGGCCAAGAGCACGATCCTCACCGCCACGATCCGCGGCGGTCAGCACGACGGCACCACAGTCCACTTCAAGAAGAACGGCGACGACTTCGCCGACGAAATTGCCGTGACGAGTGACCCGTTCACGTTCTCCATCAACGTCACGCCGCCGCCCCAAGGCGAGGATCGCTACCGCGTCGAGCTCCTCCAAGACGAGAAGCCGCGCGTCGAGACCAGCCATCTCTACGTGAAATACGACGCCAATGGCCCTGATCCGGTCGCTGCCGCGAGCGGTGATGACGGCGGCTGCAGCGCTTCTCCTTCGCGCTCCGAAGGCGCGTTCGGCGCCTCTCTCTTCGTCGGCGCCGTTGCGCTCGTCGGCTTCCGTCGTCGACGAAGCGCAAAGCGCTGAGCGAAGGTCAGGGTTTTTTGGTCCAGAGCGCGACGTTGCGATCGTCGAGCGTGCCGGCCTTCGGGCCGGTGACCCAAGCGGCGTTGAAGTCGACCATGCCGAGGATCTTGGCCTGCGCCGCGACCGGATCGTCATCGGTCGCGTAGTCGCCGGCGACCGAGCGGATCGAGATCATTCCCCAGATTTCCATCATCCGGAACTGGTGGGGGTAGTCGGCGATCGCGGAGGTCTGGATCTCCCAATAGCCCGCCGCACCGGGGGTGCCGATGAAGTTGATCTGGTGCTGGTGGGTGTGGCCCGCGAAATGAGCGATGACCTGCGGGTTGTCGAGGAGGAGCTGCCGCCACTCCGCAGTGGGCACGGCGTCGTCCTGCTTAGTGCCGCCGAGCCCCGTGCCGTCGCCGAAGGCCGAGCTTGGATGATGCGACGCGATGATGACGAGCTTGCCGTCGGTCTTCGCACGCGCGAGCTCGGGCTTCACGAAGTTATCGACGTCTGCGCGGCGGAGCACGGCCTCGGAGCCGCCCGTCTCCGCCGATACGTCGATCGTCATCAAGCGGATCGGGCTGTTCGGAAAATCGACGGTGTAGAAGACGCGACCGGTCTGCTCGGCGTAGTCGCCGAGGCCGTGCGCGTGCGGTCCGGCCTTGTCGTCGGCGGCGATGACGGTCTGCACCATCTGCTGGCGCGAGAGGAGCGCGCGCTTGGAGTCGGAGATGACTTCGTCCTTCGTAATCGGCGCGCCGGGCAGGCGATAGTTGCGCGTGCCACCGGTCGCTGTCGTCCCGATCGCGTCGGTCTGGTGGAAGTCGTCGGTCGGGAAATTGCCCTGCACGAGCACGTCGTGGTTCCCGGTGACCCAGTACCACGGCACGTCGAGCCCATTCGGAACGAACGGGTCCTTTCCATCGTTGTTCGCGCCGGGCGTCGGATCGTCCGGATCACCGGAGTCGCACGCGAGCGGCTGACCGCCGTTGCCGCTGAAGATCTTGAGCGTCCAGTCGAGCTCGTTCGACTGCGCGCTGTCGGCGTTGTCGCCACCCAAAAGCACGAAATCCATCGGGTCGTCTTGATTGATGCGATTGACCGTGCGGAGCACCGCGTTGACGACGCGGCACTCCATTCCCTCTTGCGGCCGCGCGGCCGACTCGAACGGCGGCGCGCCGTCGAAGCTCGCGAGGCGCGTGGGTGACTCGTCGTCGGCGTTCTGGAAATCGCAGAGATGAGCGAAGCGAACGAGCCGATGGCGATTCGGGCCCGACGCCGGCGGAAGCGAGCCGTCGGACATGCGGTCACGGACGGGCTCGCCCGCTCCGGTCGTGAACTTTCCGTAGCCCTGATCGAGCAGCTGCTGGAGCTGTTCGGGATCGTCGGGCGAGAGTGGATTGATCGACGCGTCGACCGAGTGCGACAGGACGAGCGTCTCCGTGTCGGTGAGCGCGACGGGGTGCGACAGCGGCGCGATGACCGCCGCCGCTCGAGGCGGTGGGCCGTCCGTTGTCGACGAGCACGCCACGAGCGCCGTCACGAAACCTGCCGCCGATATCCGAGCCACGTAAGAAAGCCGCAAAGAGCGCATCGGAAAATCCTAGCGAACGCGC
>CAJDWT010000105.1_pt2 | contig 16073 bp, 17 predicted proteins | sample 7391671 | NCBI WGS metagenome assembly CAJDWT01 (sample SAMEA7055729, study PRJEB34461) | soil metagenome | biome: terrestrial ecosystem; feature: Peninsula; material: soil | place: Antarctica | collected 2016
GTGACGCAGGAGCCGCTGCTCTGCGCGACGGCACTCGCCGCGGCCGGCGCCGGCCGGACTGCAATCCTCAAGGCGACATGCGCGGCGTCCGACTCTGGCTGGGCACGACTCGTCCGCGCCGCGCTTCGCGAGCCGTCGCCAGATGCGGGGATGGACGGAGACCAGGGCGGCTACCGCGATGCTCCGCGCCGCACGACGAGCGAGACGATCGTCCGCGTCTCGGCCGCCGAGCTCGCGCGGATCGCACGGACCAAGGCGATCGGGCTGGGCGGCGTAGCAGGGGCTCTCGTCGGCGCGGGGCTTCTGATTGCCGCGCAGCCGGTGGTGATGGCCCTGCTGATGCTTGCAGCGCTGGCGTGCGCCTGGCGTGTGATCGTGAATGGGCGCAGCGCGGGAGCAGCGCTCGCCGAGGCGCGGCGCGCTCTGCCGGATCTCGTCGCTGGGCTGCAGCCTCCGCCGCCTCTCACGACGCTCGCCGTCTTCCCTGTTCCCTCTGGGGTGCGGCTTCACACGTCGGTTGGAATTCTGGATGGCATCCTCGTCTTCGGCCTCGGCTTCTGCGTCATCATCCTTGTCGCCGGCGCGTTCTCCGAGATGCACCATGGCGTGCCCGCGACCCAGATCGGACTTCTCCTCGGCGTCCACGTGATGCTCCTGCCGCTCGTGTTGGTGCTCGGCGTGCTGCTACGCCGGGTAGAGGCCCACATCGAGGTCATCCGGGACGAAATCGTGCTCGTCCATCGGGTGGTGGGGATTACCTACGCGCAGACGATCGCCCCGCTCGAGATCGTCGGACGCTTCTTCGTGGAAGGAGCTCGCACGCGCTCCCTCGCCATCGACACCGTGCATCGTCGCCGTTCCCGTCGTGATCGTCCCGCGTCGTTGCCCACACCCGAGCAGCGGATCCTCCTGGCCGAAGGTGACTCTGTCGAAGCGGCCGCAGCCGCGCTCAATCGTGCGCTAGGCCGCACGCTGGAGGCTCCCGCCGTCGCCGGGACCTCCATGCGGGTGTAGCGGGACGACGTCGACAGCGACGCCTGCCGCGTTCACCTCTGTGCTTTTACTCGAGTCGCCAAATCCGAGAGCGCCGGAGCCGCTTTTGGGCACTCCGGTGGAGAGTTGGGGTCTGGAAAAACCAAGCTCGTGCACAGCAGGCAACTAGCCTCGACGTTGAATGAAGCCTTGTAGAGCGGCGATTCCCTTCAGAGCTTTCGCGCGCTGCTGCGCTGGTGTGAGCGCGGGTAGCGGTGCCGATGGGCCCGCGTCGAAGAGTCCTGCCTCGATCGTAGGAGCGGTCAGCGAGGCCGCCGGGATTTCAGTCGCTACGACGGGAGCTCGTTTTTCCGAGGATTGCTTGCTGCAACCAATCATCAAGGCGATCGTGACCAGCTCGAGGGTGCGGCCTCTCATGCACGAAGGATGGTAGCGCTTTGCCCGCACGCGAGACGCCGCTCGGCTCGGCCCATGTCGGTCGCGTCTCCCCTCTGCCGAAGCCGGCAAAAGGGGAGTGCTTAGGTCCGCTGCTACGCGTGCGCGTTGCTCTGCTGGAGCTGTCCGATCGCTTCCGTGGCAGCGCCTTCGACGGATTGGAGCGCCTCGTTCGCGAGCTCACCGGCGCGGTCAAGGGTGCGATCGCGGATACCGCCCACCCACTCGTCTTCGACCGGGGTCGACGGAACGGCGAGACCCACCGCTACACCGAGCGCAAGGGCCACCGCCCCGACAGCGAGCGGATTGGCCCGCAACGCACGCTCGACCGAGCCTTCCCATTCAACCGCCTGCTCGCGGGCTCCGCGCACCATCATGGTGGCTGATTCGCCGGCGCGGTGCGCATTCGCACTCACGAAATCCTCAGCGTCGTGGACCGCATGGGTCACCGCATCGCCGGCCTTCGCGCCGAGCTTTCCAGCTTTCTCACTGAGGTCGTGCGCCTCACCTGCAATGGCGTTCGCCGCACCGTTGGCGCCGTCGACAGCGCGATCCGCCATGCGATGCGCAACGTCAGATGCTTTCTCACCCACCTGCTCCGCGGCATTGCCTACCTTCGAAGAGAGCTGCCGTGCGCGCGCTTCCACTGTGCCGCGACTCGTCGGGCCATCGTAGCCCACGCGCCCGTACGCGCCGTAGGCACGAGGGCGATCCATGCCCGGACGACGAGCACGCGCGTTGATGAAGAGCCAGCCGAGGCCGAGCCCGACGAGCGCGGTCGGAATGGGATTGTCCCGCATCGTACCCAGAAGAGAGTTGCCCGTTGCGCTGACCGTTTCTTTTGCGTCGTCGACCATGTGCTCCACCTTTCCGATCGTGGCTTCGCGCAGCTCGCTTTTGGCGTCGCGCAATTCGTTTCGTAGTGTCATCTTGACTTCCCTCAGCTCGGCGGCGAGATCGGTTTTGAGCGCCTCTTTGGCCTGTTGAAACTGCTCAAGCGCTTGATCTTTGAGGACCGCAGGATTGAGCTTTCCGTGCAGCTCGCCGAGCGTGCTGCTCATGCTCGCCCGCGTCTTCGCGATGTCCTTCTCGATGTCGGGAGCCGACGCGTCTTCGTCGTTCTTCACCTTCGTCTCGTCGTTCATTTGATTTGGTCCTCTGCCCAGTCTTTCGTTCGTTGGAGCTGATGCACTGCGCGCTCGGGGAGCGGCGTCAGGCTCGTCAAGGCGTCGATGGTCTTTCGGTAGAGAGCGAAGGCAATCACCGACAACACGATGCCGACGATCAGGGCCGACACCCAGGCCGCGACGTAGACGCTGAGCCCGATGATGAGCGCGGCGACGAGGCTCATGAGCGCGGTGCTCGCGACCAGGAGGGCGACAGCAAGCGTCACGATCTGGCTAGCAGCGTGCTTTACCTTGTCGCCCATCTCGCGCGTCGCGAGCGAAGCCTCCTGGCGGACGAGTTGCGCGGTCTCGGCCGCGAGCTCCGAGAACAGCTCGGGTATGCTCCGCTCGCCGGTCCGGGCCTGCATGCTCACGGCGTGCGGCTTTCATTTTTCGGCGTGAGCGGAAGCGTGCTCGCGTCGCTTGCACCGCCGTTGCGCTTCTTGTCCGCGTAGCTGCTGCTACCCGCGACGAACGTGTCTTTTGAAGCGTACGGTCCGGTCGAGGTCGGCTTGGGATTGAATTTTGTCGGGACGCGTGGAGTAGCGGTGCCTTCGTTCGGGCGGCGGGCGGAGCTCTTCAAAAAACGAGCGCCGAGCATGCCCACGACGAACGCGCCGCCAGCGAAGAGCAGCGGCTCGCGACGAGCGAAGCCCTCGACCTCGTCCACGATGTCGCCGAGAGAGGCATTTTCGAGAAAGCGGGTCGCCTTCTCCAGCTCTTCAGCAGCGCGCTCGACGACGGGCGCCGCGAGATTGTCGCCGAGCTGCTCGCGCGTGCTGCGCAGCGCCTTCGCGACATCGCCGAGGTCGCCAACGGAGCGCTTCTGCTGCGAGACGAGCTCATCGTCTACGGCGTGCTTCGCTTTGTCGGCCACGTGGACGACGACGTCTTTGGCATGAGCTGCAAGGTCCGTCGCGCCTCTGTCAGGCTTCGAAGAGGACGTGTCGTTGGAGCTCGATTCGGGAAACGTGGGCATGGGCTGACCTCCGTAGAAGGATTCGCGCGACAGCAGCGCGTCGAGCGTTCCCATAGCGAGAGGCGTGCCGTTCTACTTTTTCGATGAAGCCGCCAATAATTCACCCCGACGTGATCGCCTCCTCGCCTCGCTCTGTGGCATCGATGCTTGCCGCTCGATTATTCCGAGCCCACGAGAACGGAAACGAGACGGATGCGCCGACGCCTCGTGCGGCGTCGACGCTCATCGCGGTCGAGCTCGTCGTGGCGAAGTGTTCTCTTCGATCCGTCATCGTCACCCATCCGATCTCGCGCATGAAGCAGCGAGAGAGGTAAGACGATGTTTCCGAGCATGGGCACGTCCAGCATGTCGTGCCCCGGATGCATCACACTCAGGTGGCGTTGGGCGTCGAGGACGGCGGCGGCGGGAGGTTCGACGCGCGTTTGCCCGACACGTATTTCAACACGCTCACCCGTTGCATCGTGACGAGCGCGCCGCCGGTGACCATCTCGTCGAGAATGGGCTGAAGCTTTTGCACGTGCTCCTCGTCGTCGACGACTTCAATGACGATCGGCAGGTCGGCTGACAGATCGACGATGTGCACGGTGCGGATGATGCTCGACGCGCCGAAGCCGGAAACACCACGGAATACGGTAGCGCCAGCGAATCCTTCTTTGCGCAACCGCTCGAGAAGGGCGTCCGAAAGAAGCTGGTGATGCCACTTCTCACTCTCGCCAAAAAAGATTCGAACTAGAAATTGCTCACCCTCGAGTACGCGCATGATCTCTTCCTTTCGCTACGCGTTCGCGAATTTTCGCGCGAGCGCCAAACCGAGTAATCCCGCGACGAAGCAGGTCGCCAGCGTCACGCCGACATTCCCGAGGCCTTCGGCGAGGCCGCGTTCACGAAGCAGCGTCGTCGTCTCGAGGTTGAAGCTCGAGTAGGTCGTGAGGCCGCCCATGAAACCGGTCGTGAGCGCGAGCCGTGCGCTCGGTGGGATGAGCGTCGTGGAGAGCGCGAGCTGTGAAACCAACGCGATTAGAAAACAACCGACTACGTTCACGATGAGCGTGCCGTAGGGGAACGTCGTCCCGAGCGCCCTTCCAGCCCACACACCAATGCCGTATCGGCTCAACGTCCCGAGCGCGCCGGCGATTCCGATGAGAAGTATCCGAGTCACTGTTGCCTCGCTCGCTCCGCGACGCGCAGGCTTTGGCTCCCGCGACGCCCATTAACCGGTTCACGTCCGCAGGAGTCATTGGCCAGCCCGCTCACCATTGCGGGACGACGATTTCGGTGGACTCCACCACCGTTGATTCGGCGTACATCACGTCAGTCGGGGCGGCAAGGCCCATGGAAGTCGGGTCGGGGTATTGCGTGCCGATCGCGTCGGCGTGCTCGTCGACGTCTCCGTCTCAGCGCCGTCCGCGACCCCCTCGGTGATGCCGAGCGTTCGAAGCACTCGCTCCCAGCGACCGGTGAGCTCCACCGCCGAGCGGCTGACGAGCCGCTGTACGCATGCTAACGCACGAAGATGTTCGCTTCTCGAGTCGGCGAGGTTCAGCTTGTTTTCGCGCGTCACGGCGAAACGACGCTCAACATCGGAAAGCAATTTCGCGGACGCGCCGATCCACCGCTGACCGCACACGGCGAGGAGCAAGCGCTCGATTTGGCGCGCCGGCTCTCCGGCCGAAATGCAATCGCGATTTACTCGAGCCCGCGCCTGCGCGCGCAACAGACCGCACGCCCGTTGGCCAGCGCGCTCGGACGTGAACCGATCACGGCACCCGCGATCGATGATTTCGATTTCGGAAAATGGACCGGACGCACCGCTGAAGAGGTGAGCGGTGAATCGCCGGCCCTCTACACGCAATGGCTAAAGGCCACCGAACGGGTCGTCTTTCCCGGAGGTGAAGCCGTTGACGACGCACTGAAACGCATTCGCGCATTTCTCGACGAGATGCGCACGCGTCACGCAAGCCAGACGGTCGTTGCCGTGACGCACGACGCGGTCGTCCGTTGCGTGGTGTGCCTCGCGCTGGATGCGCCGCTGGCCGCCTATCATCGGATCGCGGTCGACCTCACGTCGACCACCGAGCTGACGATCGGTGATTCAATCCGTTTGCATTGGGTCAACCGGGTATGACCGCGTGAAATGCGCACGCGAGCGAGCGAAGCTCGTGCTTAGGCATCACGCGCTCGCGACTGGATCGGTGGCGTCGTCCCCGAGCGCGCGAAGATCGGCGAGCAACGATTCGCGATCCTCGGCCGAAACGCGACGCGCGCGGAGCGGGCCAATCGCGGCGGCAAATTGTTGGCTCAATCGATCGAGCTCGCGGCGCGCCCACGCGCGAAGCTCGGCGCCGAAGCGCGAAAAATTCCGTACAAGCAGCGCGCCAATCGCTTTCGACAGCAAGACCAACAGGCGATGTGCTCGCATCGACTTCGGCAACCATCGCGCAGCACGTACACGCGCGGCGCGCGCGATGTCCGTCGTCGGCACTGGCGCACCGAGCACGTCGACTTGCAGATCGTCCTTGGCGCCCGTCACTCCCGCTTCAACGAGGAGCTCGCGCAAGCGATCGCGCGCCGCGATCAGCTCGGCGGAAATGGCAGACGTGGCTTCTCGGCTCGCCGACGCCGCGGCAGCGTCGAGCGCCGCGTCATCCGCGTCGACTTGCTCACGCAGAATTCGCGCAACGCGTTGAATGGCGACGGGTGCAACGTCGCGGGCTGCCGACGCGAGCTGCTCGCACTTCGAAAGATGCTTCTCGAGCGTGCGCTCCGCTTCGCCCGCAATCGTGTCGATGGCTTTTCGGTTCGGATCGTCGTTTGCCGTGGCGTCTTTCGCAGCACGAAGGCTCGAAATCGTCGCGTGCCGAATACGCGCAATTTTCCGATGAATCGACGCTTCGGCGAGTGAACGCGCGCGCGGCGCGAGCGGCGCGATTTCTTCATCGAACCACGCTCGAGCGAGCCCCGCCTCTGTTCCAACGCTGCTCACGCCATGAACCGAAACTTCCGCATCGAGCGCGGCGGTCAGCTCGCGACGAATGAAGTTGATTTGGGCGTCGCGTTCGCTCGCGGAGAGTCGATCGATCTTCGTCACGACGACGCGCGCCTCGATGGACGAGTCGCGCAGCATTCGAAGGAGCTGAACGTCCTCGTGGCTCGGCGACGCGCCGGCGTCGATCGCGACGATGCCGAGATCGCATCGTGGAAGATACGCATACGTCTCGCGCGAGCCTGCTTTTCCCAACGCAGCGACTCCGGGGGTATCGACGAGCGCAACGTCTTCAGGGATGCGCGGGCTCGCGACATATGCGGTGACACGTGTGACGTGCTTTTCGTTGCCTGGATTTCGCTCCTCGGTGACGAAGTCGGCGATGGCATCGAGCGCAGCACGTTTTTCGGTGCCGTCGGCAAAACGCAATGCAAGCGCGCCGTCGTGCTCCGCGTGCTCGATGCGCGTCGGCACCGCGGTGACCGGAGTGACGCCGACAGGCAGCACGTCGATGCCGAGCGCTGCATTGAGGAGCGATGACTTTCCGCAGCTCACGCGACCGAACACGGCGATCTCGAAGACGCGTTGCTCGAGCTGCGCGAGGACCGCATCGAACAGCCCGCGAAGCTCGACGAGACCGCGACGCGACACGATGGCGTCGAGCGTGCGGAGGGCATCGCGATCGACCGAAGCATCTTGCAGCATCTCGATTCGGGCGCGAAAGTCAGCCGACTTCTCGAGCGATGCGCGAGTCGAACGAACGCGTCGCGCCATATCGCCGAGGACGCGCTGCAACGTGGCGGTGTCGCCGGCCGTGAGATCCCCGTAACCGCGAAGTTGATTTGGCGCGATCTCTTGCAACGCAATGTCGGCAAACGTGAGTCGCGTCGTGATCGAGGTGCGCGCGTGACCCAATGCCGGTCCAACTCCGATGCCGAGCGTTTTCAGCGCCTCGACGATCGCCGCACGCAGCTCTTGGATTTGCGCGAGCAAGAGCGTTTGTTGCGCGGGCGTAATGTCGTTCGGCGGTCCGAAGAAGGGCGAGCCGGGCGACGGCACCAGCGCGACCTCGATTTCGCGCAACAAGCTGTCGAAGGCGCGGAAGCCGGCGACGAGGCTGCGCACATGGTTCGCGTTCATCTGGTCACCGAGGAAATTTGTCGTTGGTACTTTTCCGCCGCGGCGATGATGGCCCCGGTGCGCAGCCACCCGCATCGCGGACGTCGGCTCCTCCAAGCCGCTGAATTCTTCAGCGCTTCGACGAACCAAATTGCGCGACCCGGTAGGCCGTCACTCGCAACTACGAGCGAGCGCAGGTCTCCGTCGAGGAGCGGAAATGGAAGATCTGCTGCAGCGCATGCCGACTTCAACAGCGTTCGCATTGTCGTGCCGTGAAGTGGCGCGAGCTCCATCTCGCGGTACGCCAGGTGAAGCCCTCGCACGCTTGCGTGGTCGCGCGCCTTCTCGACGTCGGCGGCGAGCAACACACCAGCGCCGGTTCCGCGAAGCGATTTGAGCGCGCCCTTGAACGCGGTGCCGGTCTCGCGCACGTCGTCGAGAAAAAGTCTGCACGGCTCTTGTTCGACGGCGTTTCTCAGCCGGGCGCGAATGTGTCGCATCGGCCCCGATGTGGCGTCGACGCGTGGATAGGCCCTGGCGAGCGCCATCGTGAGATCGCTGAGCGCTTCGGTCTTCGGCGAGACGCCGCACGGAATACCGCGCGACTCCGCGTCTTGCTGGAGCGCACGAATGAGCGAGCTCTTGCCGATTCCGACCGGACCGTAGACGAGGACCGTATGACCGCCATCGAGAAGCGACGTGAGCGTGTCGAAAACGTCCGCACGACCGAGTAGTCGTTTCACTAGTGCACAGCCGTCTTGATGGAATCAAGACATCGAAGATGGCTTTCGCTTCGCGAAAGCGGCTGTGCACTAGACAATTTACTTGGGCTCCGCCCAAACCCCGAATTCGCTCCCGCGAATTCGCTAGTGCACCAACGAGGCGTTCTACTGATTCCATGTCGACGGCGGTGCACTAGCTAGAGCTCTTTGGACGGGACGCTCACGACCTGCGGACAGAGCTCGTCAGGAGCTGCAGCCGGAACGCCATCGCCGTCGATCGATGCAACGATCACCGTAATGTTGTCGTGACCGCCGTTCGCATTCGCAGCTTCGATCAACGTGGCGCATGCCGCGCCGGCGGGTGCGGTCGTGAGGATGTCGCGAATCTTGTTGTCATCGACCTCGCCGGTCAGGCCATCGCTGCAGAGCAGCAAGACGTCGCCGCGTCGGAGCGCGATGCGAGCGATCGGAACACTGAGATTTTCCGCTCGTCCCACGGCCTGCAAAATGACGTTCCTATGCGGAAAGCTTGCGATCTCTTCCGGCTTTATCGCATTGGAATCGATCAGATATTGGATAAAGCTCTGGTCCTTCGTTAGCTGCGAGAGATGACCGTTGCGCAGGATGTAGATGCGGGAATCGCCCACGCACCCAATGGTCGCCTCTGCACCTTGAATGATCGCCGTGACCAGGGTTGCGCCCATCCCCTCACGACCGGGTGTTCGTGCCGCGTCCGTGACGACGGCGTTCGCGTGCTCGATCGCCGCGCGAAGCGCGTCCGCCGTCTCGCCGCGCGGAAGCTCCCTTGCGACACCGCGGCGCAATGATGCCAGTGTCAGTCCGCTCGCCACCTCACCTGCGTTCTCACCCCCCATACCGTCGGTCACCGCGAGCAACATCGCGCGCTCCGAAATCTCGAAGTTGCCTTCGACATCATGCTCATCGATCCCGGTGAACGCGTCGGCGACCACGAAGGCGTCCTCGTTGTTGGAGCGCTCACGACCTAAATCGCTGGAGGCATGGACTGCCAATTCGATTTTGTAGGTTTGACGAAGAGATGATTGGGAGCTCATTGTTTAACCGCTCTCGTGAGATGCTCGAACGGCTCGCGCCCGGCGTAGCGAGCGCTGGAACCGAGCTCCTCCTCGATACGAAGAAGCTGATTGTATTTCGCGAGCCGTTCGCCTCGGCAAGGCGCACCCGTTTTGATTTGTCCTGCGCCGGTCGCCACAGTGAAGTCGGCGATGAAGTCGTCGGTCGTTTCGCCGGAGCGATGGCTGACTACGCAGCGGTAGCCCGCGCCCCGCGCGACCTTCATGGTCTCGAGAGTCTCAGTCAGTGTTCCGACCTGATTGAGCTTGATCAAAATGGCGTTGGCGACCCCCGCGGAAATTCCCTTTTGAAGAATCGCCGATTGCGTCACGAAGATGTCGTCGCCAACGATCTGGATGCGGTCTCCGAGACGCGTCGTGAGATTCTTCCACCCGGCCCAATCGTCTTCGGCGAGCCCGTCTTCGATCGATGCGATCGGAAATTGGCGGACCCAATCTCCGTAGAGCGCGACGAGCTCTTCGGAGTCGCAACGACGACCGCCCGACTTGCCGAGAACATAGGTGCCGTTCTCATAAAACTCACTGGCGGCGGGATCGAGCGCTAGAACGATGTCGCGGCCGGGCGTGAATCCGGCCCGCGTGATCGCTTCGAGGATCACCTCGATGGCTTCGACGTTTTCCCTGAGATCCGGAGCGAAGCCGCCTTCGTCTCCGACTCCGGTGCGGAAGCCTCGCTCCTTAAGAATCGATTTGAGCGCATGGTACGTCTCCGCGCCGATGCGCATTGCCTCTCGGAAGCTCGACGCGCCAACGGGTGCGATCATGAATTCTTGAAAATCGATGTTGTTGTCTGCATGCACGCCACCGTTGATGACGTTGAGCATCGGCAGGGGAAGAAGATCCGGCGGCTCGCCGGAGAGCGCGACGTAGAGCGGCACCTTGCGGGAGAGGGCGGAAGCACGCGCAACGGCGAGTGAGACGGCCAAAATGGCGTTCGCTCCTAGCTCCGATTTGAGCTCGGTGCCGTCGAGCTCGCGGAGCGCTTCGTCGATGTGCACCTGGTCGTCCGCATCTTGGCCGACGAGCATCGGCGCGATGTTCGCGTTGACGTGCGCGACCGCTTTCGTAACGCCCTTGCCAGCGAAGCGTCGCGGGTCACCATCGCGAAGCTCGTGCGCTTCTCGACTCCCCGTGGATGCGCCAGATGGAACGGCCGCGCGTCCGACGATACCGTTCGCCAAATGCACATCGGCTTCCACCGTTGGCCAACCGCGTGAGTCGAGAATTTCGCGCGCGTGAATTCGTTCGATTCGCATCTTGGGCTCCTTTTGGGCGCCACAGAATGCGATCCGAGTACGGTTCGACTCCTGCGGCGATAGCAACGCAGGAGTCATTGGCGGCACTCGCGTGCCGCGGTTTACGGCGGACTCCACCGCCGTACTACAGTTTGTAGGTAACGCAGAACGGAAGGGTCGGCAAGCACGAGCAGCGGCTTTAGCGCCAACATTGACGGCATTTGTCCGGCAGGAAGAATGGACAGGACTCGCCCGTCATCAGCACGACGCGCGCCAGATCTTACGTCGTTGAATCGCGGGCACCTACGCGCCGCGCGGGTTGCCCAGGTCCGATGAGACGCTGGGCCGCACCACCGGCCAGCGCGGCAACCCGCTCGTCGCGGCTCCCGTCTCGACGCGATAGAGCTCCCCGCTCACCGCATCCACGTAGTCGAAGAGCTTCGCATTGACCTCGGCGAGGCTCGCCATGGTCTCCGGCGCGATGGGAAGCGGAGCGAAGACCAGCGCATGCCAGTTCGGCACGCCGACCACGTAGCCGTCTGTAGAACGAATACCGGCAGCTTCGGCGAGCTCGTCGACCTTGAGCGCGAGTGACGACACGAACGATCCGTTGCCGAACGCCAGACCGATGCGATGCTCGAGGACCTGTACGTGAACGGGAGCCTTGGCGAGATTCGCGAGCGCGAGCGCGAAGAGCGTCGCGTCGTCCATCCCCCAGCGCTTGGCGTCGCCGCGCGACACTGTGAGCTCCGATGCACCGAAATCGTAGACCAGCACCATGAACAGCCCGCTTGCGATCTCGTGCACCACGACGGCGTCGCGATTCATGGCGGTGACGTAGGCGGTCCGACCGGTCGCCGAGAAGAGCTGCAGCTTGAGGAGGGGCGCCACCTCGGCAAAGCGCGCCCTCTTCAGATCCATCGGCTCCTCGTCGATGGCGAGCGCGCGCGTACCGTCTTCGCGCAAAAGGGTCGACGCCTTGTGGGCCGCTTTCTGCTGCGGCTTCTTCTTCGTGAGGCCACGCGCGTCCATCTGCGCTTCCAGCAGCGGGCGTGCCTCGTCGGTGAGCGTCTCGCGCTCCGCCCACAGCTCCACCAGGCGCGCGTCGTCGAAGGCGCTGTAGTCGGGAAGTCGCACACGCTCCTCGCCTGCGAGCTTCTCCTTGAGCGATGCCCAGAACGACACACTCTACTTACGCGCCGGCCGCGCCGATCCTCCCCGGATGAGAAGAACGAGCAAAGCGTGTTCGGTTAAGCAAGAGACGACCGAGCGGAGCCACCGGACTCGGCTCCCGCGCCGATTTTTGCCAGCAAAGCCGCCGTCGAATCGGGAAGCGAATCCGTTTCATGGGACGACCACGACACGGTGATCGCGTCGCAGCATGTGGTCGCCCTCATCCCGCGCCGATCGTCACTCCGCCGCCGACAACTTGACGCAGCCCTCTCCGACTGAGACGCACGGTTCGAAGAAGGCGAAGCCCATTCAAGGTGACGAGCAATGTGCTGCCTTCGTGACCGACGATGCCCCACGGCAATGAGATCCAGCGGAGTAAATCGGAAGCGACAAGCAGGACGAACATGCCGAGCGCGAAGACGAGATTCTGCTTCACCACACGCAGAGATTGACGGCCCCGTGCGATGGCGTAGGTGCGTTTTCGCGACGAGCTGAAACGCGCCGGAGTCGATCGCGCCGAGCTCTTCGAAGGTGCGGAGCACATCGGAAAGCTCCGTGTTCACGATTTGCGCGCGACCTTCGTCACGCTGAGCCTCGCTGAAGGGAAGAGCGAGACCTGGATTCGAGACCGAACCGGCCACCGGTCGACCGCGATGATCGACCGCTACCGGCGTCACGCCCGGACGGTCCAGGAGCTCCACCTCGGAGGCCTGGCCGACCTCGCCGCCACCCTAGGGTGGGGGAGAGGTGGGGGAGAAAGCGAAAATGAGCCTCCCGACGCTCTATCGGCGAGCACAGCTAACTCCCGGGAACACCACGAGAAGTGCACGGAGAGGGACTTGAACCCTCACGCCTTTCGGCGGCGGAACCTAAATCCGCTGCGTCTGCCATTTCGCCACCCGTGCAACCTAAATCCGCTGCGTCTGCCATTTCGCCACCCGTGCCGAGTGAGACGCGCAATTCTGGCTGCGTCGGCGACCCAGGCGCAAGCAGCATCGCCGCATGGCGCAGAAAAGGAAACGCGGCTTCGATCATTGGATCGCGCCGCGCTCGACCTCTTGGCTCGACTTCGGAAGGCCGGCTATTCGCGGCGCGGGTCCCTGAGGGCAGCTTCGGACATCTCTTCGCGGATGAACTCCGGCACGCCGCTCACGCGCTTGGCGGCCTTGAGGCGGCGCATCGACTCTTCGGGGATGCAGGCGCCCGTCGCATCGACGAGGCGTTCGGGTCGGCGTGTGTCTGCTTCGTGCACGCTCGGCGCGACAGTGCGCGTGACGATCTTGGCGCGCGCGACCGGGACCGTCGACCGACGGTACGAGGGGACGCTCTCGTCCTCGGCTCCGGCATAGAGATCTTCCGACGGGTCGAGTCGGGCTTCGGGGGACTTCACCATGACAAGGAGAACGGCCGCTTGTCTCGCCATGTTAGGGCGCGCGGTCGATTTTCCCGATCGCTTCTTCGCGCCGAATTTGCGCGCGATCACGCTTCGGGTCGATCGATCGAGCCGGCTTGGAGCGCTGCCGCAGCGCGAGCGCGTGGAGAGGTCCGCGCAGGCTTGCCCACATAGTCGATCGTGTCGTCGGGGAGCTTGCGCAGCACCTCAGGCGCCTGCTGAGCGCCTTCGAACGCGTTGGCGAGCATCACGCTCTGCATGAGCGAGAAGACGAGCGGGCCGATTTGCGCTGGCGTGAACCCACAGTCGAGCAGGACGGCAGCAGCCGCACCGGCGACGTTCGGAATGAGGCCGTGCGAGGCGCGCAGCGTCGCCCAGAGCTCGGTGGCGAGCTTCCAGTATTTTCGGTCTCCACGGCCGCGGCGCTGGACGCAGTCGGTGAGGGCGACGAGCCGTTCATCGACGTCACGAAATGCGACGCCGAAGCCAGGCACGCGTTTGTCGGCCATCCGCCGCGTGATGTCGGCGACCACGCTCGGCGCATCGGGCAACCGCTCGATCTCGAGAAAGAGCGCAGCCGCGGGGCCGAAAATGAGCGGCCCGAGGTAGTCGGTCTCGAAGCACAGGTCGCCGACGATGATGCCTGGCAACGTGCGTCCGTACGCGGAGCCGAGACGCGTGAGCTTCAACGGCCAGATGCGCGGCTCGCCGAGGGCGAGGATGGCGGCGATGTCGTCGAGCATGTCGACGACGTCAGGCGCGATCGTGGCACCCGCGACGGCGAGCCCCAAGAGCGCCGAATAGGTCTGCTTGCCGGCGAGCTCGCCGAACAGCTTGTGACCGAAGTAGTCGTGCTCATCCCAGCCCGCGTGAGCGACATGGGTCGTGATCGGAGCCAGAGGTTTCATCGCGGGGCCTCGAAGCGGAACGGCGGAAGGTCGATGGGATAGGTGCGAAACTTAGCCGAGCTCGTCGCGAGCATTTCGGCGCCGACGCAGGGCAAACGAGCGAGGACGAGCAGCAGCTCGAGCTGTCCGACGTCCTTGGCGCCGCACGTCCAGAGGACGGCAAGAGCAGTCGCCGTCTTCGAAAGGTCGAGATCGGCAGCGAGCGCGGGGACGACGGCGCCCGTGCGTGCGACGCGCAGGCGGAGCTCGTCAACGGCCTGTCGCTCTTCTGCGCTCGCAGCGGCGAAGCCGGCGGGCACGACGCTCGACGGGGTCGCGAGCCACGCGAGAAAGGCCGCGTGCGTTTCGACGAGCCAGCGTGCATCCTCGCCGAGCGTCAGCGCACCGGCCGCGATGGAGGCGGAGCGACTCGCGCCGCAGAGCCGCGTCAGCATCGCTGCATGCGTCGGAGCGTGGGCGACCGACATGGGCGCGAGGACATGGAGCGCGTGCTCGATCGCACGCCGCTCGGCATCGCCGGGGAGATCGCCGAGGACGCAGAGCATCAGCGTGTCGACGAAGCCGTAGTGCTCCATCAGGTCACGCTCCACGTCGTAGCCGTGGATGCGCGGCGAGCTCTCGGGGGTGACGACGTGAGATTGCAGCTTCGTCGCCCAGGTCTGGTCCTCGATCGGACCGGTCAGCTGTCGTTCGTTCATCTCGCCCTCAGCTCTCGATGAAGCCGGCGAGCGATTTCGCGCGTGCGCCCATCGGTGGGGGAATTTCGCGGTCGACTCGGACCTCGATGACGGCGGGGCCGCCATGCTTGAGCGCATCGCCGAGGGCCTTCGCCATCATGCCGGGCGCGTCGACGACGAACGCTGCGACCCCCATCGCCTCGGCCATCTTCGCGATCTCGAGCTTGTGCTTGTAGCGCGCCGCGCGCATCGCCTTGCCGCCGCTCAAGATCTTCGAGCAGTGGTGGGTGATGTTGTGACCCTGGTTGTTCTCGACGATCCAGACGACCGGCACGTCGTGCTCGGCGGCGGTGAGGATCTCCATGCCGTTCATGGTGAAGCAGCCGTCGCCGACGATCGCGAAGACGGGGCGACCGGGGTGCGCCATCGCCGCGCCGATCGGAGCGACGGTGCCGTGGCCCATCGAGCCGAAGCCGAGGTTGATGTAGAACTCCTGCTCGTCGCGCATGCAGAGGTGATGCAGGTTGAAGAGCATGTGCCCGCCGATGTCGGAGAACACGATCGATCTGCCTGGAAGCACCTCCGACATCTCCCAGCGCCAGCGCTCGGGCGTGAGCGGAGTGGCGTCCGAGACACGGCGATTCGCCTCGTCGTAGCGTTCGTGGCCGCGCGTCGGGAGCGGCAGCCCGTTCCAACGCGACTCGGGGAACGCGCCGTCCCGGATCTTGCGATGGAGGTGGTAGACGAGCTCGACCAAGATGCTCTGCGCGTCACCGGCGAGCGCGATGTCGACCGGGAAATTGCGGCCGATCCGCGCAGGGTCGATGTCGAGCTGGATGAAGGACTGGCTCGGCATCATCTTCGGGTTCCAGTTGAGCGTGCTCGTCTCGCCGAGCGATGTGCCGATCGCGAAGAGGACGTCGACATCGTCGCCGAGGATGACATCGCGCGCGTCACGGTGACCGGCGACGCCGAAGACGCCGAGCGAGTAGGGGTCGTCCTCCGCGTAGAGGCCTTTCGCGCGCGGCGTCGTCGCCACGCGGGCGGGGAGCATGTCGGCGAGCGCCTTCACGTGCTGGGTGGCGTTCGACGTGCGAACACCCGACCCGACGAGGAAGACCGGGTTTTTTGCGGAGAGGAGCGCATCGCCGGCGCGACGGACGGCGTCTCGATCGAAC
>CAJDWT010000072.1_pt3 | contig 16032 bp, 12 predicted proteins | sample 7391671 | NCBI WGS metagenome assembly CAJDWT01 (sample SAMEA7055729, study PRJEB34461) | soil metagenome | biome: terrestrial ecosystem; feature: Peninsula; material: soil | place: Antarctica | collected 2016
CGAGGCCGCCGTCGCCGCCCGCCCAAGCTTCGTCGCCGCGCGCATCCAGCTCGGGGTCGTCCTCCTCGCCACCGGCGAGCCCGACCGCGCCGAAGGCGAATGGAAGCAGGCGCTCGAGATCGAGCCCGAAAACCCGCAAGCAAAAATGTACGTGCGGATGTTGGGGCTTGAGCGTCAAAAGGGCTCGCTCCCACCCGCGCGGAGCGACGGCGAGAGCGAGCGCCATCCAGACACCCAGCCCGACGAATCGTAGGTAAAGCGTTGACGGGCAGGCATGGGTAAGGCTCGCGATTCGATTCGCGAAGCGTGGCATCGGTTACGAGGGGGAGAGCTGACACCGGGCCGCGCCGCCGCGAGCGTGGGCGTCGGTCTGGCGATCGGCGTGACCCCGCTCTACGGCTTCCATCTGCCGCTCGTGCTCGCGGTCTGCCTGCCGCTCGGCCTCGACGCACCGGTCGCGTACGTCGCCGCCAACATCTCGCTCCCGTTCATCGCGCCCTTCCTATCCATCGCCGAGATCGAGATCGGCGCGCGCATCACGACCGGCGCCTGGCTCGCGCTCACGAAGGAGTCGCTCGCCCACTTCGGAATCAAGCCATTTTTACGGCAGATCGTGGTCGGTACCGCCGTCTTCTCTCCCCTCGTCGCCCTCGTCGGCGGCACCCTCACGTTCCTCGTCGCGTCGCTCTTCAGGTCGAAGCCCGCGCCCGATTCGTTCGAGGCCACGGTCGATCGCGTCGCCGAGCGTTACGCGCGCGGTAGCCGCTTCACCCGCGGCTACGTTGCCTCGAAGATGAGCGCCGATCCGGTCGTGCGGACCCTCTTCGACCGCGCTCGCGAATCGTCCTTCGGCGTCGTCGCCGACGTCGGCTGCGGTCGCGGCCAGCTCGCGCTCCTCCTCCTCGAAGCGGGCGCAGCGACGCGCGTGACGGGCTTCGATTGGGACGAGGCGAAGGTCAGCGAGGCGACGCGTGCCGCCGGAGCGCTCGAAGCTCGTTTTTTCGAGGGTGATTTGCGATCGGCACCGATCGAACGCTGCGACACCGCGCTCCTCGTCGACGTCTTGCACTATCTGACGAGCGAGGAGCAAGACGCCGTCCTCGACCGCGTCACGAAGGTCGCGACCGAGCGCGTCTTCGTCCGCGAGCTCGACCCCGATCGCGGCTGGCGCTCGAGCGTCACCCGCTTCCAAGAGCGCGTCACGACCGGGCTCGGCGTCAACCGCGGCGCGCGCGTCCTGGTTCGTCCGATTTCGGCGATGCGCGCCGTCCTCGAGAAGAATGGCTTCACTGTCGACGTCGCCCCCTGTTGGGCCGGCACTCCGTTTTCCAACGTCCTCGTCACGGCCACAAAAAAACGATGAAGCCGAAACCTGGAGAGAGCCTCCGCTTCGCCACGTCCGCCGCGCTCGACGTCTGGCTCGCCAAAAACCACGCCACGAGCGACGGCATCTGGCTCGAGATCGCGAAGAAGGGCTCGGAGCACACGACCCCGAACGCGGTAGAGACGCTCGAGCTCATGCTGACGTGGGGCTGGATCGACGGGCAACGTGGCTCGAAGGACGCGGATTTTTTCGTGCAGCGCTACACACCCCGACGGGCGAAGAGCAAGTGGTCGAAGATCAACTGCGCGAAGGTCCTAGCGCTCACCGCCGCGAAGAAGATGAAGCCCGCCGGCCTCGCGCAGGTCGCGGCGGCGAAGAAGGACGGCCGCTGGGAGAAGGCCTATGCCGGCTCGAGGGCGATCACCGTGCCGCCCGACCTCGCGAAGGAGCTCGTCAAGTGTCCGAAGGCGAAGGCGTTCTTCGAGTCGCTCGACAGCCAGAACCGTTACGCGATCCTCTACCGGCTCCACATGACCGAGAAGCCCGAGCTACGTGTGAAGAAGCTCGAGAAGTACGTGACCATGCTCGTCGAAAATCGGAAGATCTACGAGAGAGGTGAACGATGATCCTGGTGACCGGAGCGACGGGAAGAGTCGGCAGTCATGCGGTGAAGCTTCTCGGTGAAGCCAACGTGCCGACGCGCGCGTTCGTGCGTGATCCGGCGCGGCTCGCGGGCGGCGCGCCCAGCGTCGATGTGGTGAAGGGCGACCTCAACGACGCGGCATCGGTACGAGGCGCGCTCCAGGGCGTCGACGCCGTGCTCCTCGTCACCGATGCCAACGCAAAGCAAGAGCTCGACGTCGTGGCCGAAGCAAAGGCGCTCGGCGTGAAGAAGATCGTGAAGATCTCGTCGATGGGCGCCGAGCCGAGCTCCAAGCTGACGAGGGCGCGCGGTCATGCCGAGGTCGAGGCCGCGCTCAAGGGCTCGGGCATGGCATGGACGAACCTTCGGCCCGGCATGTTCGCGCAAAACTTCCTGCAGTTTGCCCCGTCGATCCGCCAGCAAGGCAAATTCTTCGCGTCGGTGAGGCAAGGCCGCGCCGCGATGATCGACACGCGTGACGTCGCCGAGGTCGCGGTGAAGGCATTGATCGAGGCGGCCCACGAGGGCAAGACCTATCTCCTCACCGGTCCGACGGCGATCTCGTACGACGAAGCGGCGATGATCCTTTCGGGCGCGCTCCACAAGCCGGTCGCCTACGTCGACGTGCCGGTCGAGAAGACGAAGAAGGCGATGCTCGAGCGTGGCATCCCCGCGTGGCTCGTCGACGAGCTCGCCCTCATCCAAGAAAACGTCGCGAAGACGATGGAGCCCGTAATCACCAACGACGTGCACAAGGTCCTCGGACGGCACGCACGCCCGTTCGAGGACTTCGCCCGCGACTACGCCGCCGCGTTCCAGTGACCGCGACGTCGTCGTCGAAGCCGCAGTCGACGACGGGAAGCTCGAAAAAAACGGGATAACGCGCGTTCAAGTTCCTCCGGAGCTTACCGTTCTCCATGAACGTGAAACGCCACGTTCTTCGCCTCGCTGCCGTCGCCTCGGTGTTGCTGGCTGCCCCATCTACCTGGGCCGACAGCGCCGACGACGACATCGGCTCCGAGCCAACGGCGCCCATTTTTGCCGCTCAAGCTAGCTCGTCCGTCGTCGAGACAGCCCCTATCGTTGCCGCGCCGGTCGCGGAAGCGGCGGTTGCTGTCTCGACGCCGCAGCTTGGCCCTGTCGCAGCTGCGCCCGTCGCTCCCGTGGCGCCCGCACAAGTCGCCGAAGCACCGAAGCCGCCGACAAAGGTTTCGGTCGCAGCGTCGCCAGTGACGACCGCGCCGGCGAGCGACGCGCATCCCGAAGCGGACGACCCTCATCAAGGTGCGCTCGGCCCCGTGCGTCTCGGCATCTTCGCCGGCGTCGGCCTACCGTCGATCGTCTCGGGCGAGGTCCTCGCCAAGATCGGCGACTACGTCGGCATCGCCGGCGACTACGGCGTCCTGCCGAAGCTCAAGCTGCCGATTCAAGGCGGCGGCGCCGAGGTGCAAGGCTCATCGATGAGCATCGCGCTCCGCATCTACCCGCTTCGTGAGGCGTTCTTCATCGGGGCCGCAGTCGGCCAGCAGTCGGTCTCGGCGGGCGAGAGCGCAAGCGCGTACGGTTTGTCGCAAGCATCGAGCTTCGACGCAAAGGCGGTCTATCTCGCGCCGCAGATCGGCCTGATGCACCGCTTCTCCTTCGGGCTCGCGCTCGGCTGCGATCTCGGCGTGCGTTTCCCGGTGAGCTCGAGCGCGACAGCGAGCGCAGACTTGCCCGACACGATGAGCAGCATAATGCGCTACAGCCAAAAGGGCGTGGTGCCTGAGCTCAATCTTCTCCGCTTGGGGTATGTGCTGTGATGATGATCGTCTTCGACGTCAGACGCGGTCAGCGCGTCAGCCTTCCCAAATCCCGTCGGCCTCGAAAATGCGTTCGAAATGGCCGAGCGCGCGTTTCGCGAGCAAATCGAGTGATGGGGGATCGACACCAAGCGACGCAAGCGAGCTGACCGCGGAGCCCTTCATTCCGCAGGGCACGATCAGGTTGAAGCCGCGCAGGTCTGTCGTGGCGTTGAACGCGATGCCGTGCATCGTCACCCAGCGCGAGAGCCGGACGCCGACGGCGCCGATCTTCGCGAAACGCGCGTTCGGTGCCTCCGCCTCGCCACCCGGAAAGTGAGCGGGTGAATCGACATCGACCCAGACGCCGAGCTTCATCGCGTCATCGGAAATTCGCCCCGCGCCGATGCCGAAGTCGGCGGCGAGGCCGACCATCACGTTGCAGAGATCGCGCACGTAGCGACGGACGTCACAGCGGTCGGGCTTGAGATCGAAGATCGGATAGGCGACCAGCTGCCCGGGCGCGTGATAGGTGACCTGCCCGCCCCGGCCAGTCTCGACGACGTCGACGCCGAGCTCGCGTAGCGACTCTTCCGACGCGACGATGTCGCTGTGCTTGGCGCCGCGGCCGAGCGTGATGACCGGCGGGTGCTCGAGGAAGAGGATCGTGTCGGGGATCGTATTCGCCACCCGCTTCTCGACGAGCTCTTCTTGGAGCGCGTGCGCGTCCGCGTAACGGATGCGCCCGAGGAACTTCGCGTGGATCTGCCGCCTCATGATGGATCTCCTCGAGCGCGCAAACGTACCGCGCGTCTAGCCCGAGCGCGCAAACTTGTCGCGCGTCTAGCCCGAGCGCGCAAACTTGTCGCGCGTCTAGCCTAGGCGCGGTAGTTCGGCGCTTCTTGCGTGACGATGACGTCGTGCACGTGCGACTCGCGTAGACCCTGCGAAGTGATGCGCACGAACTTAGCGCGCCGCAATTCCGGGATCGTCGTCGAGCCGGTGTAGCCCATGCCGGCGCGCAGGCCACCGACGAGCTGGTAGAGGATCGAGGCGAGCGACCCGCGGTGCGGGACGCGCCCTTCAATCCCTTCAGGGACGAGCTTTTCATCGGCCGCGCCGGCTTGGCCGTAGCGGTCTTTGCTCCCCTTTCGCATCGCGCCGAGCGAGCCCATGCCTCGGTACACTTTGTAGGAGCGGCCTTGGTAGAGGACCAGCTCGCCCGGTGACTCGTCGGTGCCGGCGAAGAGCGAGCCGGCCATGACGCTCGATGCGCCCGCGGCGAGCGCCTTGGTGAGGTCACCCGAGAACTTGATGCCGCCGTCGGCGATGACGGGAATGCCGTGACGGTCGGCGACCCTCACGCAGTCACGAATGGCGGTGATTTGCGGCACGCCGACGCCAGCGACGACGCGCGTGGTGCAGATGCTGCCTGGGCCGATGCCGACCTTGATGCCGTCCGCGCCGGCGCCGATGAGCGCCTCGGCCGCTTCGCCCGTTGCGATGTTGCCGGCGATGACGTCGATGCTCGGGTGCTCTTTCTTCGTGTCACGCGTGGCGTCAATGACACCTTTGGAATGGCCGTGCGCGGTGTCGATGACGAGGACGTCGACACCGGCAGCAACGAGCGCAGCGGCACGGGCCTGACGGTCCGGGCCCGGACCGAGCGCGGCGCCGACGCGCAAGCGGCCCTTGCTGTCCTTGTTCGCGTTGGGGTTCTTGTCGGCCTGCAAGATGTCTTTGATCGTGATGAGACCGACGAGCTTGCCGTTCTCGACGACGAGCAACTTCTCGATGCGATGCTGGTGCAGTAGCCGCTTCGCGTCCTCCTTCGAGGTGGTCGGCGGAACGGTGACGAGCTCCTTCGTCATGAGCACGCTGACGGCCTGATCGAGCTTCTCTTCGAAGCGGATGTCGCGGGCGGTGAGGATGCCGACTGGCTGATCGCCCTCGGTGACGGGGACGCCGGAGATGTCGTGCTCGTGCATGATCGCGAGCACCTCGCGCAGCGATTGGCTCGGGCGGACTGTAACGGGTGCGAGCACCATCCCGCTCTCGGCCTTCTTCACTTTCTCGACCTCGCGAGCTTGCGCCTCGGGCCGCAGGTTCTTGTGGACGATCCCGATGCCGCCTTCACGCGCCATCGTGATCGCGGTGCGGGCCTCGGTGACCGAGTCCATCGCCGCGCTCACGATCGGGATGTTGAGGGTGATGCGCTTGGTCAGCTGCGTCCGGACATCGACGTCTTTCGGCAGGACCTCGCTGTAGGCCGGCACGAGGAGGACGTCGTCGAAAGTAAGCGCGCAAACACCGAGGCCGTCTGCGTCGCGAAGATCGTCGTCTAGCATGCGCATGCATCGCACGCCGCTCGCTCTTACGCAACCGAGGACGACGATAAAACACGCGTTTTTATGCAGAAAAAGCGGCTTATTCGGGGATGATGATGCCCTGCGAACGGCGCTCTTCGCGGTGCTCGTCGATGTGCTTGGCGAAGATGGCGGCGAGCTCCGGGTCGAACTGCGAGGTGGCGCAGCGCTCGATCTCGGCGAGGGCGACCTCGTGCGGGAGCGCGCGGCGGTAGGCGCGGTCGCTCGTCATGGCGTCGTAGGTGTCGGCGATGGCGATGATCCGCGCGATGACGGGGACGTCGTTCCCTTTGAGCCCGAGGGGATAGCCGCGGCCGTCCCAACGCTCGTGATGGAGATGTACGCCGGGGACGAGCGGGTGGAGGAACTTGATCGGATCCAAGATGTCGCGGCCGTAGGCAGGATGGCGCTTGAAGATCTCGTACTCGTCCTGCGTGAGCTTGCCGGGCTTGTTGAGGTTCATCGCGCAACCGATCTTGCCGATGTCGTGCATCAGCGCGCTCTGCCGGACGATCTCGATCTGGTCGAGCGAGAGGTTCATGCGCGTCGCTAAATAGACGGCGTAGAACGACACGCGCTCGGAGTGGCCCGACGTATAGCGATCCATCTTGTCGATCGCCCGGGCGAGGCCCTCGATCGTCTGCTGGAAGGTCGCGCGGAGGTCTTCATAGAGGCGCGCATTCTCGATCGCCGCGGCGGCGCGCGAGGCGACGATCGCCAGCATCTTGCGCTGCCCTTCGTCGAACCGCTTGCTCTTCGAGAAGCTCGCCGCAATGACCCAACCGAGGAGGCGGGTCTGCATGCGCAGCGGGATCGCGAGCAGCGAAACCGGCGGAAATTCCGGGGGATCGCGGAAGAACTCGGCGCCGCGCGGGCCATGTTCGAGCACGAATGCGTCGGTCGCGAAGCGAGTCTTGAAGGCCTCGGACGAGAACGAGCCGCAGCCGGCGAAGTCGATGTTCGGCACCATGCGCTGTCGCTCGAAGAAGCTCCCTTCGCCGTCGTCGAGCCAGGTGGAGACGACGTCGGCGTGGATCTCGTGCGCGGCGGTCTCGCTCAACGTCTCGACAACCTGCTCGAGCGAGAGGCTGGCAGTGATCGCCTCGCTGACTTTGTAGAGCGACAGTGCCTCCTTCAAGCGGAGGTTCTCGGCCGCGAGGCGCTGCTTCTCGATGCCGCGCTGGACGACGTGGATGACCTCTTCGACCTTGAACGGCTTGAGGATGTAGTCGTAGGCGCCGCGCTTCATCGCGTCGATCGCCGTCTCGACCGTGCCGAAGCCGGTCATGATGACGGTGAGCGCCTGCGGAGCATGGACGGCGATAGCCTCGAGGAGCTCGAGCCCGCCCATGCGCGGCATCTTGAGGTCGCTGATGATGAGGTCGTAGCGCGCCTGCGTGAGCTCGTTCACCGCGGCGGCACCGTCTTCGGCGGTGCGGACGATGTACCCTTCCATCCCGAGAAAGTCCGCCAAGATGTCGCGGATGAACTTCTCGTCGTCGACGATGAGGACGCGGGGGCGCTCTTCGTTGGTGGGCGGGATCACCACCCGACCGCTGGCTGCGGCGACGTTCATCGGAATGCCACGTCAGCGTAGCTCGCTTTCGGAGCGGCGAGCCAGGGAAAGTGATGTTTGCTCGAGGGCCCATTTGCGGCTTGAATGCCGCTCACTCTTGGGCCGAAAATGACGGCTCGGATGCGTTTTTCGCCGCCCCACCCCCACCCTTCCGAGGCCGCGCTCGTCCGCGCCGGCGTCCTGGCCCTTGCCGCAGCGCTGGTCTTCGCGCTCCGTCCCGACCCATGGACCACGCCGAGCGCGCTCGGGCTCACGGGCTCCGGCGGCCTCGCGGCGAGCCTTTTTGGCGGCGGGATCGTCGCTGCATTATTTGTAGCTTACACGCGCTTCGCCGTCTCTCGCTTCGCGTTCGCCAAGCGTCTCGTGGCCGAGCTCCGCGTGCGCGCCGGCTCCATGACGCCGCTCGCAGCCCTCGCCGTCGCCGCCTCCGCGAGCATCGGCGAAGAGCTCGTCTTCCGTAGCCTCTTGGCTCCGTGGTGCGGAGTCGTCCTCGCTGCCTCCCTCTTTGGCCTGGTGCACCTGCGCTCCGGAGTCGCGTGGGCGTCGGTCGCGGCCGCCTTCGGGCTCGCCGTCGGCATCGTGTTCGTCCTCAGCGGACATCTCGCCGGTCCGCTTGTCGCGCACTTCGTCGTCGACGCCGTCGCGCTCTTCGCCGCTCGCGAAGCCGGCGCCGAAACCTCCTCGCTCACCCGCACGCCCCTCCGCGGTCTGCTCGGTGCCCGCGCGAAGCTCCGTTGAGCCGGCGCTAGCTTCACCCGTCCGAGCTGCCCGGGATCCTTCGCCGATTGGGCGCGACGGTCGACACGGCGGCGGCCGCTTCGTCGAGCGTGCGCACCAATTCGTGCGTGAGCCGGCGGACGGCGAAGATCGCTCCTTCGAGATGGGCGGTCGCGTCTGCCAGCTCGGAGTCGAGCTTCTCGTTACGCTTCGCGAGCTCGGCTTGCATCGTCTCGATCTGAAAGCTCAGGTCGAGCTCGATACGGCGCGCCCGCTCGATCTCGGTCGTGAGGCCGCCAGGACCTGCCGCCTCTTCGCCCCTTTCGAGCGCGTGGCGATGGATGCGCTCGCGTGACAAATCGCGAACGAGCTGGTCGAGCGCGCGGCCGACGTTGGCGCGAAGCTCACGGGCTTCGGCCTCGAGCCGATCGACCCGCGCTTGATGATCCCTGGCCTTGGCCGAGGCGCTCTCGACCGCGGTGACGATCTCGTGTGCGCGCTCCTGGAGCGGCCTCGCCCGGGCGGCGTCACCCGCGTATTTGCCGCCCTTTCGAGCCGCTTTTTCGATCGCGCTGCCTAGCTCGTCGAGCGCAGCACGCCAGCGCGACGCCATCTCTTTCGTCTGCAGGCGACCGACGTTACCGGTCGAGAAGCGGTCCCCCTCTTGGAGCGAGAGCACGCTGCCGGTCTCCGCGTCGGTGAGAGCCTCGACGAGCGTCGGCGAGATGTCGCGCGGCGGCGGCGGCACGCTCGTCAGCATCGCGACCGGTCCGCCCTCGTTCGCGAAGCGACGGAGGATGTCGCCGAGCGCGTCGTGGACCTCGAACGCGTCTTGCGGTCGGTCCTCGCGCTTGCGCGCCAAGAGACGGAGCACGAGCGACTCGAGCTCGAGCGGCAGCCCCATCACCTTGTTGCCGATCGGGATCGGCGCGGTGGTGAGCGGCTTCAAAAGGAGCTCCGACTGACCGTGCGCGTCGTACGGCAAAACGCCGGAGAGCATCTCGTAGAGCACGCAGCCGAGCGAATAGAGATCGGCGCGGCCGTCCGGCGTGAGCCCCTCGAGATATTCGGGCGCGATGTAGCCGGGCGTGCCGAACATCTGCTCGGTGAACGTGAGCGCGGGCGCGTCGAGCATTTTGGCGATGCCGAAGTCGGTGAGCTTCACGAGATCGGGAAAATCGGGCGCGTTCACGATCATCACGTTCTCAGGCTTCAAATCGCGATGAATGATGTTCGACTGATGGGCGCGCGCAAGCGCGGAGGCGATCTGCCAGGCGATCTTCACGGCGCGGTCCCACGCGAGCGGCGCCTTCTGGATGTGGGCGAGGAGCGTGTCGCCCTCGATGTACTCCATGACGAGATACGCGGCGCCGTCGACCTCGCCGACGTCGGTGATCTCGACGATGTTGCGGTGGTTGATGCGGTTGACCGCGCGGGCCTCGCGGAGGAACCGCTCGCGATGCGTCGGGTTCAGGCTGAGATCTGCCCGGAGCATCTTGATCGCGGAGAGGCGGTCGATGAGCACGTGCCGCGCGAGGTAGACGTTCGACATTCCGCCCGTGCCGAGCTTGCGCGTGAGGCGGAAGCGACCCGCGATCGTGCGGCCGAGAAATGGGTCGGTCGCGCGTTTGAGCTCGATGCCGCAGAACGCGCAGAAGCCTGCGTCATCGGCGAAGAGCTCGGAGCAGCGCGGGCAGATCCGCATCGTGCGTGCGACGCTAAACCGGTACCGGTCCGCCGAACAGCCCGAACCACCGCACGACCCACAACGCGATCTCGAGCACGGCGACCACGACGAGCGCCTTCGACACGAAAGCACCCCACCCTCGATCGAGGCGAAGCATGTTGCCGTCCGTGTATTCGAGCCCGATCCCGCGGATAGCGAGCAAGCCGATGGCGACGGCGGCGAGCAGCCCGAACGGGTTGACCAGGATGCCTGCGAAATCGCCAGTGAGGAGCGCCTGTACCGCGCGTGTCGATCCGCACCCGGGACAAGGGATGTGGAATATCTTCGCGGTCGGACATGGCCACGCCCCGCCCCACAAGAGGGCGATCGCCGCGAGGCAAGCAAGCGCCGTGACCGCCGCGCGCTCGGGATGACGCACGCTTGCCCTAGGGGTTTCGGAGGAGTTGTGAGAAGCTTTCGGTGCCACTTCAACGCGTGCTTCCGTTACCGGTGAGCGCGCACTTTCCGCCGAGGATGAGAACATGACGATGGGATCAAACGAAAGCATACATGCTGCCGGCGGATACGGCCCGCCCGGTGGTGGCGGTTACGGTGGGCCTCCTCCCGGCGGCATGCCCCCCGGCGGCGGCGGGTACGGCGGACCTCCTCCCGGCGGCATGCCTCCCGGCGGCGGTGGGTACGGCGGACCTCCTCCCGGCGGCGGCCCGCCCGGTGGTGGTGGGTACGGTGGCCCGCCCGGCGGTGGCGGCTTTGGTGGACCTCCCGGCGGCGGACAGCCTCCCGGTGGCGGTGGCTTCGGCGGACCTCCCGGCGGTGGCGGCTACGGCGGGCCTCCCGGTGGTGGTGGCTACGGCGGGCCTCCCGGCGGTGGTGGCTTCGGTGGACCTCCTGCCGGTGGTTACGGCGCGCCTCCTCCCGGCGGCTTCGGTCCGCCCGGCGGCGGATTCCCTCCCCCCGGCGGCCCGATGGGCCCGGGCATGGGCCAGGACATCAACACGACGCTTCCGCTCATCCTCAGCATCGTCGCAGCGATCTTCTGCTGCGGCATCAGCCTGATTCTCGGCATCATCGGCATCGTGTTCTCGATCCAAGCCGGCAACGCGAAGAAGACCGGTGACATCGAGACGGCACGCAGCAAGGCGAAGACCGCGACCATCATCGCGATCGTCGCGCTCGTGCTCGGCCTCGTCCAGAACGTCACGTACGCGATCTTGAACAGCTGAGGCCATCTGGCCGCGCGCAAGCCTGCGCGCTGACCATCTGGACGCGCGCAAGCCTGCGCGCTACCCGTGTGGACGCGTCAACTGAGCGCGAGCTGACATTCGAGGGCGGCGAGAAATCGTCCGCCCTCAGCTTTTTTAACGGCCGTTTACTTCGTGCAGGCGACCGGTTGTCGTTGTTCGGAGCCGAGCATCACGCTCGAGCGGACCGCCGCTGGTGTTCCGGTGAAGCGCGCCACGAGCCACGTCGGCGCGGAGAGATCGAACGGCGTCGACGAGCCGTCCTCCGACTTTTGTACCGTACGGAGCTTGGCATCGGGCAGCCGCGCTTCGATCGCCTCGAGACACACGCGGCTCTGCGTCCAGCGCACGCGCATGAGCGCAGGCGTGTCGTCAGCAAGCTTCAGCCCGGCACCGGTGACCGAGATCCACGGGCGCGCCGTCTGCACGACCGCACGCCAACCCGCGTTCGGGTCGTTCGGCGGAAGCGCTGCGATCGCGCGGCAGACCGGATCGTTCGCCAGCGCCAACGTCGACCACGGCGCGAGAGGAAGCGACGTGCCGCTCGCGCCGTAGAGCAGAGCCGGGTCCTGCTCGGACGGCGGTGTGCCGCCCGACGCGGTCCGAAGAACGGCGACCTCGCCGCGCGGTCCGATCGCGATCGCATCCGGATTGGCAGGGACGAGGTCACTCGACGGCGGCGGCGGGACATCGAAGAGGTCGGCGACACCGTTCGACGTCCAGCGCATCACGTGGCCGGACCCGTCGTCTTCGACCTCGAGCAGCGCGAGGTCGTCGGTCGTGATCGCGCCCGCGCTCGTGACGTAGGTGTCGTCGGTCCGGCGAACGCGCATGGCCACGCGCGGCTTGGCTCCGTTCGCCCGCAAGATCGCGAGCATGCCACCCGGGGCCGACAAGAGAAGGTCGGACGCGGCGCCCGGATCGGCACCGAGCACCGGCACCACGCTCGAGGGGATCGACGGATCGTCGGCGAGCACGTCCATCGATCCGAGGCCGATCAAGCGTCCGGCGACGACGATTTCGGCGAGGCTGTAGCTCGCTCTTTTCGGCTGTTGGTTGACGTCGAACGGGGCGACGAACGAGACGAGGCGCTTGAGAGCCATCGGGTCCTTGTTCGGGCCGAGGACGGTGATGCGATCGCCATCTTCGCTCGTCGTTCCGTAGCCGCCGAGCAGAAGACGCACCGCTTCGGCGCTCGGGTCCGCCGTCGGGTCGGTCGCGTGCGGAGGATTGAGGAGCGTGCGCGAATACGCGCTGTGCATGATCTCCTGCCCGTCCAGCTGCACGATCGGGACGTGGACGGATCCGAGACCGAGGTCGTCGGGGCTCGCATCGGTGCGCGGCGTGACCGACGAGGAGAGCGCACCTTCGACCTGGCAGGCGATCGACGGCGCAGTCGGCAGCACGAGGTGTGGCGCGCCGGCAGCGAGCTTCCGCTTCAGAGGCGTCGACGGCGGCGTCGGAGCCCACCCAATCCGATACCAATCGGTCAAATCGCAGCCGACCGCGGAGCACATACGCGGCGCTCGTCCGGCACCGAGCGTCTTCGGGCTCGACGGCGGATCCGACGAAAACGGGGTCGCGACCTCGACCCACGTGATACCGCGATCGGTCGTCTGCCAGAATCGGCTCTCGTGGATCGCGAGCGCGTACGGCCCGCCTTCGGTCATCCGACCGGCGTGATCGAGCTTGAAGGGAGAGAGAGCGAGCGAGCCGTCGAGCGCGACCTCGAGCGAGCCGCCTTCGACCCAGCCTCGCAGCGTGCCGCCGGGCGTGAACGTCCACGCGCGGTCGATGATGTGATCGCTGCGGCCCGGGTTCGAGGCCCGAATCCCGCCCATGTACTCGTTCGCGCTCTCGTCCCACGCGTGGAGCTCGCCGGTGCGGCCGTCGATGATGCCGGCCTTCGGTGCGTTCACCACGGCGACGACGTCGCCATCGCCGCGGGGAATCCAGCGGAGAGCGTCGGCTTGGGCGCCGGCGTCCGAGAGCTGCTCGAGATCGACCTCTTGCCACGAGCCCCCGGGCGTGCGAACGCACGCGATCCGGGCGCTCGGCGTCGAGCCCGAGCACGGGCCGCCGAAGACGAGGCCGCCGTCATCGCCGGCGTAGAAGATCCCTTCGGTCGCGAAGGTCTGCTCGATGATCGGCTTGTCGGAGAGGACATGCGACGCGACGAAGCCAGGTCCGTTCGAAGGCTCGCAGACCAAGACAATGTCGTCGTGTGTGCGGATGCCTTCACACGTGGCGTCGGGCGGCAGCTTGCTGCTCGCGACGTCGAGCAGCTCGCCGGTCATGACGTCGACCGTGTCGATGTTGCCAGAGTCGACGACGAGCGCGGTCCGATCGTCGATCGGAACGCCGAGGCGAAGGGCGTGCCGGATCGGTGGCTCGTAGCGATCGTTCCAGCGCGGGTCGCGCGGGCGGAGAACAGGCGCTTCGACTGCGGGTGTCTTGTCGAACGAGGCGAGCGTACCGCCGGCGTCGACGCGTACGACGTCGCCACGTGGGGCGGCGGTGTCGATATAGAGCTCGTCCTCGACGACCTCGAGGCCGGTGGGCGCGCCCGGGAGCTGGTGGGTGATGTCTTGCCAATGCGCGCCGGCGTCGGTCGAGATCATCGCGAACCCGAACTCGGTCAGCGCGGCCGCGCGGCCATCGGAGAGGGAGGCGATGTCGACGAGGCCAGGCGGGCTCATCGGCGCAGGGGCACCGCTCTTCACGTCGACGTACCAGCGGCCTCCGTCGTTACCCCGAACGAGGATCCCCTGCGGACCAAACGAGATCGTATTGATCTCGTCCGGAAGCGTGACGAGAGGCCGAAGCGGGCCGTCGAAGGTGGGGCTCATGTAGAGCGCGGTGGAGGTCTCGAACAGAAAGCCGCCGCCGAGATGGGTCGGTAATCGGCGCCCGCCAACGAGGGGCGGGTCGGTCGTCTCCGCTGCTGCGCGATAGCCCGACGCAGAGGCCACGATCCGGAGCCCGTCCTGGATCGCGCCGACCCCTTCGCTCGAGCCTCCGAGCGCGACGACCTTCAGGGTATGCCCACCGCCTCCGCGCCACGACTGCGAGTCGCCGAGCACATACATGCGGAGCGACGACGGCGGCGTCGGACCATCCGACGCGACCACCCCCGACGACGCCTGCGGCATTTGCGGCGGCGGGAGCTCGTCGTGGCCGCACGCGCCCGTCGCCGCCGCGGCGAGCAAGACGGCGAGGACCGCCGGCGCCCCATGAGAACGGACGACACGGCGGATCATGGCCGAAAGCATACCGGATGGGACCCCGTTTCGCCGGCTTTGTTCCCCGTCATCGTTGGAGCGAAAGGACCTTCGGGAGCGAGGCCGACCAGCTGTCCTATCCGGGCCCCAGATCTTCCGGGGTCGGCGCAAGGTCCAAGATCGAGAGATACGCACGCCTCACCTCGCTCGCCGTCGCCACGTAGTGGTCGAGGAGCGCTGCGCTGGCCGAACCGCGCGGGCCGTCGCGCATACCGAGCCGGCGAGCCAAAACCCCGACGCCGGCGCCGTCACGTGCGAGCAGACCCGCCGCCGACCCGGTGTGGACGCGGGCGCGCTGCTCGAGCCGGCGGAAGAGCACGTAGGCGTCGCGAAAGACCGTCGCGCGATGCGAATCGAGCCCGCCGGCCTGCTCGAGCCGTGAAATCGCCTCTTCGGTCTCGCCCGAGCGCACACTCCGAGTGAGACCGAGCTTCATCTGCAACCATTGGGTCGCGAGCTCGATGTCGGCGAGGCCACCGGCGCCGAGCTTCATGTCGTAACGCCCCTTCGCCGCGCGCTCGCCCGACAGCTCGCGCTGCATTCGCATTCGGAGCTGGTGGATGCGCTCGGCGGTCGGCGCCCCTCCTTCGTACGCCGCTGTCTCCGCCACGATGCTGGCCTTTCGACCGAGCTCCTCGTCGCCGGCGCACGGCCTGGCCTTAATCAACGCTTGTCGCTCCCAGGCCTCGGCGCGCTCGGCTTGGTAGCGCGCGAAAGCGTCGATCGATACAACCAGCAGCCCTTGCGAGCCCGACGGCCGGAGCCGCGTGTCGAGCTCGTATCCCGCCCCTTCACCGTGAGGCGCGTCGAGCAAGCGGAGCACGCGCTGGGCGACGCGGACAGCGGTCTCCCGCTTTTCGTCATCGTCCTCCTCGTGGAGAAAGACGATGTCCAGGTCGGAGCCGTAGCCGAGCTCGCGGCCCCCGAGCTTGCCGAGCGCGAGGACGGCCATCTCCATGCGGAAGTCGATCTCTCCGGCGAGATCGCAGACCCCGACCTCCATGGTCACCCGGCGCTTCGCGCGCCGAAGCGCGCCGACGAACGAATCGACATCCCCCGCCTCGCATGCGGCGACCTCTTCCGCGACCGCGCGAGCCGCCGTCTCCTCGGTCGGCGTGCCGTGGGTGAAGAGGATCGAGTCGGCGAGCTCCGGATGGGCGACGAGCGAGCTTCCGAGAAACCGACTCGCCCCGAAGAGACCGACGAGACGCCGCAGCGCGCGGAGGTCGTGCGCGAGCGCTCGCACGTAGACCGTCGGCGTGATGAGCCGAGCGAAGAACGACGCGAGGAGCTGCGCGGCTTGATCGGGATCGGCGGCATCGAGGAGCGTGTCGACGAGCGCGGGCGCGAGGTCCGGGAAGTGGTCACGCGAGGAGGCGCCGAGCGGGTCATCCGGACGGCGCGCGAGCGCCAGCA
>CAJDWT010000101.1_pt1 | contig 15938 bp, 13 predicted proteins | sample 7391671 | NCBI WGS metagenome assembly CAJDWT01 (sample SAMEA7055729, study PRJEB34461) | soil metagenome | biome: terrestrial ecosystem; feature: Peninsula; material: soil | place: Antarctica | collected 2016
ACTTAGTTCAAGTTTCGCAGATTTGAAGGGGTTCTCCGGGGCAAAAAGTTGTCGGCTTCCTCGCCAGTCTTTGGCAAATTGTCTGGGACTCAATCCGGACAAGCACCAAGGGCAAAGGAAGCCGACCCATGGAACTTACACGCTCCTTGCTCGCACTGCTACAGGATTTCACTCCGGTCTTCACCGCACCCACGTTCACGACCTTCGTCCAGATCGTCACCGGCTGGGTCTTCTCGCAGCGACATCTCTTCATCACCGAAATCATCTTCTCCGATCCGCTCGAAGGCTCCGACGGCGCGATCTTCCAAGTGCGTCGCATCGTCGAAGAAGATCCGGAGCGCTATTTCTATCCGGATCAGTACTCGAACCCGAACAACTGGCTCGCGCACTACCACGGCACCGGCAAGGAGATCGTCGAGGCCATCGGCGATCGGTTGACGCACTTCGTCGCGGGCCTCGGTACGACCGGTACGATGATGGGCACCGCGCGCCGCCTCAAGGAATTTTCGAAGCAGGCGAAGCGTGACATTCGCTGCATCGCCATCCAGCCCGACGTCGCGATGCACGGGCTCGAGGGGCTGAAGCATCTCGAGTCAAGCCTCGTCCCGCCGATCTACGATCCGAGCGTCCCCGACGAGCAGATGTTCATCTCGACCGAAGACGGCTGGGACATGGCCGATGCGCTCGCGCAAAAGGAGGGCCTTCACGTGGGCCATTCTTCGGGCGCCAACATTTTCGCGGCGATCAAGGTCGCCGAGAAGCTCACCGCCGAGGGCAAGAAGGGGTGCATCGTCGCGATGGTCTGCGATCGCGGCGACCGCTACTTCGCACCTCTGAAGTGGGAGAAAAAATACCTCTGGTGACCTTATGAGCACGCATGATTCGGCTGTTTTTCCGTGGGTTCGTGGCAACCTCTCGATCCCGAAGAGGGCGCTCGACCAGATCTTCGACGAAGCAACGAAGGCCTACGAGCGCGACGAAGAGGCCTGCGGGCTCGTCGCTGGGCCTGGAGGCGAGCCTCTCGTCGCCGACGATGTCGTGCCGATGATGAACCGCGCGAACAAGCTCCACGAGCTCGACCCCGAGACCTACCCGCGCACCGGCCGGATGTACTTCGACATCGACCCTCTGAAGTTCGACCGTGAGGTCACGAGCCGCGCGAAGAGCGGCAGCCCCGCCAAGATCCTCTACCACTCGCATCTCGACGTCGGCGCGTACTTCTCCGACACCGACGCGGCGGCGGCCACCATGGGAGGCGAGGGCCCGGCGTATCCGCTCGCGTATCTCGTGGCGAGCGTGCGTGGTGGAAATGGCGCACCTCCGGCCGTGGACGATGCGAAGCTGTTCATTTGGGACGACGGCACCAAGAAGTTCGTCGAGACGAAGCTCACGGTGGTCGAGGAGACCGCGTGAGCCGTGCGGGCGTCCTCGCGCTCGGCGCGTGGGTGCTCGCCGCTCTCCTGCCTTCGACGGCCCGTGCCGACGAGCTCGACGTCGTCGCCGCCCGCGCGAAAGACGCGTGGACGAGGGCGGGTGCGACGGTCGTTCCGGTCGGGCCCCGCTTCTTGTTCGACGACGAGACCACGAGCATCGTCCTCCCGGGCGCGGAGAAAGGCGTCGAAGGCTGCGTCACCGTCGGGCTCGTCGGAACGCGCGGCCTCGGCCTCCGTGCTCATTTCGTCCGGGGCGCCCACCACGACGACGACCAGGTCGGTAGCGCGGCCGGCATCGCCGAGCTCTCGAGCTGCGATGCCGCGAGGCCCACGCGCGTCGTCGTCACCGCGATCTCGGGCCGCGGCGCGCTCGAGATCGTCGTCGCGAGGTCGAAGGGAGCGCTCCCCTCGATCCGCTCGATTTATCCTGAGCGCATCGGCGGCCTCATCCCCTCGATTCCGGAGCCGGGGCCGCTCCCCACGGCGATCGCGCCCGACGAACGCGCTGACGCCGCCGAAGCCCGTGCTCGCCGTGAGGGCGCCGCGGTCGGAGCACGTCAGACGTTCATGACCGGCGCGGACGGTAGCGGCTCGCTCCAGCTCCAGCTCGAGCCTGGTTGCCACCGCATCGAGCTGTTCGGCACCGACCCGCGCGCGCTCGGTATAAAGGGCGGTCATTTGGACGTCGACGCCGAGCTCCGCGACACCGACGACGACACGGTGCTCGCTCGTGATCGCTCGGAGGCGCCGGACGCGCACCTCGAGGCGTGCGTCGGCGGCGAAACACTCGGACAGCTCTTCTTTGCCGGCGCACCGCCGCGCTCGCCGATAACGCTGACACGCGCAAAATGGTCGATCCCCGACCGCCTTCCGCGGGCATGGGGAAGGGAGGTGCGCGCGCGCATGGCGGCAGCGCTCCTCTTGCACCACGCACCTATGCTCGGCGATGATCCAGTGCTCGTCGTGCAGGGGCCCGCGGGTGTCACGCCGATCCCGCTGCAGGTCACGCCCGGCGCCTGCTACCTGGTCGTCGCCGGCATCGCCCACGGCACGCCACGCGGCCTCGGGCTCAGCGCGACCTCCGGCGAAGAGTCGGCGGGAGACGAGCGCGGCTTGAACGACGCGTCGGGCGTGATCGCGTTCTGCGCACGAGAGTCCGCTCGCGCTCGCGTCGTGGTCGACGCACGCGGCATCTCGCTCGCGTGGGTGCTCGCCGTCTACCGCGTCGGCACCGGCGCGTGGAGCGACCGATGAAGCTCCGAATCGCGTCGTACGTTGCGTGTTTCGCGCTCGTCGGGTGCGGCGGTGGCGGTATGCGCCGTGCGGCTGCTCCGCTCGCTCCACCGCGGGTCGACTCGGGTACGTTGGACGCCAAGGGGCTCCTCGACGATCTGCCCATGAAGGCATCCAAGCTCGGCGCCGGCCCGCTCTCGATTGTCGCGTCGGGCGAGGTGTCCGAAGGGGAGCGTCTCGGCGCGTTCGTCCGCATTCCGGACAACACCGTTCGCGGAGGAAGGGAACCCGATCGCGTCCGACGAAGGGCCCGACGCCCACCCGGCCGTGGTCGTATGCCCGGAGCACGCCGCGCGCGTATATCTCGTCGTCCATGCGGCGAGCGGCGAAGGGCTCGTCGCGCTCGCGGCCCAACAGGTCCCGCGTGAGCGCGCCGCCGATGTCGCGCGCGCGCTGAGCGCTCGTGGCGGTGCAGCGCAAGGCCCGCGGCCTGCCGACGCATGGCCCGGCCTCGAAGACCACGTCCGCATTCATCGCGCGACGATCGGTGGAAAGTGGGAAGAGACGAGACGCGTCGCCGTCACGCTCGATTCTAGGGCGCCGACCGCGATCGGCTTCTCGCTCAAGGCGAACGAATGCATCGACGCCGTCGTCGTCCCCGACGAAGACGTCGCGCTCGTCGATCTCGAGGCCGAGGACGCCGACGGTCGCGTCGTTGCGCGGGCGCGTGAGGCGGGGCGTGACCGCGCGCTCACGCTCTGCTCACCGCTCGCGATCGACGGGCGGCTCGTCATGCGTCCTCACGTCGGTAACGGTCTCGCCGCCGTTGTCCTCGCCCATGCGCGGATCGAGCGGTTCCGTGACGCAGGCAACAAAGCACAGCTCGCCTGGGTATCGGCGCGTGGGCCGCTCGAGGCCAACCGGAGCGCGCGCGAGACGGATCTCGTGAAGAATGGCTACGCCGCCGCGGCGGCGAAGAAGAACGGCGTCCTCGTCCTTGGCCGCCGCTCGACTGTCCCGCTCGATTTCACCGCACCGAAGGGGGCGAAGGCTGCGTCGGCGTGCAGCCGCGTCGATGTAGTCGGCGGTGAGCCGCTCGCGCTCGTCGATGCCGAGATCTGGGACGATCAGGGGACGCTCGTCAGCCGCGCATTCGGCGCATCCTCGGCCACCGTCTTCTCGTGCGCACGCGCGAAGGTCGACCTCGAGCTCGAGGCGCGTGGTCGTCCGGGGCCGTTCGCCGTCATGACCCGGCCCGAGCGCTGGGAGGACGTCGCGTTCGCCGCTCACCCGTTCGCGTCGGCGCGCATGCTCGCGGCCTCGACGACGGGCGTCGCCGCCCACATCGAGGGGGCGCCGCTGCCGGTGAAGAGCTTCGTCGTCGACGCCACCCATCGCGCCGCCTTCGAAGAGAAGCTCCGCGCCGGAGCCTGTCTCGACGTCGCGGCTGGCGGCGAGGGAGACGGCGGCGGCCTCGAGCTCCGTGCATTCGATGCCGCCACCCAGGAGGAGCTGGATCGCGACTCTGGCTCGCTCTCGGCCGCGGTCCACGCTTGCGCGGCGGAGAATCAGCCGAAAACACTGCGTATCGAGATCCGCGGCGTCGGCAAGCTCGACGTCGTGGTCGGCGAACGAATGCGGTGAACTACCCTAATTGGAGTTGTTCGCTCAGCCCTTCTTCATGAGCGCGAGCGCGCGGTCTGCCGTCTTCACGTCGGCGGCATAGACGCAGAGTGAGGGGCCACGCTTCGGCACGAAGAGGACGCGGCACTTCCCGGCGGCGCCGGGGGCGATGCTGCGGAGCACGAAGTCCATCGCGATCCCGAGTGCGACGACCACGAGGCCGGCGAGGAGGAGCGAGGGCGATGCGCTCCGCGTCCCGTCGACGAGCATCGTGATACCGAAGTAGGAGCCGACGGCGAGCGAGAGAAGACCGGTGTAGAAGGCGGCGCGCGGATAGCGAACCTCACGGGCGGCGCGGACGAGCTCACCGCGCGGGATGACCGTCTTCTTCTCCTGGAGCGTACGGCCGAGGAGGATCGTCTTCGACTCGACCTCGACCTCGCTCTCGCGGAGGCGAACCTCGGCCGGGCGCTCGAGCGCGAGCGCATAACGAGCGACGAGACCGATGGCGTGGATCACGAACAAGAGGCCAGTGAGGGCGAGCGCCGTGGTTGCGATCGGTCCCCGAGGCACAGGCGCGATTTGCGCCGAGAAATGCGTCGTCTCGCCCGCGTCTCGTCCGGCGGCCAGCGTCTTGAGCATAGGGTCGACCGCTTCTTTTGCGACCTGGGCGGCGAGCCTCTGCGCTTCGCTCGACGAGGAGAGCGCGAGCGCGGCGTAACCAACCAGCGCCTCGGCGCGCTTGCCGTTCGGGGCTTGGCGCGCATCGATCTTCTTCACCACGCTGGCGACCGCGGTCCACAGATCGTTCGCGTCATCGCCGAGCGCGCGGTCGAGCAGCGCGGTCGCGTCGAAGGGCGTGAAGGCCGCGAGCCAGAGGAGATCGCGGGCGAGCTCGTCCTCGTCCTCGGCCGACTTCGGCCGGTGCTCGGCGATCGCATGGGCCCAGAGCGCGCACGCGAGGGCACGCTCGGCGTCGTCCTCCGGGCCCCGCTCGAGGACGAGCACGGCGTCGCCGAAGGACGTCTTCGTGGAGCCCGCTTCGAGCCCGGCCTCTTCGGCCGACTTCGCTGCGGCCGACGCGGGCTCGGTCCGGTGCTCTTCCGCCATCGCACGGATGACCGCGTGGGCGATCGCCGCGAGCTCGGCCAAGCGCGGATGGGCGGTCAGCTCGTCGTAGGCGGTGAGGGGATTCGAAGCCACGGCGTTTCCGTGTACTTCAACGCCGTGCAAAGCTCCACTATTGCGTCGCGGAGCCGTTTTCCGCGGCTAAGCCGCGCGAACGTCGCCGGTCTTCGCGTCGAAGACGCGGATCGCGGGGCCGCTCGTCTTTTCGCGTTCGGCAGCGACGATCTCGAGGAGCTCCTCTTTCGTGACCGTCTCGGTCTCGAGGAGAGCTCGCATGTAGCCGTCGACATAGCCATGTGCGCGAGAGAGACGCGTATGCGTCTCGCCAGCCGCTTTAGCCACGAAGATGTCGCCCAGCATGGTCCGGAGGTCTTGGAGCAGCTCGTTCCTGTTGCGCATACGATCGCTATAAAGAACGAGCCGCAAGAGGGCCAAATTCACGACGTGTTTCTACGGAGTGAGAATCGCGACGTTGCCGGAAATGCTCTTCGTAACCGCGTCGGTTGCTCGCCACCAGTTGGCGACTTGCGCTCCGCCTGGGATCGGCTGCGGGAAGAAGCCGGCGAATTTGTTCGGCTGCGAGACCTGCTTCAAGGTCCACTTGTGCGTCGTGCCCGTCACCGCGCCAGTGGCGACGCGGAGGTGTCCGGCCGTCGCGTCCTGGTAGTAGATGGTGACGTTGCCGCTGTCGTCGACCACGACGCGCGAGTCGTCGCCGACGATGTGCGTGCCGTCGTCGAACGCGGGCGTGCCGGTGCCGAGGCTCTGACCGTCGTCGACGACCTCGGAGCCGAGCGGCTTGGTTCCACCCGGGACCTTGAGGTAGTGCAGCGTCTCGGTGATGCCGTTGACGTAGCTCACGTGCCAGTCGCCGTTCGACGTGATCATCAGCGAGGCGCCGACGCCGTCGTCGCCGGTGTCGAGCGCGGTGCTGGCCGAGCGCGACCCGGTCTCGCCGTCGAGGATTTGCGCCGTCCACGCGCCGCCGGTCTTGGCGATGCCGAGGAGGTTGCCGTGGATGCGGTCATAGGCGACGACGCCGAGGCCGTTCGGGCCGTTGGCGAGGCTCACGTAGTCCGATGCGCTGTTCGGGTACGACTCGATGTGCGAAGCGTCGATGACCGCCTCGCAGGTCGCGGCTGTAGCGACCGTCACGCACGCGTTGCCGGCGCCGCAGTCGGTCGGCGTGCAGCCTCCGACCGTCGCCTGGCACTGGCCGGTCGACTTCACGCAGACCTGGCCGGTCGAGCACGTGCTCGCGCGGCAGGGCGATTTCTCGTCGACGTAGAGGTCTTGGAAGGTCCAGCCGGTCGCATCGTGCGGCGTCGCGTTGCTCGCGGTCGCAAGCACCACCTTCGACCGCGCGAAGCCGTCTTTTCCGGTCTCGACGACGCTGTAGGCGACGACCGGGTTGCCGTTGACGACGGCCATCTTCGCGTAGCGGCCGGCGTCCATGCCGGGCTCGGGCGGTAGGCCGCCGGGCTGCGCGCCGGCGAGGGTGTAGGTGCCGAACGTGTCGCTGTCGAACGCAGCCGCGAACTTCAGCGCGTGGTTGGTCGCGTCGTAGTAGGCGACCATCGGCCGATCGTTGCCGTTGACCTGGATGCTCGTCCACAAGCCGACGTCGTCGCCCGCGTCGGCCTCGCCGTTACGCCATCCCTTCGGATCGTTGTCGGGGCACGTGCCGTCGGTGCGGGCCGGCGGAAGGCCATCGACCGTCTGCCAGGCGACCTGATTGCCCGCGGTGTCGTATTTCCCGACGACGAGGTCACCGTAGAGAAAGGCCCCTTGGTCTCCGAGCGCGGCGTCGTTGTAGCCGGCGACCCAGATCGTGCCGTCGGTCGCCTTCGCCACCGACGTGTACGCGCCGACCATGCCCTGATCGAGACTGGGCTGGCAGACCTGATTGCAGTCCGAGCCGCAGCCCGTTCCGGTCGTGGCGTCTCCGCCGCCGCCGCACGAGCACCCCTGGCTCGTCATCGCGACGAACGCGATGCTGCCGATGCCGAGGAGCGCGGTGTGATGGGTGTGGAGGCGGCCGGTCCGGAGTGCGCGCGGCGCCTTCTCGACCTTCTTGGTCGCATGGCGCACGGAGCCGCGACGACGGAGGCCGAAGCCAAAGACGCCGCCGAGCGCGAGCACGAGCATCCAGCCGTTGCCGGAGGTGCTGGTCCCCGGCGTCGAGCAGCCGCAGCCCGAGCCTGCTGCCGCGAGCGTCGTGTCAGTGCGACCGCGGATGAGCGCCGAGCTCACAGTGCCGATGTTTCCTTCTTCGTCACGGACCTGGACGTCGACCGACGAGGCGCTCGGGTCGACCTTCATCGTGTCGAAGGTGCTGACCGGAGCCCATTCGCCGTACGCGGCGACGATGCCGTTCGTTGTCGTGCGCGTGCGCGCGACGAGCGCCGTCTTCGGGCTGACGAAGTCGATGGCGTCGAAGTGGAGACCGTCAGCGGCGTCCGTGATCTCACCGCGAGGAGCGAGCACGTCGATGCGGAACGGCGTCTTGGTCGGCTCTGCGCTCTCGGAGTCCATGTCGCCGACGATGCGCGACCAGACGTTCAAGACGTGGTTGCCTTGGTAGAAGAGGTAGTCGGTCTTGACGACCGGGTCCTTCTCTTGCGACCACACGCTGCGCGTTCCTTGGTCGATTGACCACGCGTATTCGATCGCATGATCGGAGTCCTCTTGCGGCGAGGAGAGCGCGAGGTGGAGCTCGGGCAAGAGGTCGCGCGAGGCGTTCGAGAGCGCCATCGCCTCGGGGTGGATGACCTTTTGGACGATGTCGACGTTGGCCTTGGCTTGCACGGTCGCCGCCGGCTTGTCCGAGAGGTCGGCGAAGATCGCGAGGAAGTCGTCCGAGCCCTTCGAGATCTTGCGGATGCCGCCGTCGGGGATTTGAAGGTAGAGGCCGAAGGACGCGGCGACGTTCGACAGATCGATCGCGCTGATCGAGCCGACGAGCTGACCGCCGAGGCCGCCGATGATCGAGGAGAGGGCCGAGGCCATCGTCTTCGGATCGTCGGAGAGCAGCTCGCTGTTGGTGACCGTCGCGTTGGCGAGGACGAGGGTGCCGAGCGTCGGCAAGAGGCCGCCCTTCGGGTTCTTCGCCGGATCCTTCGCCGTCGACAGGTTGACAGGGATTGTGAGGTCCGCGGTGAACGTGAACGCGCGGACGTAGCGGTCGGTGCTCCAGATGTAGAAATCGACCGCGAACTTGTCGAGCTCGATCTTGAGGAGCGGGTCGGTGTTGACGTCCTTGCCGGTGCCGAGCGTGACCTTCGGCGCTACCTGCGGGCGCGTCGTGATCGCGACCGAGGCCGCGGCCTGCTCGAACGTGAGGTTTTTGATCGACGGGATGAGGACGCTGAGGAGACCGCTCTGGATCTGCGCGAGCTGATCGGTCGTGATGCCGAGGCAGAGAACGCCGCTATTGTAGGCGCTGCCGAACGCGTAGTTGAGGAAGCGGCCAGAGATAGCGATGCCGACGTTCGGTCCGTTGAGCTTGTCGCCCGTGGGCCAACCGGTCTGTCCGTCTTTGAGAAGCTCGTCCGGAACAGGAATGCCGGTCGGCGGGACGTTCGTAAAGGCGGGGACGCAGCTCGATTGCGGCTGCGGGAGGGCGCCGCCGAGCATTTGCAAGGTCAGGCCGTTGGGGGTGTGACCGGGGTAGCCCGTGTTGTCGGCAGGCTTGCCGGGGGTGCCGTCGGGCGCGGTGACTTGGACCGTGCCGGCGCCCGCGAACGCGACGTCGAGCGCGCCGGACGTGCCCGGAGAGATCGACGCGAGCGCGGAGCCGAGATCGATCTTCGTCTCGATGCCGAGCTCCTGCGACACGCAGACGTCGGTGTCCTTCGTGCCAAAGCGGCAGGTGCCGTTCACGTTGGTCGTGCCGGTCGGGCACGCGGGGGTCACTGTCGTGTCGGCCTTCGTGCACAGCGCGCTCGCGAGCGTGCTCTTCAAGGTGCCGGTGATGCCGCTCTTCAGCGTGTTGAAGGCGAGGCCTTTGATGAAGTTTTCGACCGGGTCACAGATGAAGCCGAGCGCGCCGCAGTGGCTGCAGACGTTGACGTCGTTCTTGGTGACGCCGACGTCGACCGCCGCGTTCGCGAGGTCGAGCTTGGCGAAGCCGTCGCGCGGAGCGTTCGTCTCGGTGACGATCGGGATTGAAATGGTGACCGGGAACGCCTTGAAATCCGCGTCGGCCGAGCCGCTGTTGCACTTCGGGTTCTGACCGAGCGAAATGTCGAGGCCACCCACCGACGACGAGATCGGCAGATCGCGCAAGCGCACCGGGATCGTGCCGCTGACCACGACGCTGTTCGGCGTCGCCGCGTCGAGATGGAGGAGCGTTTTGCCGAGCTCAATCTCCGCGATGCAATGCGGCGGCGTCGTCCCCGGATCGGGACCGGTCGAACAGATCGTGTAGTTGAGGTTCACGACCGTGAGGTCGATCGAGCCGTCGGTCTTCGGGATCGGGTACTGGACGGTGTCGCTGCCGCTGCCGAGCAGCTTCGAGACGACCGCGGGCAAGCTCGCGGAGAGCTGGTCGAGACCGGAGCGCGTGAGGCGCACCGCGCCCGCGTTCTGGATCACCGACGCGCGCGGGAAGCCGCCGGGGATCGTTCCTCCGCAGCCTCCACAGCCGGCGCCGCTCGCGCACGACGCGAGGACGAGGAACAACACAGCTAGACCTGCGCGCAAAACACTAGGTTTGGAACCCGAGCGCACGGTCGCGGAGCGACGCGAAATTCGAAGCATGAAACCTCCCAAGCGAGGGGACGACGAGCTTGGAGTTTTATACGATAAACAAGCATCCAGTGCATCGTGCACACGCACGATCCCTGTATTTTTCCGCCTAACGCGGAGCGCAACGCGTCATACGGCGCACGCGCAGCTTACGATGTAAGCTCTCTGCCTACTGCCCGCCTCGGACTAGGCCGGACGACGCGCGAGCCGATGCCTACGCGCGCTCCCGAGCGCAGAAATCAGCCGCCGTCGCCGGCGTCGGTGCCGGAGTCGACCACCACGGGACCGCTGTCTTGGCCGGCGTCGACCGGACCGCTGCCACCTTGGCATTCGGGCGTCGACGAGCCGTCGTTGATCGGGATGGCAGCCGCCGCGAAGGTCGCCGCGAGCCAGTAGCTGTCTTGGCAGTCGCCGGCCGTCTGCGACGTCGAGCAGTAGTCGCCCGTGACAGTGACCTTGCCGCTGCCATCACGCGGGCATTTGCCGTTGGCGTCTTTGGTCGCCTTCGAGAGCAGGACGCAGAGGCTCTCGTTCAAGATGTCGATGTTGACGTTGTCAGCGTCCTCGATCGTGATGAACCCACCGAGCGCGCCGGCGGTCTTCCACTTTGAGCACTGTGACGGGTCGTCGCTGCAGGTGTTGTCGAGGGCGGCCTTGTTGAACGAGCCGATGCAGTTGTCGTCGGTGCTGAGCGTGACACCCGTCATTTTGACCTTCGAGAGCGGCAGCACGATGACGTTGTCCACGTCGCCGCCGAGGAAGATTGGCACGAGGAGCTTGTCGGTCGTGTCGGTGTCGAACGTGTTGCCGGTCGAGTCGAAGTGGATGTTCAGCGTGCTCGGTGAGACGGCGATGCCGCCTTTGGTCGTGTGGTCGTAGAAGCAGTACCCCGTGCCGAAGGGGTCACCCGGGATGGCGCCGCCGGTCTTCAGTGTGTTGGCGGTCTTGTCGATCTGCAGAAGCCAGTTGAAGGCGCCTGCGCCCTTGTCACCGCAGACGGGTGCGGCCCCGGTGCCCTTCAAGTCGATGTTGGCGGTGACGACGGTGTTCTGGACGAAGGCCTCGGCGAGCGCATCGGGGGCGGCGACGTTCAGGCGCCGCATGCGGAAGTTGAGGGTGGTCTTCCCCTTATTGTCAGCGAGCGGGAGACACGTGTCTTGCGAGCCGCATTTGGTGTCCATCGCGCAGCCGGTGCCGGTGCACTCGTTCGCTGAGTTGTCACAGTCCGGAGCAGGGAGGTTGCCGGGAGACGCGCTGCACGCGCCGCCGCCGCCGTTGGGGTTCGGGTTCTTGTCCGGCGGAGAGAAGCCGCAAGCGGTGAAGAACGCGAACGCTGCGCCAGTCGCGCCGACCAGGCCGAACAGTCCGAGAGTGCCCACCGCCTTACGATTCATTCGCCGTCCTCCGAAGTGCCGCGCGTTACGGACGCGAGCCCGAGGTCAGTCTACCCCGGCCTTGTCCCAAAGGTCTCCACCGTAATCGACGAAACGTGCAAACGCTTCGATTCGGGCGCGGTAGTCGGCCTTGGAGATGGCGGCCAGGCGGCGGGTGCCGATGTCCTCGACGCAGAACGAGCCGAGGGCGGAGCCGTGGAAAATGGCGCGGCGGAGCGAGAGCGGTGAGGCGTCGCCCACGTGCGCGAGGTACCCCATGACGCCGCCGGCGAAGGTGTCACCAGCGCCGGTCGGGTCTCGGACCTCTTCGAGCGGGTAGGCGGGGGCGAAGAACGGCCCGGCGTCGTCGAAGAGGAGCGCGCCGTGCTCGCCCTTCTTCACGATCAAGCGGAGCGGGCGATCTTTGTGCTGGAGGCTATATTTTCGGCGAATTTCAGCGGCCGCGCGCGCGATGTTGTCGATGCCGGCGAGCTGCTTGGCCTCTTCGTCATTGATGACGAGGAGATCGATCTTCTCGATCAGCTCACCGAGGAGCTTCGGCTCGGAGGCGATCCACAGGTTCATTGTGTCGGCGGCGATGAGCTTCGGCGTCTTGCCTTTGACCTGCGCCAAGACGTCGAGCTGGAGCGCCGGGTGGATGTTGCCGAGGAGGACGAACGGAGACTCGGTGTAAGTTGCAGGCAGCTTTGGCTTGAAGTCAGCGAAGACGTTGAGCTGGGTGTCGAGCGTCTCGCGGCTGCCGAGATCCTTCGAATAGCGGCCGCGCCAACGGAACGTCTTGCCGTTCGCGCGCTCGAGCCCGGCGCAGTCGATGCCGCGCTCCTTGAGCATCGCGAGGTGCTCATCGCCGAAGTCGTTGCCGACGACACCGACGAGACGGGGCCTTGCCATGAGCGAGGCCGCAATGCTCGCGTAGGTGGCGGCGCCGCCGAGGACGTCCTCGAACGTGCCGCTCGGCATCTCGAGATCGTCGAACGCAACGGAGCCTACGATGGTGACGTCGTTCACTGTCTGGCCTCTGTCTTCTGTTTATTTCTGCGCGCCCAAGAGGAACGCGAGCTTCTTCTTCGTCTCGGCCGGGATGCGGTCGGGCGCGGTCATGATGGCGCCTGTGAGCGCACCGGTGGCCTTGCTCTTGGCCGGATCGGGGAGCGATTTCGCGAGCGCGGCGATCGCCCTCTTGGAGAAGCTCACGTTCTTCTTCAGCGTGGCGACGACGGCCTCGACCGAGACGTCTTCTTCCGACTCGTGCCAGCAGTCGTAGTCGGTCGCGAGGGCGAGGGTGGCATAAGGGAGCTCGGCTTCGCGCGCGAGCTTCGCCTCCGGCATCGCCGTCATGCCGATGACCGACACGCCCCACGAGCGGTAGACGAGGCTCTCCGCGCGCGTCGAGAACTGCGGGCCGTCGATGCAGACGTACGTGCCGCCTTTGTGCGTCTTGGCGCCGGTCGATTCGGCGGCGGCCGCGAGCGCGGCGAAGAGATCGGCGCAGACGGGGTCGGCGAAGGTGACGTGCGCGGCGATGCCGTCCTCGAAGAAGGTGGAGGTGCGCTTCTTCGTGAGGTCGATGAACTGGTCGACCGCAACGAGGTCACCGGGCGCGATCTCCTCCTTCATCGAGCCTACGGCGCTCACGCTCACGAGGTGGGTCGCACCCGCGATCTTCATCGCCGCGACGTTCGCGCGGAAGTTGATCATGTGCGGCGGGATGCGGTGCCCTTTGCCGTGGCGAGGTAGGAAGAGGAGCCTGGCGTCGCCGAGCTGCCCTTCGACGAGCTTGTCGGTCGGTTCGCCGAACGGCGTTTCCACCGAAAATTCACGGACGTTCGTGAGGCCCTCGATCTCGTAGAGACCGCTGCCACCGATGACTCCCAGGACGTTCTGCTTCGCGTTCGCGTTCAAGACGGAGCCTTCATAGCGAGCAGGCTTGCTCGCGTCCAGCGTGGCCGCGCGGACCTTCGCGGTCGAGGGCGAAGAATCTAAACGGCGCTGTCGCGACGGAGGAGCGCTTCGGCCGCGCCGGCGAGCCTTCCGCGGCGCGCGCGTTCGGCCAGGACGATCCCCTGCAGCGTGGCGAACGCGCGCTCGAGCTCGTCGTTGACGAGGACGTAGTCGAAGAGCGCGTAGTGCTCGATTTCCCGCTTCGCCGCCTCGAAGCGGCGCATCATGACCTCTTCGGTCTCGCTCTTCCTGCCTCGGAGGCGGCGTTCGAGCTCGCCCATCGACGGCGGGAGGATGAAGACCCCCACGACCTCGGGCAGCTTCGCGCGAATTTGGCGCGCGCCCTGGTAGTCGATGTCGAAGAGGATGCCGCCGCAGCCGGCCGTGGCCCGCGCCTTGTCGATCTCTGCGATCGCGGTGCCATAGAGATTGCCGTGGACCTCGGCCCACTCGAGGAACGCGCCGCGCTCGGCCATGTCCTCGAACGTGGCGCGGTCGACGAACCAGTAGTCTTTGCCGTCGACCTCGTTCGACCGCGGCTTGCGGGTCGTGTGCGAGACCGAGAAGCGGAGGTCGGCAAAGCGCTCCTGCAGCTTGCGGGACAAGGTCGTCTTGCCCGCGCCGCTCGGTGAGGAGAGGATCAGAAGGAGGAAGGCCGACATCGCGCTCGCTCGCATTTTGTAGCGCAAATTCCGGGCGAACGGATCCCTGAATCGCCCTTCATTCGACGTTCTGCGCCTGCTCGCGCATCCGCTCGATCTCGGCCTTCATTTCGACGATGGCATGAGACGCCACCGCGTCTGGGCACTTGGCCGCCGTCGTGCTCGCCTCCCGCGTGAGCTCCTGCAAGAGGAAATCGAGGCGGCGGCCCGCTGCCTCGGCCCCGACCAGGAGCGCCTCGAATTGCGTGCAATGCGCATCGATTCGCGTCAGCTCCTCGGACACGTCGGTGCGGTCGGCGAAGAGGACGACCTCGGCCTCGAGGCGTGCGGGGTCGAGCGTGATGCCGGTCTGCGCGGCGAGCTTGCCGATGCGCTCCTTCAAACGGGTGCGCTGGGCGTTTGCCCAGCCGAGGGCGCGCGCGGCGACGAAGGCGGCGAGCTCGCGGAGGTGCTCGATGCGTTTGCGGAGGTCCTTCGTGAGCGCCCTCCCTTCTTCCTCGCGCGTGGCGTCGAGGGCCGCGACGGCGGCTTCGAACGCCACTTTTACGGCATTTTGAAGGGCGGTCGGGTCGGGCTCGCCGCCGCGGTCGGCGAGGTCGGGGAACGAGGCGAGCATCGCGAAGGGGACGTCGGAGCCGGGCGCGATCTCGTCCCGCAACGAGACGAGCGACGCGTAGAGCGCCTTCGCGCGGTCGCGATCGAATGACCCTGCACGCGCCTCGGCGCCGGTGACGAGGACGGCGATCTCGAAGTGGCCGCGAGAGAGTAGGGCGCGCGCCAGCTGCTCGACGAACATGGAGACGTCCGGCAAGGAGCGTGCGACCTTCACGCGGACGTCGAGGAAGCGGTGATTGACCGACCGCGCCTCGACCCTGATCTTTCCCGACGCGCCGAGCGGATGCTCGCCCGCGCCAAAACCGGTCATGCTGCGCATGCCGCCCCTCTGGCTCAGAGGCCCTTCTTGCGTTTCACCTGCTCCATCACGCGGGCGTACTCCACGTCCCACGTCCGCGAGCCCTCGGTCATGTGCCGGAGCTGCCCGCGGACCTCGGCGTCGAGGTCGGAGTCTAGCGAGAGGTGCCTCTTGAAGATTTGGGCCATTTTTCGCCGCATTTCGACGTCTTCGGCGAAGATCTCTTCAACGTTTGCGGAGTGGTGGAAGATCTCGATGACCTGATCGAGCAAGTAGTCGAGCATCTCGTCGCCGACCTTGATCCCCTTTTGCTCGGCGATTTGGAGGCGGACGCGGTTGTATTCGTTCGACCCACGGCCGGTGCGCTCGAGGAGCTCTCGCGCGCGGTCGTTCACCTCACGCTCGTCGGCGAGGTACTGCTTTAGCGTCGCCTCGACGTCGAGAGAGACCTCCTTCGGTTGCTCCGTCTCGATGTCGCCGGCGGCGGTGAGCGCACGCACGACTTCCTGAGCGATGGGGGTGAGCTGACCCGCGAAAAGGCGCATGCAGGCTTCTTAGCGAAACCCGCCGAAAATCTCTCTCTAATTTTCGGATAATTCGCGCGTTTCTACGTTCCGGCTCGGATAGGATCGGAGCCATGTCGGCGTGCCCTTCGTGCGGCGCGGAAATGGGACGGAGCGCAGCGTGTCCGAAGTGCGGCGCGAAAGCGTCGTCGGCGCTCGACGTGCCCGATCTCGACCTGTCGGCCGTGAGCAAGCCCGCGCCGGCGCCTCTCCGCAGGAACAGCGGACAAATGGCCGCGCCCACGATCGGGCAGATGGAGGCCGACGACGTGCTCGCCGACGACTACGGCGAGGCGCAG
>CAJDWT010000064.1_pt2 | contig 15768 bp, 14 predicted proteins | sample 7391671 | NCBI WGS metagenome assembly CAJDWT01 (sample SAMEA7055729, study PRJEB34461) | soil metagenome | biome: terrestrial ecosystem; feature: Peninsula; material: soil | place: Antarctica | collected 2016
AGCCCTCCTCGCCGACGACCGCGGCTCCGCTGTCGGCGGACGGCGGAACGACCACGGAAGCGATGGACGGCGGAACGACCACCGAAGCGACCAACGGCGACGCCGGCCTGACGCAGCCGAGTCATGATCAAGACTCCGGCGCTCCCCACGCGCCGACGGCCGTGGAGCAGGATCACTGACATGAGCCGCTCGTTCGTTCGCTTCGTCACGATTGCCCTCGCCGTCCTGGCGTTGGGCGTCGTGTCGCTCGCGATCGAGCCGGTCGCGCTCGCGCAGAAGACGGACAACGCCTTTGCGCCGCCGAAGCATGACGAGAGCCAAGGGCCGATCCCGCAAGAGCTCGAGAAGGTCGACATCACCGAGCACCTCGACGCCCCGATCCCGCCGGACGCTAGCTTCCTCGATCAAGACGGAAAACCGGTCACGATCGGCCAGTATTTCAACAAAAAGCCGATTGCGCTCATCCTCGCCTACCACCGTTGCCCGGTCCTTTGCAGCCTCATCCAGCATGCGGCAGCGACGACCTTCAAGCAGCTCGCCGACGAAGGGGGCTGGGTCGTCGGCAAGCAGTACGACGTCATCGTCCTCAGCATCGACCCGACAGACACGCCGGCCATCGCGAAGCAAAAGCGTGACGAGATCGTCACCGCCTACGGGCACCCGGGCAGCGTCGACGGCTTCCACTATCTCGTCGGCGGAAAGGCGCAGATCGACCGCGTCGCGAACGCTGTCGGCTTCGGCTACCAGTACGACGAGCGCCAAAATCAATACGCGCACCCGGCCGTCCTCATGCTCGTCAAGCCGGGCGGCGAGATGGCCCGCTACCTCTACGGGCTACAATTCGAGGCGAAGGACCTGAAGTTCGGCTTGCTCGAAGCAAGCGAAGGCAAATCGATCACCACGGTCGATAAGGTGCTGCTCTACTGCTACCACTACGACGCGCAGACCGGGAAATACACCGTCGTCGCTACTCGGGTAATGCAGCTCGGCGCAGGCGTTTGCGCGATCGTCCTCGCCCTCTTCCTCGTCGGTATGTGGCGTCTCGAAAAGCGTCGCACGAAAGCGGTGGCGGTCGGTGAGGCCGAAGCCGCGAAGCACACATGATTCTGGCCACGTCGCAGACGTGCATCCTTAAGACCACGCCCGCGTTAACGGAGACCCCGTGATTCACATCAGCCCCGAAAATTTCCAGCTCCCCGTAGCCCTCTCGACCGACGCCGCCAACGTCGACGCGCTCTATATGCTCGTCTACTGGTTCAGCGTCGTCTTCACCGTCGGTGTGACAGGGACGATGCTTTACTTCGTCTGGAAGTACCGTCGTCGTCCGGGTCATAAGGCCGAGCCTGTGACCAACAACACGACGCTCGAGGTCACCTGGACAGTGCTCCCGATCTTCTTCGTCGCCATCCTCTTCCACCTGGGCTTCAAGGAATATGCCCATGACGCGCTCGCCGCGAGCAACGCGCTCGAGATCGGTGTGCGCGGCCAGCAGTGGAGCTGGAACTTCACCTACCCGAACGGCAAACAAGACGCGTCTGAGGTGACGATTCCCATCAACAGGCCGGTCAAGTTCGTCATCAGCTCGCAGGACGTGATCCACTCGTTCTACGTTCCCGGCGCGCGCCTCAAGAAGGACGCTGTTCCGGGCATGTACTCGTCGATCACGTTCACGCCGAACACGATCGGGGACATGCAGGTCTTCTGCGCCGAGTACTGCGGCAAATCTCACTCGGGCATGCTCGCCAAGATCCACGTCGTCGCCGAGAAGGATTACGAAGACTTCCTCAAGAAGGGCGACCGCCTGGACGGCGAGCCGCTCGATGCCTACGGGGCGCGGCTTTACAAGAAGAACGCCTGCTACACGTGCCACACAGTGGACGGCTCGAAAGGCAACGGTCCGACGTGGAAGGGCATGTACGAGCACACGGTGAAGACGACGTCCGGTGAGTCCCTGAAGGCCGACGACAACTACATCAAAGAGTCGATCCTGAAACCGCAGGCCAAGATCGTCGATGGCTTCACGAACGTCCAGATGCCGCCCTTCACGCTCAACGACGAGCAAATCTCGGCGCTCATCGCCTACATGAAGACCTTGGAATAAAGGGCTTCCGTGCAAAACTTCGTTTCACGATATACCCGCTGCAAGGAATAAGAAGAGGACATCATGGGAGCCGCAACTACCGTACACGCGCCGAGTGCAAGCCACGATATACCCGACCCGAACGAGAGTTATCTGACGGCCACCAGGGGGGTGTGGAGCTGGCTTTCGTCGCTCGATCACAAGCGCATCGGGGTCATGTACCTCGTCCTGGTGTTAGCCGCGTTCTTGCTCGGCGGCATCTTCGCGCTGCTCGTTCGCATCGAGCTCTTCACCCGCGGCCGGACCATCATGGATGCGGAGACGTACAACCGCATGTTCACGCTCCATGGCGTGATCATGGTCTTCCTCTTCATCGTCCCGTCGATTCCGGCAGCGCTCGGCAACTTCATACTGCCGATACAGCTCGGTGCGAAGGACGTCGCCTTCCCGCGGCTGAACCTGCTCTCGCTCTACATCTATGCGTTCGGAGCCTGCTTCGCCGTCTACAGCATGGTGAGCGGCGCGGTCGACACCGGCTGGACCTTCTACACGCCTTACTCGACGACGACCCACTCGGCCGTCGTTCCGATGGTCCTCGGCGCCTTCATCATGGGCTTCTCGTCGATCCTCACGGGCGTGAACTTCGTCGCCACCGTCCACAAGATGCGCGCACCCGGCCTCACCTGGACCCGCCTACCGCTCTTCATCTGGGGTATCTACTCCACCGCCATCATCCAGATCTTGGCGACGCCGGTCCTCGCGATCACGTTGCTCCTCCTGATCGCGGAGCGCACCATCGGTATCGGTATCTTCGATCCGAAGCTCGGAGGTGACCCCGTCCTTTTCGAGCACTTCTTCTGGTTTTACTCGCACCCGGCGGTCTACATCATGATCCTCCCGGGCATGGCGGTGGTGAACGAGATCCTCTCGACCTTCAGCCACCGCGCGATCTACGGCTACATGTTCGTCGCCATGAGCTCGGTCGCTCTCGCGGTGCTCAGCTTCCTCGTCTGGGGTCACCACCTCTTCGTCAGCGGCATGAGCGAGTACGCGATGATGGTCTTCTCGGCTCTGACCTTCCTCGTCTCCATCCCGTCGGGTGTCAAAGTCTTCTCCTGGATCGCCACGCTCTACAAGGGCTCGATCAGCCTGAAGTCGCCGATGCTCTACGCGCTCGCGTTCATCTTCCAGTTCACGATCGGCGGCCTCACCGGCGTGCTCCTCGGCCTCCTGGCGATCAACGTTCACCTCCACGACACCTACTTCGTCGTCGCACACTTCCACTACGTCATGGTCGGCGGCACCGTCTTCGCCTTTGTCGGCGGTCTCCACTACTGGTGGCCAAAGATCACCGGCAAGCTCTACAACGAGCTCACCGCGAAGATCGGCTTTGCCGTCGTCTTTTTCGGCTTCAACGTCACGTTCGGCATTCAGTACGTGATGGGCTCGCGCGGCATGCCGCGCCGCTACTACGACTACCTCCCCCAGTTCGAGATCTTTCATCAGATCTCGACGGTGGGCTCATGGTTCATCGGCGCCGGCTTCCTCATCGTCCTCTTCAACTTCATCCATTCGCTCATGAAGGGGAAGAAGTCGCCGCGCAATCCGTGGAACTCGGCGGCGCTCGAGTGGCAGACTGCAACGCCGCCTCCCGTTGCCAACTTCGTCAAGGTGCCGGTCATCACGCGCGGTCCGTACGACTACCATCTTGCTACCGAGCAAGAGCTCGCCGAGGATTGAGGAGACAGCCGTGAGCGACGCAGTCACTACAGAGACGCACGAGGCGGAGCACGGAAGCAAACCGCCAAGCTCGGGATGTGGGCGTTCATCGTCCAGGAGCTCCTCTTTTTCAGCGGCCTTTTCGTCGCCTACGGAATCTACCGCGGGTGGTATCCGGAGACGTTCGCTGCCTGCTCGCACATGCTGAGCCGCCCGATGGGGGGTATGAATACGATCGTCCTCCTCTTCTCGAGCTGGACGGTCGCCATGGCGGTGCGCTCAGCGCAGCTCGGCCAGCAGAAGAAGACGTCGACCTTCCTAATCATCACGATCGTCTGCGCGTTCGTCTTCCTCTTCATCAAGTACCTCGAGTACGGCGCCAAGTTCCACGAAGGTCTCCTGCCCGGCCACTTCTTCGGTCACCAGTACGCAGGCATCTTCGGCGCGATCCCGTCCGGCGCCGAGGTACCTGACCTGCCGGCGAAGGCGCACATCTTCTTCGGTCTCTACTTTTTGATGACCGGCGTCCACGCGCTCCACATCGCCATCGGCATCGGCGTTCTCATCTGGATTTGGATCCGCAACAACCGCGGTGACTTCACCAAGGAGTACTGGACCGCGATCGACCTTGCCGCGCTCTACTGGCACTTGGTCGACTTGGTCTGGATCTACCTCTTCCCGTTGCTCTACCTGATCGACTGAGAACGAACATGAGCGACACGACACACGCAGAAGGTTATCGCGACAACGCGCTCGAGGCGCACGAGGACGACGGGGCAGTCCATGCGCATATCTCGCCGTGGCAGCTCTACGTCGGCATCTTTATCTGCCTGGTTTGCCTCACGCTCCTCACGATCGGTGTGGCCTACATCCACCTCGGTAAGCTTAATCTCATCGTCGCGATCGTCATCGCGTCGATGAAGGCGGGGCTCGTCGTCACGTTCTTCATGCACCTGAAGGACGACAACCGCTTCAACGCGCTCATCTTCGTGGGCGGCCTCCTCTTCGTCGGCATCTTCTTCGCGTACACGATGAACGACACCGACCACCGCGGGGAGGTCGACGACGCCCAGGGCGTCGAGGTCTATAGCGGCACCGGCAAAGCAGCGCCGGGCGGCATGCCGGATATGGCGCACGAGGACGACGATCACCCGGCTCTCCACATGTCGCAGGGCGGCAGCGAAGTGAAGTAGTCTGCCGCTCTCGCAAGCGGTGAAAAGCCGGCGCCCGGGTACTCCCGCGTGCCGGTTTTTTTCGTCCCGACATCGGCGAAGGCAGGACGACGTCAGTCTATGGCGATGCCGAGCTGCTTGCGCAGGCGAGCGTAGCGGTCGCTCGTCACGAAGACGATGAGGTCATCCATCTTCTCGGTGAGGTGGTCCTTGTCCTCGAGGGCGAGGACGTTGTGAGCGGCGCGAAGGTCGTTCGAGAGGAGCGCACCGGCACGCGCGGCGGTCTTGTGGACGGCCCCGGCCCAGCGATGCAAATTCGTGCGCCCTCCTTCTTCGACGAAGCGCAAGAAATGACCGCGGAGCTTGTCGACCGCGCTCGGCTCGAGGATCGGCTCGATCGCCTTCGCGATCGGGACGACGATTTGCTTCACCTGCGCGTTGAGCGGCAGCCCCGGGTTGCCGATCGACAGCGCGGCCAAAAAAATCTCCTCGAGGTCGCTGATCTGCGGGACGAGCAGACGCACGAAATGCTCGCTGCGGTGATACGCGAGGTGCTTGCCGGCGAGGAACGCGAGCTCGGCCGAGTTGCGACCGGAGAGCGCGAGGCTCCCGAGGCGCGCCGCCGGGGTGACGGCCGGTACCATGTCCACCGTCTGCTCGAGCTCCGGAGCGACGTAGAGCGCGGGCGGGGTCATGCCTAAAATCGCCGCCGCCCACGTGAAGCAACGTACCGCTTGAATCGTCGACTTGACCGGATCCTGCTTCGTGGTCGGGTCGAGCTTGAGGAGCGCTTTGTCACGCCGCAGCGCCGAGAGCCTTCCGAGCAAGACGGCGGGAACGACCACGGAGAAGATCTCGCCGATGAGCGGCTCTTCTTCGGGGTGGAACAAGAGGCGGGTCCACGCGTCGCCGCCGAGCGAGTTCTTCGGCGCGATGAGCGCCCCCCCCTTCTTCGTCATGAAGAGCTGCTTCTCTTCGTCATTCGCCTCGTTCAGGTAGACGAGCGCTTGCGCGACCGAGAACGCCTTGTCGGCGTGCCCGTGCTTCTTGTGCGAGCGATAAAGCGTATGGAGGGTCGAGGCGTCACGCGGATCGTGGCGAATCGCGCGTTCGAGCTCGAGCGGATCGTCTTCCGGGACCGCGACCGCCGGCGCGCCCGCCGCTGCTGGCGCCGCCATGTCCGAGAGGTCGACGTCGACCGCCACGTTCGAGCGCGCTTCTTCGAGCGCAGATTCGAGCTCGGCGATCTTGGCTTCGAGGGATCGCACGCGGCGCTGGAGCGCAAGGGTTCGCTGATCGGTCGCGGGCTCGAGCGGCATGAGCGACGCTTCCGGCGCCGCGTCGTCGCCGAGCTCGTGGATGCGCACCTGATGCTTCGCTTCGTAGGCGGCTTGGAGTGCCTCTTCGAGCTTGCGGAGGCGCATGCGGTCGAGGCCGAGAGAGTCGGCCATGCGATCGAGCTGCGCGCGCTCGTCGGTCGTGATGATGCCGTCTTCGATGACGTCGGCGAAGAGCTCTTCGTAGACCGTCTCGAGCTTGCCGAGGTGGACGTTTCCGGCGACCTCTCCCTGTTCGAACGCTTCGCTATGCTCGAACGACGCTGTCTCGCTCATCGGACGAGTGTCGCAGGGCGGTCGGGACCTTTGAAGCGGAATCAGCGGCCAATCCCGCCGGCTTTTCCGATTTGTCGCGCACATCATCCCCCACCCGACCGGTGATGAGTCGCGCGCCGCGCCCATAGGTTACGTAGGACCAAATCCAGGTGAGCATGACCGCCACCCGATTGCGGAAGCCGACCAAGAACCACAGATGCACGAACAGCCACGCGAGCCACGCGAGCATGCCGCTCATCTTGAGCCCCTTGGTCTCGGCGACCGCCCGCGAACGGCCGATCGTGGACATGGTCCCCTTGTCGAAGTAGCTGAACTCTCCGCGGGGCTTCTTTTTCAGGTCGTCTCGGATCGCCTTGGCGACGAAGCGGGCCTGCTGCATCGCCACCGGGCTCAGGCCGGGCAAGAGCTTGCCGTCCGGTCCGGTGAAGCTCGCCACGTCGCCGATCGCGAAGACGCTCGCGTGCCCTTCGATCGCGCAGTCCTTGCCGACGACGATGCGGCCACCTTTGTCGAGCGGGACCCCGACCGATTCTGCGACGTGCGTTGCCCGAACCCCCGCCGCCCAGACGATGGTCGTCGCCTCGATGCGCTCGTCGCCGATCGAGACTCCCCTCCCGTCGATGCCGGTCACACGTGTGCTCGTGCGGACCTCGACGCCGAGCTCGCCGAGCTGGTCGACCGCGCTCTTCGAGAGCGATTCGGGCATCGCCGCCAAGACACGTGGACCGCCTTCGAGGAGCACGACGCGCGCCTGTTTGGGCTCGACGACGCGAAAGTCGCGCGCGAGCGTGAGCTGTGCGAGCTCACGGATCGCGCCCGCGAGCTCCACGCCGGTCGGGCCGCCGCCGATCACGACGAATGTCATCAGGGTCTTGCGCTTGGCCTCGTCGGGCTCACGCTCGGCGAGCTCGAATGACAAGAGCACGCGCCGTCGGATTTCGAGCGCGTCCTCAAGCGATTTCAGGCCCGGCGCCACTGCCTCCCAATCGTCATGGCCGAAGTAGTCGGTCTTCGCGCCGGTCGCGATGACGAGGTAGTCGAACGCGATGACCTCACTCTCGGTCGTGATCGTCTTGGCGGCAGGATCGATCGCGCACACCTCTTCGAGCAGGACACGCGCATTTTCCTGGTCCGCCAAGATCCCGCGCACCGGCGCCGCGATGTCGGCCGGCGAGAGGCCCGCCATCGCCACCTGATAGAGCAGCGGCTGGAAGAGGTGGTGGTTGCGTCGGTCGACGACGGTAACTTGGACGTCGTCGTGCGCGAGCGCCTTTGCCGCCGTCAGACCGCCGAAACCGGCGCCGACGATCACCACATGGGGCTTGGTCTCCGTTGCCATCGCCCGACTATAAGGTCCGCATCGAAGATTGAAATGCCGCGTTTTTCCCCGCTAAAGCGCGAGCGTGACGCTCAGGTCTTGCCGCTCGCGTAGAGCGCCGCGACCTCAGCCTGGTAGCGCTCGGCTACGACCTTGCGCTTCACCTTCAAGGTCGGCGTGAGCTCGCCCGACTCGATCGAAAAGTCCTTCGGCAAGATGACGAATTTTTTGATCGTCTCGTACTGCGAGAGCTTCGCGTTCACGGTGTCGATCTCGGCTTGCACCTTGGCGATCGCGTCCGGATCGGTCGCGAGCTTCGAGAGGTCGTCGCTCTTGCCGCCCTCTTTCGCGAAGCGCGTGGCCGCGTCCGGATCGAGCGTCACAAGCGCAACGAGGTACGGCTTGTTGTCGCCCAAGACGACGACCTGGCTCACCATCGGCGCCTGCTTCAAGAGGTTCTCGATGTTCTGCGGGGCGACGTTCTTGCCGCCCGCCGTGACGAGGATGTCCTTCTTGCGGTCGGTGATCTTGAGGTAGCCGTCCGCATCGATGACGCCGATGTCGCCGGAGGCGAAGAAGCCCTCCTCGTCCATCACTGCCTTCGTCTCTTCGGGCTTCTTGTAATAGCCCTTCATCACGTTGCCGCCGCGGATGAGGACCTCGCCGTCGGGCGCGAGCTTCACGTCGACGCCGACCATCGCGCGGCCGACGGTGCCGAAGCGGAGCGCGCCGGGATGCGTGATGTTCGAGGCGGCCGTCGTCTCGGTGAGCCCGTAGCCTTCGTAGATCTCGATGCCGGCGCCGTGGAACCAGACGCAGAGCTCCTCGGCGAGCGGCGCGCCGCCGCAGATCGCGAAACGGATGCGACTGCCGAAGCGCGCCTTGATTCGGTCGAGGACGAGCCTCTTGGCGAGCGCGTAACGGAGCCGAAGCATCATGCCCATCGGCTCGCCATTGGCCCGCACGCGCGCCGCCTCTTTGCCGACGCCGAGCGACCAGTCGAAGATGGTCTTCGTGAGCCCGCCCGCGGCTGCGACTTTGTCGCTCGCGACCGCATGGATCTTCTCGTAGAGGCGCGGCACCGACGGGAAGATGGTCGGGTTGATCTCGGCGACGTTGTCGAGCGTCTTGGCGACCGACTCGGCGAACGCGACCGGAAAGCCGACGCGCATCTGCACGGCGACGAGCACCTTCGCAAAGATGTGCGCCATCGGCAAGAAGAGGATCGCCTCGTCTTCTTGCGAGATCTCGACCGCGGCGAGCACCGCCGTCGTCTCGAACGTGAAGTTGCCGTGCGTGAGCATCGCGCCCTTTGGCGGGCCGGTCGTTCCGGACGTGTAGACGATCGTCGCGAGATCGCCAGGCTCTTGGGCCGCGAGCCGAAGATCGATCGCCTTTTCGTCGTCCGCCTTCGGTGCGCGCGCGAGCGCGGCCTTCCAGGTGCGGCACTTCGTAGCGACGTCATCCGGCAGCGCCGACGCATCGCCGGAGAAGAGCACGATGTGCGAGATGCGGGCGATCGACTCGGCGGCGGCGTCGAGGACGCGCAACACGTACGACGCGTCTTCGGCGAAGAGGACCTTCACCTCCGCGTGGTCGAGGATGTAGGCCGCTTGGTCGCCGATGAGCGAGCCGTAGACCGGCACCGTGACTGCGCCCGCATACAGGATCGCGACGTCGGAGATGATCCACTCTTCGCGCGTCGTCCCGAAGACGCCGATGCGATCACCGGGTACGACGCCGAGCTCGACGAGGAGCGCCGCCATCGAACGCGAGCGCGAGCGCCACGCGGCGAAGCTCGAATTCTCCCACGCCCCGCCGCGCTTGGTCCGGAACGCGACCCGCTCATTTTTGAGCGCGAGCTCGTCGAAGAGCCGCGTGAGCGTCGCTTCCTGCTTGGTCGACGACGCGGTCATTGGGCGCTCGATCAGAAGCCCAGCTGGATGCCGGCTTCGGGCTCGATGTTGAAGAGGCCGCCGTTGCCGACCGCGTAGATCAGCTTCGGCGCGACCATGACGGCCATGTACTGCTTTTTGGCCTGGCCGAGCGGGAACGCGATGCGAATGCCGCCGCCGACGCCGCCGTAGAGCGGACCGGCGACCTTCCACGCTTGTACGTTTTTCGGTGCGCTGCCCGTCTCGGTGACCGGGACGTCGACCTCACCGTCATATTCGGACGCGCCGACCGCGACGAACGCGTACGGGTTCACGAGTGCGGTGACGCCGCCCGGCAAGAAGAGGTAGGTGAAGCGACCCTCGAATTGGACGGGCAGCGTCGTTCCACCGTCCGACCCGTAGGCCGAGCCGGGGTAGCGGCCCAGGACGAGGCCGAGCCGCGCGCCGACGAGGGCGTTGCGCGTGACGGCGTAGTCGAACGCGAGGTTCACGCGGACGTTGCCGATGACCGTGCCGCCATTGACCGAGCCGGCGTGGCCATTGGTCGTCGGCTTTCCGTTCGAGTCACGGCCGGTGATGAGGCCGTTCTCCGCGCCGGTCGGGTCGTTGTCATAGGACCGCTTCGGATAGTTCGTGCCGTCGGAGGTCGTGCAGTAGTAGCCGCTCGTATTGAACGGCAAGCCGCCGGAGTCCAAGGCGCACACGTCGTTGTCCGAGCTGATGAAGCTGAAATCGAACGCGCCCGTGACGCCGATCCAGACGCGCGGGAACTTGGTGCTGTCGTCGGCGGGCGCGGTGCACTTCTCCGTCTTGCACTCGTTCGACTTGCACTCGCTGTTGTCTTCGCAGTCTTCGCCTTCGAGCTTCGTGCCCCCTGTGGCCTCGTTGCCGCTGCCGCCCCCCGATTTGTTCGCGCACGGAAAGCCCGGCGGGCAGTCGCTCGTGTCGGCGCACTGCGTCGGCGGAGGCTGATCGGGGAGATGCGGGGCGTCGCCCTCGATCTTGCTTTTGATCTGGACGGTGTACGTGTGATTGCGGTCACCGCCGGTCGCGACCGGGTCGCTCTGCGCGTTGAAGCCCTGGAGGTAGTACTGGAGGGCGCCCTGCAAGACGTCGGTGCACGGGACGGTCGCTCCCCAACCATTGCCCGTCTTTTTGAGCTCGAGCTGCTTGAACTCGGTCATGCCGAACGCCTTGTACTTCGCGATGACACGGACGAGCGGCTCCGAGCCCGTGTATTCTGCATAGATCGGCACGGGGGTGCGGACCGCCTGCTCAAGGACGGGGGAATGGTTGAAGTCGCCGGAGGGCTCCTCACCCGTGTTGCCCGCGTCCGGCGTGGTCTTGCCGCCGCCTGCCTTCTTCTTGGCGGCGTCGAAAGCCGCTTCGAGCTCTTTGGTCTTGAGGTCAGGGTCGAGCGCGATCGTCGAGTCGAGCTTGATCGCGTCGACGAACGCGGCCATGCCGGCGTCCTTGTCGACCTGCCCGCCGATGTCGACGACGCCGAGGTCACGCTTCAAGCCGGCGCGCACGGCGGCCGAGCACTTGTCGGCGCCGCACATCGTGATGGCCTTGTTGAGCTTGTCCTGAGCCTTGGTGAAGTCGGTGGCGAGGTAGTCCTCGTCCATCGCCTTCTTTTGCAACGCCTTCGCCTGCGTTTCCGTGGCCTTGTCCGCGAACGCGGGGGTCGACAAGAAGACGGCGCTCAGCGACAAGCAGAGCGCAAAACCGAAACGGACGAAGGTCGGATTTCGCACGCCAGTCGCATACACCGATTTCGCCTCTTCCGGTTGGGTTTTATGTAAAAACGCCCCGACTTTTACGCCTCTACCCTGGACGAAGTCCCAGGCCCTACGGCGCTGCTTCGGTGCGGATGAACTGAACGCGGCGGTTCAACGCTTTGTTCGCGGCCGTCGTGTTCGGCACGATCGGTCGGGTCATTCCGTACCCTTTCGAGACGAGCCGCGAGCCTTCGACGCCATGCTGCTCAAGGTAGGTGCGGCAGGAGGCGGCGCGCGCCTGCGAGAGCTTCATGTTCGACGCGGCGCTTCCGACGTTGTCGGTGTGGCCCTGGACCTCGAGGCGGATCTTCGGGTTCTGGACGAGCACGTCTCTGACCGCATCCAAGATCGGGAAGCTCTCGTTTTTGATCGTCGCCTTGCCGGTGTCGAAGTGGATCTGCTCGGTGATGCGGATCTCGTGCGCCGTCACGACGACGAGGCCCGGGCAGCCGGGGCGGCTTCCACCCGGAGCGCCAGCGGTGTTCGGGCAGACGTCGTCGGGGTCGAGCACCGTGTCGTTGTCGTTGTCCGGATCGGGGCAGCCGTCGTCGTCCTCGAAGCCGTCGATGTCCTCGGGCTTGTTCGGGCACTTGTCGACCGAGTCGGGCACGCCGTCGAAGTCGTTGTCCGGGTCGGGGCAGCCGTCGTCGTCGAGGTAGCCGTCGACATCCTCCGGCTCGAGCGGGCACTGATCTTTCGTGTCGCCGATGCCGTCGCCGTCGGTGTCCTGATCGTCGGGGCAGCCGTCGTCGTCTTTGTAGGTGTTCCAGGTCTCGGGTTGATCGGGGCATTGATCGACCGCGTCGGGGTAGCCATCACCGTCGCGATCGCCCGCCTTCACGACGCGCTCGGCGCAGCGACCCGCGGGGCTGTGATCGAGCGCCGCGTGCGCATTCACCTCCGCGACATCGACGTGCTTGTCGGCGTTCGACAGCTGCCCTTGATCGAGATCGATCTGGGCGAACACGATGTTCGAGCGCGCGAGCGCGAGCTCACGCGGCGCGCATTTTTTCGCGCCGTTGTTCTCCGCTTCGTCGACGATCTTCGTGAGCCCGTCGAGCCGCCCGCGCATCACCGCGCCTTGGGTGCAACCGGCGAGCATCAAGGCCGCCAACGCCGCTAAAATGCCAGGAGCCTTCATGGCTGGCCGGCAGCCGCCTCGCGCTTGGCCGACTGCGAAATCTCGATCGCCTTCTGCGCATACTCATCTGCGGTATCCGCAAGATTCGCCGCATCGGAGTAGCTAGCTTCACTCGCCTCGACTTGCGCCTGCTCGAGATGAGCCTTCGCATAATAATATTCGTAAGGAGCGCTCTTCTCAGCACCGAGCTCACGAGCCTCGGCCAAGCGCGACGAAGCGCTCGTCACCTCAACGGCGTAATAAACGCCGCCGCAACCGAGCATCGAGCTCGCAGCCACGATCATCGCAAGAATCCCGAGCGCGCGCATCGACCTCAACCTATCGCAACCCAACGGGCGAGCGAAGCGAGAACAGGCCATCGCAAGCGAGGAGCGAAGCGACCACTTCTTTGGCACAAGCGGCCCTTCGCCAGCGATCTTGCTCCTCGTTTTTCGCACGCGAAAAACGAGTCGGCGTAAGCCGAGCGCAGGGAGGCTCGCGCTTGCAGAGCAAGCGTGAGGGGGCGCCAGGGCGCCAGCCCCGCCAGGGTCAGACCGACCAGAACCTCGCGACCCGTCTAAATTTTGCGGAACACGCCAACGACGATGCCCAAGAGCATGGTCGGCTTAAAATCCATGGCGCGGACATAGATGGGCGCCATCGTTTTGTTCGCCGGCTGAAAGCGCACGTGATCTTTTTCGGGGAAGTAGTACTTCACCGTCGCTTCGTCTCCGATGAGCGCGACTACGATTTCGCCTCGTTGGGCGGTGAGCTGCTTTTTCACGAAGATGTAGTCGCCGCTGAAGATGCCGGCTTCGATCATCGAGTCGCCTTGGACGCGGAGACCGAAGACCTCACGGCCACCTTTGACGAGACCGCGGTCGATGCGGACGGTGTCGATGACATGCTCCTCGGCCAGGAGCGGGAGGCCGGCGGCGACGCGGCCGACGATCGGAATTTCGACCATGTCGGCGTCGTTCGCGGCTTCGTGGGCGTAGGTGACCTCAGCCCCGCCGTTGAGCGCGGTGAGCCCGGGGAGCTCGGGCTGGTCTGTTCGCGGAGGGACGTTCAATACCCCGAGGCCGGTTGGCCGGAGCGCGCGGCTCTTCATGTCCTCACGCGTGAGGTACCCTTTGCGCTCGAGCGCGCGCAGGTGATCGTTGACGCCGTTGGTGGACCTGATGCCCATGCGCGCGCCGATCTCGCGGAGCGTCGGAGGATACCCGCGGTCGGTGATCGACAGGCGGATGAAGTCCAAGACCATCTGCTGACGTTGCGTCAACCCTTGCATACTGCACAGAGTACTGAACGCCCGTAACCCCGTCAACAAGTCGGCGAAAACTTGTGGATAACCTCTCGAATTCCGCTGTTTCCTAGCGGCTGCAGGTACCTCTATTTTGTCCAGCCTGCGAGGATGTGACCCTCGAACGGGTCTCCGTGGCAGGTCTCGCACCCGTGGTCCTTGCCATCCTTGCGCTCGAGCTTGTCGACATAGTTCGCGTCCATCCACGTGGAGAGCGCCTTCTTGTCGTGGCGGTCCAAAATCTTCCGCGCGCCGTGATGGCAGCTGTCGCAGTAGACCGGCGCGCCCGATTCCATCGTGAGCGCGCGCGCATACTCGTCCCACATGTGCGTCGCGATCGTCTTCATCGGCGTCGGCGCGGCGAAGTCGGATTCGACATGGCAGTCGCCGCAGCGCATGCCTAGCGCCTTGGTGAACGTACGCATCACCTTGCGGAGCTTGTCGGGCTGGAGCTTGTTCAGCGGGGGCAAGGCCTTCGCGTCGAGGCCGAGCGCTTGGAGATCGGCCACCATCATCGTGTCGGAGAGCGGCGTCATGGGCCCGGCGACGTCGGTCTGCAGCGGCGACGGAGCCTGCGCCGAGCTCGCGGAAGGTGCCGCGCTCGCCGACGCCGCTGCCGACGCGCTCGCCCCAAAACCCGCCGCCTGCGGCGCTGGAGCCGTCCCACCACAAGCTGCAGCGAGCGAAGCAGCGACGACCGCGCCGACGAAAACCGAGTGGAACGATTTCATTCGCGGCGAACGTAGCTCCATTCATCCAAGAGCGGACCCACCAGCAAGTACCCTAGCCGTCGTCGCAGATCAGTCGATGGTCGATGGTCGTGTTGTCGCTATCCGCACATGTCTATCAAATTCGACAATTTCTCTTATTCTTCTAGCGTGCCTGCGCCATTTCCGGTCTCCTCCCTGAGCGCGCGCAGCGGCCGAAGGCCGCGAGCACGCGAAGTGGGGGAGACAAGCCGAGCGAAGTCGTACGCGAGGCTCTTGTGCAAAAAGAGCAGATCGTCGAACGCGTCTTTGGCGATGACGAGCAGCCGGCAGCGCTCGTGGGCGATCGCGGCCGCGGAGCGCGGAGACTCGTCGAGGAGCGCCATCTCACCGAAGACCTCGCCCGCACCGAGGACGGCAAGGGCTTCTTCGCCCATCCCCGAGACCTCGCGCGAGATGCGGACCTTGCCCTCGAGGATGATGAAGAGCTTGTCGCCCGGATCGCCGTATTGGAAGATGCGCGTGCCGTACGCGTGCGACTCTTCGGTCGTGACCTGCGCGATGAGCGAGAGGGCTTCGCGCGTAAGGCCGTCGAAGAACGACACGCGCGCGAGCTGGTCTTCGCGGAGCGCCGACGAGGAGCCGTCAGCCGATTCAGTCGTCATGGCCGCCATGAGATCCGGTCGATCGTAGCCAAGACCGGTCTCCTCAGCCAAACTTCTTCGCTTTCGAGGGCGGATCCCCCGCCGCGGGGCCTCGCCTTCAGCCCGGGGGCCAACCGAGCTGGCGGCCGCCGAGCACGTGCACGTGCAGGTGCAGGACGCTCTGGCCAGCCTGCGCGCCGTTGTTCACGACGAGGCGATAGCCGGTCTTGTCGAGGCCCGCTTTCTCGGCGATGTCGCGCGCGGCAAGCAGGACCTCTCCGAGGACGAGCGCGTCTTCCTTCTTCGCCTCGTGGATCCCCGTCAGGTGCTGCTTCGGGATGACGAGGAAGTGCTGCGGCGCTTGCGGGTTGGTGTCGACGAAGCCGACCGCGTGCTCGTTCTCGAAGACGATGTTG
>CAJDWT010000099.1_pt1 | contig 15710 bp, 14 predicted proteins | sample 7391671 | NCBI WGS metagenome assembly CAJDWT01 (sample SAMEA7055729, study PRJEB34461) | soil metagenome | biome: terrestrial ecosystem; feature: Peninsula; material: soil | place: Antarctica | collected 2016
CAGAGATGCCGGTGACGAGCGGCGCGCCGTAATTGGTGCTGACGAGATCGTGGATTTGGACCTTCGCCGGGCCGAGGTCGAGCTCGCGGAGCGGTCGAAAGAGCCAGCGCCCCTCCACGTCGACGTGACCGCGAAACCGATAGGTGTCGACCCAGACGTCGGTGACGTCCTTCGCGTGGATGCTCTCGAGATTGACCGACCAGAGCTTGTAGTCCTCGTCGGACGGCGGCGGGGGGACCGGCACCTCGAGCGGAGCCTCGGCGAAGCCGGGGATGATCGGCAACGAAGCGAGCATTTCCTGCGTGAGCTCGCCGGTCGCATGGCGGGTTCGCATGTGGAAAGTCACCCCCTCCGCGGTCGTGTGGCTCGCGCTGAAGCGGCGTTTGGCGAACGCGAACGGATTCATGAACATGTCGACGCGGTCGACCGTGATGAGCCACTGCACGTGGCTGTCAGACCCGCGGATCGAGAGCCCATCGGCGTGAATCCGCCCAGGAAACCACGAGTAGGCGCTCTTGTACTCGAGGGTCATCGCTTGCGGGTCGAACGCCATGATGTTGCGGAACATGCGGGTGCGGAGCATCACGTTGCTCGCGACGAGAAGGAAGACGAAGAGACCGCCGACGGCCCAGGCAACGCGCTTGCCCCACTTCAAGGCTAGCGTCTTCGTCGTGGGGTCGAGCATCGGTGTCCGCCCCGCCTTTGCACTTGCTGCGCCAGGCGGGGGCGCCCGTCGTTCTGCTTCGGGCACCTCGCTTGCAGACCGGTCGAGCAAGGAGCCGCCCATGCCCACAAAATCGAAAGCCTCGGGGGACGCGATCGAGAAGGACGCGGGATACGGCGAATCGCACGGCTACTCGAAAACGCATGGCGGGCCGACCGGTCCTGGCGACGCGCCCGCGAAGCCTCTCCCCGCCGAAGCGAGCAAGACCGCAGTGGGCAAGGCAGCCAAGCCTGCTCCGCGCGCGGGCGATGCAATTGATCCCGATGGTCGCGATTCGCGACGGTCGGCGACGCAGCAGCCAGCAAAGAAACAGACCAAGACGGCAGGCGCACGCAGCAGGCGAGGAGCCCCCCATGTGGATCGAAGCCACTCTCGATAAAGCGGATTTGGTGAAGGTCGCCGAGCAGCTTGCACCGCTCGAAATCAAGCTTGGCGACGATGACGGCGGCTCGCTGCGCCTGACCGATCCTCGGGAGATCGACCTCCTCCCCGCCGTCGGCCTCTACATCAACTGCAGCGGCAAGCTGCTGTGGCCCGTCCTCGGCATCAAGCTCCCCGTGACGTTCCACGCGCTGCGCGTCCGCGTCTTGCCCAGCATCGAAAACACACCGACCGGCGACACCCTCGCCTTCAAGCTCGAGGTCGAGCACGCCGACATCGCCGCGGTGCCCGAAATCATCGACGACCACATCACCGACGTGATCAACCGTGAGCTGGCGAAGAAGGGCTTCAGCCTCAATTGGAGCTTCAGCAAGACGCTCACCACGTCATTCAAGCTCCCCGCCTCGTTCGTCGTGCCACGCGGCATCGGCATGAAGGTGAAGGGCGGCATCGTCCGCATCACCGACGAGGCGCTCGTGCTCGCGGTCTCGTTCGACTCGAGCGTCGAGCGCCACGACGAGAACACCATCGGCGAATACACCGAGGCCCACGTCTGACCAGACGAGCAGACCCTCGACCTCGACGCTTTACCGCCAACCCAGAGGAGAACGCATCATGAAGTGCTTCATCTCGACCGGCTTCATCGCTCTCGCGCTCGTCGCATGCGGCGGCTCGAATCAGCAAGAGGCGCCGGCGCCGCGGACGACGACGACCACGAACGGCACCGCGCCCGCGACGACCCCACACAACGACGGCAGCACCAACCTCAACATGCATCTCCCGCCGCCCGGGCCCGAGCCGAATTCACAGAGCGGCACGACCCCGCTGTCGACGACCTCGCAAGGCGGCGGCGTGACCGGCGGCCCGCTCGCGGACTCGACGAAGATGGCCAAGCCCAATAACTCCTCGGGGATGACCGGTGGCGGCGCGACCCGCGGTCCGCTCGCGGACTCGACGACGATGGCCGAGCCCAATAACTCCTCGGGGATGACCGGCGGCGGCGCGACGACCGCGAGCGCGCTCGGCACCGCGCCGGCCGCCGCGACGAGCACCTCCTCGACCGACGACGATCGCAAGCTAACGACCCGCATCCACAAGGCGCTCGACGGAAACGCGTCGCTCTCGGTCGATGCCAAGAACGTAACGGTCCAGGCCGTCGGCGGAAACGTCACCCTGAGCGGCGTCGTGAAGAGCGCCCGCGAGAAGTCGCTCGTGGAGGCTGCGGCGGCCAAGATCGCCGGCACGATGCACGTGACCAATCAGCTCGTCGTCGGCAAGTGAGCGCCAAGTCGTCGTAAATCGTGAGTGCGCAATCGACGTCGACAAAATCGCCACGGTTGGGGTGTGTTGGCGAGAAATGCCTCAAACTCGTGGATGATTCGGCTGCTATTTTTTCGCGATGAGCGAGGACGTTGCGCGGCCGGCCCGCAAACGTAAATCGAAGAAGCGCGCCGTCGACAACCGGATAGCGCGGGGCGACTTCCAGGCGCGTCTCGAGCCTCGGGGCCGGTCGCTCCAAGCCGACCTCGCGCGCGCCTTCAATCAGGTCGCGGCTCGTACGCAGACGCTCTCGGACGAGCTCGTCCGCGTCGAGAAGGTCGCCGGACGCGACGGCCGGACGCACGAGCGCGTGTCACTCGGCGACGTCGAAGGGAGCTGGGAGAAGAGCGTCGAGGCCGTCAATGCCCTTATCGCCGACCTCGTCCAGCCAACGACCGAGGTCTCGCGGGTGCTCGGCGCGGTCGCCAAGGGCGACCTCTCGCAGAAGCTGGTCGGCGTCAAAGCAAAGGGCGAGATCCTCGCGCTCGCCGAGACGATCAACAGCATGTGCGACACGCTCGGCACCTTCGCCGACCAGGTCACCACCGTCGCGTCCGAGGTTGGAATCCAAGGCAAGCTCGGCGGGCAGGCCAAGGTCCCGGGCGCGATGGGCACGTGGCGCCAGCTCACCGACAACGTCAATCAGCTCGCCGCGAATCTCACACGGAAGGGGGTCTCGCACCGCTTCCAGCTGCGCCAAGGGCTCGTCGGCCAGTGCGCGTACGAGAAGAAGGCGATCCTCATCACCAACGTCCCTGCCGACTACGTCACGGTGAGCTCGGGGCTCGGCGAGTCCTCGCCGCTGACGATCATCGTCCTGCCCGTCCTCTTCGAGGGCGAGGTCAAAGGCATCATCGAGCTCGCGTCGTTCCGACCGTTTTTGCCGATCCGGCAGCTCTTTTTGGCGCAGCTCACGGAAAGCATCGGCGTCGTCCTGAACGTCATCATCGCGAACATGCGCACGACCGAGCTGCTCGCGCAGTCGCAGGGCCTCACGACCGAGCTTCAAATCCAGTCGCGCGAGCTCACAACCCAGCAAGACCAGCTGAAACGCACGAATTTGGCGCTCGAAAAGCAAGCGCTCGAGCTCGAGGAGAAGGCACGGCAGCTCGCCAATCAAAATCGGAAGGTCGAGGAGAAGAACCGCGAGGTCGAGCAGGCGCGTGTCGCGGTCGAGGAGAAGGCGACGCAGCTCGCGCTCATCTCCAAGTACAAGTCGGAGTTCTTGGCGAACATGAGCCACGAGCTGAGGACGCCGCTGAACAGCCTCCTCATCCTCGCCAAGCTCCTGTCGGACAACACCGACAAGACGCTCACCGACAAGCAGGTCGAGTACGCACGCACCATCCACGGCAGCGGCGTCGACCTCCTCGCGCTGATCAACGAGATCTTGGACCTCTCAAAGGTCGAGTCCGGGAAGATGCGGATCGAGCCGCGCCCCCTCGAGCTGCAAGAGCTCGCAGACTTCGTCGTGCGCACGTTCGAGCCCGTCGCCGAGCAGAAGGGCCTCACGCTCGAGATCGAAATCCAGCCCGATTCTCGGCAAATCGAGACCGACCCGCAGCGCCTGCAGCAGATCTTGAAAAACCTGCTCTCGAACGCGTTCAAGTTCACCGACGCGGGCGCCGTCTCGCTCCGCGTCGGGCTCGCGCGTGAGGGTGTGAAGCTCGAGAACCCAAACCTCGTCGGCGCGCCGCGCGTCTTCGCCTTCGAGGTCCAAGACACCGGGATCGGGATCACGATGGACAAGCAGCGCATCATCTTCGAGGCGTTCCAGCAGGTCGACGGAACGACGAACCGCAAGTACGGGGGTACGGGGCTCGGTCTCTCGATCAGCCGTGAGCTCGCGCGTCTCCTCGGCGGCGAGATCCGCCTCGAGAGCACGCCGAAGAGCGGCAGCATCTTCACCCTCTACCTGCCCGAGCACGCGCCGCTCGTCCAAGACGTCGAAGAGCTCGCCAAGCTCCCGACGCCGCGTCTACCGGCGATCGTCCCGAGCCACGCGTCCGCCGCGCGCGACACGCCGACGCACGGCACGGTGCTCGTCGTCGACGACGACTTCCGGAACATCTTCGCGATGAGCAGCATCCTCGAAGGGCGCGGGCTCGACGTCATCTATGCCGAGGATGGCCACGGCGCGCTCGACGCTCTCGAGAAGAACGCCGTCGACCTCGTCCTCCTCGACATCATGATGCCGGAGATGGACGGCTACGAGACCATCGTCGCGATCCGAAAGAACGACGCGCGCAAGGACCTGCCGATCGTCGCCGTGACGGCCAAGGCGTTGAACGAAGACCGCGAGAAGTGCCTCGAGGTCGGCGCCAACGACTATTTGCCGAAGCCTGTGGACCCCGATCGTCTCCTCGAGGTCATCGACCGCTACACCCGAGACCTCCCGGCAAGAAAGGCCGAGGTCCGGGCGTGACCGCGGCGACAGCGAACGGCGAGCCGCTCGGTCCGAAGGACGAGCAAGAGCAGGCGACGATTCTCCTCGTCGACGATCATCCCCAGAACTTGCTCGCGCTCGAGGCGATCCTTTCGCCCTTCGGGCATCGGCTGGTGCGGGCGGCGTCGGGCGCTGAAGCCTTGAAGGCGCTCCTCGCCGAGGACTTTGCGCTCATCCTCCTCGACGTCCAGATGCCGGGCTTCGACGGCTTCGAGACCGCGGAGCTGATTCGTTCGCACGGGCGCACGGCCGCGATCCCGATCATCTTCATCACGGCGATCCATCGCTCTCCAGCACACATTCAGCGCGGGTATGCGGCCGGCGCGGCCGACTACATCGTCAAGCCGCTCGATCCGGAGATCCTGCGGAGCAAGGTCGCCGTCTTCGTCGACCTCTATCGGAAGAACATGCTCATCAAGCAGCAGGCGAAGATGCTGCACGATCAGAAGATCGCCTCGCTCGAGCTCCGCTATCGAAATCTGGCCGAGGCCCTCCCGTTGCCGCTCTGGACCGAGCGTCTGACGGGCGAGACCTACTATTCGAACCGCGCGTTTTACGACTACACCGGCGTCGAGCCGGGGCATGCGCGCGGCCTATTGACGCCGCGGCTCGTGCACCCCGACGACAAGGCGAAGGTCATCTTCGAGGCGACGCGTCCTCGTCAGCCCGAGGCCTTCGAGCTCGAGCTCCGGCTCCGCCGCTTCGACGGAAGCTACCGCTGGCACGCGGTGCGAAGCGTCCGCGAGCAGGACGGCAAGGGGCGCATCGTCATCTGCGCCGACATCGACGATCGCCGGAAGAGCGAGGACGCGCTCGCCCTCGTCGTCGACCGTGAGCGCGAGGCCCGCAAGCGCGCCGAAGCGGCCGACCGCAGCAAGGACGCCTTCCTCGCGACCGTCTCACACGAGCTCCGCACGCCGCTCAACGCGATCATGGGTTGGGCGCAGCTGCTCGTGAACGGCGAGATTGAAGGCGACGAAGTGGTGCGCGCGTACGAGACGATCGAGCGCAACGCCAAGTCGCAGAGCCGGCTCATCTCCGATCTCTTCGACGTGTCGCGCATGATGAGCGGAAAGACCCACCTCGATCGCAAGGCGACGAGCCTCGTGAAGCTCGTGAGCGACGTCGTCGAGTCGCTCCAACCGACCATCCAGACCCGTGCGATCGCGCTCGACGTCCGCGCCGCGTCGAACGAGTCGCTCGTGAACGTCGACGCGAGCCGCCTCCAGCAGGTGATCTGGAACCTCCTCACCAACGCGATCAAGTTCGGCGCGAAGTCGATCCGCATCGATCTCGAGAGCCACCCGACGTCCGCCACGATCAGGGTCACCGACGACGGCCAAGGGATCGACCGAGCCTTCTTGCCGCACGTCTTCGATCGCTTCGAGCAGGCCGACTCCACGAGCACGCGCGAAAAGGGTGGTCTCGGGCTCGGTCTGTCGATCGTGAAGCACCTCGTCGAGCTCCACGGTGGCACGGTCGGGGTAGAGAGTGATGGGGTCGGCAAAGGCGCGACGTTCGTGGTGTCGATTCCGGTGGTTCGGAGTGGTGCGCACGCGCTCGGCATCGCCCCGAGAGCCGCGCACGAGACGCTGGGCGGTACCCGCATCCTCCTCGTGGACGACGACGACGACAGCCGGTTCCTCCTCGCGAAGATCTTGGACCACTCCGGCGGCACCGTCACCGCCGTGCGCTCGTTCGCCGAGGCCCTCGCCGAGCTCGAGCGCGACGCCCCCGACGTCCTCGTGAGCGACATCGGGATGCCGGGCGCTGACGGCTATGCGCTCATTCGTCAGGTGCGCTCGTCGGAGAGGCTCCGGGGGCTGCCAGCGATCGCCCTCACCGCCTACGCGAGCCGCAAGGACCGTGAGCGCGCCTTGAACGAAGGCTTCGACGACCACGTCACCAAACCGGTGGACGTGAACCTCCTCACGAGCGCCATCGCCTGCGTCTTGAAACGTGACGCGCACACCGCCGACGAAAAGAGACAAAAATGACCGAGAAAAAAGCCGAAATTGCGCGCGCTGCTCTCCTCGAGCTGTTGGGCCGCGTCGCCCACGACCTGCGCGGTCCGGCCGGCATCACCTCCGGTGTGCTCGACGAGCTCGAGAGCCGGGCCGAGAAGGACGGCGCCGATGCCTCGCTCTTCGCGATGGCGCGACGCGGCCTTGCCGGCGTGCTCCGCATCGCGGAGCGCCTCGAGATGGTCGCGCAGCTCGAGACGATCGGCATGCACGCGGAGAAGTTGCCTATCGACTTCACCGACCTCGTGAAGACCGCCGTCGCCGAGGCCGCCGTGATCCAAAAGCGCAAGGCGATTGTTCCGGTGGTCGACGTGCCCGACGACCTCAAGGTCGAAGGCGACGCCCACTGGCTCAAGGCCTCCGTCGTCGAGATCGTGGCCAACGCGATCAAGCACGCCAAGACGAGCGTCACGGTCACGGCCCGCATCACGAGCGGCAAGACGGCCCTCGTCGTCCTGGACGATGGCGCCGGTATCACCGACGAGGCCGTCGCGGTCGTCAACGTCCCCCGCTTCACCCGCACCGGCCACAAGGCGGGGCTAGGTCTCTCGCTGTCCATCGCCCGGCAGGTGGCCGAGGCACACGGCGGAAGCCTCACGCTCGCGCGCCGCAGCGACGTTCCGCAGGGAACTCGCGCCCTCCTCGCGCTTTGAGGCCGTGAGCACCACCAAGGAGTGTGCGTCGCGATCGTGGCATATGGCCACGATCGATGCATCATGCGTCGGACACGCTAGGATAGGACGGTAAAATAGCGGGAATTTCGAGGTCTCATGCGTGGCACGCTCAGTGCTCTATGACCCTCCGACAGTCGAATCTGACATTCGAACTCACAAAGGAGACCAACCGTCATGCTCAGCGCCGCCATTGCCTTTTTCGTCCTCGCCATCATCGCTGCGGTCCTCGGTTTCGGTGGCCTCGCCGCCAGCGCCGCCGGTATCGCGAAAATCTTGTTCATCGTCTTCTTGGTCCTCGCAGTCGTCTCGTTCGCGATGGGCCGACGCACAGCAGCCTGAGCGAGAGCTGACGCAAAGCCTCGTTTCTTCGGGACTGCCCAACTGAACGACCGGCGGTGTGACGGCAATTCGTCGTCACTCCCCGGTGTTCTACCCCGTACGGGATAGCCCGAAACGGCCGCGTCGTTTGTGCTCTAAACAGGACCACCCCCGAGGCCAGTCACGACGTTTCGTCGCCTCGCGCGCTTACAACGCTTCCACAAGGAGAATTCACATGAATTGGGATCAAATCGAAGGTAATTTCAAGCAGCTCGGCGGTAAGATCAAATCGCAGTGGGGCAAGCTCACCGACGACGACGTCACCAACGCGAGCGGCAAGAAAGAGCACTTCATCGGTCTCATTCAAGAGCGCTACGGCATCTTGAAGGACGAGGCGGAGAAGCAGGTCGACGCGTGGATTGCCAAATTCGACGGCGCAGCGGACAAAGTGACCGACAAGGTCAAGGAGTCCAACGAGAAGGCCAAGGCTGATGTCAAGGTGAAGGACGACGTTTCGGCGTCGCGTCGCTGAAGAACCCCGTGCATTCAGGAGCCATGCATTCAGGAGCCATAACGGCATGACCGAGAGCGCCTCGAACTATTCGGCGTCGACGATAGCTAAAACCTCGTCGGACCTATATTCTGTTCCCCCTGTGCCCGCACGAGACGTACAGATGACCGGAACAATCCTCGTCGTAGACGATGATGAGAGCATGTGCGAGCTGCTCCAGCTCGCGCTCGAACGCCAAGGCCACAAGGTCGTGGCGCTCACGTCGGCCCAAGAAGCGGTCAATCGAATCGCCAAAGAGGATTTCGACGCCGTCTTCACCGACCTCGGCATGACGGAGATGAACGGCCTCGACCTCTGCGAGCGCGTGATCGGGACTCGTCCCGACATGCCGGTCGTCGTGGTCACGGGGCACGGCAGCATGGAATCGGCCATCCACGCCATGCGCGTGGGTGCCTACGACTTCATCACGAAGCCTGTCGACCCCAAGCTGCTGGCGCTCTCGGCCGCTCGCGCGGTCCAGCATCGCCGCTTGCGCAACGAAGTCAGACGCCTCGAACGCGTCGTCCAAGACTCGAGCTTCTCGTCCGAGATCGTCGGGACGTCGAGCGCGATGCGGAAGGTGAACGAGCTCATCTCTCGAATCGCCGGAAGCGAAGCGAGCGTCCTCGTCCACGGTGAGACCGGTACGGGCAAAGAGCTCATCGCTCGCGCGATCCACAACGCGAGCCCCCGCGGTAAGGGCCCGTTCGTCGCATTGAACTGCGCGGCGGTTCCGCACAACCTGCTCGAGAGCGAGCTCTTCGGTCATGCCCGCGGCGCCTTCACGGACGCCAAAGCGCAGCGCACCGGCCTCTTCGTCGAGGCGAACGGCGGTACGATCTTCCTCGACGAGATCGGCGAGCTCCCGCTCGACATGCAGCCGAAGCTTCTTCGCGCCCTTCAAGAGCGCAAGGTTCGGCCTGTCGGCGCCAACAATGAGATCGAATTCGACGCCCGCGTCATCACGGCGACGAACCGCGACCTCGAAGAAGAGGTCTTCCACAAGCGCTTCCGCGAGGACTTGTTCTATCGCGTCAACGTCGTGAAGATCGAGCTCCCTCCCCTTCGCGAACGCGGTGGTGACGTGCTCCAGCTCGCAGCGAGGTTCCTCGCCACCATCGGCGCCCGCAACGGTAAGACCGGTCTGACGCTCTCGACACCCGCGGCCGAGAAGCTGATGGCGTACGGCTGGCCGGGCAACGTCCGCGAGCTCGAGAACTGCATCGAGCGCGCCGTCGCGCTCGCCCGCTTTGATCAAATCACGATCGAAGACCTCCCGGAGAAGGTCCGCGCCTACCGCGCCGACCACTTCGTGGTCTCTGCGAACGACGAGATGGAAGTGGTCACGATGGACGAGGTCGAGCGGCGCTACGTGCTCCGCGTCCTCTCGCTTGTCGGCGGCAACAAGTCGCGCGCGGCACAAATCCTCGGGTTTGACCGTCGTACGCTCTATCGCAAGCTCGAACGCTTCGAGAGCATGCGAGACGGTCCAAAGAGCGAGCAGCAGAAAGTCTGAGTCGTCCTTTCTAGACGCGACCAAGCCTGGTCGCTACGAAGCCGTTCGGATCGATTCCGGGCGGCTTTTTCGTCTTCGCGCTCGTCCCGCTCGTCGCGGCGCAGAACGCTCTACTTGAGGTGACCGTTCAGCGGATCCATCGGATTTCCGCCGTCGTGGAAGCCGCTCTTTCCCCGCTTATGCTTGCCTCGGTGCTTCTTCGCTGCGCGCGCTGCCGCGGCTTCGTCTTTCGCGCGCTCCTCGGCGGCGAGCTTGCCGTCCATCTTTGCGAGCATCGCCTTCTGGCCGTCCGAGAGACGCGAGCCCGGGAGCGAGTCAGACGCCGGCGGGTCGTTCACGGCCCGCGTCTCGGGCGGCGCAGCAGGTGCCGCGGCTGCGGCTGCGATGTTTGCGAGGCTAGCGTTCGTGGCAGCCGTATCGAGGCCCGTTACGCCGAGCAGCTTCGATGCACCGAAGCCGACGCAGGCGATCACGGTTGCAGCGGCGAAGCCGAGGAGAACGACCTTCTTTTTATTCGGACGGAGCGCGAGCTCTGCGTCGAAGTCGTCGTCGTCCAGCGCGGCGGTCGAGCCGACGTCGTACGCCATCGGCCGGACGCTCGGGACCACGCTCTCGACCGGCGTCGGCACGGCCGGAGAGGAGGCTGGATACGACGACGAGAGCGGCGCCGAAGGGACGAGCGAAGGAACATGGACCGGCGGTGGCGCAGGCTCGGTCGCCGGCGCCTCCGCGTCGTCTCCTCCGAGGACCTCACCGAGAGGCGCCCACTTCAACGAGCCTCCCTGCAGGACCATCGTCGATTCGTCGATGCGGTCGTCCTGGAACGCCTCGTCGAGCTCGTCCAGGGTCATCGCCAGTACGTCGCCCGACGCCATCTGAACGTGCCACAAGTCGCTACGCGCTTCGGTCATCTGCTTCGCCTCCGAGAGATGAGAGGCAGCAAACCTAGCAAAGAAAAACGTGACGCCAGGGCGAAGGATCGGGAGGAATTGAAAAACTTCCGCACGCTCACGGCAATGTTTCACGATGAGTGAAATTCGAGCCTACGTGCGGGAAAAAGAGGCTCGATCTCCCGTCAACTTTGTTTGTCTCTGACGGCGTCCAACGCGATGCGATCGACGAGCGAAGGGGCCAGGAGCTTGAGCCACAACCCGACCTTGGCCTTGCTCGTCATGACGAGATCGCGGTCGCGTCGATCGATCGCGCGGACGAGGAGACTGACGCACTCCTCTTGGCTCATCGTCCCCTTCTCGGTGTCGGCGGCGTGCCCGTCCGCGGTGAGCGGCTTGCCGTCCTTGCCGAGCGCGCGGTCACGGATGCCGGTGTCGACGAAGCCCGGTGAGGCGACGAGGACGTCGACGCCCGTCCCGAGGAGCTCGATGCGGAGCGAGTCGAAAAAACCTTGCATCGCGTGCTTGCTCGCGGCGTAACCGGTGCGCGTCGGCACACCGGTCTTGCCCGTGAGCGACGAGACGGCGACGAGCAGCCCCTTCGAGGCGACGACGTGCGGCAGCGCAAAATGTGTAAGATACACGCTCCCGAGATAGTTCACCTTCATGAGACGCTCGAAGAGACCGAGATCGGTGACGTCTTTGAAGAGGGCGCGCATCGAGACGCCGGCGTTGTTGACGAGCACGTCGACGCCGCCGAACTTCGCGACCGCTGCTTCGATGAGCCGCTTGCACGACTCGGGCTCGGTGACGTCGGTCTCGACCGCGAGGGCCCTGCCGCCGAGGCGCTCGCACTCGGATGCGACGCGCTCGATTTCGGCCTTCGAGCGCGCGGCGACGACCACGTTCTCGTGGCGCGCAGCGTAGGCCTTGACGAGGGCCTCACCGAGGCCCGACGACGCGCCGGTGACAACGAACGTCTTTGTGCTCATGGGAGCATTCATCCTACGCTTGCCTCGTCGGCAATGAAGAAGAAGCGGGCGCACTCGTTCACGGTGAAGATGCAGAAGGGGTACCTCGACGTCCCTCTCGCGATCTCCAAGGCGATCGGCGTGCGTGGCCTGGTCCCCATCGTCGGCGAGGTGGACGGCGTGGCACCGCTCGACGGCAGCCTGAACCCGAAGGGCAACGGGCGTCACATCATCTACTTGAACGCCGAGCACCGCCGGCTCGCGAAGGTGGACTATGGCGACACCGTCTGCGTGACGTTCGACGTCGACGTTGCCGGGCGCGAGGTCGTCCTCCCGGAGGACGTCCTTGCGGCGCTCCGGGACGAAGGGCTGCTCGAGGCATTCGCGAAGGTCGCGCGCAGCAAAAGGAATTGGCTCCTCAAGGCGTTCGAGGAGGCGGTGGCGGAGCCCACCCGCGCCCGGCGTCTCGGCCTCATCCTCGCCGAGGCCCATATCGCGCGGGAAAAACAGGCGGATCGTGAAATTCAGGAAAAGTAGGGAAGGATTTGGCGGCGCCGCCGTATCACGCTTCACCATGCGGTTGACTCGCCTCGCCCTCGTCTGCAGTCTCCCTCTTTTCGTCGCCTGCAGTATTTTCGGGGGAGACGACGACGGCAGCGGCGCATCGCCCGCGGGCAGCAGCAGCGACGGCGAGACCGACGCCGGCTCTCGGTCGCACGGACGCGACTCTGGCAGCACGTCGGGCAACGCGACGGACGGCGGACGACGCGGCGACGCAGGCGGAGGCACGGCCACGAGCTCGTGCGACGCGCTCTCATACTGTTGCACGGAGCTCGACGGCTCGAGTCAGTCGAGCTGCAAGGGCGTGGCCGCGAGCGGTGATTCGCTCAGCTGCGACGGCGCGCTCGCGTCGTACCGCAAGCAAGGCTTCTGCGCGGCCGGCGGTGGAACGGGTGGCGGCGCCGATGGTGGAACAGGAGGCGGAACAGGAGGCGGAACGGGAGGCGGAATCGATGCCGGTCCGGGAACGGGCTCGGGGACCGTAACGACCTGCGCAGAGCTCACCGCGTGCTGCGCGACGCTCTCCGACTCTGCGTCGTGCTCGGCCCTCGCCGCGATCTCCGACGACGCCACCTGTGCGTCGTACGCGTCCGTGTTCGGCTGCATCTGAGCAAATTCGACTAGCATTCGGCGTGTGGAAGCACGCACGCTCGCCCGCCGCTTGTTCGCGCCGAGCTGGCAGCGCCGCAGCATGCTCTGGCCGCGTTGGGTCGCGCTCCGCGCGATCGGCTTCTTCTTCTTCTCCGCGTTCCTCTCGCTCGGCTACGAGATCCTCGGGCTCGTCGGGAGCCACGGCCTCCGCCCCGCCGCGCTCCTCTTGGGCACCCTCCGCGCGCGCCATGGCGTGATTCGCTATTGGGAGGTTCCGAGCCTTTTGTGGCTCGACTCCTCCGACCACGCGCTCATCGCGCTCGTCGTGCTCGGTCTGGTCGCCTCCGTCCTCCTCATCGCGAACGTCGCACCGAAGGCGTCGATCGCAGCGTGCCTCGTCCTCTTCTTGTCGTTCGTCGCGGCAGCGTCGGAGTTCAGCGAGTACCAATCCGACGGCATGCTGCTCGAAGCCGCCGCGATCGGCTTCTTTCTCGCTCCGAATGGTCTGCGTCCGAAGCTCGGCGAGGCCGACCCGCCGACGCGTGCTGCGCTCTTCCTACTCAAGTGGGAGTGGTTCCGGATCTACTTCGAGTCGGGCATCGTCAAGCTGGCGAGCGGCGACGCTTCATGGCGCGATTTCTCGGCGATGGACCACTACTATGAGAACAGCCCGCTCCCGACCTGGCTCGGTTGGTACGCCCAGCAGCTACCGCACTGGTTCCACGCCCTCACCGCGTTCTGGACCCTCGCGCTCGAGCTCGTCGTCGTCTTGCTCGCGTTCTTCCCGCGCCGCTTCCGCATCGTTCTGTTCTTCGTCGTGACCGCATTCCAGCTCGGGATCATCCTCACGTCGAACTATGCGTTCTTGAACTACCTCGTGCTCGCGTTCGGCGTCCTCTTGCTCGACGACGACGCGTTCCGGACGATTCGGCTGATCCGCCCGAAGCTCCGCGTCACGCCGCACTCACGGCCCAAAGCTATTTTGGCTGGATTCGCGCTCGGCTGGATCTTCCTTGCGACGATCGGTGCGTTTCTCTTCGAGGACGCGCCCGTCCTTGGTTGGCCAGCCCAATCGCTCGCGCGCATGCGGATCGCGAATCGGTATGGCCTCTTCGCAGTGATGACGACGGCGCGCTACGAGATCGAATTCCAAGGGTCGAACGACGGTGAGCATTGGACCGCCTACCCCTTCCGCTTCAAGCCCCAAGCGCTCGACGAAGCACCAGGGATCTATGCGCCCTATCAGCCGCGCTTCGAGTGGAACCTCTGGTTCGCCTCGCTCTCGTCGTGCGCAGAGCAAGACTGGGTGCTCGTCGCCGAAGCGCGGCTCGCGAAGGGCGAGCCCGACGTCGTTCGCCTCTTTCGCGATGACCCGTTCCACGGGCACCCGCCGAGAGAGGTGCGGACGGTGATGTACCAGTACTGGATGACCGATCTGGCGACCAAGCGGCGGACCGGCGACTGGTGGCGTCGCGACGAGATCGCCCCCTATTGCGAAGTCGTTCGCCGCGACGACTGACCGATGCGCATCACGTAGCGAATCACGTCGAATGAGCCGCGCCGGCAGCGCCGAGCGAGAGCGAATCGGTCTTCAGCGACGCGCCCGACGGATCGAGGAGCTCGACGTCGATGGTCTGCGCCTTGCCGATCGGCCGGCTTCCCCACGTGTGCCAATGCGAGGACGTGCCGACGTCGAGCGACTGGCGCTGCACCTCTTTGCCGTCGAGCTTCCAGACGAGCGTGAGCTGGACCGGCGCGCCGGGGTTCGAGACGTCGATGAAGTAGGTGGCCTTGTGCGAGGCCGCGATCGCAGACGCGTCGCCTTGCGGCTTTCCGCCTTCGACGTGGTCGGCGAACTGACCCGAGACACACGAGACATCGCTCGCGGCGAGCGCGGCGGCGGGGACGAGCGAGAGAGCCATGAGCACCATGCAAAGCGGGAGCGAACGTTTCATGGTCTGAAGGGTTTGCGACGGCCGTGCCGATTCGTCAGTGTGCATATTCGGGCTGATTTACGCGGCGATCATGATTTCCTTCCTTCCGTGCTCGAGCGAAGCGTGGGCTCCTAGACACGAACGAAGACACGGCTCGAACCGGCACCCGGGTGTATGAAGGAAAAATGAAGCTGTTCGGTCACGACACCTCGCCGTACGTCCGCAGAATTCGCGCGCTCTTCGCCGAGCTCGGCCTCCCGTTCGAACGCGATACCGCCGGTTGGATGGCCCCTTCGCCCTCGTTCAGCGAGGCGAGCCCGGTGAAGAAGGTGCCGGCGCTCGAGGTCGAAGAGAACGGTGCGCCGCTCGTCTTGCTCGACTCGAAGACCATCGCCGACTGGGTCTATGCGCGGAAGCTCGGCGAGGCGAAACCGGCGACGTCGACCCCGGCGCTCCAGCGCTCGCTCTTCCACCCCGGCTCCCGCTACGCCGACGAGAACGTGCTCACGACGAGCGACAACGCGCTCGACAGCGCGATCACGCTCTTTCTCTACGAGCGCGACGGCCTCACCCGAGACGCCGTGCCGATGTTGAAGCGCCAAGCGATGCGTCTCGAGAGTTGCCTCGCGTCGCTCGACGCCACCTATGCTGGCAAGACGACGCTCCACGACGGCGCGTTCGGGTTCATCGATCTCGCGGTCTTCTGCTTGCTCGACTGGCTCGTCTTCCGCGAGGCGAAGGACCTCACGCCCTTCACGAATCTGAAGGCCTTCTACGACGCCCACGCGAAGCGCCCGTCGCTGGTCGCGA